>Ga0302264_1000537_pt1 | contig 10205 bp, 6 predicted proteins | sample II_Fen_N3_4_FD_194563 | JGI IMG/M metagenome (GOLD analysis project Ga0302264, IMG submission 194563) | Peat permafrost microbial communities from Stordalen Mire near Abisko, Sweden - II_Fen_N3_4 | ecosystem: Environmental > Terrestrial > Soil > Wetlands > Permafrost | place: Sweden: Abisko... | reverse complement strand
AGCCTCGGCCTTAGCCACGGCTGAGCGGGCCTGACGGCGGTACGGGCGGGGTGACGGAAGGTCGTGTCGGACAGGAAGTCGTTCAGTGAGGTGTTTGGTCACCGAGATCACTTGGTCGTAGTAGCTGCCGGCCAGGTAGGTGCCCTTGGACGACTTCTCGAGGGCGAGCGCCGTGCCCGAGCCCTTGAGGATTCGTGGAGGAGGCGGAGGTCCAGCTGCCGGAGGCCTTGGTGCCGCTGGTGGCGAACTGGCCCAGGTTCCCGGGAGTTGCCGTCTTGGGATAGAGGCCCCGCTCACGTCGCCAGGATCCCGCACCTTCGCGTGGGTCTCCGGTGATCGACCGCTCCGAAGTGCTCGACAACTTCCACAGCACCGGCGACGGTAATAGAGCCTCTCCGCGGGCATCTCGGCGGACCGATGTCACCAAGTGACCCCGTCCAGATGACGCTCCGCAACCTGCGGAAGATGGCAGCTCCAAGCCGTCGCACGGAGGTGTCGTTCGCGTCATGAACAAGTCGATCCGTGTCTGGCTTGCGCGCCATCGCGTGTCCGCGCTCGGTAGCGAGGCTTCGCTGGCCGTGATCCGCGCTGGTTTCCGGTTGGGCGAGTGGGTGGCTCCGCATCTTGCTGGCCGGGCCGGACAGGGGATCTGGTTCCGGGTGCCGCCGGCTCCTCCGATCGGTCGGCGGGATCGTGGGCTGCCGCAGGGCACGCCCGTGGAGGTTGCCGTTGAAGGCCGCCGGCTGAATGTGTTGAGCTGGGGCGAGGGGCCGGTTGTCCTGCTGGTGCACGGCTGGTCGGGGTGGTGGCAGCAGATGGGTGTGTACGTCGAACCCTTGGTTGCTGCGGGTTTCCGGGTGGTTGCATGGGATGCGCCCTCGCACGGCGAGTCGGCGCCGGGACGCTATGGGCGTCACTATTCCTCGATCGCCGATCTGGTGGATGCAGTTGGCGCGGTTGCCGCTCACGTCGGCGAGGTGGAAGGCATGGTCGCGCATTCGGCCGGTGCGATGGCCGTCGGCGTTGCGATCGCGTCCGGTGGGGTGGCGCCGCGTCGAGTGGTGCTGGTGTCGCCGTCGGTGACCGGTCCCGATCACATCGACTACCTGACCAGACGGCTGGCCTGGGGCCCGCGGACGGCACGGCTGGCGCAGGCCTATGCGGACAAGCGTCATGGCATCCGGATGGCCGACTACAACGTGCCGCGGCTGATCGCCGAGTCCTCAGCTGATCTCCCCGAGGCGATCTTGATCTACGACGAGGGCGACCAGGAGGTGCCAACCGACTCGGCTGCGCGCGTCGCCGCGTGCTGGCCGGCGGCCAGGATCGTCTCCACCAGTAGCTATGACCACTTCCGTGTGCTCTGGGCGTCGGAGACCGTCCTGCGCACCGTCGACTTCCTCTCCGGAAAGCCCGCAGGCGAACGGGAGTTAGCTCGGCGCCGCTGAACCAAGAGGCGGCAACAGACCCAGTGGCTTGCGTTGGAGGTTTTCGGCGCGCGTCGGCGATGCCCGGCCAGAGCGCCAGCGGCTTGAGCTCGGTGACCGAACCCCATGCTCGACCCCGACCTGGTCACCGCCCGGAACCAGCAAGCGGCCACATGCGAGACAGAGTCCACTCGGCACCCGGTGCGGACGTGGTCACAGATGTCCTTCGGGCCTTTCCTGCCCCACGCTGCTCGAGGGATCAGGATGTGGACGGCCCGCGCGTGCGCTTGTACGCTATGGGAGCGCTTCCATTCACGCTCAGAAGCCTGCGCTAGCTCTGCTCCCAACGACGAGAGGCAGTCATGCAGTACGGCCATTTTGATGACCTAGCTCGTGAATACGTCATCACTACGCCACATACGCCTTACCCGTGGATCAACTACCTGGGATCCGAGCAGTTCTTCTCGCTGCTCTCCCACCTCGGCGGCGGATATTCGTTCTACCGCGACGCCCGGATGCGCCGGCTCACCCGGTACCGCTACAACAACGTCCCCACCGACGAAGGCGGCCGCTACCTCTACGTCAACGACGGCGGTGACGTCTGGACGCCGACCTGGCTGCCGGTCAAGGCCGACCTCGACCACTTCGAGGCCCGCCACGGCATGGGCTACTCCCGCATCACCGGAGAGCGCGGCGGGCTACGGGTCGCCACGACCTACCTGGTGCCGCTGGGCGAGAACGCCGAGGTGCACAAGGTCACCCTGACCAACTCCAGCGACGTTGCCAAGCAGGTGAAGCTGTTCTCCTTCGTCGAGTTCGCGCTGTGGAACGCCAACGACGACCAGACCAACTACCAACGCAACCTGTCGATCGGTGAGGTCGAGATCGAGCAGCTCACCCCGTCCGGCGGTTCGGCGATCTACCACCGCACCGAGTACCGGGAGCGCCGCAACCACTACGCCGTCTTCGCTGTGAACACACCAGCCGCCGGCTTCGACACCGACCGGCAGAGCTTCCTCGGTGGTCCCTACGTCGGCTTCGCCGAGGCCGCCGTGCCTCGCGCGGGCGCCTCGACCAACTCGGTGGCCTCAGGGTGGTACCCGATCGGCTCCCACGAGGTGGTCGTCGACCTCGCCCCGGGCGAGAGCCGCGACCTGGTCTATGTGCTCGGCTACCAGGAGAACGAGGACGAGGCCAAGTGGGCCGACCCCGAGCATCAGGTGGTCAACAAGACCGGCGCCCACGAACTGCTGGCTCGGTTCGCGACGCCGGCAGCGGTGGACGCGGCCCTGGCGGAACTCCGGCAGTACTGGACCGACCTGCTGTCGACCTACACGGTCAGCTCCACAGACTCCAAGCTCGACCGGATGGTCAACATCTGGAACCAGTACCAGTGCATGGTGACCTTCAACATGTCCCGCTCTGCGTCCTACTTCGAGACCGGCATCGGACGCGGCATGGGTTTCCGTGACTCCAATCAGGACCTGCTCGGCTTCGTCCATCTGGTTCCTGCACGTGCCCGCGAGCGGATCATCGACATCGCCTCCACCCAGTTCGCCGACGGCAGCGCCTACCACCAGTACCAGCCACTGACCAAGCGTGGGAACAATGATGTCGGCTCCGGCTTCAATGACGATCCACTCTGGCTGATCGCCGGTGTCGCTGCCTACATCAAGGAGACCGGCGACGACGCGATCCTGGACGAGCCGGTGCCCTTCGACAACCAGCAGGGCACGGAGGTGCCGCTGTGGGAGCACCTGGTGCGCTCCTTCCAGTTCACCGTCAACAACCGTGGTCCGCACGGGCTGCCGCTGATCGGGCGGGCCGACTGGAACGACTGCCTGAACCTGAACTGCTTCTCCACCGAGCCCGGTGAGTCCTTCCAGACCACGGAGAACCAGGCCGGAGGCGTGGCTGAATCGGTCTTCATCGCCGCCCAGTTCGTGCTCTACGGCGAGGAGTACGCCGTGCTCGCAGAGCGCAGGCGCCTGCCGGAGGTCGCGGCCGCTGCCCGGGAGGCCGTCTCGGTGATGCGCGAAGCCCTGCTCACCGACGGTTGGGACGGCGAGTGGTTCCTGCGGGCCTACGACTTCTACGGCAACCCGGTGGGCACCGACACCAAGCCCGAGGGCAAGATCTGGATCGAGCCGCAGGGCTTCGCCGTGATGGCCGGCGTCGGCGTGGGGCACGGTCCCGAAGATGCGGAGGCCCCGGCGATCAAGGCACTGGATGCCGTCGAGCGCCTGCTGGGCACCCCGCACGGTCTGGTGCTGCAGTACCCGGCCTACACCACCTACCAGGTCGAGTTGGGCGAGGTGTCCACCTATCCTCCCGGCTACAAGGAGAACGGTGGCATCTTCTGCCACAACAACCCGTGGGTGATCATCGCCGAGACGGTGGTCGGACGCGGCGAGCGGGCCTTCGACTACTACAAGCGGATCGCCCCGGCCTACCGGGAGGCGATCAGCGATGTGCACCAGCTGGAGCCCTATGTGTACGCCCAGATGATCGCGGGCAAGGAGGCCGTCCGGGCCGGTCAGGCGAAGAACTCGTGGCTCACCGGCACCGCGGCCTGGAACTTCGTTGCGGTATCGCAGTACCTGCTCGGCGTGCGTCCGGACTTCGACGCACTGGTCATCGACCCGCAGCTCGGACCGGAGGTGCCGAGCTTCACCGTCACCCGGCGACTGCGGGGTGCCACCTACGAGATCTCGGTCACCAACTCCGGTGCCCCAGGCAGCCGGGCCAGCCTTGTTGTCGACGGCCGGCCGGTCGAAGGCAACCGTGTTCCCTACGCTGCTCGCGGGGCTGTGGTGCGGATCGAGGCGACCCTGTAGGACCCCCACAGGATTCCGCAACCCCTGGAACGGTCAGCGCGGTGCTGCGTGGGTGGAGGCGCGCACGATCAGCTCGGGACGGAACAGCAACTCCGTGCGCGGGCCGGGATTGCCGTCCAGTTCGCCGATGAGCGCGGACACCACGGCCTGGCAGATGGCGCCGACGGGCTGGTGGACGGTGGTCAGCGGAGGATCGACGAAGGCGATCAGGGGCGAGTCGTCATACCCGATCACGGAGACGTCCTGCGGTACCCGGAGCCCCCTGCCGCGGACCCCCCGGATGGCGCCGAGGGCCATCAGGTCGGAGCCGCAGATGAGCGCGGTGTGGCCGGAATCGACCAGCTGTTCCGCCGCGGCGTGGCCGCCCTCGAGCGTGTACAGGGTTCGGAAGATGTGCGGCTCCGCGTCCTCGATGCCGAGGTACTCGGACAGCGCCGTCCGGAACGACACGATCTTGCGGTGCGCCGGCACCAGCCGGTCGGGACCGATCAGCAAACCGATCCGGCTGTGACCGAGGGAACTCAGGTGGCGCACAGCGCCGTCCATGCCGGCGGCGTCGTCAGTGGCGACAAAGGTGCCGTCGACCCCTTCGGCCCATCCGTTGACGAACGCCAGCGGGATCCCGCGGGCGCGCAGGTCGTGATAACGGTCGAGTGACACCGAGGAGTCGGCGTGGAGCCCGGAGACGAGGATGATGCCGGAGACACCCTGGCTGAGCAGCAGGTCGATGCACTCGTCCTCTGTCGTGCCGCCGGGTGACTGGGTGCACAGCAGCGGGCTGTAGCCGTGCTGGGACAGGCGGGTCTCCAGGCCCTGGGCAAACGCAGGGAAGATGGGGTTGTTGAGCTCGGGTACGACCACCCCGACAAGGCCGCTGGTCTTGTGTCTCAGGGCGGCGGGACGCTCATAGCCGAGCATGTCCAGCGCAGCAAGGACCGAGCTGCGCACCTCGTCGCCCACGCCGGGCTTTCCGTTCAGCACCCGCGACACCGTTGCGGTGCTCACGTCGGCCACCTCGGCGATGTCGAGCAGCCGGGGCTTCCGCTCCCGGACCGCGCGTGTCTTTGCCATCCTGCTCCGTTTCGACTGCGTCGTCGCGGCAAGAAAGTTATCGGATCGACTGCCCACCCGCGCAATCGCCATGATCTCGACTCGGTAACGAATGCGCAAGCTGTTGCGTAATCTCTGCAACGCCATACTAAGGTGCGTTCATCGACCGGTCCCGTGGCGGATCGGAGCCACCCAAGGAAGAGGAGCATGATGCGACGGAGCATCGTCAGTCTGGGAGTCGTCACCGCAATGGTGGCGCTCAGTGCATGTTCGGCCACCCCGGCCACCCCATCCGCCAGCGCGCCGGCCACCGCCAGCGAGTCCGCGACGTCCGCGGACTACACCGGCACCACCCTGACGGTCTGGGTGGACGACACCCGGATGGCCGCCACCCAGGCTGCGGCCAAGTCCTTCGAGGCAGCCACGCACGCGAAGGTGAGCCTGGTCAAGAAGAACTTCGCCGACATCCAGTCCGACTTCACCTCCCAGGTACCCACCGGGAAGGGCCCGGACATCACCATCGGCGCGCACGACTGGCTGGGCAACCTGATCCAGAACGGTGTCGTGGCTCCGATCGAGCTCGGCGACAAGGCCAGCGAATTCGAGCCCGTCGCGATCCAGGCATTCAGCCAGGACGGACAGGTCTACGGTGTCCCCTACGCAATCGAGAACATCGCGCTGATCCGCAACACCAAGCTGGCCGCCACCGCTCCCGCCACCTGGGACGATGCCGTGGCAGCAGGCAAGAAGGCAGGAGCCAAGTACCCGATCCTGCTGCAGATGGGCACCACCGGCGACCCGTACACCGCCTACCCGCTGCAGACCTCCTTCGGCGCTCCGGTGTTCACCCAGAACTCCGATGGCTCCTACAGCAAGGAGCTCTCGATGAGTGGCGCGAACGGTGAGAAGTTCGCCCAGTGGCTGGCCGCGCAGGGCAAGGCCGGGACGCTCGACACCTCGATCAGCTACGACATCGCCGTGGACGCCTTCGCCAAGGGCAAGTCGCCGTTCATCATCGGTGGCCCGTGGATGCTGGAGAAGTTCAAGGGCCTGGACCTGGCCATCGACCCGATCCCGTCCGCCGGCGGCCAGAAGGCCTCCCCGTTCGTGGGTGTGCAGGGCTTCTTCATCTCCTCGAAGTCCGCCAACCCGATCGTTGCCAACGACTTCCTCACCAACTACATCGCCACCACGGACGTCCAGTACGCGATGTACCAGGCCGGGCAGCGGACGCCGGCGCTGAAGTCGGCGGCCGAGAAGGCAGCGAGCGACACGGTGACCGCAGGGTTCGCCAAGGTGGCGCAGGACGCGGTGCCGATGCCGTCCATCCCCGAGATGGCCGCGGTGTGGACCTACTGGGGCGTGACGGAGGCCAACATCGTCTCCGGCAAGCAGCAGGCCGTCGCCGGCTGGCAGAAGATGGTTTCCGACATCCAGGCCAAGATCAAGAAGTAGCCCGAAGCCGCAGGGGGACGCCGACATCGCTCGGCGTCCCCCTGTGCAGGCAACGACACGATCATGGCTGATCTGAAGGAAGCCGCGGTCCCGACGATCGCTCCCGTGCAGAAGAAGGCCTGGAACTCCCGCGAATTCGGCTGGGGCTTCGTGGTCAAGCTGGTCCTGATGGCGCTGGTGAACGCGCTCGGGGTCTTCGTACTCCTTGCCGCCTGGCGCGTCTCGTCGTGGTGGGTGTTCGCCGCCATGCTGGTCGTGCTGGTTGCCCTCGACTACATCTACTTCTCCAGGAAACACACCCTCCCTGCGAAGTACATCGCGCCCGGTGTGGTGTTCCTGCTGATCTTCCAGGTCTTCGTCATCTTGTACACCGGCTACATCTCGCTGACGAACTACGGCGACGGCCACAACCTGGACAAGGAACAGGCAGTTGTCGCGATCCTTTCGCAGAACGAGAAACGGGTAGCGGGCTCGGCCGCCTACCCCCTCACCGTGGTCTTCAAGGGTTCAGAAGCCGGCTTCGCGATCGTCGACAAGGGCCAGGTGCTGGTGGGCACGGCGAACCTGCACCTCGAGCCGGCACCCGGGGCGACCCTCGCCGGCACGCGCGTGAAGGCGGTCCCTGGCTACACCGTCGCGACCCAACAGCAGATCTTCAGCAACCAGGAAGCGATCACCAACCTGCGTGTGCCGTTCAGCGCCAGCCCGGCCGACGGCTCGGTCCGCACCCAGAACGGGACGACCGGCTACCTGTACAAGTCGACCTTCGTCTACGACGCCGCGGCGGGGACGATGACCGACACGGTCAACGGCACGGTCTACACCGCCACCGACCGGGGCGAGTTCGTCGCGCCGGACGGCACGGCCCTGACCACCGGCTGGCGCGTGTTCGTCGGCGTCGAGAACTTCACCAAGGCCGTCACGGACGCGCAGTACGCGGGCCCGTTCTTCCGGGTGCTGCTGTGGAACCTCGCGTTCGCCCTGCTCTCCGTGGTCACCACCTTCCTTCTGGGCCTCATCCTCGCTGTCGTGCTGAACGAGAAACGGGTGCGCGGCCGCAAGGTCTACCGGACACTGCTGCTCCTGCCGTACGCGCTGCCGGGCTTCCTCTCCGCGCTGATCTGGTCTGGCCTGCTGAACACGAAGTTCGGCTTCCTCAACCAGGTGCTGCTCGGGGGCGCCAACATCCCGTGGCTGGATGATCCCTGGCTCGCCCGCCTGTCAGTTCTCGGGGTGAACCTGTGGCTGGGCTTCCCCTACATGTTCCTTGTCGCCACCGGCGCTCTCCAGGCGCTGCCGGACGACATCAAGGAGGCGGCGAAGGTGGACGGCGCAGGGCCACTGCGCACCTGGTGGTCGGTCACCGGACCGCTGGTGCTGATCACGACTGCGCCCCTGCTGATCGCGAGCTTCGCGTTCAACTTCAACAACTTCACCCTGATCTACATGCTCACCAAGGGCGGGCCCCGCTTCGGCGACACGTCGGCTCCCATCGGTGCGACCGACCTGCTGATCACGATGGTCTACTCCATCTCCGGCGTCGACGGCTCCGCAGGGAAGAACTACGGCCTCGCCAGCGCACTCTCGATCGTGATCTTCGCGCTGGTCGCCGTCATCTCGGGCCTTGGCTTCCGCCAGACCCGCAAGCTGGAGGAGCTGCTCTGACATGGCCGCCTCAACACTTCCCGAACATCGACGCATGACCCCGCAGCGGTGGCTCAGCCAGCTCGGCTGGCGCCACCTGGTGGGTGTGGTCGCCGTGGTCTACGCCGCGTTCCCGATCGTCTACGTCGTCTCCGCCTCGCTGACCACCGACGGCACCCTTACCGGGTCGAACCAGCTCTTCGCCACCGTCTCGGCGGCCAACTACACGGCCCTGAACGCCACGAAGTTCTGGGCCTGGATGGCCAACACGCTTGTGGTCGCCATTGCGACGTCGATCGGAACGGTGGTGATGGCCGCGGCCGCGGCCTACGCCTTCTCCCGCTTCCGGTTCCTTGGACGCCGGACCGGCTTGACCAGCCTCTTGATCATCCAGATGTTCCCGCAGGTGCTCGCGTTCGTCGCGATCTTCCTGCTGTTGATCACCCTCGGTGAGGTGGTCCCTGCCCTTGGGCTCGACTCCAGGCTGGCACTGATCATGGTGTACCTCGGAGGCGCCCTGGGTGCGAACACGTTCCTGATGTACGGGTTCTTCAACTCTGTGCCGAAGGAGATCGACGAGGCGGCCAAGATCGACGGGGCGACGCACGCGCAGACCTACTGGACGATCATCCTCCCCCTGGTGGTGCCCATCCTCGCGGTGGTCGGGCTGCTCAGCTTCATCTCCTCGTTCGCCGAGTTCGTTGTCGCCCGCGTGGTGCTGCAGACGGAGGAGAACTGGACGCTGGCGGTCGGGCTGTACAGCATGGTCTCCTCCGAAAAGGACGCGAACTGGGGCCTGTTCGCCGCCGGCGCTGTTCTCGCGGCGCTGCCTGTGCTGTTGCTGTTCATGTTCCTCCAGCGCTACATCGTCTCTGGCCTCACAGCCGGAGCGGTCAAGTAGGGCCGGAATGCGACCGTGGTGAGGGCCACGTCAACGTCGTGAGGCGGCCGGCCACCTGAAGGCCGGCGGCTCCGCGACGCCACTCATCGGCCGGCGAACGAGGCTGCCGTGCTGTGATCGAGGAAGGCGATGACGCTGGCGGGCAGGGGTCGCTCGGTGCTCCAGGCGAGGCCGAGGGTGCGGGACTGGCGGGGTTCCAGCGGAACGTAGACCTCGTCGCCGGAGTCGGTGGAGGTCAGCTCGGGGATGATCGCCACGCCGAGCCCGGCGCCGACAAGGCCGCGAATGGTGTCGATCTCGCTGGACTCGAACGCGATCCGCACGCTCGCGCCAGCGGCGGCCAGCATCGGGTCGATCACCGTGCGGAACTCGGTGGTGCGGGTGAAGGCCACGAACTCCTCCCCGTCCAGGTCGCCTGGGCTGACGCTCGCGCGTCCGGCGAACCGGTGTGTGCGCGGCACAGCCACCGCCAGGCGCTGTTCCACCAGCGCGCGCCAACCGAATCCTGATCGCGCGGGTCCGGGTGCTGTGACGAAGGCAACGTCGAGGGCGTCGTCGGCGATCCAGCCGAAGAGGTCACGGGCGAAACCCTGGCGCAGTTCGAACCGGCTATCTGCCGCCACCTTCCGGAAGTTGCTGACCAGGCGCGGGACGGCCCACAGCGCCGCCGATTGCAGGAAGCCGAGGCGGATCGTGCCCAGGGGGCCGGTCAGTTGGCGAACGTGCCGCCTGCCGCGTTCGAGGCCCTCGAGCACCTGCTGGGCATCAGCCCGGAACGCGGCGCCCGCCCGGTTGAGCTCCAGGCGGCGTCCGTGGCGATGGAAGAGCTCGGCACCCACCTCCCCCTCCAGGCGCGCGAGTGCCCGGGACACGTTCGACTGGTTGACCCGC
>Ga0302264_1000533_pt1 | contig 10257 bp, 11 predicted proteins | sample II_Fen_N3_4_FD_194563 | JGI IMG/M metagenome (GOLD analysis project Ga0302264, IMG submission 194563) | Peat permafrost microbial communities from Stordalen Mire near Abisko, Sweden - II_Fen_N3_4 | ecosystem: Environmental > Terrestrial > Soil > Wetlands > Permafrost | place: Sweden: Abisko... | reverse complement strand
TGCATGCGGTGTGCCCGGACAAAAAAGCCGGTGACCAGATCAAGACGGCCATCCACGACTTTGAAGGCGCGCAGACCTACAGCGAAAAGCCCGGCCACAACTTTTCGCTGAACGCCACGTTCGCCGACATCGCGGTCGAAAGCTACGACGCGCTGGTCGTGCCCGGTGGCCGTGGCCCGGAGTATCTGCGCACTTATCCGGCGGTGCTGGCGATGGTCAAGCACTTTTTTGACGCGAACAAGCCGGTCGCCGCCGTCTGCCACGGCGCGCAGTTGCTGGCGGGCGCGGGCGTGCTGAAAGGGCGCACCTGCTCGGCTTACCCGGCCTGCCGTTTCGAGGTCGAGCAGGCGGGCGGCACTTACGCCGACATCGCCATCGACGCCGCTTATACCGACGGCAATCTGGTGTCCGCGCCCGCCTGGCCGGCGCATCCGGCCTGGATTGCCCAGTTCCTGGCGCTGCTGGGCACGCAGATCACGCATTGACGCCGCCCAGCCGCTGCTGCATGATTCTGGCTGGCTCGCCGGGGCCGTCCGACAACGCAAGCAAGCTGGAGATGCACTATGTGTCAGGTGTTTATTGGCGCTGATCCGGCGCTGTACGAAAGCCGGGTCCGCTCGGTCCGGCTGCACGGCATGGCCACCAGCATCCGGCTGGAAAACCTGTTCTGGAACGTGCTCGATGAAATCGCCCGCCGCGACCGCCTGAGCGTGCCCCAGCTCTGCACCCGGCTGCACGACGAGTTGATGGCCGAGCGCGCCGACATCGAAAATTTCGCATCCTTCCTGCGCGTGTGTTGCGGCCGCTATCTGGCGCTGCAGCTGTCGGGCGGCATTCCGCGCGACACCTCGATTCCGATTGCCAGCCTCAACGCCCAGCGCGTGCTGGCCGCCGAGCAGCGGCCGTTTGCGCGCTTTGATGCGGCGGGCTGCGCGCAGGCCGCTTGACACTTTCACCCGCCTCAGCTCAGCACCACGCTGCCCAAACGCCGCCGGTAGGTGGCGATGGTGGCGTCTTCCGGTGGAATCTGGCCGTTGCCAAGCCGACAAGGTGAAAAACAGACAGTTCTGGGCTGTCATGGTGAAAGAGCAGGACTTTTGCTTGCTCACGCTGTAGGATGCTGCTTTTCGCCACCTCTTCATTTTGAGAACAAAAATGCCCCGCGTCATCTACTCCTGCTGAACGACCTGCCTCACGAAGCCTGCGGCCTCAATCCGCTGGCAATGTCATTCGTGTGGACAAGCGGGCATCGGCGAGCGCCACCCTTCAGCGTTGAAGGCGCTTGGCTTGTCGCCTGAAATCCCCCTGCAGTCATAGTCGATCCTCTGGATCGGTTTGCGTCGTCGTTGGCCCCAAGCGCCAGGCTTTGCCCTGGCTCCCCTTGCCTTGCCGGAGATGACCATGACGCACGACTTTTTGCACAACTGCGAACTCGCGAAATACCCCCGAACCCCGCATCTGCAGGGTTCACGCTACCAGCCCGGCGACAAAGGCGCGCCCGTTTCCTACGCCGCTCTGGCCGGACGCTTTGTCGTGGTCGAGGAAAAACTCGATGGCGCCAATGCGGGCCTGAGCTTTGACGCGGGGGCCGAGCTGCTGCTGCAGTCGCGCGGCCACTACCTGGACACGCGCCGCATGGGCGGGCGCGAGCGCCAGTTCAACCTGTTCAAGCAGTGGGGCTGCGCCCAAGAAGAGCGACTGCTGGGCGTGCTCGAAGACCGCTATGTGATGTACGGCGAGTTCATGCACGCCAAGCACTCGATCTTCTACGACGCGCTGGCGCATTTGTTTTGCGAGTTCGACATCTGGGATCGCGCCAGCCAGGCATTTTTGGACACCGCTGCGCGGCATGCGCTGCTGCGCAGCGTGCCCGTGGTCTCGGTGCCGGTGCTCTACGCTGGTCTGGCGCCCAAGCGCGTCGAAGACCTCATTGCCCTGCTCGGGCCTTCGGTGGCCAGGACTGCGCGCTGGCGCGCCTCCTTCGAGGCCGAAGTGCAGCGCCAGGCGCTGGACTTGGCGCAGTGCTGGCAACAGACCGACAAGTCGGACCATGCCGAAGGCTTGTACATCAAGGTCGAAGAGGGCGGCAGGGTGGTGGGCCGCTACAAGTTCGTGCGCCCCGACTTCACCCAGACCATCCTGGACTCGGGCTCGCACCACAGCGAGCGGCCCGTCCTTCCTAACGGCCTGCGCGATGGCGTGGATCTGTTTGCCGCCACGCTGGACAAGCGTTGGCCGGGGATCTTCGTCTCATACAAGGAAACACCATGAAATGGAATGATTTACGAAGCCTGGCGCCTGCGCCCGGCAAGGATGCGGACTTCAAGGCCTGCTTGCAGGCCTTCCCGCAACTCGAACTGGCCAAAACCACGCCCCAGGATCCGACTTACCACCAAGAGGGCGACGTATGGACCCACACCCGGATGGTGATCGACGCCTTGTTGGCGACGCCGCACTACCAAGCACTGGCGAGTGACGAGCGCGAGGCGGTGTTTCTGGCCGCTTTGCTGCATGACGTGGCCAAGTGCAGCACCACGGTGGTGGACACAGCCAGCGGAAAAATCTCGCAGCCGGGCCACTCCAAAAGAGGCGCCATTGATGCGCGCATTGCGCTGTGGCAGGCGGGCGCCCCGTTGGCGCTGCGCGAATCCATCTGCCGGATGATTGCCGTACACCAGGTGCCGTTTTTTGCGCTGGAGGCTTCGCGCCGGGGCGTGACGCCCGAGTTCACCGTGCGCGAGCTGTCTTGGCAGGTGGACCTGCGCCTGCTCGCTTTGCTGGCGGAGGCGGACATGCGCGGGCGGATTTGTCCAGACCCGCAAAAGGGGCTGGACGCGGTCGAGCTGTTTCGTGAGCTGGCGCGCGAGGACGGCTGCTACGGCCAGCGGCGGGCGTTTGCCGATGCGCACACGGCCGTGAGCTACTTTCGCGGCGCCAGCGTGCATCCAGACTACCCGTTGCACCAAGCGCCTGGCGCTAGGGTGATCGTCATGGCGGGGCTGCCAGCCTCAGGCAAAAACACTTGGGTGGCCAAACACCATCCAGATTTACCTGTCGTGTCATTTGACGATGCGCGCGAGGAGCTGGGGCTCAGGCACGGCAAGAACGAAGGCGCGGTGGCGCACCATGCGCTTGATCTGGCCAGGGCGCTGCTGCGTACACGCCAGCCCTTTGTCTGGAATGCGACGCACCTGTCCGCGCAGATGCGCGCCAAGACGCTGGACCTGTGCTTTGCCTATCAGGCCGAGGTTCAGATCGTTTACCTGGAGGCGTCTCAGGCAGAGCTGCTGCAGCGCAACCACAGGCGCGACAGCTCACTGTCGAACAAGGCGCTGCTGGGCATGCTGCACCGCTGGGAGGTGCCGCAGCCGACCGAGGCGCACCGGGTGCTGTATCTTGCCGCCCCGGTCTGTGCTTAACTCAGCACCACGCTGCTCAAGCGCCGCCGGTAGGTGGCGATGGTGGCGTCTTCGGGCGGAATCTGGCCGTCGGCCACTTTCGGCTTGGGCTGCTCCATGATGTCCAGAATGGCGATATAGGTCTTGCGCGCCGCGTCGTCGGACCAGCTCTTGTCGCGCATCAAAATGTCCAGCAGCTCGTCGAGCGCCTCGGTCCAGCGTTGCTGGGCCATCAGCCAGCGCGCCTTGCCGAAGCGGGCGTCAAAATCGCGCTTGTTGGCGCCGATGCTGGCGTCAAAGGCGGCGCTCGCGTCCGCGCCAAGCGCCTTGATCGTGACGAAATCGAGCGCGTCCATCCAGCGTTTGAGCGAGTCAAAGCGGCGCACGATGCTGGTTTGCGCAATCACCGGCGCAAACGCGACTTTGGCCTCGTCTTCTTCGCCGCGCAGCAACAGTTGCCGGACGTAGTCAAAGCGGGCGTTGTCGTCGGCGGGATTGGCGGTGACGGCGTCTTGCAGCTTTTGCAGCACCGCTTGCGGGTCGTTGGCGTCGAAGGTTTCCAGCGCCAGTGCTTCTTCGGCGGCGGGCGGCACGTAGCGTTCGAGAAAGGCCCGGATGTCGCTCTCGGGCAGGATGTCGGCAAAGCTGTCCACCGGCTGGCCGTTGATCATCATGATGCAGGTCGGCACGCTCTGAATGCCAAAGGCGGCGCTGAGTTTTTCCTGCCCGATGGCGTCCACCCGAACCAGCTTGAAGCTGCCGCCGTAAGCGGTTTCCAGCTGCGCCAGCAGCGGGCTGAGCAGCCCGTCCGGGTCGCCGCCGGGCGCCCAGAATTCGAGCAGCACGGGCAGGTTTTTGGAGGCGGTCAGGACTTCGTCCTTGAAATTGGCAAGGGTGGCGTCGATCATGGTGTGTCTGAACTCAAGAGTGGTCAAGGCTTTTTCAAGCGGGAAAATGGCGGGCGCGCCGCCGATTCGCAACAGCCAAGACGATAGCATGCAGGCACTGGCCTTTAAAATCCCCGCTTCGCGGCGCACAGCTCTTCCCTTCACACGACTTGAAACCCCCCTTATGACGACAACCAACAACCCGGCAAGCCCTCTCGTGGGCGTGGTGATGGGCTCCAGCAGCGACTGGGACACGATGCAGCACGCGGTGCAAATCCTGGAGAAGTTTGGCGTGGCGCATGACGCGCGCGTCGTCTCGGCGCACCGCATGCCCGATGATTTGTTTGCCTATGCCGAGGGCGCCGCCGGGCGCGGCCTGCAAGCCATCATCGCGGGCGCAGGCGGCGCGGCGCATTTGCCCGGCATGCTGGCGGCCAAGACGATTGTTCCCGTCCTCGGCGTGCCGGTGGCGAGCAAGCATTTGCAGGGCGTCGATTCGCTGCACAGCATTGTGCAAATGCCCAAAGGCATTCCGGTGGCGACGTTTGCCATTGGCGTGGCCGGTGCGGCGAACGCGGCGCTGTTTGCCGTGGCGATGTTGGCGCTGCACGACAAGGAACTGGCCGAAAAACTGCAGGCGTTCCGTGCCGAGCAAACCGCCGCTGCCCGCGCCATGACGCTGCCGCCGCTATGAGCGCGTTGTCCTCTCTTTCTCTGGGCGAGGGCGCGGCGAACGCGGTCAGCGTTCCCGCCGTGAAGCCCTTGATCCTGCCCGGCGCGACGCTGGGCGTGATGGGTGGCGGCCAACTCGGGCGCATGTTTGTCCATGCGGCGCAGCGCCTCGGCTACTTTACCGCCGTGCTCGACCCGGACGCTGACAGCCCGGCGGGCCGCGTCAGCCATCACCACATTCAGACCGGCTACAGCGACGCTGCTGGCTTGGCCCAACTGGCCGCGCTGTGCGCCGCCGTCACCACCGAGTTTGAAAACGTCCCCGCCAGCGCGCTGCAAACGCTGGCCGCGACGCTGCCAGTCGCGCCCGGCGCCGCCGCCGTCGCCATCGCGCAAGACCGGATTGAAGAAAAATCGCACTTCACCGCCAGCGCCGGTGTCGCGGGCGTGACCTGCGCGCCGCACGCCGTCATCACCACGCAGGCGCAGCTCGACGCCGTGGCTCTTGAGCTGCTGCCCGGCATCCTGAAAACCGCCCGTATGGGCTATGACGGCAAAGGCCAGGTGCGCGTCAAAAACGCCGCCGAACTCGCCGCCGCTTGGGCCAATCTGGCGCAAGTGCCCTGCGTGCTGGAAAAGCTGTTGCCGCTGAAAGTCGAATGCTCGGTCATCGTGGCGCGCGGCTGGAACGGCGCCATCGTCGGCTTTGCGCCGCAGCGCAATGTGCATGTGGACGGCATTTTGGCCGTCACCGAAGCGTTTGACGGCGCGATGGCGCCCGCGCTGGCCGAGCGCGCCCAAGCCGCCGCCCAGGCCATCGCGATGCACATTAATTACATCGGCGTGCTCTGCGTGGAATTTTTCGTCATTGACGACGGCAGCGCCGACGGCGCGCTGGTGGTCAACGAGATGGCGCCGCGCCCGCACAACAGCGGTCACTACACGATTGACGCCTGCGACACCTCGCAATTTGATTTGCAGGTGCATGCAATGGCGGGCCTGCCGCTGCCCGCGCCGCGCCAGCATTCGCCCGCCATCATGCTCAATTTGCTGGGCGACGTGTGGTTTGACGCGGCTGGCAATGCCCGCATGCCCGACTGGGCGGCGGTGCTGGCGCTGCCCGGCGCACATTTGCACCTGTACGGCAAAAGCGACGCCCGGCCCGGCCGAAAAATGGGCCATTTGACGATCACCGGCTTTGACGTCGCCAGCGTCAAGGCCACGGCGCGCCAGGCGGCGCAGATTCTGGGCCTGCCCGGCCTGGACGCCTTGTCATGAAGACGGTGCGTTTCAGCGTGGGCGCTCCATCATGATTTTCTCCGGCACCGACCCGCAGGCGATTGCCCAAGCCGCCGCCCGCATTCAAGCGGGCGAGCTGGTCGGCTTTCCGACCGAAACGGTTTACGGCTTGGGCGCCGATGCGTCCAGCGACGCCGCCGTAGCCGGGATTTTTGCCGCCAAAGGCAGGCCGTCGGACCATCCGCTGATTGTTCACTTGGCCGACGCGGCGCAGGTCAGCGATTACGCCAGCAGCGTGCCGCCGTTTGCCGCCCGGCTGATGGCCGCCTTCTGGCCCGGCCCGCTGACGGTGATTTTGCCGCGCCGCGACGGCGTGGCGGCGGCGGCGGCGGGCGGGCAGAACTCGATTGGCCTGCGCTGCCCGGATCATCCGGTGGCGCTGGCGTTTTTAAAAGCCTGTGCGACGGGCGTGGCCGGTCCCAGCGCGAACCGCTTTGGCCGCGTCAGCCCGACCACGGCGGCGCATGTGGCGCAGGAGTTTGGCGATGATTTGCTGGTGCTGGACGGCGGGCCGTGCGAAGTCGGCATTGAGTCCAGCATCGTCGATTGCACGCGCAGCCGCCCGGTGTTGCTGCGCCCCGGTGTGCTGACCCGCGCCGAGCTGGAAGCCGCTTGCGGCGAGCCGGTGCTTTCAAAAGACGATTTGCTGAGCGAAGCGGGCAGCGCGCCCCGCGCCTCCGGCACGCTGGAAGCGCATTACGCGCCCAACGCCAAGGTGCGGCTGATGGACGCGGGCGCGATCCAAACCGCGCTCGACCTGCTTGGCACCGACGCGGCCCACATCGCGGTGTACGCCCGCGACGTGCTGCGCATCCAGTCTGAAAAAGTGCTGTTCCGGCGCATGCCCGACGACGCGCTGGCCACGGCCCAGCAGTTGTTTGCCGTGCTGCGCGGTTTTGACGCCCAGGGCGCCCGGCTGATCTGGATTGAGCACCCGCCCGCCAGCCCCGAATGGGACGGCGTGCGCGACCGGCTGGGTCGGGCGGCGGCGAGCTGAAGCCTTGCTCCGAATCGGCCCCGCCCGATTCGTGTCCAATAGCCCGATGCAATCCACCGACATCACCCCCGACGCCATCGAGCACCGCCTGACCGAACTCGAAATCAAGGCCAGCTTCAGCGAAGACCTGCTGGAGCAGCTCAACCAGGTCATCATCCGCCAGCAGCAGCAAATCGACGCGCTGCTGCGCGAAGTCACCCAGCTGCGCCAGCAAATGCCCGAACCTGGCCCGACGGGCTTTAGCCGCGCGGGCGACGACCTGCCGCCGCATTATTGAAAAAAAGTTATTTACCATCCACTTGGATGGTGATAGGATGGCTTTCATGCCACCTAAAACCGCTTCTTCCGTCGCCGCCGCCAAGCCCGCCGACGAAAAAATCACCATCAATCTCGGCTATGTCGATCTGGGCCAGATCGACTTGCTGGTGCAGGAAGGCTTCTACGCCAACCGCACCGACCTGATCCGCACCGCCATCCGCAACCAGCTCGCCGTCCATGCGGACGCGGTGAAACAGGTGGTGGCGCGCAAAACGCTGGTGCTGGGCATCCAGCACTTCAGCGCCGCCGACCTGCGCGCCGTGCAGGCGTCCGGCGAGACGCTGCAAATTCGCATTCTGGGCTTGGCCAGCATCGCGCTCGACGTGAGCCCGGAGCTGGCGCTGGCGGCGATTGATTCGGTCGTCGTGCTCGGCGCGCTGCATGCCAGCGCGGCGGTCAAGGCGGCGCTGGCGGGCCGCATCCGCTGATTTTTTCCCCTGTTCTTTTGAAACCGAAAGGAAATGCCATGAACGCCACTTTTCAACGCTTGATGCGTGAGGCCGCCCGGCTGGCGCAGGCTGCCAGCCAGTCCGGCCAGTCCGGCCAGTCTGGTTTGCCCGGCGGATTTCCCGCTGTGTCTTTGCCCGAGGCGCTGCAAGGCCATCCGGCGAGCGCGTCCTTTCAGCAACTGATGGCCGAGGCGACCCGGCTGACCCAAAGCGGCGACCTGCAAGCGGCGACAGCGGCGATTCAGGCCGCGCTCAGCGGCGCTGCCGCCGCCGTGCCTGCGGCTTTTAGCGCACCGACGGCTTTCGACATGCGCGATGTGATTGACGTGCAGGCGCGTGAAGTCTGGCGCGAAGCGTGGCCGCAACAGTCGCCCGCAGCGGCGGCGCCAGAGTCAGCGCCTGCATCGAACGCGGTGGGTGGGGAGGCGGCGCCAGCGTCCAGCGCAGCGGGCGGCACCAGCGCGCCGCTTGCGCCGCTGAATCCCGGCCCGGCGGGCCAGTTCATCACCGGCAGCCACAGCGACGCCAGCGCGGGCAAGCGCGATTACAAGCTCTACATTCCGCCAGCCGCCGCCGACGGCCAGCCGTTGCCGCTGGTGGTGATGCTGCACGGCTGCACGCAGAACCCGGATGACTTCGCAGCGGGCACCGGCATGAACGAGGCGGCACGCCAGCGCGGCTTTTACGTGCTGTATCCGGCGCAAACGCAGCGCGCCAACACGTCCGGCTGCTGGAACTGGTTCAAGCACAACCACCAAAAGCGTGGCCGGGGCGAGCCCGCCTTGCTGGCGGGCATGACGCGGGCGGTGATGGCCAGCCACGCCATCGACCCGCAGCGCATTTATGTCGCGGGGCTGTCGGCGGGCGGCGCGATGGCGGCGATTCTGGGCGATGCCTACCCCGAGCTGTTTGCTGCCATCGGCGTGCATTCCGGCTTGGTGACGGGCGCGGCGACGGACATGCCCTCGGCCTTCGGCGCGATGAAAAACGGCGCCGCCGCCGCCAGTCGGCGCACCAAGGCCAGCCCGCCAACCATCGTCTTTCACGGCGACGAGGACGCCGTCGTCCATCCGTCGAACGGCGCGCATGTCGTGGCGGCCAGCGCCGGGTCTTTGAAGTCAGAGCACCAGCGCAAGCGCAGCCGCAACGGGCGCGAGTACAGCCAGCGCAGCTACCGCCAAGCCGACGGGCGCGTGGTGGCGGAACATTGGGTGGTGCATGGCGCGGGCCACGCCTGGTCGGGCGGCAACGCGCAGGGCTCGTACACCGACGCGCAGGGACCGGACGCTACCGAGGAGATGCTGCGGTTTTTCTTGGAGAACCCGCTGCCATAAAAAGCTGCGTTGGCCGATAGAAATCGGCAAATACTTTGCCGCATTCAGGTTTTCAGAGCGCATGCGCCGGGCGCTCTGCAGGAAAAGGTAAAGTGGCTCGCAGTTCTTCGACAGTTCTTTGCTTCAACACGAAAGGCGCTACTTTCATGACATCACCCCGGCTGGCACTGATTGCACACGATGGCAAGAAAACCGACATCATCACGCTGGCCAAGGAATTCCTCTGCTACCTTTCAACGTGCGAGCTCTGCGCCACCGGCACCACCGGGCAGCGACTGATGGACGAGACCGGCCTGCAGGTTGAGCGTTTGCTAAGCGGCCCGTTCGGCGGCGATTTGCAAATAGGGGCGCGAATCGCCATGCGTCAGGTCGATGCCATCATCTTTCTTCGGGATCCGATGACTTCGCAGCCGCACGAGCCCGATATCAATGCGCTGGTGCGCGCCTGTGATGTACACAACCTGCCGTGCGCAACCAATCTTGCCACCGCCCGCCTGGTGCTGCAGCAGCTTCAGGCGCTCACACCGTCTTCAAAAAGCACGCTTTCAGCATAAAGCTGCCCGGCCAGAGGCGCTGCGAGTCCGGTGCCGTCAAGAAACCTCTTCGGCGCTGTCCTCATTCTTCGGCACAAACACCATGCCGGTTTTTGCGTTGAAGTCCATGAGGCCAGCATAGCGCCCCCAGGCAATCATGGTCTGAAAGGTTTTTTCGGGATTGTCGTAAGGCAGTGCGCTGCCAATATCCTTGATCACGCGCGCTGAATCCACTTCGTCGTACTCATGCAGCAGCGCAATGATGATGTGAAACAGGCGCAGCTTGAACACCTGTTCGGCAAAAATGGCGTGTCTGTCGGCCCGGTCTGCGGCCACGAAGCGCTGGCCCAGCGGGGTGAAGCGGACCTGG
>Ga0302264_1000528_pt1 | contig 10329 bp, 9 predicted proteins | sample II_Fen_N3_4_FD_194563 | JGI IMG/M metagenome (GOLD analysis project Ga0302264, IMG submission 194563) | Peat permafrost microbial communities from Stordalen Mire near Abisko, Sweden - II_Fen_N3_4 | ecosystem: Environmental > Terrestrial > Soil > Wetlands > Permafrost | place: Sweden: Abisko... | reverse complement strand
CGGCGAGCGCCGCACCCCGGATACTGCGCGGATCGGCTTGACTTCCGGATCGCGGTCAGATTAGGCTGAGAAATCGATTACGCGATCTGGGTCTCGCGGGCCCGGCCGCAATGATCAGCCACACCCGGAGGCGAGCATGCATGACCGGTCGAGCGTCGCGGGGCTTGCCGTCGTGGCAGGCGCCGCCGTCGCTCGTCGAGCCCGTCCCGTGACCCGTTGCGCGCTGGTCGAGCCATGACCGAACGCGCCGCCCCGGCCACGATCAGGGACGTTGCCCTCCGCGCCGGCGTCTCCACCGCCACGGTCAGCCGCGTGCTGGCCGGCATCGGCAACCCCAAGCCGGACACGGCGGCCGCCGTCATGGGTGCCGTCGAGGAGCTCGGCTACCGGCCGTCCGGCGTCGCGCGATCCCTGCGGATGAAGCGGACGCGGACGCTCGGCCTCATCGTCACCGACATCCAGAACCCGTTCTTCCCCGAGCTCGTCCAGGCCGCCGACCTCGCGGCCCGGAGCCTCAACTACTCGATCATCCTGGGTAGCGCCGCATACGACGAGCGACGGGCGATGCACTACCTGGACCTGATGGTGGACCGCCGAGTGGACGGTCTGATCATCGCGTCCAGCCAGCTGTCCGACGAGAGCTGGCAGTGGCTGATCGCCTCCCCTGTCCCGGTCGTGGTCGTGAACGCGGAGCCCAGCGGCCTGCCCGTCCCGGTGATCACCAGCGACAACGCGGGCGGAGCCCGGATCGCGGTGGAGCATCTCGTCGGCCTGGGGCATCGCCGCATCGCCTACATCCGCGGTTATGAAGGCTTCACCGCGGACGTCCCTCGCATCGAGGGCTTCCGCGCCGCCTGTGCCGAGGCTGGCATCCCCGCCGAGGACACCGTCGAGGTGCGCGGTGACGGGCAGTTCGAGGGAGGCGAGCGCGCCGCGACGGAGCTGCTTGCGCAGGACCGTGACGTCACCGCGATCATGTGCCACAACGACATGACGGCGATCGGCGCGCTGCGTGCCCTGCGGACCGCTCGGCGGCGCGTGCCGCAGGACATCAGCGTCGTGGGCTGTGACGACATCGCCGCCGCCTCGTGGGTCGTGCCCTCGCTCACGACCGTCGCCCAGCAGAAGGCGGAGATGGGCCGGATGGCCGTGGAACGGCTCGCCGCCGCCCTCGACGACCCTGACCCCCCTGCCGAGGCGGAGACGATCCGCATCCCGATGATCCTCCGCGAGCGCGAGTCCTCCGGCCCAGCGCCGGAGCGCGACGGGCGGGCGCCCGTGGCGGCCGGGAGCGCGCCCGCATGACCCGGACGATCGGGATCGGCGTCATCAATGCGGGCCGCCACCACACGAAGGCCATCGAGGCCAGCCAGTTCCTGGCGTCGGTCGTCTCCGGCGTGCAGGGCGATCCCGGGCTCCGGGAAGCCCTCGCGTTCGCGCACGTCCAGGAAACCACCATCAGGCTGCGGGAATCCAGGCGCTGGGAGCTCGAGGCCTACGAGGGAGTCACCACATGATTCGGGTTGCGAACGCCCCCTGCTCGTGGGGCGTCATCGAAAACGTCGCGGGTGAGACGGGCGGCTACCGGCAGCTCCTCGACGAGATGGCCGAGACCGGGTATGTCGGGACAGAGCTTGGCGACTGGGGCTTCATGCCCACCGATCCCGAGGCGCTCCGGTCCGAGCTCGACGCGCGCGGCCTTGCCCTCGTCGCATCGTTCTCGACCCCCTGGCTCCAGGACCCTGCCCGCCACCGGCAGGGAGAGGACGACGCCGTCCGGATCGCGAAGTTGCTGGCCGCCGTCGGCGGCTCCGACACCCTCATCGTCCTGGGCAACGATCCGTACGGGGATCCGGTGCGCGGGAGTCTGGCGGGCCGGATCACCGCCGAACAGGGCATGAACGACGACCAGTGGAAGGTCTTCGCCCAGGGCGCCAACGAGCTCGCACGGCGGGTCAGGGACGAGGCCGGCATCCGCACGGTCATCCACCAGCACATGGGGACGCTGATCGAGACCGGGGACGAGGTCCGCCGCCTCCTCGACATGACCGATCCATCGCTGCTGGGCGTGTGCCTCGACACCGGTCACTGGACCTTCGGGACGAAGGGCGATCCCGCGGCGGCGGTCCGCGAGCTCCGGGAGCGCATCTGGCACGTCCACTTCAAGGACTGCGACCCCGCCGTCGTCGAGGAGTCGCGCGTCCAGGAGTGGGACGGCCTCACGTCGACCGGCCACGGCGTGTTCTGCGAGCTGGGCAAAGGCTGCGTGGACTTCCCCGACGTTCTGCGCGCGCTCGGCGAGACCGGCTACGACGGCTGGATCGTCGTCGAGCAGGACATCCTGCCCGGCATGGGCAATCCCCGCGAGAGCGCCCGCCGCAACCGGGAATACCTCAGGGCAATCGGCGTCTGACGCCGTTCCGCGCTTCCCCCGCGCGCCGGGCGACACCCCTGCCGCCCGGCGCGCCTCCCCTTCCCTGTTCGCGACAGGACTCCGGACGCGCGACTGGCGCCGTTCGCACCGAGGCCCCGTGCGCCAGCCGACCCTCAGGGCACCTCGTCCAGGCGGACGGGCCGGTGCTCCAGGCGGGACTTCGTCGAGGCAACGGCGATCCGCATCGCCTGCATCGCGTCGCGCGCGGTGCATGGGCTGGGGATTTCGCCGCGGACGACGCGCAGGAACGCGAGGAGCTCCAGGCGGTATGCCTCCTCGAACCGGTCCAGGAACGAGTCCCATGCCGGGTTCGCCAGCATGGGCGCATCCTTCTCCAGAGAACGCATCGGGGTGCGCCCGTCGAGGCCCACGCAGACCACGTCCTTCGAGCCGATCACCTCCATGCGCACGTCGTATCCCAGCGGGTTGTGCCGCGTCTGGGCGTGCGAGCCGATCGTGCCGTCTGCCAGGGTGAAGATGCAGGCGCCAGTGTCGACGTCGTCGTACCGGGCGAAGACCGGGAAGTTGCGTACGGCGCCGGTCGCGTAGACCTCCACGACCTCCTGGCCGGTGAGCCAGCGCAGGGCGTCGAAGTCGTGGATGGACGAGTCCCGGAACAGGCCGCCGGAGACCGGGATGTAGGCGTCGGGCGGGGGCGTGTGGTCGTGCGCGATGAGCCGGACCATGTAGAGGGTCCCCAGCTCGCCGGTGTCGAGCAGGCGCTTCGCCTCCACGTAGGCCGGGTCGAAGCGGCGCTGGAAGCCGACCTGGACCACGGCGCCCGCGGCCTCGGCCTTGTCGACCAGGGCGACGGTCTCCTCGAGGTCGAACGCGAGCGGCTTCTCCACGAAGATCGGCTTGCCGGCGTCGATGGCCTGCGAGACGAGCTTCGCGTGCATGTTCGTGGACGCGGCGATGAGCACGCCATCCGCGGCGGCGATGGCCTCGTCGACCGTGGCGGCGACCCGCCCGCCGATCGCCGCGGCGGCTTGCGCCGCATTGCCCGCGATGACGTCGTAGACGATGACCTCGTCCACGTCCGGCTGCTCCGCGACCAGGCGGCCATGGAGCTGGCCGATCCGGCCGGCGCCCAGGAGCGCGATCCGCATGAGAGCTTCCTCCTCGTTCCGGGACGCCTGGTTACTGTTGGGAACGAAAGAGCCGGCCCGGGACGCGGACGTCCCGTGGCCGGCTCCCTCGGGTTCGATCTAGCTGTTGCCGGGGAAGACGAGGCTCAGGGGGCCCTGCTTGCCGGGCTCGGGCCACCGCTCGGTGACCATCTTCTGCTGAGTGAAGAAGCGGACACCGTCCTCGCCGCGCATCGCAAGGTCGCCGATCGCCGACTCCTTGGAGCCGGAGAAGGACATGTAGCCGGCCGGGACCGGGATCGGCACGTTGACGCCGATCATCGGAACCTCGACCTCGAGCTTGAAGCGCCGCGCGGCGCCGCCGTCGGTCGTGAAGACCGCCGTGCCGTTGGCGTACTTGTGGTCGTTGATGAGCTTGAGGCCCTCGTCGAACGTCTTGGCGTGCACGATGCCGAAGACAGGGCCGAAGATCTCCTCCTGGTAGATCTTCATCTCGGGCGTGACGTTGTCGAACAGCGTGACGCCCAGCCAGAAGCCGTCCGGGTTCGGACCCTCGAAGGTGCGGCCGTCCACGACGAGCTCCGCGCCCTCGGCCTCGCCGATGCCGATCCAGTTGATGACCGACTGGCGATGCTCGTCGGTGTAGATCGGGCCCATGTCGGTGCCCGGCTCCATGCCGTTGCCGATCTTGAGCTTCGCGATCCGGTCGAGGATCTTGGGGCGGAGACGCTCGCCGGTGTCGCCCACGGCGACCATCAGCGTCTGGGCCATGCAGCGCTCGCCGGCCGAGCCGAAGCCCGCCGCGACCGCCGCGTCCGCGACGAGGTCCATGTCCGCGTCCGGCAGGACGAGCATGGCGTTCTTGGCCGAGGTGTAGGACCCGACGCGCTTGCCGCGCCTGGTGCCTTCCTCGTAGACGTACCGGCCGACGGCCGTTGAGCCGACGAACTGGATCGCCCTGATGTCCTTGTGCTCGACAATCGCCTTGACCGCCTCGCGGCCGCCGTAGACGATGTTGAACGTGCCGTCGGGCCCACCCGCCTGTGTCCACAGCTCGGCCTGGAGCTGCGTGGCGCCCGGCGTGTGGGAGGACGGCTTGAGGATGACCGTGTTCCCGCACATCAGCGCGATCGGATAGATCCACGCCGGGACCATCACCGGGAAGTTGAACGGCGTGATCGCCGCCACGACGCCGAGGGGGGCGCGCATGGTGAACGCATCGACCTTGGACGACACGTTGGGGGTCATCATGCCCGCGAGGTGAACCGGCAGGCCGCACGCGAAGTCGATCGTCTCGATGCCGCGCATGACCTCGGCCAGGGCATCCGGGAAGGTCTTGCCGTGGTCGCGCGTGATCAGTGCGGCCAGCTCCTCGCGGTGCTCGAACATGAGGCCGCGGAAGGCGAAGAAGATGTTGCTCCGCGCGATGAGCGGCATGTCGCGCCAGGCCGGGAAGGCCGCCTTCGCGGCGACGACGGCGGCGTCGATCTCGGCCAGACCGCCGCGCGGCACACGCGCGAACACCTGTCCCGTCGCAGGGTTGGTGATGGGGCCGGTGTTCTCCGGCAGGACCTCGACGGCGGTCCCGTTGATGTAGTGGGACATGATCGGCAGGACCGCCGTCTTGTCGGGAGTCTCGATGGCCATGTGGTTGCTCCTCCGCGGAAACGGGTGCTGGACGCTGTGGTCGGTGATCAGGCGGACTTGACGTCCGGGTTGGGCATCATGATGTCGCGCACGACGCCTTGTAGATCGTGGTAGGACTGTACAAAGCCGCGCAAGGTCCGGGCGGTTGCGCCGAAGGTCTCAAAGTCACCTGGCGACATGCCGTCCGGCTCATAGGCGCGTCGGAAGTCCGGCACCCGGGCGAGCAGGTCGTCCACCAGTCGCGGGTCCACCGGGACGTCGATCCGCGACTCCGCGTCGATGCCCGAGGCGTTGAACCGCACCTGCCACGGGTACGGCATCGTGAGGACGGCATCCGCGCCGACCAGCTCGGTCCAGTGCAGCCGGTGGCGGTACGCCGCCGCCAGCAGACGGGTGCGGTAGCCGCGTTCTCTGAAGATGCCGTAGGCGCGCTTGAACGCGGCGATCCCCGCCCAGTTGGCGGCGTCCGGATCCAGGGCGATGTTGTCCTTCTCGACGAGGACCTTGATCCAGTCGTCCAGCCGCCCGATCATCAGCGAGCAGACCGGGCTGAACCTGCTGGTGTCGCCGCCGGCGGCCTCGAAGCGCGCGAGGCCTCGCTCCACAGCCTCGGCCGCCGCGATGCACTGGGCGACGGAGAACACGACGGTGATGTTGGCGACGACGCCACGGGCGGTGGCGTCCTCGACGGCCTGGAGGCCCGCCGCGGTGCACGGGAACTTGACCTGGATGTTCGGGGCCAGTGTGCTGAAGTGGACCGCCTGATCCGCCATCCGGACCGGGTCGCGGTAGTTGGCGGGGTTCGTCTGGAGCGAGAGACGGCCCTTGCGACCGTCCTGATCCTCGAACACCGGTGCCAGGATGCCGGCTCCGCGGGCGCCCATCTCCTCGATCAGTGCCCAGGTGAGCTCCACCTCGGACCAGGTCGGGTTGTCCGCGATCATCGCGCGGGCCCGCGGGGTCCAGTGGTCCTTCTCCTTCTTCATGACCTCGAGCACGATGACGGGGTTGGACGTCGCACCGGTCCCGCCGCGCTCCACCGCGTAGGCCAGCTCCGCGACCGCGCAGGAATCGTTCCAGAAGTCGGTTGGTGTGTGCTGCACCATGCGCGACAGCGGGCTGTCGACCGTGATCAGGGTCATCGCGTTGCGTCCTCCGTGGCCGCGACGGGCGCGGCCGGATCCCAGTTCATCAACCAGGCGTGGTCGGGGTCGACCGTGAAGTGCCAGGCCCGGTTCGGGCCGGCCATCACGTTGAGGTAGTAGCAGTCGTAGCCATGCGGGGCGCCTACCGGGTGATAGCCCTCGGGCACGACGATGAGGTCGCAGTCGCCGGGCGTCATGGCCTCGTCGAGCGAGCGATCCGGCGTGTAGACGCGGGCGAACGCGAAGCCCTGGGGCTTGGCAAAGCGGTAGAAGTACAGCTCCTCGAGGCGTGCCTCGACCGGCGGGTTCTCCGTGTCGTGCTTGTGAGGCGGGTAGCTGGACCAGTTGCCGCCCGGCGTGAACGCCTCGAACGCGATGAGGCGGCCAGCCTCGGCCGCCGGCGGCAGCAGGTGGTGGATCGTGCGTTCGGTCTGCCCGGACCCGCGGGTCTCGACGAGGATGTCCTCCGGCGGGACGAGTGCGGTCCGCCGGACAGGCCCGCCCGGCGCGCTCGCCACGACCACCAGGGCGTCGGTCTCCGCCACGATGGCGACGGGCAGGCCGGGCTCGAGCAGGATCACCGGGCAGGGCGGACCGTCGAACACGGTGGTCCGCGAACCCACCACGCCGAAGTCGTGGTCCCCTGCCCCGACGGCTGCGCGCCCCTCGAGCACCAGGACGAGTCGCTCCTGGTCGTCGGCCGCCCGGTCGACGGACTGGCCGGGCCGGAGCCGGTAGGCGTGGCAGCTCGTGTAGTCCCACCCTGCCGACTGGGGGTCAATCCCGACGATGAGACCGTCAGGGCCGGGGGCGGCCGCGCGGTGGAGGAGGCCCCGCGCGGCCCCCGGCAGGTCAGTGCTCATTGCGGGTCCCACTCGTGTCGGGCCGGCCGGGCATCCGGGCGGTGCCGGCCGTCTCGCTGATCATCGTCGCCTCCGAGGTTCGAACCGTGGCCGGGGGCGACGCCCGTCGGGGAGCGGTTCTCGACCGGACCGGCGATCGTGGCACCCTGCCTGCTGCGCATCGACTGCCAATCTCTGAACAATCGATTATCGAGAATACCGGCCCAAGGGTCCCGGGTCAACCGGGTCGTCGCCGGTCCAGCCGGGCGCCGCACGCACCAGCAATCGATTACATGAGTATCTTGCCCCGAAGGCTGCCTGTCAGTCAATAGGCGCAGGCGATTTGGTCATGCCCGACGACACAACCTGCGCCGGCCATCAACCACCGGCCGCCCGGCCTTCCGCAGGTGACTCCGGTGGCGCCGACTCCGCGATCTCAGGGCCCGCGCGTGAAGCGCACCCACTCGCGACCCGGGTCGAAGCCCGGGCCGCGGTGACCGTTCCGACCTACCTGCTCAAGGCCTCCGCATCGACTTGCCGTCCTCCGTCCGCATCCGGGACGCGTTGCTCGCCGCGAAGTGGCGCATCTTCCGGTCCATCTCCGGCATCGCGGCGCTGTAGGCAGGGGCTTCCGCGGCGAGGCTCTGCACGATCTCGCGCAGCTCCGGGTCGGAGCCCGCGTACGCCTCCACCCTGCGGCGGACGCTCGCCAGGCGGTCCGCCGACTCCTGGTAGCGACCCTGGCGGTTGAGCATCACCGCCTCCTGGCGGGCGCGCTCGGCAAAGAGCCGAGCGACGACCCGATCCACCTCGCGGTCCCGCGGCTGGACGTCGTTCGCGGCGTGATCTGCGTACGTCCAGGCGAGCGTCACCGGCGCCGCTGCGGGCTGAGCCGCCTCGAACGCGTCGTCCCGGTCGGTGACACGGACGACGACGCCCGCCTCGCGACCGATCTCGCCGAAGTCGAACGTCATCCGCAGCACGATCGAGAGCACCTGCCCCGACAGCATGTCGCCCAGGAAGACCCGCGCACGTCCCGGGCTCTGTTCCACGCGGAACGGGGAGAGCGGCTCGAGACGCACCGATTCCGGCAGCGTGAGCTCCAGGACGACCTCCCGGGCGACCACCTCCAGGGTCTCCCCTACCTCGCTGGTGATGTGGTCGCGCATCTGCGTCACGTCGCCGATGAAGTAGAAGTGCCCGCCACCGCTGTCGGCCATGTCCTGGAGCAGCGACTCGTCGAAGTCCGTGCCGACGCCGAACGTGCTGGTGGTCACTCCGCGACGACGCAGGTCGTACGCGATCCTGGCGAGCTCGTCCGTGTCAGTCACGCCGCGATTGGCCAGGCCGTCCGTGAGCAGGAGGACGCGGTTGACGCCCTCCGCCACGATGCCCTGGGCCACCTGCTCGCAGCCGCTGAGCCAGCCGGCATGCAGGTCCGTGCTGTTCCGCTCGTTGATCGAACGCAGGCGCTCGGCGGCGATCTGCCGGGCCGCGGCAGTGGCCTGGGTGCCGGATACGACGACGTCCACCCGGTCGTCGTAGGTGACCACGGAGAAGCGGTCCTGCGGGTCCAGGCGGTGGACCGCCTCCAGCACGGCCTGCTTGGCCAGGCTGAGCTTGTTGTGCCCGCCCATCGAGCCGGAACGGTCGAGGACGAACGCGAGGTTCACCGGGGGCCGACGGCGCGCCGGGTCGGCGGCGACCGTGGGGGCAACGACGTCCACGAGCAGGAACCGCGCGCTGCGGCCGTTGGCGCGGATGAGCCGGCGGTCGGGGCGGACCACCAGGCGTGGATCGGTGAGGCGAGCCGGACCGCGGTCCGGAGTCTGGGGCGTGGACATGGAAGGGCCTCCTTCTCGAAACGGTTTCGAGGCCCGGATGGGGCGGGTCTCACGATGGGCAGTCGGACGCCCGGCAGGCGCCCCGACGCCGGGTGGGGAGGGGCCGCGAGCCCCGCGCGTTCGGCTATTGCTCCTCGCCGAACAGCTCCCGGGCGATCCGGGTCAGCTGGTCGACTCGCTTGTTGGCGGCGCGGTCCAGGGGCCGGCGGACATGCAGCTCCACGTCCGGGCTGAGGACCAGACGCTCCCACGTGCTGCGATCGCCGGCGGCGGACCGGGACGACGACTCTGGCGGCGGCGCCGGGACAGGCTTGTCCGCGGGGGCCCCATTGTGCTCGCCGGCCTGGGGGTCAATGAAGAAGCCGGCAGGGGGCTCACCCGTGGGAGCCTTCAGCGCATGCAGGGCCGCAGCGCCCGGGATCGCCCGGACGGGCACGGGTGTCGCGACGGCGTAGGCTGCCCCGCTCTCGGCCACCCGTTCGTGGGTCCGCGGCGAGACCCCTGACCTCGCCATCAGCGCCCGGACGTAGGAGAGCGTGTCCTTGCCGGACTGTGAAGGCTCCGGGGCGACGCTGTCGGTGGCGTCCAGGATGGCCCGGACCTCCTCGTCCCCCAACCGCTCCAGGCGGCTCCGGATCTCGGCCAGCGGCAGGTGCTCCCGCTGGAGGCGCTTGATCAGCCGCAGCCGCGCGAGGTGACCCTCGCCATAGCGCGTCGCGGGGCCGGCCGCCTCCGGAGAAGGCAGCAGGCCCTGGGCCACGTAGTAGCGGATCGTGCGCGTGGTCACATCCGCAAGGCGGGCGAGGTCTGCGAGGCTGTAGGCATCGTCGGGCATGGGCAGATTGTGACACTGCTACGTGCCAATGTCAAGATCATCCCTCCGTGCCGCGCTGGCTCGTCTCGATAGCCCCAACGTCGGGGTACCGTATTCGCACCGTATCTGTCACCCTTCGGGCATGCGTCCGATCCTCGCCGCCCTGCTGCTCGCCGCGGCGCTGGCCGTCCCCGCCATCGCGCCCCAGGCCGTCGCCGCCGCGGAGCCGAACTTCCCGGCCTCGATGAGCGGCTACCACAACTGGCCCGAGCTGGTCGGCGAGATCATGCAGGCCCAGAAGGACCACCCGGACATCGTCTCGGTCTTCTCGATCGGCAAGAGCTACCAGGGTCGCGACATCTGGGTCGCCAAGATCAGCGACAACGTGGCCACGGACGAGGCGGAGCCCGAGGTCCTGATCGACGCACTCCACCACGCCCGGGAGCATCTCTCCACGGAGCAGGCCCTGGCCGTCCTGCGCTGGCTGACGGACGGGTACGGGTCGAACGCGACGG
>Ga0302264_1000524_pt1 | contig 10345 bp, 9 predicted proteins | sample II_Fen_N3_4_FD_194563 | JGI IMG/M metagenome (GOLD analysis project Ga0302264, IMG submission 194563) | Peat permafrost microbial communities from Stordalen Mire near Abisko, Sweden - II_Fen_N3_4 | ecosystem: Environmental > Terrestrial > Soil > Wetlands > Permafrost | place: Sweden: Abisko... | reverse complement strand
AGGCGTGCGCTGATAGACGATGTGTCGTGCCCAAAAACAAATCCGTTGATCTTGTCGACAATGATTCCGCCAAAAACACCCATGTACTCGTGTGCGTAATTATAGACGGCCCAAAGTCCAGCAATGGATATTCCCATCAAGGAAATTGGTGCTATTTTCCACTTCAACGGGAGGTGGTATGCCAAAAGAATGCAGTAAGCGCCAATTGCCATATAGCCGCTTGCAGTGTTTTGCATAACGATCACGGCGATGAAAAGTGCGATCATCACGGATTTGTACAAAATTCTTACGCTCGAGAATGTTGTAAATATGATGGCGGTCATAAGTATAATGGCGTCCATTGTTGGATATCCGATAGATAGTCGTCCATACCAGCATCGTTGAGGCAGTTGATCTGCTAATCCTGTAACGGTGAAAAATATGGTAGTTAAGCAATAGATGATGGCCCATCCGCAATACAGCGTCGGGATCGACTTGTATATCTTAGGATATGTGATTTTAAGCGCATTTATGAATAGGCAAAAGAAGAACAAAGCAACAACTTTGATGAAGATGCTCCATCCACCAAAACTCAAATCTGATTGCAGATGCCCGTATCCGGCTATTTCTTCATCAAGGAAGTGTGTTGTGATGATCATGTTGACTAATAGATAAATCAAACCCGCCATGGTAAGCGCGAAGGATCGCTTGAATTTAATGGCTTTGCTCGGATGGAGTGTGAAAAGTGTAAAGTATCCCGCAATCAAAAGGAGCTCTTTAGAGTATGATAGGGGACTTCCTTCCATGAATGTGTCGCGCATTCCATCCATTACGGAAAATCCAATGACTAGCACAAGAATCGCTGTTACCATCCTTGGGCCTGAAAGCTGGATTTTTTCTGATGGAAAACCAAAAAGAAGCTTCACGCGATCTCCTATGTGTAGGAGTGAAATGTAGTAATACCACTTGGATGTGTCGCTGCGGTTTGGTCACTGCAATGCCACGCTTTTTGGGAAGAGGCTTGCTGCATGGGGAAATCGTGGAGTTCATCTGAATGCTACTGCATGGCAGCACTGGATGGTGGTCTCCTAGGCTCTTTGCTGGCAAGTGAAAATTTGCATGAAGTCGATGATTCCTTGGATGAGGTAGCAGAAACTACTGTCGCGTGTCTTTGGGAAGACATTAGCAGATCCACAAGGCCAGCGTGAGATGCTACTATTCTTGGAAATTGACTGATAGTTCCCCAACGTTGAAGAGCAGGGCGAGATGATTGCGACAAATATGGTGAAAAAGGCAATAGACGATCACTCGGAGACAGTCCGGCAGCTCATGGATTTGTCGGACGACATCGTTCAGCTGGGACAGACGCTCTCGAAGCGCCTCGCGAAGGGCGGGAAGATCCTCTGGATGGGCAACGGAGGGAGTGCCGCTGACAGCCAGCATCTGGCCGCCGAGATCGTCGGGCGTTTCGTCAAGGAGCGGAAGGGACTGCCTTCCATCGCCCTAACCACGGACACATCCATCCTCACTGCGGTCGGGAACGACTACGGCTACGAGCAGATCTTCTCGCGGCAGGTGGAAGCCCTCTGCAGGCCCGAGGATGTCGTGGTCGGGATCACGACGTCGGGGAACAGCGCGAACATCGTTCGTGCCCTGGAGCTGGCCAAGGAGATCGGAGCCTTCACGGTCGGCTTCACCGGCGAGAATGGCGGACGCATCGGGGAATTTTGCGACGCGATGATCCGGGTGCCCTCGCGCACCACGGCGCGGATCCAGGAATGCCATATCCTCGTCGGTCACATCCTTTGCGAGTGCATCGATGCGGGGCTCTGAGCAGGGAGACATGGAGCGGATCCGGAAAGCCGTCGAGCAAGGGTTCGGAGGTGGTGACGTCCTGGTCGTGGGCGATCTCATGCTGGATATTCACGCATGGGGGAGCGTGAGCCGGATCTCGCCCGAGGCTCCGGTTCCGGTCGTGCGGCGCCTCCGCCAGACGCTGGTCGCGGGCGGCGCGGCCAACGTGGCCATGAATCTCGTCGGCCTTGGGCTTGGCGTCAAGCTGGTCGGCCTGGTCGGCGAGGACGATGCCGCCGCCCAGACGCGCCAAGAACTTGCAAGGGCGGGAGTGGATGTCGGAGGGATCGTCATCGATCCGCAGCGCCCGACGACCACGAAGATGCGCATCATCGGTGGCCATCAGCAGATGCTCCGCCTGGACCAGGAGTCGACGGAGCCGGCTTCGCCGGACACCGAGGCGGCGCTGGTCGCCAAGGTCGGGCAGGAGATCGGCGGGGCGGTGGCCATCATCCTTTCGGACTACGCCAAAGGCGTGCTGACGCCGTCGCTTTGCCGGAGCGTGATCGCGATGGCCAAGGAACGGGGGATCCCCGTGCTGGTCGATCCCAAGGGAGCGGATTGGGGCAAGTATCGCGGGGCGACCCGGATCACCCCGAACCGTTCGGAGCTTGCGGTTGTCGCCGGCCGGTCGGTCTCGGACCGGGAATCTCTGGTCCTTTGCGCGCGTGCGCTGTGCAAGGACCTCGAGATCGATGCGTTGACCGTCACCCTCTCGGAGGAGGGCATCCTGCATGTCTCCGAGACGGCGGAGATCTGCGTTCCCGCCATGGCCAAGGAAGTCTTCGACGTTTCCGGTGCCGGCGACACGGCGATCGCAGCTCTCACGGCGTCCTTGGCCGTGGGGTTCGAGGATCGGGATGCGCTGGTCACGGCCAACCTCGCCGCCGGCATCGTGGTCGGCAAGGTCGGCACGGTGCCCTTGGCGCAGGGAGAGCTCCTGGGGGCCCTGGATGCCCTGACGCATGCGCCGCTCCACTTCAAGATCCACGACCTTGCGGGGACCCGCGCGCTCGTGGATTCCTGGAAGGCCAAGGGCGAGAAGGTCGTGTTCACCAACGGATGCTTCGACATCTTGCACGCCGGGCACGTCTCCTATCTGTCGAAGGCACGGGGTCTCGGGGATCGCTTGGTCCTTGGACTGAATTCGGATGCCTCGGTCCGTCGCCTCAAGGGACCGACACGGCCCATCAACGAGCAGGGCCAGCGGGCGCTTGTCCTCGCCGGCCTGGAAGCGGTCGACGCAGTGGTCGTCTTCGACGAAGATACCCCCCTGGGACTCATTGTCGGGCTGAAGCCCGATATGCTGGCCAAGGGAGCGGACTATCGCGAGGACGATGTGGTCGGAGCTCGTGAAGTGCGCAGCTGGGGCGGGGCGGTGAGCCTTGTTGAGCTGGTGGAAGGCGTGAGCACGACTCGCATCGCGGGCCGGATTGCCGGAAACGCTTGATGGAACGGGCCAGCGGGAAGATGAAGCTGTTCGACCGGTATGCAGGCATTCCGATGGTCTGGATGCAGGGGATGCTGCGCAGGAGACGGCCGCTGCCGAGTCCGATCCGGAGCATCGGCCTGTTCAAGGAAGCCTGCATCGGGGATACCATCCTGCTTGCAGGCCTGATCGCGGACTTGCGCAAAGCCTACCCCGAGGCGAAGGTGGTCCTCTTCGTGGGACCGACGAACAAGGGCATCGCTGCCCTGCTGGATGCGGACGAACGGGTCGAACTGCCCGTGACCAGCCCTTTCCGGTGTGCCAGGTTGATGCGCCGGCATCCGGTCGACGTTCTACTCGACTTCGGGCAGTGGCCTCGGATCAACGCGGTCTACTCGTGGCTGTCCTCCGCCGCCTATACGGTCGGGTTTTCGACGGCGGGGCAGCATCGCCATTACGGATACGACGCCGTGGTCGAACACAGGAACGACCGTCACGAGCTCGCGAACTTCCAGGCCATCCTGGCGCCGCTTGGAGTGGAGTCCAAGGGAGTCCCGGCGATCTCCGTCGATGGGGAAGCTCCTGTGGACGGGAAGTACGTCGTGTGCCACCCCTGGCCGGGCGGAACCCTTAGCGAAGTGCGCGAGTGGCCGCAAGAGCGCTGGGTGGAGCTGATGCGCCGCTTCCGATCCCAAGGGAAGCGGGTCCTTGTGACCGGTGGGACTGCGGACCGGGAACGTTCGGAGGCACTGGCCAGGCTCTGCGCCGACGACGGCGTGGAAGTGCGGGCGGGCAAGGACGGGCTTGTGGCGGTGGCCAACCTCCTTCGCAGGGCGACGTGCGTGGTGAGCGTCAATACCGGGATCATGCATTTGGCGGCGGCGGTTGGTGCGCCGACCTTGGGACTGAACGGCCCGACGGCGGAGCACCGCTGGGGACCGGTCGGTGCGAAGGTCGATTCGGTGAGCGTGCCTCTCCCCCATGGAGGCTACTTGAACCTCGGCTTCGAATACGAAGGCCGGCCGCGGGACTGCATGGAGCGGATCGGGGTCGACGAGGTCTGGCAGAAGGTCGCGCAGCTTGCGGGAGCGGAGGGATGAAGCCCTTCGTTCTCCTGGACAGGGACGGGGTCCTCAACGTTGACCTTCCCGGTTCGCTCTGTTCCCTTGCCGACCTTCGGATGATTCCCGGTTCGGCGGAGGCGGTTCGCTTGCTCGGCGAGAAGGGTTACGGGGTCCTTGTCATCACGAACCAGGCCTGCGTCGGACGCGGGGACCTCTCGGCCGACCACCTGGAAGAGATCCATCAGTCCATGAATGAGCGGATCGAGGTGGCTAGTGGCAGAATCGACGGCTGGTTCGTCTGTGCGCACCGGGTCGAAGATGGCTGCGAATGCCGCAAGCCGCACCCGGGGCTGATTCGCGATGCTTGCCGGAAGTTCGGTTTCGATCCGGAGAGGACGTACTTCGTGGGCGATGCGGGACGCGACGTGGAAGCTGCCCGTGCGGCGGGTTGCATTCCCGTCCTGGTTCGGACCGGCAAAGGGATGAAAGCTGCGGCTGAGCATCCGGAGGTCGAAATTCATGAGGACCTGCTTGCCTTTGCCAAATCGCTGGTTCCGGCCGAAGGCGCTCGCTGATGTCTCGCATCCTCGTGGTGAAGCTCGGGGCCATCGGGGACGTCATCATGGCCCTTCCGATCCTCAGGGCGCTTTGGGAGTCGGATCCTGAGTGTAGGGTGGACTGGGTCGTCGGCAAGGTGGCGGCACCTATTCTAGAATGTCTGGAAGAACCGCGTCTGAGGGTGCTGCAGGTCGACGAAAGGGCCTTGTTCCGAGGAACCTTGGTCGGCAGGGTCCGTGCGGTCCTGGGACTCTGGAGAACGCTGGGACTGGCCCGGTATGATCGGATCCTGATCCTCAATGCGGATTCAAGGTACGCGATCATGTCCTTGCTGTGCAGAGGAGAGCGGAGCTGGTTCCGGGATGGCGGTTCCTTCCGTGGGGTGGTTCCCGGCCGGCATCACAGCGTCGAGTACATCCGACTCCTGGATGGGAATGACGATGCACGCCTTGCGATCCCGTCTTACCCCGAGATCCACTTTCCATCCTTGCCCAAAGATGTGGCCGAACGGCTCAATCGGCTGAATGGACCGCTGATCGCCGTTTCGCCTGCGGGAGCCAAGAACGTGATGCGTGAGGAAGGTTTGCGGCGCTGGCACCCCGAAGGGTACAGGGCCTTGGTCCGGGCGCTCCGGGAGCGAGGCTGTCGCATTGTGCTGGTTGGAGGACCGGGTGACGAATGGGCATCCGAACTGCTGGGGCAGGATTGCGACCTGGACCTGGTCGGGCGTCTTGGATTGGCTCCGTTCCTGGCGCTGCTCAAGCGGGTTGATCTGGTGGTCACACACGATTCAGGTCCCCTGCACATGGCGGATCTGGCCGGGACTCCAGTGGTGGGGATTTTCGGACCGACGCTGGCAGAGGAGAAGTGTCCTATTGCGGCATTGGGAAGGATGCTGGTTGCGCGAAAGGAAATGGCGTGCCGTCCCTGCTACGATGGGCGGCGGTATGCTCCTTGCTCCGAACCGCTCTGTATGAGCGGCGTGCCGTCCGAAGATGTGGTGGCGGCCGTGTTCGAGCTTCTGGAAGAACGCCGTTGGCGGGGAGCGTGACAGAAAACGAACCATCGAGAGGTCTGTATTCCTGATCAGGAGCTACCTTTGCCTGCTCTCATGAATGTCGTTCTTTTCGGCGGCACCGGGTTCATCGGTGTCCACTACGCCCGTCATCTCCTTGAAGCCAATGCTGCCATCAAGGTGCTCCTCTGTGACCTTCTTCCGGTGGACGAGACGCGTTTTGCGCCGGCCTTGGTTCAAGTTCTCAAGGACTCCCGCTGTTCGTACAAGTGCTTGGACGTGCGTGAGGCCATTCCGACGGACTTGGTGGATGGCTCGGTCGACTTGATCGCCAACTTTGCGGCCGTGCATCGCGAGCCGGGGCACCAGCAGAACGAGTACTGGCAGGCCAACATCCTGGGTGCCGGGAACGTCACTGGTTATGCGACGGCTGTTGGATGCAAGAAGATCCTCTTTACCTCCAGCATTTCCCCGTACGGGATCTCCGATGAGGCGCGCGATGAGCGTTCGCTTACGATGCCTTGCACGCCGTATGGCTGCTCCAAGTTGGCAGCCGAGAAGATTCACCAGATTTGGCAGGCAGAAAGCTCTGAACATCGTCTACTGATCGCCCGTCCCGGTGTGGTCTTCGGTGCAGGTGAAGGCGGCAACGTCACGCGCATGGTCAAGTTTTTGCGCAAGGGCATGTTTGCCTACTTCGGTAACCAGGATGTGCGGAAGTCGGGCATCTTTGTGAAGGAGCTCTGCCGTATGTTCGACTGGGGCCTTGCGAACTTGGGCGATCCGGATTTCTGCAATCTCCGTCCCGGTGCCGCCTTCTTCAACTGCACCTTCGACTTGCCTCCTTCAGTGAAGGAGTATGTGGACACCATCAAGAGCGTGGGCAGGTTTACGCGTCCCGTCTTGTCGGTGCCGTTCCGCCTTCTCTATCTCGCCTCGTTCTTTTTCTTCGGGATTGGCGGTATTCACCCGGTACGCATGAAGAAGCTCATCCGCCCGAACTTGATCCTGCCGACCTTCCTCAAGGAGAAGGGATATCCATGGCAGTGGACTTTCCGCAGTGCCTTCGAGGACTGGAAGCGTGAACTGCCGGAGGATTGGGGAGCTGCTTGACGCTTTGATGTTCCGCGGTGGCTGGGACGCCTTCCCTCACCTTGATGAGGAAAGGTGCATGACAATTATGCGACGTTAGGAGTTGCCTGCGCAAAGGCTTTCCAGCCTAGCACACCTGCGCAGCTGCCTGCTGCGCCGATCATCAAGCCCAAAGCGAGAATCATGGAGCGCTTGGGCTTACTCTTCTTCGAGGGTAGATTCGCTCCATCCAAGATCATCATTGGCGGAGCAGCTTTGGCGCGTTCCAGCATCTGCATTTCGTACTCTTTGCGAGCTAGCAAGTACTTCTGTTCCTTGGCGGATTTCTCCATTTCCAGTCGGGACAGTTCCAGCATCTGCTCGGGTAGGGCGATGGAGCGATTGCGGTCCTTGTACCATGTGAGGGTACGTGAGGTTGAATCCCACTCGCTGTGCGCTTGGGCCACGGCTACATTCAAACGGGACATGATGACGTCTGATCGCTCGATGCGCACGAGCCGCAATTCCTCTTGACCGATTTCCAGCAGCGTGTTGCCGATCTGCTGGGCAAGCCATGGAGTGCCGGCAGAGAACGTGATCTCCAGGATGCCGCCAGCTCCGCTTTCCTTGGAACCGACTGTGACCGACGATGACATGCCTTGAATGGCTCCGTCAAAGTCTCCTGGCTTGGTCGTGTCGATACCCATGAGCTTGAACAACGGTTCGACCCGCCCTTTGCCAGTGTCGCTTAGATTCTTGACGGGAGCCAAGAGAAGCTTGTGAATCACGGTTCGCGAGGTCAGCAAGCTTTGGTAGAGGTCGACATCTGCAGAACCGCCCTTCTTTCCACCCAAGAAGGCTGCTGCAGCGCCGAGGTCAGAGGATGTCGTAGTCTGGGTCGGCAACAGCAGCGCACTCGACTCGAACACTGGCTTGGCGATCCCGAAGGCATAGATTGCAGAAAGAGTCAGCGTCACGGCGCTGGAGAGGGCGATGAGCTTGCGCTTCTCCCACAGTGATAGGAACAGCTCGCGCAGATCGATCTCGTCTTCGGAAGAGCTCGGGGCAGGTCTCGTCTCGTTCATGATGTCCGCAAAGGTACATCTTGCCATCGCCGTAACCGCTCGGTGATTCCCTGTCGACTCTTGCCAAGCAGTTCGCCTCCGTGGACCTGCAGAGGGTCCAGCCGAACGCCCCGGTGGCGGTGCGACTGCAGGGGGGATGGTAGGAACGCGCACGCGTCCGACCTATCTTTGCTCCATGGCCATCCGCAAGCTTCCGATCGGCATCCAGGACTTTCCTTCCCTTCGCCGGGATGGCTACCTCTATGTCGACAAGACGGCGTTTGTGTACAAGCTGGCCACGGAAGGGCGCGTCTACTTCCTCTCTCGTCCGCGCCGCTTCGGGAAGTCTCTCCTGCTCTCCACCTTGGGAGCCTACTTCGAAGGCAAGCGGGAGCTGTTCCACGGTCTTGCCGTCGAGCAGCTGGAGCAGGACTGGATCGAGTATCCGGTCATTCGCATCGACATGAATGCGAAGGAATTCAGTGCTGGGCGGGAGTATCTGCTTCGTCACCTTGAGCACCAGCTTTCGACCGCAGCGGCAAGACTTGGCGTTGCCATGCGCGGTATCGACCCGGACGAGCGGTTTGCCAACCTCATCATGGATGCGGATGCCCAGTCAGGCCATCGGGTCGTGGTGCTGATCGACGAGTACGACAAGCCGTTGCTCTCCACGATCGGCAAGCCTGAGCTGCACGAGGCGATGAAGGATATCCTCAAGGCCTTCTACGGTGTTCTGAAGAGCGCGGATGCCCACTTGAAGTTCGTGCTTTTGACAGGCGTGACCAAGTTTGGCCAGGTGAGCGTGTTTTCCGATCTCAACCAGCTCAAGGATCTGTCGATGCATCCGGCCTACGCAACGGCGTGCGGGATCACGGAGGAGGAGCTTCTGGCGAACTTTCAGCCGGAATTGGAAGCCTTGGCGTCAGAACAGGATCTGTCCAAGGATGCGTGTCTGGTCGAGGTTCGTCGGATGTACAACGGGTACAAGTTCGAGGAAGATGCCGTTGGCGTCTACAACCCCTTCAGTACGCTCAACGCTCTAGATACCGGGAAGCTTGGCGACTACTGGTTCCAGACCGGCACGCCCACGTTCCTGGTCGAGCTTCTCAAGAAGACAGACACGGACCTGCGGACGATCGACGGGATCCAGTTGGATTCAGGCAGCTTTGCCGACTACCGCAGCGATGCGGATCGACCGATTCCCGTGATCTACCAGAGCGGGTACCTGACGATCAAGGACTACGACAAGGAGATCGACGCGTACACCTTGGGGTATCCGAATGCCGAGGTTCGCAACGGCTTCCTGCGCTTCCTTCTGCCGGACTACACCGCCAATCCAGAGGGGCGCGGGGTCTTTCACATCGGGATGTTCTCCAAGGAACTCCGGGCGGGGGATGTCGAGGCCTTCCTTCAGCGCCTCAAGCCCTTCTTTGCGGGGATCCCCTACGATTTGAACGACGAGACGGAGCGTCATTACCAGGTGGTCTTCTATCTGGTGTTCAAGCTCTTGGGTCAGTTCATCGAGTCGGAGGTGAAGTCGGCGATCGGGCGCGCCGATGCCGTCGTCAAGACTGCCGATTCGATCTTCGTGTTCGAGTTCAAGCTCAACGGCACTGCCGAAGAGGCGATGGCTCAGATCGACGAGAAGGGCTATCTGCTTCCCTACACGGCCGAGGACCGCAAGCTTGTGAAGGTCGGCGTGGAGTTCGACAAGGCAAAGCGCAACCTGGGGCGTTGGCTGGTCGGCTAGAAGCCCCAAAGCGCACTGAAAACGACTATGTTTTCCCCCTTATTCTTGCGGGGGCCTGCCGATGGTGTTGGTCCGATCCGACAGGACTTATGAGGATCGGATGCAGGAACGGCTCGACTGCCGGGAGTCGGGTGAATCGGACGCCGAAGCGGCTGGACGCGACGGCGGCGGGCTTCATGGGGTGCCGAGGTTGGCATCCATGAGTGTGCAGATGCATCTGGTGGCGGCTGGCTCCGCAAGGGAGGTTTGGGCCGCAAGCAACCATGGCTGACAGTCCATCGCAAGTCGTGGGGCGCGGAACTTCGAAGGCTTGAGTTTCGAGAACCAGGAGAGGAACAGGGGCTGAGATGCAGATCACCGTCATCGGAACCGGATATGTGGGCCTCGTGGCCGGCGCATGCTTTGCCGACAGCGGCAATCATGTGGTGTGCCTGGACGTCAACCCCGCCAAGATCGAGACCCTGAACCAAGGTGGCATCCCCATCTACGAGCCGGGCCTTGAGGAGATCGTGCGCCGCAACAAGCACGAGGGCCGCATCGTGTTCACCACCGACGCCCAGA
>Ga0302264_1000523_pt1 | contig 10360 bp, 14 predicted proteins | sample II_Fen_N3_4_FD_194563 | JGI IMG/M metagenome (GOLD analysis project Ga0302264, IMG submission 194563) | Peat permafrost microbial communities from Stordalen Mire near Abisko, Sweden - II_Fen_N3_4 | ecosystem: Environmental > Terrestrial > Soil > Wetlands > Permafrost | place: Sweden: Abisko... | reverse complement strand
GTCAGCGCGTGGTAAATGCCCCAGACGGTGCCGAGCAAGCCGACAAAAGGTGCGGTGGAGCCAACGGTCGCCAGCAACACCTGGCCAAACTGCAATTTGTGCAGCACCGCATGCAGCGCGTCACGCAGCAGCCGCGTCAACTGGGCCGAACGCTCGCCCGCCGTCGCCAGCGTGCCGCGCTCCTTGAACTGGGTCGCGGCAATCAGCGGCAGCACCAGCGCGTTACGGTCAAAAGCGGCGATTTTTTCGCGGGCTTTTTCCAGCGAAGCCGACTGCCAAAAAGCTGCCGTGCTGCGCGCCACGTCGCCGCCAGCGCGCTGCAGCAGCCAAGCTTTCCACAAAATCACCACCCAGCTAGCCACCGACATCGCCAGCAGCAACAGGGCCACCAGTTGGCTGATGAAGCCGCCTTGCGTAACAAGCGCCAGCAAATTCATGAGTGCCTTACTTCAGGTTCAGTACGTCAAACATGTCGAACAAGCCAGATTTTTTGTCCGCCAAGAAGCGCGCGGCGCGCAAGCTGCCTTGGGCATACGTCACCCGACTCGACGATTTGTGGCTGATCTCGATGCGCTCGCCGGTACCGGCAAACAGCACCGTGTGGTCGCCGACGATGTCACCGCCGCGAATCGTCGCAAAGCCGATGCTGGACGGGTCGCGCTCGCCGGTCACGCCCTCGCGGGCATAGACGGCGCAGTCTTTCAGGTCGCGGCCCAGCGCGTCGGCAATGACTTCGCCCATTTTCAGCGCGGTGCCGGAGGGCGCATCGACCTTGTGCCGGTGGTGCGCTTCAACGATTTCGATGTCGTAGCCGGTGGCCAGCGCCTTGGCCGCCATTTCCAGCAGCTTGAGCGTGACGTTGACGCCGACGCTCATATTGGGCGCCATCATGATGGCGATGTCTTGGGAGGCGGCGACGATTTCGGCTTTTTGTGCGTCGGTAAAGCCGGTCGTGCCAATCACCAGATTCACGCCTAGCTCGCGGCAGACGGCCAGATGCGCCAGCGTGCCTTCGGGCCGGGTGAAGTCGATCAGCACGGCGGAATTTTTCAGCCCTTCGCGCAGGTCCGACTGGATCAGCACGCCGCTGGCGCGGCCCGAAAAGGCGCTGGCGTCCAGGCCAACGGCGGGGCTGGACGCCACATCGAGCGCGCCCGCCAGCAGGCAGTCGCCGCTGGCGTTGACGGCTTCAATCAGCATCTGGCCCATGCGGCCACTGGCGCCAGCGATGGCGATGCGAAGGGGCGTATCTGGGGTCATGACCGTGCTCATGGTTTCGCGCTTTCGAGGGGGGGATAAATGGTGGCGGGCGCGTCAAGCGGCGCGCTGGCGGGTTCAGGCGCAGCGTCTGGCGCGCTGGCGGCGGATGGCTTGTCGGCGACTTTCAACTGCGCCTCGGTGGCTTCGAGCGGCGGCACAGCGCCCAGCTTGCGCTTCTTGGACAGCGTGGAGATGAACTCGGATTCGCTGGGCATGGCGTCGCCCGCAAAGCGCTCCAGCAGGTCGTTCTTGAAAAACACCGTGTACTTGAAAGACTGGGACTCGACGCCTTGGCGCTTGAGCGTGAACACATAGTCCCAGCGATCGGCGTGGAACAGGCTGGCCATCAGCGGCGTGCCGAGCACGGCCTTGACCTGGTCGCGGCTCATGCCGGGCTGCAGCAACTCGATCTGCTCTTTGGAGACGAAATTGCCCTGAATCACATCGACCTTGTAGGGCGTGATCCAATTGACTGGATTGACGGCGCTGGTGCTGGTGCTGCTGCAAGCTCCCACTAATGCACAGGCCAAGACGATAAAGGCTCTTTGGACGCCGTAATGAGGATTTGCGGGCATGGCGGGCATAGTAGAAGGTGTAGCGATATGATCGATCATTGTAGCGGCTGGGTGCTTCCCAGCCCCGTTCTTGGGCCTTGCTAGGCCGCCAGCCGTTTCCCCAAAGAGATTCCCATGAGCAACATCGACGAGTTGAAAAGCACCGGCCTCAAGGCCACCTTGCCGCGCCTGAAAATTCTGGAAATCTTCCAGGTCGGCAAGCAACGCCACATGACGGCGGAAGACGTTTTTCGGGTGCTGCTCGAAGACCGCTCCGACATCGGGCTGGCCACGGTGTACCGGGTGCTGACGCAGTTTGAACAGGCGGGCCTGCTCAACCGGAGCAATTTCGAGTCCGGCAAAGCGGTGTACGAAATCAACGAGGGCAAGCACCACGACCATCTGGTGTGCCTGGACTGTGGCAAGGTTGAAGAGTTTTACGACCCCGAGATTGAAAAGCGCCAGCAGGCCGTCGCCCAGCTCAAGGGTTTTGTCATCGCGGACCACGCCCTGTCGATTTACGCCAACTGCATCAAGGAAAACTGCCCAAACCGTGGAACTTCCCCCGTGTGCCACCCGCATCAGGGCTAAGCACTGGCGCCGAAAATCAGTCGTCCTGCTCCATCGCCCGGCGGTGGCGCTCGACGAATTCCTGGTAGGTGTTGATGCCGCGTAGCTCCAGAATAGCATTGCGCACGGCGGCCTCCACCAGCACCGAGATGTTGCGCCCGGCCTCCACCTGGATGACTACCTTGCGCACCGGCACGCCCAGCACGTCCTGCGTCAGCGGCTCATAGGGAATGCGCTCGTACTCGCGCTCCATCGTCTCGCGGCGCACCAGATGCACCAGCATCTTCAGGCGCATCTTGCGCCGCACCGCCGTCTCGCCAAAGATGGCCTTGATGTCGAGCAGGCCGATGCCGCGCACTTCCAGTAGGTTTTGCAGCAGGTCGGGGCAGCGCCCTTCAATGCCGGTCTGGTTGATGCGAAACAGATCGACCGCATCATCAGCCACCAGGCCGTGGCCGCGCGAAATCAGCTCCAGCCCGAGCTCGCTTTTACCTAGGCCTGACTCGCCGGTAATCATCACACCCATGCCCAGAATGTCCATGAACACGCCGTGCATCGAGGTTCGCTCGGCAAAATGCCGGGACAGGTAAGCGCGCAGCACATCAATGACGAAAGCCGCCGACTCCGGCGTGGCAAACATCGGCAACTGGGCGCGCTCACACAGCGAGAGCAGCTTGTCCGGGGCCGCCTGCCCATCCGCCACCACCAGCACCGGCGGCTCCAGCGTGATGATGCGCGAGATGCGCCGGGCGCAATCTTCGGGGGCAGCGTTGATGAGGTAGGAGACTTCGCGCTCGCCCAGAATCTGCACCCGGTAGGGATGGATGTAATTGAGATAGCCGACCAGATCGGCGCCCGAGCGGGCAGCGCGCACGGCCACCTCATCAAAGCGCCGCTCGGAAGCGCCCAGACCCGCGACCCATTCCCATTTCAGGGCGGCGCGGTGGTCTTCAAATAAAACGTCTGCGCTGACGACGGTGGGCTTCATGCCAGCCGATGCGCTAGGAGTTAACTGCGTGGGCTGAATGCCAAGAAGCAATCAGATGGTGCAGGGCAGCCGCATCGGTGCTGGTCTTGAGCTGCTCGCGCAGGGCGCTGTCGCTGAGCAACTCGGCAATCTCAGACAGGATTTCCAGATGCTTTTGCGTTGCAGCCTCGGGCACCAACAGAAACACCAGCAAGCTCACCGCCTGCTCGTCCGGCGCATCAAAACCGATAGGCGCTTGCAGTTGGAACACGGCGGCCATCGGCGCCTTAAGACCCTTGATACGGCCATGCGGAATAGCCACGCCGTGACCGAGCCCGGTCGAGCCCAGGCGCTCACGAGCGAACAGGCTGTCGGTGATCAAGGCGCGGTTCAGGCCGTGCAGATTTTCAAACAAGAGACCGGCTTCTTCAAACGCACGTTTCTTGCTCGTCGCTTCAACACAGACAAGGACTTGGGAGGGGGGCAGAATTTGCGAAAGATGGTTCATAACGATCTTTAATTCGCCGAATTATGCACTTTAGCGTGAGGGGAAATAAAAAAAAACAGAAAAAAGCCGCTTGTTACAACAAACGGCTCCCGTAACTTGACAAGTCAAGTCAGATGCAGGTAGCGACTCAGGCATCCAAGCGCTTGGCGCTCACGTGACCATGATCCTGAACCTTGGTCTTGTGGCGGCCTACTTGGCGGTCCAGCTTGTCAGCCAGCTCATCCACAGCGGCGTACAAATCCGAATGCGAACTTTCGGCAAACAGATCGCGCCCCTTGACGTGCAGATTGCACTCAGCACGCTGGCGTCGCTCTTTTTCCTTCATGTTGTCCACGGTCAACAGAACTCTCACATCGACTACCTGATCAAAATGCCGGGTAATACGATCGAGCTTGCTCGTCACATAGCCGCGCAGGGCGGGGGTAACTTCAAGATGATGACCGCTAATCGTCAAGTTCATACAGAGACTCCTTTTCCACAAATTGGAACTGGGTTGAAAACGCCGCCTCACCCTAGGTGTTCAAGCGGCCGACGGGACACTCTCTTGACTTCACTATGCCCTCGACGCCGCCCAATTGCAAGATATTGTTGTAACAAATATGGGGTCTATTTCAACAACAGGCGCAGCAAAAAGGTAACTACTTCGCCAATCTTCAAGATTTATTACTCAATAACTTCTTTTAAAACAATCTATTTATCGTCTTTATTAAGCTCAGCAGCTCAATTTCTAGCTGGACTGATTGTTAATTTATGTAACCTGAATTTACCAACGGGTGAGGCGCGCCTGGCATGTCAATGGCAACAACCATGACTCGATGGCGACCCCCACTTCAAGCCATTTCTGCGCTCTGAAAGAGCCGGATTTTCAGTAGATAAATGCCAGGCTCAATGCCATAATCGCGGCTTCTTAAATGACGGAGAAATCCTTGGAAAGCAGCCCCAGTTGCTCGCTTTCAACGCCGAAAACTGACACGCAATGATGTCAAGATCGGGTTGAAAGCGATGCCACCATCCCCTCAACCCGCACTCTTGCGCCAAGGCTGGATTCCCGCCTTGCGCAGGCGTTTGGAAATTTGTTAAGCCGTCTGTCATGCTCAATATTTTCACGCTCGCCAATGGCCGGCTGTTCCAGGAAGAAATCGAATCCCTGGAAGAACTCTCCAAATTCCAGCCAATCTGGGTCGATCTGGAGTCGCCCACCCTCGAAGAAAAACGCTGGATCAAGCAATATTACGGCCTGTCCATTCCCCAAGATGCGATGGACGAGGACATCGAAGAATCGGCCCGCTTTTACGAAGAAGACAACGGCGAGCTGCACATCCGCTCAGACTTTTTGATTGCCGACGATGTTGATCCGCGCACAGTGCGCGTGGCTTTCATCCTGAATCTGGTCAACGACGACCTCAAAAGCAAGGGCGTTTTGTTTTCCATCCACGACGAGGATGTGCCGGTCTTTCGGCTGCTGCGCATGCGCGCGCGCCGCGCCCCCGGCCTGATCGAAGACGCCAAAGAAGTGCTGCTCAAGCTGTTCGATGCCGACGCCGAATACTCAGCCGACACGCTCGAAGGCATTTACGTCGATCTAGAAAAAGTCAGCGCCAAGGTGCTATCGGGCGACATGACCGACGTGCTGGCCAGCGAGGTGCTGGGCGCCATTGCGCGTCATGAGGATTTGAATGGCCGCATCCGGCGCAACATGATGGACACACGGCGCGCGGTCAGCTTCATGATGCGCAGCAAGATGCTCAACGCCGAGCAGTTTGAGGAAGCCAGGCAGATTCAGCGCGACATCGACTCGCTGGACTCGCACACGGCTTTTCTGTTCGACAAGATCAACTTTTTGATGGATGCGACGGTCGGTTTCATCAACATCAACCAGAACAAGATCATCAAGATTTTTTCGGTCGCCAGCGTCGCGCTGCTGCCGCCGACGCTGATCGCCAGCGTCTATGGCATGAACCTGAAGTTCCCGGAGCTGGAGTTTCTCGGCGGCTGGAGCTACCCGTACACGGTCAGCCTGATGGTGGCCAGCGCGCTGGTGCCGATGTGGTATTTCAGAAAGCGCGGCTGGCTGCAGTGAGCCTCAGGCGGCGGCTGGCAAGGACAGCAGCAGGCGCTCAATGATGAGATGTGCGTAGCGGCTGGCCACTTCATCGACAAAGCGCGGAAAATCCACATGGGCGCTGTCGTCGGCCCGGTCGGAGATGGTGCGCACGGCGGCAAACGGCACGCCGTAATCCAGGCAAACCTGGGCGACGGCTGCACCCTCCATCTCGACGGCCAGCACCGCGTGGCCTGCGTCGTTCAAGGCGTCCTTGAGCAGGCGCGACTCGTCGGCACCGCTGACAAAACGGTCGCCGCTGGCGATCAGGCCGTGATGCACCCGCGCTTCGGGAAAGCGCAGGGTTGCGTAGCGCATCTGCCCGGTTTCAGCACCAGCCATAACAACAGCATGCTCGTGTTCATCAGCATCAGCACGGTGCTTGCGCCCAGCACCAACTGGCAGTTCACGCGCCAGCAGGGCCGCGCTGGCGGCGCTCAACAACAGCGCCGTCAGCGCCGCATCGCCGTCAAAGCGGGTTTGGCCGTACAGCGGCACTTCGTAGCGGGCAAACAACGGCGCGGCGTTCATGTCGTGCTGCAAAAAATCGCTGGCCACCACCACGTCGCCGACGTTGACCGCTGCGCCCAGCCCGCCCGCCACGCCGGTGAAGACGATGCGCTGCACACCAAAACGCTCGATCAGCGCCGTGGCCGTTGTGGCGGCGGCCACCTTGCCGATTTTTGACAGCGCCAGCACGACGCGCTGGCCGTGCAAGCTACCGAGCCAGAAGTCGCGCCCGGCATGGCGAACTTGGCGCGGCTGCTCCAGCAGCTCCATCAGGCCGCGCTGCTCCTCCAGCAAGGCGCTGAGGATGGCGGTGGGTTTGGCGGTGTCAGAAGTGAAGGTCATGGGCGGGATTTTGCAGGCAAAGGCCTTGGCTGGTTTGGGCCTATCTGAAAAAATTCACACATAGACGAATTGAACCCAGTCACACCATCTTTGATGGAGAAAAGTTGTCGCCATTTGACTTATCGCGCAAATAAAGTGATAATTATTCCTACTTTTGGTAGTAATCATGCAACTCGCACAAAAAATCTCTGTCTCTTTAGATCCTTCCCTGCTCTGCTTCATTGACCGCTACGCATCTGGTCATGCAGCCAGAGGGCGCTCGGCTGTCGTGGCTCTGGCACTCCAGTTACTGCGCCGCTCGGAAGAAGAAAGCTATCTGTCCGCCGCCTACGCCCAAAGCGCCGAACAAGACCTGCAAATGGCCGCCGAATTCAACGCCAGCCTGGCTGACGGGCTGGAAACTGGCGCGCCATCACTGAAAGCCGCGCATGAAGCGTGGTGACGTGTTCTATGCCGATCTGGACCCCACACAAGGCTCGGAAACTCAAAAAACTCGCCCCGTTCTCATCGTCAGCAACGATGCCGCCAACCGCGCCGCCGCACTGGTCACAGTGCTGCCGCTGACGTCGAATGTTTCGCGGGTTTTCCCGTTTGAGGTCAAACTGCTGGCATCCAGCACCGGCTTGAGCAAAGACAGCAAGGCGATGGCCCAGCAAGTGCGCACGCTGGACAAGGGCCGGTTAGCCAAAAGTGCGGCGGGGCATGTGCCTGCGGAGCTGATGGCGCAGGTGGATGCGGCGTTGCGCCTGCATTTGAGTTTGTGACTCCAGCCCTCATCAAAGCGGGAAATTGGCACACGGTTCACACCGTGATCACCTGCGCATGCACCTCGACCTTGAGAGCACGCTTGATGGCGGCAAAGACTGACAAGATGTTGCTCATGGTCGGGTTGCCCGACTGCGACAACATCCGATGCAAGCTCTTGGCCGGTTTGTGGATTTCTTCGGCCAACGCCTCGAAGCCGACGGTAGCGTTGACAAGATCGCGAAGAATCAGCTTGGCCGACTCCGGCTCGCCGTTGATGAACAGGGTGATGGCCTCACCCAGTAAAGCCCGAGCGAAAGCTGAGTCGCTCTGAACGCGGGCAGCCACGGTTTCTTTGAAATCACGGGTCAGTGCCATGCTCACTTTCTTGGTTTGGTTGATGCCTTGCGGCGTTGCAAGCTGGCGCAAAGTTGGGGGCTGGCTGTGGGAAGTAAATACCCAAGGCGCTACACGCCGCAACACTGACTGGCACGCAACTCACCACACCCCACTAGCGAACCAAACGGACATGGATGCTGTTGAGGCCACCGCCGACGACGACGCCGCCGTAGTCGAAAAAGACGGACCAGGCGTAGCCGGCGATGCCCACATAGGGGGACGAGGTCCAGTACCAGTCAACAACCGTGGCCGGAAAAGCCGTGCTGTCAATGGCCGGATTGCTTTTGGTCTTGTCGGCAATGCTGCTCAATTCCTTGACATTGGGCAGGCGCCAGCCGGTCTGGGTTTGGGCATAGGCCAGCGCGGCCTCATGCGTGAACGCACTGGTAGTGCCAGTGCAGGTGCTGCCACTCCAGGCTTGCCCTGCGCTGCAGCGCTGCCAGACCAGGCCGGTACGGCTGTCAGTCACCTCCGCGCCATCGACGTTGTAGCTGAAGCGGCTTTGCGCCATGGCAGCACCACTGAGCAAGACACATGTAGCCACACCTGACAAACGGCTGATTTTTTTGAGAATGGTCATGACTATTTTCCTTTGGGACTAAAAAAATGCCGCATCGCACGTAGGCACAGCACATGCCAGCGGGCGGGCGGGCATGTTGACGCTCAGGCTGCCATCAGCCTGCAGGGTGAATACACCCGCAGCCACGCACGGCATGCGGGCGAACAGGCTGCAGCGCAAGCGCACGCTGTCGTGCATGGGCAAAGTAGCCCCGTAGCTGCCCAGCAGCGCTTGCACTCGGTGTGGACCAGCAGGCGTAAATCGGCGGCAGCGGGATGCTCATGGTGCTTTACTCCAAAAAACCAAACATTGACTGGCACGCAACCCACCACAACTCACACCCACTACCGAACCAAACGGACATGGAAGTTGTAGTAGCGGCCGCCGTAGATGACGCTGCCGAGGCCGAAATTGACGAACCAGGCGTAGCTGGCGTTGCCCACATAGGGGGGCGAGGACCAATAATCATCACCCACTGTGTTCGGAAACCAGCTAACGTCCACCGTCGGGCCGGGAAGCGCCACGCTGTAATCGACGATGCCTTGCAGCTCATCCGCCGTGGGCAAGCGCCAGTCGGTGTAACCGCACAGGGCGCTGGCATTGACGGCGTTGACGTAGCCCACCGTGTTGGTGGCCGCGTCAATCTGAGTCTGGGTGGGGTTGACATAAGCCGAGCCGTTCCAGAACTGGGCGGCAGCGGTGTTGTCGTAGTTGGTGTAGGTGTTGCTGGCAGCGCGCAAGCCACTGGTGGGCTTGCCTTCCCAAGTCAGGCCGGTGAGGTTGTCCTTCACGCATTCGGTCTTGGCATAGCCGACGACTTCGCTGTAGCTGAACCCCAGTTTTCCGTCGCTGCTGTCCGGGCTGCTCACGTCGCGCCCGGTCATGCCGTCCTGCTGGCTGTTGAGGGCAATGGCCGCCGCACTGGTGCAGCTGACCAGGGTATCGCTGCCTGCAGCGTAGCACTGGCTGGCGGTGCTGCCAGTGTCGGCCAGTTTGCCCACAGGCGCCACTTCCACAGGCACTTTCCAGCCGTCCAGCAACACCTGGCCACTGGGGGCATCCTTGACCGCGCCCGGCATTTGCCCAGCCACAGCGCCCGCTGAATTCGTGAAGGTGCAGGTAAAGGTGCGCAGCGTGTTGCTGGGCGTGCCGGTTTCGGTGTTGGCAGTGCTGCATTTGTCCACGGCAAAGCCCAGGGCTGCGTCGGCCAGCAGGTTGACACCGGCCACCTTGAAGGTCACGCTTTCGCCAAACTTGACCGTGCCGGAGTCGGCGGTGCTCGGCGAAGTCCAGGTCACGCCTGTCACGTTGCTCTTGACCGTTACGGAAACGCTGCCAAGCAGCTTGGCGGCGCTGCGGATTTCCAGCATCTGCACGCCCAGCCGGTTGAACTGGCAGGCCACCTTGAGGCTGCTGGCGCTGGTGCCAGCCGAGACCAGGCAGGAGGCCTTGGCGTCATTCGGCACCGTCACGCTCAGGCCGGTCGGCAAATCACTGCCGGAAATCTCCAGGCTGGTGGAAACCGTGCGAACCACCTCGCCCACAGAAACGGCGCCGATCAAGGGGGTTGGCACCAAGGGAGTTGGCGCCGAGTCGCTGCCGCCGCCGCAAGCGGCCAGCAGCCCGATCAACGGCGCCATCAGGCTCCAGCGAAACTCAATAAACTTTTTGCGCTGCATTGTTATTTCTCCACGATGTCGGGCGGGTTGAAATCAAAAATGGCGCAGGCGAGCGCCAATGGCCAGTGCGGCACAGAAGTTGGCCTGGCTCAGGAATATTGCGCAGATGGGGGAAATGACGGGCTAGCAGAATTGGCCCGCAGGGCAAGACAGCCAGTCGAGAAACT
>Ga0302264_1000520_pt1 | contig 10382 bp, 6 predicted proteins | sample II_Fen_N3_4_FD_194563 | JGI IMG/M metagenome (GOLD analysis project Ga0302264, IMG submission 194563) | Peat permafrost microbial communities from Stordalen Mire near Abisko, Sweden - II_Fen_N3_4 | ecosystem: Environmental > Terrestrial > Soil > Wetlands > Permafrost | place: Sweden: Abisko... | reverse complement strand
AACTCGGCCTGCTTGAAGGGCGGCGCCATCTTGTTCTTGACGACCTTCACGCGGGTGCGGTTGCCGACCGCTTCGGCACCCTCCTTGAGGGTCTCGATGCGGCGGATGTCCAGCCGGATCGAGGCGTAGAACTTCAGCGCCTTGCCGCCGGTCGTCGTCTCCGGCGAGCCGAAGAAGACGCCGATCTTCTCCCGCAGCTGGTTGATGAAGATCGCCGTGGTGCCGGACGTGTTGAGCGCGCCGGTGATCTTGCGCAGCGCCTGCGACATGAGCCGGGCCTGCAGGCCGACGTGGCTGTCCCCCATCTCGCCCTCGATCTCGGCCTTGGGCACCAGCGCCGCGACCGAGTCGACCACCACGACATCGATCGCCCCGGAGCGGATCAGCATGTCCATGATCTCCAGCGCCTGCTCCCCCGTGTCCGGCTGGGAGACCAGCAGCGCGTCGGTGTCCACGCCGAGCTTCTTGGCGTACTCCGGGTCGAGCGCGTGCTCGGCGTCGATGAACGCCGCGATGCCGCCGGCACGCTGGGCGTTCGCCACCGCGTGCAGGGCGAGGGTCGTCTTGCCCGACGACTCGGGGCCGTAGATCTCGACGACCCGGCCCCTGGGCAAGCCGCCGATGCCGAGGGCGATGTCCAGGGCGATCGACCCGGTGGGGATCACCTCGACGGGGGCGCGCCCCTCGTCGCCGAGGCGCATGATCGACCCCTTGCCGAACTGGCGGTCGATCTGGCTGAGGGCGGCCTCAAGGGCCTTCTCGCGGTCCTGCGGTGCGGGCATGTCCCACCTCGTCGTCTCGAGCAGCGTGCGCTGCGCCTACGGGGGCTGGTCTTCGTCGAGGGCGACCGTACGTCCGACCACCGACACACCACCGGGCCGCCGGCCAGCCGGTATCCGGGGGCTGCCCCGGGTGGGCTGTGGGCGGCTCGGTGTCGTCGCCCAGGCACACAGTAGCCGAACAGGTGTTCGATGCACGCGACACGCCGTCACGGCGCGAGAGGCAGGTCCGTCGCCGTCGTCGGCAGGTCAGTCACCGTCCCAGCACGTCCACCGACTCCCCCGGTTCGAGCACCAGCGCGGTGCACCGGGGCGCCTCACGCGCCAGCGCCGCGGCGAACGCCGGTCCGGCGCGGTCCATCCAGCCCGGCGGCAGGCGCCGCGAGACGGGCGCGTGCAGCGTGCCCCAGTGCACCGGGATCGCGTACCGCGCACCGACGAGGGCGCACGCCCGCGCCGCCTCGACCGGGTCCATGTGGCCGCCGGACAGCCGGGGACCCCAGCCGCCCACCGGGACCAGGGCGAGGTCCACCGAGTGCCCGAGCAGGGCCGGGATCGCCGCCATCGCCGGGAAGGGCTCCGTGTCGCCCGCGAACCAGAGGCCCAGCCCACCCGCGCGGACCACGAACCCGCACGCCGCGTTGGGCCGGTGCGGCATCGTCCGGTCCCCGTGCACGGCAGGCACGGCCAGCACCCGCACCTCGGGCCGCCGCGGCACCGACCACCAGGTGCCCTCCGGGAGCCCGACCGCGCGCGGCACCCCGTGGCGGCGCATCCAGCGGGCGTTCGTCGGGGCCGACACGACCGGCACGCCGGTCAGCAGGTGCAGCGACCCGAGCTCGGCGTGGTCGTGGTGCAGGTGGGAGACGAGGACGGCGTCGGCGTCCCGCCAGGTCTCGACCGGCGGGGCGTCGCCGCGACGACGCAGCAGCCCGGCGTGCCGGCGCAGCAGCGGGTCGGTGAGCAGCCGGGCCCCGGCCACGTCGAGCACCACGCTGGCGTGACCGAGCCAGCGCACCCGGATCCCGGCGCCGACGCGGGTCACGTCCCGGCCTGCGCCGGCCCGACGACGTCCGGCTCGCCCCGCAGACCGGCCGACCGCATCCAGGCCACCAGCTGGTCGTGCACCGCCTCCGCCCCGACGAGCACCGCGCGGCCCCCGACGTCCTCGCGGGCCGCGTCGTCCACCGGCCAGTGCGTCGGGTGCAGCAGGAACGGCCAGGACTGCTCCCCGCCCAGCCCGCCGTGGGAACCCACCTGGGTCTCGAACGCGTGCACGTTCCCGCCGGACGTCACCGCCGACACGACGACCATGTCGGCGGCGTTGCCCAGCCCCGCCGCCCGCAGCAGGTCGGCCCGCGCGCGCGGCCCGTACACCGTGAGCGGGTCCTCCCCGTCCACCTCGTCGCGCGCCAGGTGCGACAGGCCGCGTGGCCCGACGGCCACCGGACCGCGATCGCGGGTCGCCACCACGACCACGCCGACGCCGCGGTCCGCGGCCAGGCCGGCGACCAGCCCCGGGTACGACTCCTGCAGGTCCTCCAGCGTCGGCCGCTGGGCGTACCGCGGGAACCACACGATGCCGAGGTTGCCGGACGCGCCGACCACCACCTCGGGCACGTCACCGCCCGTTCGCCGGCCCTCCCGCGGCCTGCCCGCACGCCCCGAGGAAGGCCCGAACACCTCGGTGAGCAGCGCGTTCACCGGTCCGAAGTCCTCACCGCCGGCGCTGTCGACGGCTGCCGCCTCAGGCACGGCCATCAGCGCCCGGATGGTGTCGAGCAGAGTGTGGCCCGTCACCTGCGAGTACGGCGCGCCGAGCGTCTGCCCGTGGTCGGACAGCACCACCACCTGGTACTCGCGCGGCGCCCACGGCAGCACCGTCTCCAGGGTGCCCAGCACGCCGTCCAGGCCCTCCAGCGCGCGCATCGACTCCGGCCGGGTCGGCCCGGCATGGTGCGCGATCTCGTCGTAGTCGACGAGATCGACCGCGACCACGGGCGCGCCGTCCGCCAGTGCCTGCGCGACGACGGACGTGACCAGGTCACGCAGCAGCACGTTCGTCAGAGCGCGCAGCGGGACGTACCAGCCGCCGCGCCCGATCCGCGGCACCACGTGGTGCAGCCGCTGCCGACGGCCCTGGTAGAGCTCCTTGAGCATCTCGCCGATGGTCACCGTGAAGGCGCGGACCAGGACGAACGGGGCCGCGAAGAACCGCAGGTAGCCCTGCCCGGGCCCGAGACCGCCGCCGGGGCCGCGCCGCCGACCTCGGCTCATCACGAGGAACGAGGTCTCGGCGTCCCCGGAGAACATCAGCGAGACCCCCACCCCGCCGCCGGACAGCAGGCCGTCGCCGGTGCTCAGCCGGTCCTCGATCATCGTCGCGTCGAGCGGGCGGTTCGCCACGACGAGCCGACCCAGCTCCCGGTCCCACCAGCGGAACGCCGGGATCGACGAGGAGTCGCCGTGCAGGATGCCGGCCTGCGTGGCCGGTGTCGTCGACGGCAGCCGGGCCCACCAGCGCTCGAGGCGGTGGCTGCCGTCGTCGCACCAGCGCTGCATCGTCGGTGCCAGGCCGGCGGCCATCGCCGTCTCCAGCACTCCGGCGCCGACCCCGTCGAGGATGACGACGAGCAGCCCGGGCGGGCGGCCGGCGGCATCGTGCGGGCGGCCGGCCCGCCGCGCCCGGCGGCGCAACCGGCGCACCACACCGTCCACCACGTAGCGGTTGCCCGGACCCGCCCACACCCACCGCCCGACGGCCATGGCGAGCCCGCAGAGCACCAGCACCTCGGCCGCCGCCCAGCCGGAGTCCACCGTCACCCCGGGCACCAGCTGCAGCGCGGCCCAGGTGACGAGCAGCTGGGCACCCACGCCGACGACGAACGCTCCGCCGGCACGGCCGATCCGCGCCAAGGGCCGCAGCAGCGGCGCCACCAGCAGGTCGCCGACGCCCACCGCCACCCCGGCGGCGAGCAGCGCGGTCGGCCGCTCCACGCTCACGCCGCCCACCGCCGCGAGCGCGACCGCCAGGCCCAGCGTCGTCGTCACCAGGGCGACGAGCGCATCGACGAGGTCCGAGCGGGACGGCAACCAGGAGCCGCGGACGGCACTCATCCGTGGGCCCGTCGGGGCGGTGCCGCGCGACGACGGTCGGCCCCCCAGCGCCGTTCCTCGGGCACGTCGAGCTCGTCGCACAGCGCATGCCACACGTCGCGCGGCTCCGCGCCGTCCTCCAGCGCCTCGGCCGCCGTGCGGTCGCCGAGCGCGCCCAGCCGCAGCTGCGCGACGAGGACACGCCCCTGGGCGGCGCCGAGGACCTCGTCGACCAGCTGGGACAGCTCGCGGTACCGCACGGTCCCAGCCTGCCATCCCCGGTCGGGTGTCGGCGGATCGGGCGATGATGGGCCCGTGGTGCTCTCCCGGTTCTCGGAGCCAACCCAGGCGTGGTTCGCGGGTGCGTTCGCCGCGCCCACCGCGGCGCAGCTGGGCGCCTGGGACGCGGTGTCCAGCGGCGACCACGCGCTGGTCGTCGCACCCACCGGGTCCGGCAAGACGCTGGCGGCCTTTCTCTGGGCCCTGGACGGCCTGCTGTCCGGTCCGCCGCCCGACGAGCCGACGCGGCGGTGCCGGGTGCTCTACGTCTCGCCCCTCAAGGCGCTGGCCTCGGACGTCGAGCGCAACCTGCGCTCGCCCCTGGTCGGCATCCGGCAGGCCGCCACCCGGCTGGGCCGCGCGCTGCCGGCCGTGGAGGTCGGCGTGCGCACCGGGGACACGCCTCCGGACGAGCGCCGCGCCTTCGCGCACCGGCCGCCGGACGTGCTCATCACCACACCCGAGTCGCTCTACCTGGTGCTGACGTCGGCCGCGCGGGCCGGCCTGGCGGGCGTGCGGACGGTGATCCTCGACGAGGTGCACGCGGTGGCCGGCACCAAGCGCGGCAGCCACCTGGCGGTGTCCCTGGAGCGGCTGGACGCGCTGCTGGAGACGGGCGGCAGCGTGCCGGCACAGCGCATCGGCCTGTCCGCGACGGTCCGACCGGTCGACGCGGTGGCGGCGTTCCTCGGCGGCGCGCGGACCCTGGCCGACGGCGGGCGGCGGGTGGTCGTCGTGCAACCGCCCGCGGACAAGCGCATCGAGGTCGAGGTGGTCGTGCCGGTGCCCGACCTCGCGGAGCCGGGCCTCGCGCCGGGCGCGGGTCCGGGCGCCGCCGACGCAGCGGGCGACGACCCCTCGTCCGGGGCGCCCACCGCCCGGGCGTCGATCTGGCCGCACGTCGAGGAGCGCGTGGTCGACCTCGTCGCCGCGCACCGCTCCACGCTGGTGTTCACCAACTCCCGGCGCGGCGCGGAGCGGTTGACCAGCCGGATCAATGAGGTGTGGGCCGCGCGCCAGGGCGCCGACGTGGCGGACCCGGGGGCCGCGCAGCCCGCGTCCGCGCCGGGACAGTCCGGCACGTCGGCGGGCGTCGACACGCGGGACGCGAACACCATCCTGGCCCGCGCGCACCACGGGTCCATGAGTCGCGCGGAGCGCACCCGCACCGAGTCCGAGCTCAAGGCCGGCCGGCTGCCGGCGGTGGTCGCGACCAGCTCCCTGGAGCTCGGCATCGACATGGGCGCGGTGGACCTCGTCGTGCAGGTCGGCACACCGCCCTCGGTGGCGAGCGGCCTGCAACGGATCGGACGGGCCGGGCACCAGGTGGGCGCCGTCTCGCACGGCGTGGTGTTCCCGACGTTCCGCGGCGAGCTGGTGCCCGCCGCCGTCACCGCCGAACGCATGGTGTCCGGCTCCATCGAGGCGCTCTCGGTGCCGGCCAACCCGCTCGACGTGCTGGCCCAGCAGGTGGTGGCGATGGTCGCGGTCGACGACTGGGCGACCGCCGACCTCGCCCGCGTGGTGCGGCGCGCCGCGCCGTTCGCGCACCTGGGGGACGCGACCCTGCACGCCGTGCTCGACATGCTGGCGGGCCGCTACCCCAGCGAGGACTTCGCGGGCCTGCGCCCACGCCTGGTGTGGGACCGCGTGGCCGACGTGCTCACCGCGCGCCCCGGCGCGCTGCGGCTGGCCGTCACCAGCGGTGGCACCATCCCCGACCGTGGCCTGTTCGGCGTCTTCCTCGCCGCCGGCGCCACCACCGCCGACGTCCCGGTGGACCCGGAGCGGACCGGCGGGCGGGTGCGCGGCGGGCGCCGGGTCGGTGAGCTCGACGAGGAGATGGTCTACGAGTCGCGGGTTGGGGACACGTTCACGCTCGGCTCCAGCACCTGGCGGATCACCGAGATCACGGCGGACCGCGTGCTCGTCACGCCCGCGCCGGGCCTGCCGGGCCGGCTGCCGTTCTGGAAGGGCGACTCCCCCGGCCGGCCGGCCGAGCTGGGCGCCGCGATGGGGGCGTGGGTGCGCGAGCTGCTGGCCCTGCCGGACGAGGACGCGCGGTCACGGGTCGCTCGCGCCGGCCTCGACCCGTGGGCGGCCGACAACCTCGTCGGCTACCTGCACGAGCAGCGCGCGGCGACGGGCGAGGTGCCGTCGGACACCACCGTGGTGCTCGAGCGGTTCCGCGACGAGCTCGGCGACTGGCGGATCGTCGTGCACTCCCCGTACGGCGCGCGGGTGCACGCCCCGTGGGCGCTGATCCTCGGTGGTCGGCTGCGGGAGCGGTACGGCGTGGACGCGGCGGTGATGCACGCCGACGACGGCATCGTGCTGCGGCTGCCCGACCAGCTCGAGCTCGGGCTCGACGAGGCGGACGGTGCGGGCGGCCCCGGGATCGAGCTCGACGACCTGCTGGTCGACCCCGACGACGTGCAGCGGGCGGTGCGCGACGAGCTGGCCGGATCGGCGATGTTCGGCGCCCGGTTCCGCGAGGCCGCCGCTCGGGCCCTGCTGCTGCCGCCGCGCCGGCCGGACCGCCGCCAGCCGCTGTGGCAGCAGCGTCAGCGCTCGGCGCAGCTGCTGACCGTCGCCTCGCAGTACCCGGACTTCCCGATCCTGCTCGAGGCGGTGCGGGAGTGCCTGCAGGACGACATGGACACCGCCGCGCTGTCCACGCTGATGCGCGACGTCGCCGGAGGCCGGGTGCGGGTGGTCGACGTGACGACCGCACACCCGTCGCCGTTCGCCCAGTCGCTGCTGTTCGGCTACACCGCGCAGTTCCTCTACGACGGCGACGCGCCGCTGGCCGAACGTCGGGCGGCCGCCCTGTCGCTGGACCCGACGCTGCTGGCGGAGCTGCTCGGCCAGGGCGGGCAGTCGCAGCTGGCCGACCTGCTGGACCCGGCGGCGGTGCAGCGCACCGAGGCCGAGCTGGCCGGCCTCGCGGAGGACCGGCAGGCCGGCACGCTGGAGCAGCTGGCCGACGTGCTGCGCAGGCACGGGCCGCTGCCGCCGGACGAGGTGCGCACCCGCGTGCGTCCCGAGGTGCGCCACGAGGTGGATGCCTGGCTCGCCACGCTGGAGGGCGCCCGGCGGCTGATCCGGGTACGCCTGGCCGGCGTGGGCAGCGAGCACGGCGAGCAGTGGGCCGCCATCGAGGACGCCGGCCGGCTCCGGGATGCCCTGGGTGTCGCACTGCCGGTCGGCGTCCCCGAGGTGTTCACCGAGGTGGTCCCCGATCCGCTGGGCGATCTGCTGCGCCGGCATGCGCGCACCCACGGACCGTTCACCGTGGCCCAGGTGGCGGCGCGCTTCGGGCTCGGTGTCGCCGTGATGGGCGAGGTGGCGCGCAGGCTCGAGGAGCGCGGCGTGCTGGTGAGCGGCCGGCTGCGGCCCGAGGCCCTCGGCGGTACCGGTGACGACCTGTGCGATGCGGATGTGCTGCGTACGCTGCGCCGGCGCTCGCTCGCCGCGCTGCGCGCCGAGGTCGAACCCGTGCCGCCCCGCGCGCTGGGGCTCTTCCTGCCGCGGTGGCAGGGCGTGGCGGCGTCGGCCGGACGTGGCGGGCACCTGTCGGCGTCCGGGGCGCTGCGCGGCGTCGACGGTGTCGCGCGGGTCGTCGAACAGCTGGCCGGTGCGGTGCTGCCGGCGTCGGCGCTGGAGACCTGGGTGCTGCCGGCCCGGATCGACGGCTACGCCCCTGCGATGCTCGACGAGCTGATGGCCGCCGGTGAGGTCGTCTGGGCCGGGCACGGAGCACTGGCGGGCCATGATGGCCTGGTCAGCCTGCATCCCGCCGCGGTGGCCGACCTGACGCTGCCCCCGCTGGACACCGACGACCCGACCGATGCCGTCGAGCTCGCCGTCCTGGACGCCCTGGCCGGCGGGGCCGCCTGGTTCTGGCCCGCGCTCGCGGACCGGGTCCGGACGACGCTCGCGTCGGGCGCCGCGGACGCGGACCGGGACGCGGACGCGGACCCGGACCGGGACGCGGACGCGGACGGGCTCGCGCAGGTCTCCGGCGCACGGGTGCTCGACGCGCTGTGGGCGCTGGTATGGGCGGGGCGCGTGACGAACGACGGGCTGGTGCCGCTGCGGGCCTGGCTCGGCTCCGGCTCGACCGCGCACCGTGCCCGCCCGACGAGCCCACGGGGACGCGCGCTGCGGCCCCGGCTCGCCCTGCGGGCTCCCGCGCGTCTCGGGGTCGTGGGGCCCGCGGCGGGCCGCATCGGCGCAGGGCTCGACGCGACGGGACGTGGCGCCGGCCGCTGGTCGCTGCTGCCCGCCCGCGAGGCCGACCCCACGCTGCGCGCCCACGCGCTCGCCGCCCAGCTGCTCGACCGCCATGGCGTGCTCACCCGGGCCGTGGCACCGGCCGAGGGCGTGTCGGGACGGTTCGGGGACGTGTACCGGGTGCTGTCCGCCCTCGAGCACGCCGGTCAGGTGCGACGCGGCTACTTCGTCGAGCACCTCGGCGGGTCCCAGTTCGCGCTCCCGGGTGCCGTCGACCGGCTGCGCGCCGACGCCCGCCTCGTCGAGCGCCACGGCGACGCGACCCAGGCTGGCGATCCGGTCACCGGTGCTCCCGGTGCCGCCGGCCCGGCCGAGGTCGTCGCCCTCGCCGCGACCGACCCCGCCAACCCCTACGGGGCCGCCCTGCCGTGGCCCGATCCGGAGGCGGCCACGGCGGGCGGTACTGCCACCGGGCACCGTCCGGGGCGCAAGGCTGGCGCCCTCGTGGTGCTCGTCGACGGCGCGCTGACGCTCTACGTCGAGCGGGGCGGCCGGACCACGCTGACGTTCACGCCGGACGAGCCTGCGCTGCGTGCCGCGGCCGACGCGTTGGCCGGCGCCGTCCGGTCCGGGCGCACCGGCCGGCTGACCGTGGCCCGCGTGGACGGCGTGCCGGTGCTCGGCGGCGCGCTGCACGGCCCGCTCGGCCAGGCCCTGGCCGCCGCCGGTTTCGCGCCCACGCCCCAGGGCCTGAGGTTGCGGGGCCCGTCGTGACGGCCACGGTCGCCGATGCCCGAGGGTGACGTGCTGCGGCGGACGGCCGCCGCCCTGGACGCGGCGCTGGCCGGCCGCCCCCTGGTCCGCGCCGACCTGCGGTGGCCCACCGCGGCAGCCGCCGACCTGACCGGTGCCGTCGTGCTGGGCACCCGCCCGTACGGCAAGCACCTGCTCACCAGGCTCGACGACGGCCGCACGCTGCACACGCACCTGCGGATGGACGGGCGCTGGTACGTGGTGCCCACCGACGACGTGCGGTCGGCCGCCCGATCACCCCGGGTCCGCGCCGTGCTGGCGTCGGCCGACGTCACCGCGGTCGGCGACGGGCTGGGGATGCTCGATCTGGTCCGCACCCGCGACGAGCACACCCTGGTGGGGCACCTCGGCCCGGACCTGCTGGACGACGGGTTCGACCCCGACGACCCCACCCGCACCGGGCTGCCACCGGGTCGCTCCGGCCCGGTCGGCATCGACGCGCCGGGCGCCCGGTCCACCGGCCCCGGCCAGGGTCTGGACGAGGCGCTGGTCCGTCTGGGCGCGGACCGTGACCGGCCGGTCGGCGAGGTGCTCCTCGACCAGCACGTCGTCGCCGGCATCGGCACGATCTACATGGCCGAGTCCCTGTTCGTCGAGCGCATCTGGCCCTGGACCCCCGTGGCGGGGCTCCGCGACCCGCGCCGGCTGCTGCTGCGCGCCCGCGCGCTGATGGCGACCGCGGTCCGCTCGGGGCGGCCACCAGGGCGGGTGCACGGCCGGGCCCGACGCCCGTGCCCGCGCTGCGGGACGTCGGTACGCCGCGGCCTGGTACGGGAGCCCCCGATGGAGCGACCGGTGTTCTGGTGCCCGCGCTGCCAACCCGCTCCCTGAGCGGTCAGCCCACCGGCGCCAGTGCGGCGTCCCAGCCGTTCCGACCGCGGACGGCGGCCGCCAGGTCGACCGGCACCGTGTCCGGGATGAACAGGCCCTCGGCCACCGCGATGCGGTCGCTCACCTCGCGCAGCACGATCGACATCGGCACGTCGAGCGCCTCGCAGATGCTCCCGAGCAGCTCCGACGACGCCTCTTTCTGCCCACGCTCGACCTCACTGAGGTACCCCAGGGAGACCCGGGCCGTGGACGACACCTCGCGCAGGGTCCGGCCCTGCCGCTGCCGCGCGTCGCGCAGCACGTCGCCGATCTCTCGTCGTAGGACGACCATCCGGGCTCCCCCCTTCG
>Ga0302264_1000510_pt1 | contig 10447 bp, 9 predicted proteins | sample II_Fen_N3_4_FD_194563 | JGI IMG/M metagenome (GOLD analysis project Ga0302264, IMG submission 194563) | Peat permafrost microbial communities from Stordalen Mire near Abisko, Sweden - II_Fen_N3_4 | ecosystem: Environmental > Terrestrial > Soil > Wetlands > Permafrost | place: Sweden: Abisko... | reverse complement strand
CGACTGCGTGGCGGCCGCCCACTTCCTGGCCGGGCGGGGCGACGTGGACCCGGCCCGGATGGCGATCCGCGGCGGCAGCGCCGGGGGCTACACGACCCTCGCCGCCCTCACGTTCCGCCCGGAGGTGTTTGCGGCCGGGATCAGCCACTACGGCATCGCGGACCTGGAGCTGATCCACGCGGACAGCCACAAGTTCGAGGCACGCTACGAGGAGTCTCTCGTGGCCCCGTGGGACACGGACCGGGATGTCTACGTGGAGCGCTCACCGATCCACTTCCTCGACCGCGTCCGCGCCCCGATGCTCCTCTGCCAGGGCCTGGACGACAAGGTTGTGCCGCCGACCCAGCTGGCGGCGATGGTCGCCGAGTTCACCGCGCGCGGCCTGCCCCATGTGGCGATGACCTTCGAGGGCGAAGGCCACGGCTTCCGCCGCGCTGCAACGAAGCATGCCGTCTACCGCGCGGAGCTCGCCTTCCTGGGCCGCGTCTTCGGGTTCACGCCGGCGGACGGCGTCGAGCCGATGGAGATCCGCGGTCTCTGACAGCCGGTCGTCTTTGTCGTGCACACGATCAACTCGGCCTGCCCCACTCAGGACGCACTGGACGAGACAGGGACTTATGGACTCTTGACAAGGGACATAGGATCTTGTAAGGAAATCGTTCCCCGCGCCCCGGAGCCGGCACCCCGCGGCGCTCGCAGAGAGGTGACGCCCATGCGTCCCACCGGCAACATGCGCGACGGGCCCGGGCCGACCGCCTTCAATTCCATGCTTGCCTCAACGTACGAGGCCGATCGCGACCGTGGTGAAGCGCGACGCCACGAGCACGAGCGCGCCAGGGTTCAGGCGAAGGATGGTCGCCTGCTGACCCAGGCCCGGCTCCTGGCCGTGGTCCGGGCGCCCCTGAAGCCCGTGGTCGCGCTGCGTGCGCGCCTGAAGCGCGAGCACTCGTTCACCGACTACCCGTGTCGTCTACCCGACGGCCGCCTGGGCCGGGTGGCGGTGGTCCGGGACCGCAACGACTGGACGATGGTCTGCCGGGTGGCCTAGGGTCACGGGCCAGTGGGTTGCCGGTGGTACGCTCGCCCGGATAGCCGCAGGCCCACCGGGAGCGCGCATGAGCATCGTCGACTCGGAGCACTACCTGTTCACCTCGGAGTCGGTCACCGAGGGCCACCCGGACAAGATGTGCGACCAGATCTCGGACGCCATCCTGGACCGGATCCTCGAGGACGATCCCGACGCCCGGGTGGCCTGCGAGACCGCGACGACGACCGGCCTCGTGCTGGTCCTGGGCGAGATCTCGACCTCCACGTACGTGGACTTCCAGGCCGTCGTCCGGGACACGGTGCGCGACATCGGCTACACGAAGGCCGAGTACGGGTTCGACTACCTCACCTGCGGCACGCTGGTGAGCGTCAAGGAGCAGTCGCCCGACATCGCGCGGGGCGTGGACGGCGCCGAGCTGGGCGCCGGCGACCAGGGGATGATGTTCGGGTACGCGTGCCGCGAGACGCCGGAGCTCATGCCGCTCCCGATCGCCCTGGCCCACCGCATGGCCCGTCGCATGGCCGAGGCCCGGAAGTCGGGCGAGCTCCCGTACCTGCGCCCGGACGGCAAGACGCAGGTCACGGTGGAGTACGAGCACGGCGTGCCGAAGCGGGTCCGGACCGTGGTTGCATCGGCCCAGCACGACCCGGACGTCCGCCACGAGCGCCTCCAGGCCGACCTCATCGAGTGCGTGATCCTGCCCGTGATCCCGGTCGACCTCCGGCCCGAGGATCCCGTGATGCACGTGAACCCGACCGGGCGCTTCGTCACAGGTGGCCCGATGGGCGATGCCGGCCTGACGGGTCGCAAGATCATCGTGGACTCGTACGGCGGCATGGCCCGTCACGGCGGCGGCGCATTCTCGGGCAAGGACCCGACGAAGGTCGACCGCTCGGCGGCCTACGCGGCGCGCTGGGTGGCGAAGAACATCGTGGCCGCCGGGATCGCGGACCGGTTCGAGCTCGAGGTTGCCTACGGCATCGGCATCGCGAAGCCGATCTCACTCTCGATCGAGGCGTTCGGGACAGGGAAGATCGCCGACGACAGGATCCAGGCGCTGGTGGAGGCCCACTTCGACCTCCGCCCGGCGTCGATCATCGACGCGCTGGACCTCCGCCGCCCGATCTACCGGCAGACTGCCGCCTACGGCCACTTCGGCCGGGAGGACCTCGACGTGCCGTGGGAGCGGACCGACAAGGCCATGGCGCTCGCGGCGGACGCGGGGCTGCCGGCACCGGAGCTCTAGCCCGCGTCGCCTCGTGTCCCGCGCTGCTTCCCCGCGCGCCCGTCCGGGTGCCGCGCGCGGTTCCCTACAATGTGCCGATGTACGTCGTGATCATGGCCGGCGGCGGCGGGACCCGGCTCCGCCCGCTCAGCACCGCGGCCCGACCCAAGCCGTTCCTCCCACTCCTCCCGACCGGCGAGACGCTGCTCCAGCGAACGATCGCCCGCCTCCGCGGGCCGGAGCTCGATCTCGGCGAGGGGGACATCTGCGTGGTCGCATCGGCACGATACGCACCGCTCGTCCGGGAGCAGGCGCCCGGCGTCCAGGCGGTCGAGGAGCCGGAGGGCCGCAACACCGCCGCGGCGATCGCGCTGGCCGCCCTGACCGTGGATCGTGACGCTGACGATGTCATGCTGGTGCTGCCCGCGGACCACCGGATCGATCCCGCGCGCGAGGGCGTGTTCCGCAGCGTCCTCCGGTCGGCCGCGGACGGCCTGGCGACGGGGGCGTTCGGCATCGAGTCGCCGCTGGTCACGCTGGGCATCCAGCCCTCACAAGCATCAATCGAGTACGGCTACCTGGTTCCGCGCGAGAGCGCGGGCGAGGACCTGGACGGCCTCCGTGCGTATCCGCTGGCCGCCTTCCGCGAGAAGCCGGCGCTCGCCGACGCGGAGACGCTGGTCGCCTCGCCGGGCGTCGCCTGGAACGCCGGGATGTTCCTGTGGCGCCGCCGGGCCATCCGGGCAGCGCTCGAGCGGCACGCACCCGAGGTGATCGGGGGGATCGCGGCCGGCCTCGCGGCCGGCGACCTGGCCGCCGCGTACCCGCGGCTACCCTCGCTCTCCATCGACTATGCGGTCATGGAGCCGGCCGGCGCCGCCGGCGAGGTCGTCATGGCCGGCCTGGACGTCGGCTGGAGCGACATCGGCACGTGGCCGGCGCTGCTGGACGTGCTCGGGGCGGCTGGCATCGAGGGCGGCGTCGTCGAGGCCGGCAATGCCGCAGTGGCGACCGCCGCCGACCTCGTGGTCGAGCGCGGGGTGGGAGGGCTCGCCGTTCTCGACGCGCCGGAAGGTACGATCGAACCCCAGAATCCGATCGCACTGCTGCGGGGGGCCCATGCTGCACGGCCGATCGTGCAGGCCCTGCTGGATCGGTGTGCTGCAGCGGAGGCCCGTGCGTGACCAACCTGGCGGAGGCGCCCACTCCCACCCGTATCGTGTTCGGGACGGACGGCTGGCGAGCCCGGGTCGCCGACGAGTTCACGTTCGAGAACGTCCGGCGCTGCGCCGACGGGGTGGCCCGCTACGTCGTCGGCCGGGGCGAGCAGGCGAAGGGCGTGGTCCTGGCCTACGACCGCCGGTTCGCGTCCGAGCACTTCGCCCGGGCGGCGGCCGAGGTCCTCCTTGCCCACGACATCCCGGTGGCGATCAGCCGCACGGCGGTGCCCACCCAGATGAGCTCCTACGAGGTCGTCCAGCGCGGGTCCGCTGCGGGCGTCGTGATCACGGCGTCGCACAACCCGTGGACCGACAACGGGTTCAAGGTCAAGGCGCCCACGGGCGCCGCGGCCGGGGCGGAGATCCTCTCGGTCATCGAGGCGGGGCTCGCGGCCAACGCCGGGACCGCGATCGAGCGCCGCCCGTTCGAGGACGCCGAGGCCGCGGGCCTGGTGGAGTGGTACGACCCGTTCGACGGCTACGAGCAGTACCTGCGGCGCACCATCGACCTGGACGCGCTCCGGGCGGCCGACGTCTCGATCCTGGTGGAGCCGCTGTTCGGCGCGGGCTCGGGCTGGATCCCGCGGCTGCTGGCCGGCGGCCGGATCCGGGTCACCGAGATCCACAACGAGCGCAACCCGTTCTTCGGCGGGGTCAACCCGGAGCCGATCCGGCCGCACGTGGACCAGGCGCTGTCGATCCTCGCCGGTGGCGGGTACGACCTGGGCCTGCTGCTGGACGGCGACGCGGACCGCGCGGGCGCTGCCGATGAGCGCGGCACGTTCCTTCACCAGCTGGAGGTCACGGGCCTGCTGATGTACTACCTCGCCGAGCACCGCGGGCTCCGCGAGCCTGTCGTCGTCTCTGTGAACAACACGTCCACCGCGGCGAACCTCGGTCGCCATTACGGCATCGAGACCCACGAGGTCCCGGTCGGGTTCAAGTTCATCGGCCCCAAGATGATCGAGACCGGGGCGATGCTCGGCGCCGAGGAGTCCGGGGGCTACGGCTTCGGGATGCACCTGCCCGAGCGCGACGGGATCTACGCGGACCTGATGCTGCTGGACCTCTTCCTGCGGGAGAAGGCGCGCGGGAACTGGCCGGTCTCCCGGGCGGTGGCGATGTTCCACGAGCTCGCGGGACCGTCGTTCTACCGCCGGATCGACGTCCACTTCGACCGGCCCACCTATGACGCCGTCAAGGCCCGGGTCCTGGTCGAGGTGCGGGACCAGCCCCCCGCGGAGCTGGCCGGCGAGCCGGTGGTCCGGACGCAGGTCCTGTCCACCAACGACGGCTTCAAGTGGTTCCTTGCCGACGGTTCCTGGCTGCTGGTGCGTGCGAGCGGCACGGAGCCGCTGGTCCGGGTCTACACGGAGGCGAGCTCGCCGGCGCTGCGAGACGAGCTGGTCCTGACCGGCGAGCGCCTGGTCCGGGGCGGCTGAACCGCGGCTGAATCGCGGCTGAATCGCGGCTGAACGTCGCCTCGGCTACCCCGGACGGTCCATCCGGCGTCATCGGAAGGGCCGCACGGCCCACGCCGATGGGGCCGATTCCGGGGGCTGACCGGCGGCTGCCACGGGTGTAGGCTACGTGGAGTGACCGCTGTCTCCGGTCTCGTGGGTCCGACCGGACGGCTGGCCCTCGTGGACGCCCTGCGCACGGGCGACTGGAGGTAGATCGGCGATGCACTCCTCTCTCATCGGCAAGGTCGAGAAGGCGAATCGCTACGCTCGCGAGCTGGATCGCATCTCGATCGAGCGCGTCGCCCTGACGTTCCGTGGTGACAACGACACCCATCACGTCAGCCTCGACGCCGGCCAGTGGCACTGCACGTGCCACTACTTCGAGAGCTGGGGCTCGTGCGTTCATCTCCTCGCGCTGGAGAAGATCTTCGGCGTCATGCTCCCTGAGGAGGTCCAGGTATCGATCTTCAACCCCGTCGCGGCGGGCTCGCTCGCCTGAAGCCTGCCGGCCTTGCGGCCGGCTCTCCCGCAGATCGGACGGAACGCCGCCGGGCCAGCGCCCGGCGACGTTCGCATGTGCGGCGCCGGCGACCGGACCGCGGACCGCGGGTCACGGCGCCACGTCGATGCTCCAGTACCAGGCGGCCTGGCGGCCCTCCGCGAAGGTGATCTCCACCTGGAGGCCCCAGGTGCCGGGCGCGACCGGCGCGGCCACCGTAACGGCCGCGTCCGTGCCCGATCGGGTCGCCGCCGGATCGCCCGCGGAGCCCGCGACCACGGGCGCCCAGCGGGCGGCCCATCGCCCTGGTGCGAGGGCCGGGTCCAGCGTCACGGTGATCGGGGCTCCCGCCGCGACCGGCACGGAGCCCGGCGGCACGATCCATGGGCCGTCCGAGCCCAGCCCGTCCCAGGTGAACGCACCGAGCTCTCCCTGCACGATGCCGGCGCTGCCTCCGGCGATGGACGCGCGCGGTGGCCCCGGCACCTCCGTCGGGCGGGGCGTGGGGGCGACGCTGGTCGTCGCCGTGGGGCCGGCCGCGGTTGTCGGTGCTCCAACGGCGGCCGCGGGGGTGGCGCCGGCCGATGTGCAGGCGCCGGGCGCGATGGCGAGAGCGATGACGAGTGCCGCGCCCGGCAGCCCGCGCGGCGGGACGATGCCGGTCATGCTCGACACGGCCGCCTCCACGGGCTCACGGGGCCTGGGGTCCGACGGACTGCGGGCAGATCACCTGGGTGCAGCCCGCGGTCACCGCGACGGTCACGGTGGCCGAGGTCGACGTGCGCACGCCCTCCGATGACGTCTTGCGGTACACCGCCCGGTAGTCCCCGGTGGCGCGCATCGCCCGGCTCCCCGTGTAGGAACCCGACGTCACGCCCGGGGCGAGGGTCAGGAAGTCCGTCCAGGTCGTCCCGCTGCGCAGCTGGAGGACGACGACCCGCCCTGCTATCGGGTTGTTGGACAGGCGCCCCGAACCCGCGCTCGTGAGGGTGGCCGTGAACGTGACGACGGAGCCGGCGACCACGTCGGTGGACGTCGCCGTGAGCGTCGTCCGGGTCGGGACGTCCAGGCACGTGCTGTAGGGGGTGGACCACGAGGCGACGTCGTACTGCTGCTGGAGCGTCGCGATGTCGCACCGTCCGAAGACGTGCGCGTTCCAGCCGACGCGCGGCTTCGTGTGGGTGTACGTCTGGACGACGGCATCGGCGTAGTCGCTGTCGTCGGCGTAGTTCACGTGGTGATCCAGGCCCAGGACGTGGCCCAGCTCGTCCAGCACGACGTTCTCGGCGTCGTAGCAGCCGTCCGGGTCCCCGTTCATCTCGCACCAGCGGAGGACACCCCAGTCGTACCGGTGCCCGTTCTCCCGGAGCCAGAGGCCGAACCATGTCGGCGCGTCGCGGCGGAAGCAGGCCAGGCCGTTGACCCCGCAGGGGACGTCCACCCCGTAGTAGACGGTGTTGCTGCCGCCCGAGTCGTACGTGAACGTGGCGGCCTTTGACCGCCGGGAGGCGTTCGAGTCGTCCGCCGCGCCATTCACGGCGGTCCTGATCGCCGAGGGAGGCGTCCCGCCGGTGCCCCACCGGTACCGCAGGGCGGCGTTCTGGGCGAAGAGCCCGCCGGACAGGACCGGATCGGGAGCGTGGGCGCTGGCAGGCGCAGGCGAGCCGGCGAGCGCGGCAACGAGGGCGAGGGCCGTGACGGCCGAAGAAGTGACGCGGATCGGGTTCACGGAACGACCTCCTCGAGGCGATCGACGGTCAGGGCAGCGGCATCCACGAGGCGTCCGTCCGATGGGCGGTCGAGCCTCCCGCTCGGTGCGAGGAGCACGTCACCTCGGGGCGTGTCGGCGCCGCTCGTGGCAGAGGACGTCCGCCGGACCGGCAGGAGTCCACGGTTCGCGGCCACATGCACACTGTGCCCACGTGCGACGTCCATTCCGACCAGGGAGCCGTCCGCGGCCTCGAACACGAGGACGCCATCCGCCATCGCCGCGGGCCCCGTGCCGTCCACCAGGACGCTGTGCCGGCCGGTCCGCAGGTCGACGGCCTCGATCGGGCAGGGGAGGCCCGTGCAGGCGCCCAGTGCCACGCCGAGGTCTCCGGCGACGCCGAGCAGCGGGCCCGTCCCGTCGAACGTGGCAGTCCGGCCCGTCACCGGGTCAAGAACGCGTGTCCGGCACGCACGTTCCCCGCAGGATGCGACACCGAGCCGGCCGTCGCCGAGCCACGACAGCTCCGTCACGTAGGTGGGCCCGAACTGGTCGTCCGGCGCCAGGCCCGGCAGGACGCGCCTCGCCACGCCCCCGGCCAGCGAACGGCGCCAGACGCCCTCGTCCGCGCGCGTGACACGGTTCACGCGGTGCTCCCACGCACTGGCCCCGTCCGGGGCCAGCAGCGCGCCCCGGATCACGGATCCCTCCCGGGCCAGCACTGTCTCACAGGCACGTGCGGCGTCCACCAGGCGGAGCCGGGACTCGATCCCGTCGTCCTCGCTCACGAGAACAGCGCCATTGGCGGGCCCGGATGCCGACGACTCGGGTGACAGGTCCATGTGCCGCGTGGAACCACCGAGCAGGCCCAGCGTCAGCCGCTCGCCCGCCAGCGACCCACGGTCGTCCAGGACCGGGTCCAGCCGGTACCACGCCGCGGCGCCTCCCTTCGCGACGGTGCCGCCAACCCCGGCGGCACCCCCGGCCGCCGCCACCTCCCCGCACGACGGCGGCTGCCACGGCGGATCCGCGGCCGCCAGCGCTGGTATCCGTGCCGACCCAAGGACGCCGGCCAGCGCCACCACGGCGAGCGTTCCGGTTCCTGCCAGGCATCGCACGAGCTCCACGAGGGGCCTCCTCCGGCGGGTGGGTTGGGTGGCGGGAGGAGGGCGAGGTGGCCATGATGAGCAGGCCGAATTACCTGCGGCTTATCCCCGGCCCCGGTGGTACGCTCCGCGGGTCAACGGGACCCGAGGTCCCCGCAGATCCGACGCGGTATGGTCGCGAAGCCGGTGTGATTCCGGCACAGTCCCGCTACGGTGACCGTCCCCACGGGGGGCGGAAGTCCGGTCGCCGACCTGCCGTCGCCGCTCGAACCTTCGAGAGAAAGGTCAGGCGTCGTTCGTGCGATCCACCGCCTGACCCCTTGCTTCGCCCCGAAGCCAAGGGGTCTCCTGTTTTCTGTCGCGCTCCCTGTTGTCCGCCACCCTCCGGAGTTCCCGTGATCGCACGCTTCCGCCCGTTCCCCGTCCTGATCACCCTCGCGGCGTCCCTCCTCGTCGGCGCCTGCTCGACGGGGCCGGCCGCCACGCCGTCCCCGGTGCCCGTCGCTCCCGTCCCCTCGACCGCGCCCGCGGTCGCCCCCACGCCCGCCCCCACCGCCACGCAGGCTGGCGCGGCCCCAATGCCCAGCACCGTCGCCGCCGCGGCCTTCCCGGTCACCATCACCGATGACGAGGGCACGGCAGTGACCATTCCGGCCGAGCCGAGACGGATCGTGTCGTTGACGCCGGCCATCACGGAGTCGCTGTTCGCGCTCGGTGTGGGCGACCGCATCGTCGGCAAGAGCCAGGACGTCCTCCTCTACCCGCCCGAGGCGGGCTCGATCCCGGACGTCGAGAAGTTCGACGGCTCTGCTGTCGTCGTCGATGTCGAGAAGATCGTCGCGGACAAGGCCGACCTCGTGATCGCGGGCGGCAACTTCGGCACGCCGCCGGACGCCGTCCAGAAGCTGCGCGCGCTCGGTATCCCCGTGCTCGTCCTGTACGCCCCGGACGTCAAGACCGTCTACGGCGACATCCAGCTCCAGGGCCAGGCGGTCGGCAGACCGGCCGAGGCCGCCGGGATCGTCGACGCGATGAAGGCCGCGTTCGCGGGCGTCGCCGGCGCGGTCGCCGGCGCGGCGCGCCCGCGCGTCTTCTACGAGATCGACGCGACCGGCGCGTTCTACGGCCCCGCGGACAAGTCGTTCCTCGCCGAGATGATCTCGCTCGCCGGCGGTGACCCGGTCACCACGGGTTCGCCCGACAAGTACGACATCTCCGCCGAGCGGCTCCTCACCGCGGATCCCCAGGTCATCCTGCTCGGCGACGCCGCCTACGGCGTGAAGCCCGCTGACGTCGCGAAGCGGCCGGGCTGGTCGACCATGACCGCCGTGAAGGACGGCGCGATCCGCCCGATCGACGACACGATGATCACGCGACCGGGGCCACGGCTGTTCAGCGGCCTCCAGCTGCTCGCAGCCGCCATCCACCCCGACGTGGCCATCCCGTCGGCGAGCCCCATCCCGCCCGTCCCGTGATCTCCCCCGCGACCACGGTCGGCGACACCAGGGCCAGGCTCCAGGCCGCGTCTCGTGCGCGCGACCGGCGGGTGCAGCTCGTCGTCGTCGGCCTGGTCGTGCTGGCCGTGGGTGCGGTGCTCGGGATCGGGCTCGGCACCGTGGCCATCCCCATCGGCGACACGCTGGCCATCGTCGCGGACCGGCTGCTCGGCACGCACCTCTCGAGCGCCGATCCGGCGATGGTGGCGATCGTCTGGGACCTGCGCGTGCCGCGCGTCCTGACCGCGATGGTCGTCGGCGCCGGCCTGGCGGTCGCCGGCGCGACCTTCCAGGGGCTGCTGCGGAACCCGCTCGCGGATCCCTACGTGCTCGGCACGGCATCGGGAGCGGCGCTGGGAGCGGCGATCGCCGTGCTCATCCCGGTGCGGGCGCTGTTCCTCGGCTTCGGGCTCGTGCAGGCGTTCGCATTCGCGGGTGCCCTCCTGGCGATCACGGCGGTCTACAAGCTGTCGCGGGTGAGCGGCCTCGCGCCACTCACCAGCCTGCTGCTGACCGGGTACGCCGTCGCCTCGCTGCTCTCGGCCGGGCTCGCGATGGCCATGTACCTGTCCGGCGCTGCGCTCCGCCAGATCTTCAACTACCTGCTCGGCAGCTTCGAGATGGCGTCCTGGGAGCGGCTCGTCGGGGCGCTGCCGATCGTGGTCGTCGGCTCGCTGCTGAT
>Ga0302264_1000498_pt1 | contig 10560 bp, 8 predicted proteins | sample II_Fen_N3_4_FD_194563 | JGI IMG/M metagenome (GOLD analysis project Ga0302264, IMG submission 194563) | Peat permafrost microbial communities from Stordalen Mire near Abisko, Sweden - II_Fen_N3_4 | ecosystem: Environmental > Terrestrial > Soil > Wetlands > Permafrost | place: Sweden: Abisko... | reverse complement strand
TATGCAGCGCTCCGAGCTGGTGGCGGACGCGCTCGGCGAGCACGTGTTCAGCTACTTCCTGCGCAACAAGCGCGACGAGTGGAACGGATATCGCGCCCAGGTGACGCCGTACGAGCTCCAGCGGTTCTTGCCCCTGGTGTGAGGTGACCACCCTGGGTCGGGGTTCGTCGCTCGCCGGGCGGCTGTCCCGCGCCGGTGTGGCCGACGTGGCCCGCGCGGAGCGGTTGCTGGCCGACGAGCGGCTGGTGGCGCTGGTGCCGGACGCGGCGACCCTGTTGGTCGGACCGCTCGCCGACGTCGCCGATCCCGACCAGGCCCTCCTCGCGCTCGCCACGCTCGCCGGTGCGGTGACCGGCGACGACGCGCTGTCCGCTCTGTTCGCCGAGGTGCTGCACGACGAGGGTGCTCGTCGCGACCGGCTGCTGCGGGTCGTCGGCGCCTCCGCGGCGCTGGGCGCGCAGCTCGCCGCCCACCCGTCGGGACTGCGGTCCGTGCTGGACCAGACGCGCGCGACCGGCGTCGACGCCCGGCAGGTGCGCGCCGAGCTGCTGGTGGCCGTGGGCGCCGATCCGCAGGCCGAGGTGCCGGTCGCGAGCCTTGCCGGACCGGCCGGCGTCGATGCGATGCGCCGCGCCTACCGGGACCGCCTGCTGCGGGTGGCGGCGGACGACCTGAGCGCGCCGGACCCGCTGACCCGGATGCCCGCGGTCGCAGCCGCCCTGGCCGACCTCGCGGCCGCCGCGCTGGAGGCTGGCCTGGCACTCGCGCGCGCCGACCTGCCGGACGCGGGGGCGGGCGTACGGCTGGCTGTCATCGGCATGGGCAAGGGCGGCGGGCGTGAGCTGAACTACGTGTCCGACGTCGACGTGGTGTACGTCGCGGAACCGGTCGCCGGTACGTCGGAGGACGAGGCGATGGCGGTCGGTGCACGGCTGGCGGCGGGCATGGCGCGCGCCTGCTCCACGCCGTCGGGGGAGGCCGCGCTGTGGCCGGTGGACGCCGCGTTGCGGCCGGAGGGCAAGGACGGCCCCCTGGTGCGCACGCTCGCCAGCCACCGCGCGTACTACGAGCGCTGGGCGAAGACCTGGGAGTTCCAGGCGCTGCTCAAGGCCCGACCGCTCGCGGGGGACGCGGACCTGGGCCGCGCGTACGTCGAGGTCACGGCGCCGCTCGTCTGGGCGGCGGTCGGACGCGAGCACTTCGTCGAGGACTCGCAGGCGATGCGCCGCCGCGTCGAGATGAACGTGCCGCGCGCCGAGGCCGACCGGCAGATCAAGCTCGGCGCCGGCGGGCTGCGCGACGTGGAGTTCACGGTGCAGCTGCTGCAGCTGGTGCACGGTCGCGCCGACGAGTCGATCCGCAGCGGCAGCACGCTGACCGCGCTGGCCCAGCTGGCCGCCGGCGGCTATGTCGGCCGCGAGCACGCCGCGCAGCTGGCGGTGTGCTACCGGTTCCTGCGCGTGCTCGAGCACCGGCTGCAGATGTGGCGGATGCGCCGCACGCACCTGATGCCCGAGGCCGAACCTGACCTGCGCCGGCTGGCCCGCTCGGTGGGCATGCGGGCCGAGGGTCACGACGGGCTGCTGGAGCGCTGGCGTACGGTGCGCCGCGACGTCCGACGGCTGCACGAGGAGCTGTTCTACCGGCCGCTGCTGCCGGCGACGGCGCGGCTGTCGGCCGAGGACGTCAGCCTGGCGCCCGAGGCCGCCCGGGCGCGGTTGTCGGCCATCGGGTACCACGACCCCGCAGGGGCCACCCGGCACATCGCCGCGCTGACCGAGGGCGTCTCGCGCCGGGCCGCGATCCAGCGCCAGCTGCTGCCCGTGATGCTCGGCTGGTTCGCCGAGGGACCCGACCCGGACGGTGGGCTGCTGGCGTTCCGCCGGCTGTCCGACGAGCTCGGCTCGACGCACTGGTACCTCAAGCTGCTGCGCGACTCGGGGACGGCGGCCGAGCGGCTGGCCCACGTGCTGTCCACCTCGCGCTACGTGGCCGATGCGCTGACGCGGTCGCCGGAGTCGGTGACCTGGCTCGCGGACTCGAGCGAGCTCGAGCCGCGCACCGCCGACCGGCTCGGTGCGGAGGCGGACGCGATCCTCACCAGGTCGGACGAGCGGCTGGCGGCCATCGCGGCGCTGCGCGCGATGCGGCGCCGCGAGCTGGCCCGCACGGCCACGGCGGACGTGCTGGGCGTGACCACGGGCATCCGCGCCTCGGCCAGCGTGACGATCGCCACGGAGGCGGTGCTGGCCGGTGCGCTGCGGGTGATGCGCTGGGAGGCCCGACGAGAGCGGGGCCTGTCGGCCGACCCGACGGCGATGCTTGTCGTGGCGATGGGCCGGCTCGGCGGCGGCGAGGTGGGGTACTCCTCCGACGCCGACGTGCTCTTCGTGCACGACCCGGTCCGCGGCGCCGACCCGGTGCTCGCGCAGGAGTTCGCCCTGGCCGTGTCCTCGCAGCTGCGGGTGCTGCTCAACGCGGTCGGTGCGGAACCCCCGCTCGCCGTGGACGCCGACCTGCGGCCTGAGGGGCGCAACGGGCCGCTGGTGCGCAGCCTGGACTCCTATGCGGAGTACTACGGCCGGTGGTCGGCCACCTGGGAGGCCCAGGCGCTGCTGCGGGCCCGGCCGGTGGCCGGTGCGCCGGAGCTCGCGGCGCGCTTCGTCGCGCTCATCGACCCGGTGCGGTACCCGGCGGCAGGGCTCGACGCGGCGGCCGTGCGCGAGATCCGGCGGATCAAGGCGCGCGTCGAGGCAGAGCGGTTGCCGCGCGGGGTGGACCCGACGCGTCACCTCAAGCTCGGGCGCGGCGGCATCTCCGACGTGGAGTGGACGGCCCAGCTGCTCCAGCTCCAGCACGCTCACGCCGTGCCCGGTCTGCGCACCACGTCGACCCACGGCGCGCTCGCGGCGGCCACCGAGGCAGGCCTGCTGGACATCGACGACTCCCGCGCGCTGACCGAGGCGTGGGAGCTGGCGTCCCGGGTGCGCGACGCCAACGTGCTGTGGACGGGACGCACCGACGGCCCGCACACCGACCTGCTGCCGCACGACCGGGCGACGCTCGCCGGGGTCGCCCGCGTGATGGGCTACCCGCCGGGGTCGTCGGGAGAGCTGGAGCAGCACTACCTGCGCACCGCGCGCAGGGCCCGCCAGGTCGTCGAGAGGGTGTTCTACGGATGAGCCGGATGCGCGCGGCGGCTGCGGTCGCGTTGGTGCTGGTCGCGGCCCTGCTGGTGCCGGTGGCCGCGACGGCGGTGTGGGCGCGGGCGGTCGTCGTCGACACCGCCACCTACCTCGGCGTCGTCGGGCCGCTGGCGGACGACAGCCGGGTGCAGGACGCCGTGAGCAAGGCGGTGGCGGACGCCGTCCTCGCGACGGTGGACGTCGGCGGGATCGTCGACGACGCGATCAACGGAGCCGACCTCTCGGCGGTGACGCGCGCCGCGCTGCGGGCGCTGCGCGAGCCGGCGCGGCAGGCCGCGGAGCAGTGGGTGCGCGACCAGGTGCAGGCGGTCGTCGTCGCGCCGGCCACCGCGCAGGCGTGGCGGACCGCGAACGGGACGGCGCACGCCCAGATGGTCGCGGTGCTGCGCGGGGACCCGCAGGCCCTGGCCGAGCTGGACGACGAGGGCGCGCTGTCGCTGCGGCTGTCGCCCTTCGTCGAAGCCGTGCGTGCCCGACTGCTCGACGCGGGCTTCGCCTCCGCGAGCCGCATCCCGACGACGAGCGCCACCGTGCCGCTCGTGACCAGCGCGCACCTGCTCCAGCTGCGCACCGCCTTCCGGCTGCTGGACGCCGTGGGGACGTGGCTGCCGTGGCTGGCCCTCGCGATGCTGGCCGGAGGTCTGGTGCTGGCTGGCGGCCGACGCTGGGCCTGGCGCACGGCCGGGATCGGTGTGCTCGTCGGGGGCGGGGTGTCGGCCCTGGCTCTCCTGATCGTGCGTCGAGCGGTGATCGGGACGTCGTCGCCCGCCGCCGACGCGATCTACGACGCTGTGACCGGGCCGCTGCGCATCGCGCTGTGGGCGGTCGCCGCGGCCGGGCTCATGGTGACGCTCCTCGCGTTCGTGCTCCGTCGCCGCGTGCCAGTCGTCGAGAGCACCCCGGACCCGCCGAGCGCGCCAGGAAGGACGACAGCACTCGGCGGGTAGCGGTAGCGCTCGGCGCGCCGCTGGAGAGGCCCCGGAGCTACCGCGGGGGGCGCGCCTTCCGTCGCGCTCTGAGCATCAGCGCCGACCAGACGAGGACGAGGACCGCGATGACGCCCAGCAGAGCGGGCAACGCCCACTGGCCCCCCCTGCCCGAGGCGAGCACTGACGTGTAGACGAGGAACGCCCCGGCGAGGAGCAGCACGAGCGTCACGCTCATCGTCGTCTCGACTACCTCCGGGCGGCGAGTCACGCAGTCTCGCAAGAGCCCGGCCAGCGGAACCGAGGGGTCACGGGCCGATCCTTCTCGGGAGTGCGGCCCGCGTCAACGCGATCCTGACGGGCAGCGCGCTCACCGGCGAACCGGCCGCGCACCGTCAAGCCATGACCCGCCGCAGGCGGTGTATAGGTCACGCAGACCTATGTCACACTAACCGGGTGATCGACATCCTGATCCTGGGTGTGCTGCGGAACGGTCCGGTACACGGCTACGAGCTCAAGCGACGCGTCCAACGGCCGACGCTTCGTCCCCTGAGCAACAACTCCTTGTACCCGCTGCTGCGCCGCTTCGAGGAGCGGGGCGCGGTGACCAAGCAGGTCCAGACCACGGAGGGCCGCCCGGCCCGGAAGACCTATGCCATCACCGCCGCGGGGCGCGAGCTCTTCCATGAGCTCATCACCACGCTGACCGCGGACGAGGCCGGCCAGGACGAGGACTTCCTCCTCCGCGTCGGGTTCTTCGCCGAGATGACCGTGGCCGAACGGCTGGGGGTGCTCGCCGCGCGCGACGCCGCGCTCGAGGAGCAGATGGCGCAGGCGACCGAGCTGCTCGCCGGCGTCCAGGACCCCGCGGGGTGGCGGACCCGCTCGATGCGGCACCTGCTCGATCGACTCGCGCGCGACCGAGCCTTCGTGGCCGAGCTCGTCGAGCTCGCCGGCCGCGACGGGGCTGCCCGGTGACGGGGATCGACGTCGAGCAGGGCTTCGACGGGATCACCCTCGGCCCGGTGGCCCGGTTCGGGCTGCTGGTCGGTCCGCTGCTGAGCATGCTCGACTCGAGCGTGGTGAACGTGGCGGTGCCCGTCATGGCCAAGGACCTGGGCGCCGACCTCCGCGAGGTGCAATGGGTGGTCAGCGGATACCTGCTGGCCCTGGGGCTCTCTCTCGCCGCCACGTCCTACCTTGCTCGGCGGTTCGGCGCGCTGCGCGTGTACGCCGTCAGCGCCGTCGCCTTCGTCCTCGTGTCCGCCGGCTGTGCGCTCGCCCCGAACGTCGGCGTCCTGATCGGGCTCCGTGCGGCCCAGGGCCTCGCGGGCGCGCCGCTCGTCCCGTTGGCGTTGAGCATCCTGCTCGGTGGCGCGGGGGTCCGGCGTGGCGGCATCCCCGTCTCGGCCGCGCTCGTGCTGTTCCTGGCGCCGGCGCTGGGCCCGACACTGGGGGGCGTGCTCCTCATCGGCGGGGACTGGCGGTGGATCTTCCTGGTGAACGTGCCGATCGGTGTCCTGGGGGTCGCGGCCCTGCTGCGCGTGCCGCGCGGAGTTGGTGCGCAGGCAGATCCCACGGCCAGGTTCGACCTGGCCGCGTTCGCCGTGCTCGCCGTCGGCCTGGTCCTGGCGCTCTTCGGCGCGGTCGAGGGCCCGGAGTCCGGGTGGGGATCCCTCGAGGGCGGTGGGAGCCTGATCGTCGGGCTGGCGCTGCTGGCCACCTACCTGGCCTGGGCGCCGCGGCGGGCCCATCCACCGGTCGATCTGGCCATGGTGCGGGACCCGCGGGCGGCGCTCGGCCTGGGACTGCAGGTCATCTGCTCGGTGGTGGCCTTCGGCACGGTCTTCCTGATCCCTGTGTTCACGGAGTCGGTGCAGGGCCACACGGCGATGCAGACCGGGCTCGCGCTGCTGCCGCAAGGGGTCCTCATGGGTGTCGGGACGTGGGCGGGACAGCGGATGTCCGCCCGCATGCCGCTGCGCACCTTGGTGACCGGTGGGTTCGTGGCCCTCGCGGCGGCGAGCGTGCTGCTCCTGACCTTGGAGCTGTCGACCCCGCTCTGGGTGGTCGCCGCGATCCTGTCCGGGCGGGCCGTCGCGGTCGGCCTGATCACCACGCCGCTCCTGGTGGCCATGCTCGCCCCGCTGGCCGAGAACCAGCTCGCCGACGGGAACACGCTGTTCAGCATCGTCCAGCGCGTCGGGGGCTCCGTCGGGGTGAGCCTGCTGGCCGCCATGGTGGCCGGTGCCACGACGGCGGCGCTCGCCGTGCAGCGATTCCATCTGGTCGGTGTCGTGTTCATCGCCCTCGCCGTTCTCGCGGCGGTCGGCTCGCTGTTCCTCCGCGAGATCGGGCCGATCCCGGCGACGACCGAGGTCGAAGCAGGTGCGGCACCGGCTCTCGTGTCGTGACCCGGGGGGTCGTCGAAGACCGGAGCGCGTCGCCCGCTCAGCCGCGGCGGGCCGGGGCAGCGGTCCTGGCGGACAGCAGAGCCCCGGGTTCGCGAGGAACCCGGGGCTCTGGTCGTGCAGGTCAGGAGCTCATGGGAGCAGCCATGGCTCCCGACGATCACACGTCGTAGTAGAGCTCGAACTCGTGGGGGTGCGGCCGCAGCCGGATGGGGTCGATCTCGGCGGAGCGCTTGTAGTCGATCCAGGTGCTGATGAGGTCGGGGGTGAAGACGTTGCCGGCGGTCAGCCAGTCGTTGTCCGCCTCGAGGTTGTTCAGCACCTCGGCGAGCGAGCCCGGGACCTGCTGGATGAGGGCGTGCTCCTCGGGGGGCAGCTCGTAGAGGTCCTTGTCGATCGGGTCCGGCGGCTCGATGCGGTTCTGGATGCCGTCGAGGCCGGCCATAAGCATGGCGGCGAAGGCGAGGTACGGGTTGCTCGACGGGTCGGGCACGCGGAACTCGATGCGCTTGGCCTTGGGGTTCGAGCCGGTGACCGGGATGCGGATGCAGGCGGACCGGTTGCGGGCCGAGTAGACGAGGTTGACCGGCGCCTCGAAGCCCGGCACCAGGCGGTGGTAGGAGTTCACCGTGGGGTTGGTGAACGCCAGCAGCGACGGGGCGTGGTGCAGCAGACCGCCGATGTACCAGCGGGCGAGGTCGGACAGGCCGCCGTAGCCCTTCTCGTCGAAGAACAGCGGCTCGCCGTCCTTCCACAGCGACTGGTGGACGTGCATGCCCGAGCCGTTGTCACCGAACAGGGGCTTCGGCATGAAGGTGGCGGTGCGACCCGCCTGGTGCGCGACGTTCTTCACCACGTACTTGAACAGCTGCACCTTGTCGGCCGACTTGCCCAGCTCGTCGAAGCGGTAGTTGATCTCCGCCTGGCCGCCGGTGCCGACCTCGTGGTGGGCGCGCTCGACCTGCAGACCGAGCTCGTCCAGCAGCAGCGAGATCTCGTCGCGCAGGTCCGCGAAGTGGTCGACGGGGGAGACCGGGAAGTAGCCGCCCTTGTAGGGGGTCTTGTGGCCGAGGTTGCCACCCTCTTCCTCGCGGCCCGTGTTCCAGGCGCCCTCGATCGAGTCGATGTAGACGTACGACTGGTTCTGCTTCGTCTCGAAGCGGACGTCGTCGAAGATGTAGAACTCCGCCTCGGGGGCGAACATCGCGGTGTCCGCGATGCCGGTGGACCGCATGTACGCCTCGGCCTTGGCGGCGACCTGGCGCGGGTCGCGGCTGTAGGGCTCGTCGGTGTACGGGTCGACGTAGGCCGTCGACACGTCGGGGATGAGCTTCATGTCGGACTCGTTGATCGCCTGGAAGCCGCGGATCGACGAGCCGTCGAACATCTGGCCGTTGACGAAGAAGTCCGCGTCGACGGTGGACGCCGGGACGTTGAAGTGCTGCATGACACCGGGCAGGTCACAGAACCGGACGTCGACGAACTTGACGTCCTCGCTCTTGATGAACGCCAGGACTTCCTCTGGCTTGCTGAACATCCGCTGCTCCTCGGTTGGGAAGGGCCGATGGGATCGACCACAGGGCACGCTAGGCCGACGTGATGACGCCGGGGTGCCGTCGTCGTTTCAGGCGTGTTACGACCGGCGCCACGATGGGTCGATTGCGTGGCAGACGGGACCTTCGTCCGCATCGTGGGACAGGATCGCCCGACCGGCGGGCGGCCCGGTTACCGGCCGGAGGCACGACCGCCGCCGGGGGATGCGGCGGACGTCAGGCCGCGGCCACCCGTCCGGGTGCTGGTCGCACCTACGCTGGGGGCGTGGTGGCGCGCGAGGACCTCGGGTCGTGGCTGGAGGGGACCGGTGCGACCGGCGACCGCGGCGGGCTCGGACTGCCCGGCGCAGGCCGGGGTGCGGCGGCGCCCTTCGGCCGGCGGCTGCTCGCCCTGGCGGTGGACTGGTTCGCCTGCCTGCTGATCTCGGCGGCCTTCGCCCCCACGCCGGACGCCGTGGTGGGGCTGCTGCGCGGTGACCCGGTGGTCACGCTGGCGGTGTTCGTCGCGGAGAACGTGCTGCTGGTGGCCACTCTCGGCCACACCCTCGGTCATCGGGTGGCGGGCCTACGGGTACGTCCGTTGCCGGTGGCCGACGACGGCCACGCGCTGCCCGACGACGGCCGCCCGCCCGGTCTGCTCCGGGCGGCCGTCCGCACCGGGCTGCTGCTGCTCATCGTGCCAGCGGTGGTGCAGGACGAGAACGGTCGCGCCCTGCACGACCGCGCGGCAGGCACGGCCATCGTCCGGCGCTGACCGCGCTGACGGAGCTGAGCGCGCTGACCGCGCTGAGGGCGCCGACGCGGGTCTGGTGGGTCGGTCGAGGGGTCAGCGGCCGCGCGACTGGCGATGGTCGGGCCGGGCGCGCAGGGGGTCGATGCCCTTCGGCACGGGCAGCCGGACGCCGCCGAGGGCGGTGAGCCGCTTCGTCACCTCGGCCACCTCGGCCTTGGTCAGGGTGGGCTTGAGCTTCTGCACGGCGCGCGGCAGCTTGCGCAGCGGCACCTGGCCCTCGTCGTTGCCCATCTGGATGACGGTCACAGGTGCGCCGGAGACGACGCGCTCGGTGCGCTTGCGCTCGGCGGCGAGCATCTTCCCCACGCGGTGGGCCGGACCCTCGCTGACCAGCACGATGCCGGCACGGCCGACGCCACGGAACACGAGGTCGGTGGTCCGGGGGTCGATCGCCACCGGCTCGTCGGCGAACACCCAGCCGCGGCGGATGGTGCCCAGGACCGACCGGGACGCCCCGGGCTTGCCCTCGATCTGGGTGTACGCAGCCTTCTCGGCGCGGGTGGTCAGCATGTACAGGGCGCCGACGAAGCCGAACGGCAGGGACAGCAGCAGCATGTAGACGACGTTGTGGAGCAGCAGCCCGATGCCGACCCCCACGACGACGATCCCCACGAACACCCCGAGGATCCACCACGTGACCGCGGGATCGCTGGTGCGGGCCATCTGGTAGACGGACCACACCTGCTTGTACCAGCGGACCTTCTTCGGTGCGGGGTCGTTCTTGCCCGAACCCTGGCGGGCGGGGGTCGAGGGGGTGCTGTCGGAGCGGGCCATGGCACGCGAGTCTAGCGAGGTGCCGGCTCCCGGCTCACCGCCCGCGCCAGCACGGCCGCGGCCTCCTGGCGGGCGGTGCCCGCCGCGGCGAGGTGCGACAGATGGTCGGGAAGGGGCTGTCCGCGGCGCACCATCGCCTGCGCCCAGAGCCGCCCGGCGCGGTACGACGAGCGCACCAGCGGCCCGGCCAGCACGCCGGCGAAGCCGAGTGCGTCGGCCTGCGCCGCCAGCTCGACGAACTCCTCGGGGCGCACCCAGCGGTCCACCGGGCGGTGCCGGACCGACGGGCGCAGGTACTGGGTGAGGGTGACGAGGTCGCAGCCGGCGTCGTGCAGGTCGGCGAGGGCCGCGGCGGCCTCCTGCGTGGTCTCGCCCATGCCGAGGATGAGGTTCGACTTGGTGACCAGCCCGGCGTCGCGGGCAGCGGTGAGCACCGCGAGGGAGCGCTCGTAACGGAACCCGGGGCGGATCTGCCTGAAGATCCGGGGCACGGTCTCGAGGTTGTGCGCCAGCACCTGCGGCGCCGAGCCGAACACCTCGTCGAGCCGGGCCGGTACCGCGTCGAAGTCCGGCACCAGCAGCTCCACGCCCGTGGCCGGGTTGACGGCATGGATGGCGCGGACCGTCTCCGCGTACAGCCAGGCGCCGCCGTCGGGCAGGTCGTCGCGCGCGACGCCCGTCACCGTCGCGTACCGCAGGCCCATCGCCTCGACGGACGCGGCGACCCGGCGCGGCTCGTCGGTGTCGAGTGCGGCGGGTTTACCGGTGTCGATCTGGCAGAAGTCGCAGCGACGGGTGCACTGGTCCCCGCCGATGAGGAAGGTCGCCTCGCGGTCCTCCCAGCACTCGAAGATGTTGGGGCAGCCCGCCTCCTGGCAGACCGTGTGCAGGCCCTCG
>Ga0302264_1000496_pt1 | contig 10577 bp, 8 predicted proteins | sample II_Fen_N3_4_FD_194563 | JGI IMG/M metagenome (GOLD analysis project Ga0302264, IMG submission 194563) | Peat permafrost microbial communities from Stordalen Mire near Abisko, Sweden - II_Fen_N3_4 | ecosystem: Environmental > Terrestrial > Soil > Wetlands > Permafrost | place: Sweden: Abisko... | reverse complement strand
ACAGGAGTCGCGCTAGCCAGATCTAGCCGCAAGGTGCTGTCAGAGGCATTGGCATCCGTCGTGACAGTCGTATCGATGACCCAGTTGTAACTGAGCGACGCATTCTTGCCAGCCAAGGTCAGCCGGAAGCTGGAGCCCTTCTTGACCTTCTTCTTGAACGACAAGGAGTCCTTGATGAACACCACGGAATCCTTGACCGTATCAGAGATTCCGGCTGGATCGACGATCAAGGAACCACAGACGTACGAAGTGCCCGCAGGCAGATTCACGCCTTGCCAACTCGTGGAGATCGTCAGATCCGAGCTGGCGGTCACCAGTCCTGGTCCTGCCACCAGGGACACCAGGTTCTTGTCCGGCGTCGCATTGCCGTTTGTCAGCGTACCAGCACCCGACCACACCACCGTGCGGTCGGTCTTGGAAACATGGCCGGTCAGCGTGAGCAGCACGTCCCCGGAAGTCGGAATGTGGATGTCCACGGAATGCGCCGTGAAGGTGGTCTCGGCACGAGCGACCTCGATGCCGTTGCGAGTGGCAACCGCAGAAACCCACCCAGCTTGGGCAAGCTGATCGTCGGTCAGAGCGCCAGCCTCTACGCGAAAGCTGGCATTCCACCCGTTGTCGTGTGGCGCAGTCACTTGTGCATTCTCCCCGTTGCAGGACCACAGACCCAGCACAGAAACCAACAGGATGGCTGCAGAAAGAAGCTTGTGCATGATCACCACACCACCTTGGAAGTCCAACCGGTTTCGTTGCTTGGCGAGCCGGTCGTTCCTCCGCCATTTGCCACAGCCGCGCTGGATGACTTCGATCCGCTCAACAGCACGGCGGCAGCGGCACCGCCAAAGCGACACCGCCTGCCACCCACCAGCCCCAGGAACTGCCGGAAGGCTTCTTGGAAGCGGCATCGGATTGCGGCTTGGGCGCTGGAGTCGCGGTCATCGTGGCATCGGGCTTAGGGGCAAGGGGAGAGGGGGCCAAGGCCGACGAGGTGACCGGAAGCGGTGCAACTGCTTTGGCCGCAGACGGAGCCGGGGAAACCGCAGCAGCCACCTCCGTCGAAGCGCTTGTCTTGCCGACAGTCAATTCCTGGGCCAGGGTCGGCAGAACGCTCACCACCACTTCGTCGATCTCACCGCGCTGCACCTTGCGGGAGGTAGCCATGACCTCACCCGTCTTCACATCCACGGTGCGCACCATGATCGAAAAGGAGCTGCCCAGCTTGCCCACGGAGCCCACGACCATCTGCTCGATGGACAGAAGCTTTCCGACCTGCACCGCGCATTCGCTGCCGTCGCACGCACCGCTCTGCTGGAATCCCTGCTCCTTGAGGATGCTTTCCATTTGCGAACGCTCCATCACCCGCACCTTGCCGGTCTTGATCAGTTCGTCGGCAAGGCCATCCGTGATGGCCTGCGAAGCGGCGGCGTCCAAGCCTGGTCCGGATAGCGGCATCACCGCAATGGTGGGAATCCTTCGCTCCTGCGCCTGCGCCAAGGCCAATGGAAGCAATGCGATCAAAAGCATCTGCGTGACGAATCTTCGGGCCGAGGGCTTGCCAATGTTGCGCATGGATCCAAGGTAGCACATTTCCTGGAACATCCAATCTTCCTATCGGCTCCCAACCTCTCGCAGCGGATCCGTCACCATGGCCTTGCTCAGGAGCTCCGGCAGCAGGATCGGCTCCTTCCCCGGCAGCACCAGCAGGTTGAACGGCACCGCCTGCCGGCCGTAGCCCGCCATCCAGTTCCCGAACACGCTGTCGCGTCGGGTCCAGTCGGCTTCCAGGACCACCAGCTTGTGCGAGGCGAACACAGCTTCCACCTGCGCATCGCGAAGCACCCGTGCCTTGTTGACCTTGCACGAGAGGCACCAGTCGGCCGTGCCATCCACCAGCACCGGTCGTCCTGCCGCCTTGAGAGAATCCAGACGCGCCGGGGTGAATGGCATCCAGATCACCTTCGAGGCAGGCTCCCGGAGCTGCGACAACCACACGGCTCCGGCCATCGCAAGCACCAAGCCCAAGGCCAAGGTCCGCTCTGCGCCACGGCGCATCGAGCGCTGCGCCCAGCCCACCGCACTGGCCAAGGCCGCGATGCCCAGCAGCACGAACTGGAAGCGAAGATGCGCCCCGCGCTCCATCTGGGAACCCAGCACCCACAGGAGCCACAAGGCCGTGGCGAACATGGGAAGCGACAGGATCCGTCGCAACGTCTCCATCCATTCGCCAGGGCGCGGCAGGAGCTTGGCAAGCCTAGGCGCCGCAGCAAGCAGCAGGTAAGGAGACGCCAACCCCAGTCCGATGGCAAGGAAGATGGCGTAGACACCGTAGACCGGTTGCGACAGCGCGACACCCACCGCGCTGCCCAGCACCGGCGCGCTGCAGGGAGTGGACAAGGCCACGGCCAACAGCCCTTGCAGGAATTCTCCCACCCACAAGGAATGGTGCTGCGACAGCGCCACCCCAGGCACCCGGAATTCGAAGAGACCCAGAAGATTGACGGCAAAGACCGTCATCAGGGCTGCCAGGAAGGCCACGTAACGCGGCTCCTGGAACTGCGCCCCCCATCCGGCCGTCAAGCCGGTGGCCTTGAGCGCCACCACGGTGCTTGCCAACAGCAGCAGTCCCGTCAGGATTCCGGCCGCCGTGGCCAGTCCCGACAGGCGCGCCATCTTGGACTCTTCCGCAGAAAGGCGCGTGAGCGAAAGCGCCTTGAGCGCCAGCACCGGAAGCACGCAGGGCATCAGGTTGAGGATCAATCCTCCGACCAGCCCCAGGAGCAGAGCGACCCAGAGCCCCGTACCGCTGCTAGGCGCCCCGACAGGAGGAGCCGTTCCCCAGCCCGCTTGCAGCGAGTCCTGCCAACGCAAACCGCCGACTCCAGCGGCCGCCAGGAAGCGGACGGTGTCGGGAAGCGAGTCGGCAAGCGAGGTCGCAGCCACGCCCAGCCAGAGCGTGTCCCCGCTGGTTCGGGGAGCCAGCGCCTGTCCTGCCCGCCACTCGGGAGACGGAGCCACGTAGAGTTCCCCTTGCCCGCTCTTGGCGCCAGGGAAGCCTACCCACAGTTGTGCGGACGTGCGCGAACCGGAAAGGCGTGCCACGGGGTGCAGCCCTCCGACCTTGGGAAGCCGCCCCAGCAATGCGCCCAGTCCGACAGTGTCCATCGTCTCGGTCGCGAGCACTAGTTTGCGGGGCAGGCAGGCCTCCTTGCAGACCAGGAACTTCACGGCCAAGGAATCGCCTTGTTTCCACACCTTGGCGTTCACGGGAAACGTGACCGAGTCCTCGTAGGCAAGCGACAGCACGTCTCCGCCCAGATCGAAACGCTTGGGCAACGGGAACGAAAGCCGGGCCGTGTCCTGCCCGATGCGCAACTCGGGCGGATAGCCCGCATCGCCAGGATGCAGCCAATAGACGTGCCAGCCCGGCTTCAGCTCGAAATGCAAAAGCCCCTGCACGGCCGCAGAGGCTTGGAACTTGCGAACGGTCACCGTTCCTTCAGGAAAGCTGGTGGCGGCCGAAGCATTGGTAACGAAGAAAGCGCCAAGCCCCGCCAGGGCCAGAGCCCGAAGCGCGGCTTTCATGATCAAGCTCCGAAGCGTGCGGGAAAGATCAGGGCCAAGATGGTCAGGATGCCGACGATGGCCACGGCCCAGGAGAGCAGCGGACGCACGGCCACGGGCGCACGGGGCGTCTCGGGCTCGGCCCACAGCACCACGGCCAGACGGACGTAGTAGACGGCACCCACCAGCGCCAGCACCAGCAGGAGCGCGGCAAGCTTCCACTCGCCATTGCCCACCAGCGAGGCCAGCACGTTGAACTTGGCCAGGAACCCGGCCGCAGGCGGGAAACCGGCCATCGAGGCCAGCCCCACCGTCGCCACGGCACCCAGCAAGGGATTGGCCTTGCCTGCACCGGCCAAGGCCTGCAGCGTGTCGCCCTCGTCGTTCTTGCCCGTGAGGGCCGACAAGCAGGCCAGCACCGAGGCGGTGCCCAAGGCGTAGGTCGTCAGGTAGAACCAGAGGTTCGAGAGCTCGGCTCCCCCGGTGGGGCTCATGCCGGTGGGGATCAGGGCGAAGACCAGGAAGCCGGCATGCGACACCGACGAGAAAGCCATCAGGCGGCGGGCGCGGCGCTGTCCGAGTCCCGAAAGCGCGCCGATCACCACAGACATCACACCCAGGATCACGAAGACTGCGAACAATCGGCTTTGGAAGCCTGTGGTAAGCAAGAGAACAGCAATTCCATTCAGATGTAGCACTTCGAACAAATGCACAATCACGAGAAGAAGCCGCGGAGCCGATTGCGTAAAATCTTGAATCGGAAGCACCAGCCACGACTGCCAGAGGCTGCCCAAGGCCACCAGACTTCCGATCTTGACCACGGCGGCCATGAAGCCGGTCACGGGTGAAGGCGCTCCGGCGTAGGCATCCGCGCTCCAGAAGTGGAACGGAGCCACACCGGCCTTGAAGAGCAGCCCGATGGTCATCAGGAAGGCGCCCACGTAGAAGAACACGTCGCGGCCAGGCAGCGGGAAGCCGCCGAACTGGGTCGTTCCGGTGGCACCGTACACAAGCGCCGCCCCGTAGAGGAACACGGCCGAAAAGACCGCGCCCATCACGAAGTACTTGAAGAGCGCCTCGGCTCCCATCTCGTCCTTGCGACGCAGTCCCACCAGCGCGTAGATGGGCAGGCTTGCCATCTCCATGCCCAAGAAGAGCGCCAAGGTGGAGGTCGCCATGGTCATCAGGAGCACGCCGGCCGTGGCCAGAAGCATGAGCACATAAGGCTCGCCGCCGGGGAAGTCCTCTTCACCCAGCTTCTGCTGCAGTCCCACCAATCCAAGGATGCTGCAGGCCAGCACCACCAGGCCCATCAGGGCGCGGTGGGAGTCCAAGGCCAGGATCCCGTGCCAGGAACCTTCGCAGGTGAGTGCGTAGGAAGCCATGGTCAGAAGCGCCGTGACCACCGTCACGGGAGGCAGGAACTTGTGCTTGTTCTCGCGTCCCATGAACGGCTCGGCGACCAGCGCGATCATGGAGCCGATGGTCAGCACCAGAAGCGGCAGAAGGAACGGGAAGAGTTCAGCGGCCGGTAGCATCGGCAGGCTCCTGGGTGGGCTTGTGGCACTGCTTCTGGGCAGGGCACTTGATGGGGCAGGCGGAAGCGGCGAACTTGCCGGTCCAACCCTTGTAGAGTTCGGTGTCGATGAGACGAGTCACGGGAGTCGGCCAGAAGCCAAGCACCACCAGGCCCGCGATCAATGGCAGGATGGCGAAGACCTCGCCGGTGGTCACATCGGTGTTGCCTTCCTGCGGAAGAGCTGGCTTGCCGAACAGGAGCTTCTGGACCATGCGCAGCGCATAGGCCGCCGAGAGGATCACGCCCAAGCCGCCCAGGAAAGCGGCGCCCGGACCGTTGCTGGCCCACAAGGCCTTGAGGATCAGGAACTCGCCCACGAAACCTGCCGTGCCGGGAAGACCGACGGCGGCCAGCACCAGGCAGACCAGCAGCACGGAAAAGACCGGAGAGGTGGTGGCCAAGCCACCGAAGTCGTCCAGGTGACGCGAACGTTTCCAGCGCTCGGCGTAGCCCAGCACCAGGAAAAGCCCACCGGCAGAAAGGCCGTGCGCGACCATGAGGATCATCGCTCCTTTGATGCCTTCCGGAGCGAAGGTGAAGACGCCCGCCACCACTAGGCCCAAGTGGCCCAGGGAGGAGAAGGCCATCAGGCGTTTGAAGTCGGACTGCGCCAGAGCCACCAAGGCGCCGTAGATCACGGCAAGCAGGCCTGCCAGCACGAACCATCCGGCGTACTTGTGCGATTCCACCGGAAAGAGCGGGATCACGAAGCGCAGGAAGCCGTACACGCCGATCTTGGCCATGGCGCCCGACAGGAGCGCCACCGTACCGGCCGGAGCCTCGGCGTAGGTGTCGGCCTGCCAGGAGTGCAGAGGCAGGAGCGGCGTCTTGACCGCAAAGGCCACCACCACGGCCAGGAAGAGCGTCAGGGCCAGAGTCGGAGGCAGCATCCCGAAGTTGGAGATCAGTCCCATGCGGGACGACAGGCCGGCCAAGTCACTGCCGTGCCCGATGGCCGCCAGGAAGTAGAGGGCGATCATCAGGGGCGCCGAGCCCAGGGCCGTGAAGATCACGAACATCAGGCTTGCCTGCTTGCGGCGACGGCCTCCGAAGCCTGAGATCAGGACGAAGGACGGCACCAGCATGGCCTCGAAGAACAGGAAGAACAGCACCATGTCGGTGGCCAGCAGGCTTCCGAAGATGGTGCCCTGGAGCACGAAGGTCCAGACGGCGAACTCGCGCATGCGCTCGCGCACCAGGCCTCGGCTGGCCCACAGCGCTGCCGGCGTGAGCCAGGCCGCCAGTTGGATCAGCCAAGCCGAAAGGGCATCGGAGCCGAGCTGGAAGCGCACCGGAGCCGCGATGCCGGGGATGCGGAACCAGTCCACCGCCTCGGTGGCGCAACCGCCGCACAGGACCAGCGGGAAGGCGGCGGCCGCGACCAGAAGGCTCAGGAACAGCGCCAGGCGGCTGGAGGACTGTCCCTCCTTGCTGGAGCCGAACGCCAGGAACAGGGCCGCAGCAAACGGCGCGGCCAGTAGCAGAACGAGATGCATTACCAGGCTCCCAACAGGAAGTAGGCGATCAGCAGGACCAAGCCGGCCAGGCTGACACCCAGGTTGACGCGCAGGCGCGGACGCTGGAGGGCACGGACGGCCTCACCCAGCAGTTCCACCAGGAATTGGAGGAGGGCGATCAGGCCGCCGAAGACCACCGTCTGCACGATCTTGTCGCCGATCCACGAGAGCGCCTTGGTGGGCAGGATGACCAGCGCGTGCAGGTAGTCGAACAGGTAGGTCCAGTGGGCCCCGAAGCCCTTGGGAGCCGAGGATCCGACCGCCTCGGCCTTGGCGTTGCCGCCCCAGATCTTCCAGGCGGCGGACGCACCGACCAGGGCCGCCAGCGTGCCGACGGCGGCGAACAGCATCGCCGAGCCGTGGTGTTCCTCGCCGCCATGGGCCAGTGCCTGCTGGGCAGGTCCCAGCACCGGCTCGAGCATTTGACGGAAACTGTCCATGCCGGGAATCATGCCGGCCCAGAAGAAGCCGACCGTAAGGGCACCCAATCCCAGCACCAGAAGCGGAAGCGCCATGGTGAGCGGGGCCTCGTGGGCATGGGCGGCGGCGTGCTCGTCGCGGCTCCTGCCGAAGAAGGTCAGCACCATCAGGCGGGTCATGTACAGGGCCGTGACGACGGCGCCCAGGAGACCGAACGCGTAGAGGAGGGGAGAATGCTCGAAGGCCTTCTCCAGGATCATGTCCTTCGACCAGAAGCCAGCGCCCAGGGGCAGTCCCAGGATGGCGTACCAGCCGGCGGCCATCACGGCGAAGGTCAGCGGGAGCTTCTTCGCGAGTCCGCCCATCCTGCGCATGTCCTGCTCGCCGTGGATGGCGTGGATGACCGAGCCCGCACCGAGGAACAGGGCGGCCTTGAAGAAGGCGTGGGTGAACACGTGGAACAGGGCGCCGTCGAAAGATCCGATGCCTGCGGCGACGAACATGTAGCCCAGCTGCGAGACGGTCGAGTAGGCCAGTACCTTCTTGATGTCGTTCTGGAAGAGGCCTGCGATCGCCGCCCACAGCGCCGTGGCGATGCCGATGCCGGTGATCACCGACATCGTGAGCGGGGAAAGGACGAACACGCTCGACAGGCGCGCCAACAGGTAGACGCCCGAGGTCACCATGGTGGCCGCGTGGATCAGGGCCGACACGGGAGTCGGGCCCGCCATGGCGTCGGGAAGCCAGGTCAGCAGCGGGATCTGCGCGCTCTTGCCCGTGCAGCCCAGGAAGATGAGCAGGGTCGCGGCGGTCAACAGACCGGCACCGGTGCCCGTGCCCAGCAAGCTGATGTGGGCGGCGTCGCGGAACCAGGCCGTGATCACCGAGTACTCAAGGCTGGCTTGCGACCCCATCAGGCTCATCAGGGCGAAGGTGCCCAGCAGGAAGCCGAGGTCGCCAGCGCGGTTGACCAGGAAGGCTTTGCGCGCCGCATCGCCGTTGGCGTGGTCGTGGTGCCAGAACCCGATCAGGAGGTAGGAGCAAAGGCCCACGCCTTCCCAGCCGATGAAGGTCATCAGCATGTTCGAGCCCAGAACCAGCACGATCATGGAGGCCAGGAACAGGTTGAGGTAGCTGAAGAAGCGCGCGAAGCCGCGATCCTCCGACATGTACCCGATGGAGTACAGGTGAATGAGCGTGGCGATGCCCGTGATGAACAGAAGCATCATGGCTGTCAGGGAATCGAAGGCGAAGCCGAACGAGACCTTGAAGCTGCCTGCGTCGATCCAGGTCCAGGGGGCCTGGGTGAACACCTCGCCGGGATGGAGGCGAAGCGCCAGCAGCAGGGCCAGCACGAAGGAGCTGCCCGAGGCCAGCGTGCCCAGGAATCCCGAGAGCGGACGGCTAGGACCCTTTTCGGTGCCCGAACCGGCAAGCGAAAGGGCTCCGTTGACGATGGCGCCCAAGAGCGGCAGGGCGGGCAGGAGCCAGAGAAGATTGTGGAGCTGGTTCACGTTTTATTCCTTCATCCGGGAATAGGCGTCCGAATCGAGGCTTTCGCGCGTCCGGAACACCAGGATGAGCATGGCAAGGCCCACGCAGGCTTCGGCGGCGGCCAGGGCGATCACGAAGACCGGCACGACCAGGCCGTCGTTGGAGGCGACCCCAGGAAGGGTCCGGGAGAAGCCCACGAACGAGAGGTTGGCGGCATTGAGCATGATTTCCACGCCCATCAGGAGGAAGAACAGGTTGCGGCGCGTGAGGGCGGTGGCAAGCCCCAGCCCGAAGAGCGCCAGTGCCAGGAACTGCACCTGGAGAGCGTCGATGCCCATCATGCCTTGTTCTCCTTGGTAGTGTCGAGATCGCGCTTGGAAAGCAGTACGGCGGAGACCACCGCGCCCAGCAGCACAAGGCTCACCGCCTCGAACAGCACGACGTAACCGGTGGAGTTGGCGAACAGCAGTTCGCCGGTCTTGTCCACGGTGCCCCGGACGGCACTGGCCGCATTGGACAGATGCTGTCCTCGGAAGGTGCGGGCAAGCACGGCCACCAGGGCCGCAGGCACCAGCAGTAGCAAAAGACCGGTCAGGTCGAAGCGCGGCGTGTGGTCATCCTTGGCCCCGCCCAGCACCATGATCACGAAGACCAGCAGCATGATGATGGCACCGGCGTAGACCAGCACCTGCAGTACGGCCAGGAACGGCGCGTGCAGGATGGCGTAGATGCCCGAAAGGGAGGTCATCAGGCCGATCAAAGCCATGGCGGCATTGATGGGATGGCGAGCCAACAGCACGCCGGTCGCGCAAGCGAGGGCGATGACCGCAAACAGGCCGAAGTAGATCTGCGCTAGGTGTTCCATCAGTGTCCCGTCCCCCCTGCCCACTCGGTGCGGGCCTGGTCATTGAGCCGACCGCCGGGAGCCTTCTGGCTCTGCTCGTCGTCTGCCGGATAGTCTGCCGGATTCCAGTCCAGCAGGCTGTTCATGTCCCGCACGAACTGGTCGCGGGAATCCCCGACCACCGCGACATTTTTTGTGTCCATGCGGATGGCGTCCACCGGGCAGGCCTCTTCGCACAGGCCGCAGAAGACGCACACCAGAAGATCGATCTCGAACTTCTTGGGCTTCTTCTCGATGTGCCCGTCCTTGGCTTCCTCGGCCTCGATGCTGATGCAGCGGGCCGGGCAGGCCGTGGAGCACATGAAGCAGGCCACGCAGCGCGGGTCGCCGTCCGGGCGCTTCATCAGGCGATGGTGCGCCCGGTAGTTCTGAGGGATGGGAATGACCTGTTCCGGGTACGAGACGGTCGGAAGGGTCTCGTGCTGGAAGAAGCCGCGCACCAGGTGCTTGGCCGTGCCGTAGAGCCCCTTGGCGGCTTCCACCAGGTATGCCTTCTCGACGAGGGTCATCTCCCGCCGTTCGATCACCTTAGCCATTTATCGGCCTCCCTGCAGGAGCTTGGCCACCAGCGCGGTGACCACGAGGTTCACCAGGGCCACGTTGAGAAGGATCTTCCAGCCCAGCGACATCACCTGGTCGTAGCGGAAGCGCGGCAGGCTCCAGCGCACCCACACCCACACCCAGCAGAACAGGAGCGCCTTGGCAAACAACACACCGAACTGGACAAAAGCTGTCAGCAAGCTGGTCCAGAGAGGATAGATGGCCTCGCCACCGACTAGGGTCGTGGAGGTCTGGATCAGCAGTGCGGAAAGGACCGCAGCAGCCAGGAGAGCGGCGCCGATCGCACCGAAGATCACTCCCGTGACCGCGTATTCGCGGGCATGGGCGACCTTGTCGGTGCTGTTGGTCTTGGCGTAGATCGCGGCCCAGCGGCGCAGCAGCACCATCAGACCCAGGGCGGAAAGTCCGAAGACTCCCAGGATCGCAGCGATCACCAGTCCCAGATGCGCCTTCACACCCTCGGTGTGGAGCACCGGCACGTCGTAGCCGCCCAGGAACATGGTGGCGATCAGGAGCGAGTTGATCACGATGTGTGCGTACT
>Ga0302264_1000494_pt1 | contig 10623 bp, 8 predicted proteins | sample II_Fen_N3_4_FD_194563 | JGI IMG/M metagenome (GOLD analysis project Ga0302264, IMG submission 194563) | Peat permafrost microbial communities from Stordalen Mire near Abisko, Sweden - II_Fen_N3_4 | ecosystem: Environmental > Terrestrial > Soil > Wetlands > Permafrost | place: Sweden: Abisko... | reverse complement strand
GTAGCGTGCAACAAGACGGCGAAACCGCCGTCATCGTCGGCTTGGGCGGCCAGCTCGTCGAGCGCCAAGCCAAGCTGTTTTTGGGCAATGCCGGCACCGCGATGCGCCCGCTGACCGCCGCGCTGGCGCTGCTCGGCGGCGAGTTTGAGCTGTCGGGCGTGCCGCGCATGCACGAGCGGCCCATTGGCGATCTGGTCGATGCGCTGCGCCAGCTCGGCTGCGGCATTGACTATTTGGGCAACGACGGCTTTCCGCCGCTGCGCCTGTCGCCCGGCACGCTCAAGCTGGACGAACCGATCCGCGTGCGCGGCGACGTATCCAGTCAGTTTTTGACCGCCCTGCTGCTGGCACTGCCGCTGGTGGCGCAGCAAGACATCCACATTGACGTGGTCGGCGAGCTGATTTCGCGCCCCTACATTGAAATCACGCTCAACCTGCTCCAGCGTTTTGGCATTGACGTGCAGCGCGACGGCTGGCAGCGTTTTACGGTTCCGGCGGGCAGCCGCTACCAGTCGCCCGGCGAGATTCACGTCGAGGGCGACGCCTCTTCGGCCAGCTATTTCATCGCGCTCGGTGCCATCGCCCCGGCCAGCGCCGGATGCGACGCGCTGGAAATCAAGGGCGTGGGCGCCGACTCGATTCAGGGCGACATTCGTTTTGTCGAGGCCGCCCGCCTGATGGGCGCGCACATCGACAGCACGCCGAACTCGCTGCGCATTTCGCGCGGCGCGTGGCCGCTCAAGGCGATTGATCTGGACTGCAACCACATTCCCGACGCGGCCATGACGCTGGCCGTGATGGCGCTGTACGCCGACGGCACGACCACGCTGCGCAACATTGCCAGCTGGCGCGTCAAGGAAACCGACCGCCTCGCCGCGATGGCCTGCGAGCTGCAAAAGCTCGGCGCCACCGTCGAAGAAGGCGCCGATTACCTGAAAATCACCCCGCCCGCGCAAACCAGCGACTGGAAAACCGCCGCCATCCACACCTACGACGATCACCGCATCGCCATGTGTTTTTCGCTCGCCGCGTTCAATCCGGCGCTGCTGCCGATCCGCATTCTTGACCCCAAATGCGTGGCCAAAACCTTCCCGGATTATTTTGAGGCGCTGTTTTCCGTCACGCAGACGCCAACCGCCCACATTCCCGTGCTGTGCATCGACGGCCCCACCGCCTCGGGCAAAGGCACGCTGGCCGCGCTGACCGCCGAGCGGCTGGGCTACCACTTTCTCGATTCGGGCGCGCTGTACCGCTTGAGCGCTTTTGCCGCCCAGCGCGCGGGTCTGTCGCTTGACGACGCAGCGGGCATTGCCCGGATCGCCCGCACCCTGCCGGTGGAATTTTTGCATGGCCGCATATTCCTGAACCACGAAGACGTGTCCGACGCCATCCGCAGCGAAGAAGCGGGCATGGCCGCGTCCAAAATCTCCGCCCACGCGCAGGTGCGCGCCGCCCTGCTCGAACTCCAGCGCGGCTTTCGACGCCTGCCCGGTCTGGTGGCCGATGGCCGCGATATGGGCACGGTGATTTTCCCCGGCGCGGACCTGAAGGTTTACCTGACCGCCAGCGCCCGCCAGCGCGCCGAACGCCGGTATAAGCAGTTGATTTCAAAGGGAATCACGACTACAATAGCCGCCATTCAACAGGATCTGGAAGCGCGCGACGCACGGGACATGTCCCGGCAAGCGGCCCCGCTCAAACCCGCTGAAAACGCCCTGCTGCTGGACAACTCTGATCTGACCATTGAAAAGTCGCTCGATCAGGTGATTGACTGGTGGCAAGACACCCGGCCCTTCTGATACGCAGCACACGCCTCGCATGGCGTGCGTTTCAGCAGGAATTTTGATGCAACCCGCAGCTTTATCACTGTAAAGCTGCACAACTCAAACCACCGCCAGCAGCCCTTAAAACAATGGCAATCCCGCCATTGACCTCCTGCTTTTGCGGATTAGGAAACACATGTCCGAATCTTTTGCCGACCTATTCAACGAATCACTGCAACGCTCCGAAATGCGCTCTGGTGAAGTTATCACCGCCGAAGTGGTGCGCATCGATCACAACCACGTCGTTGTGAACGCTGGCCTCAAGTCCGAGGCTTACATTCCTCTTGAAGAGTTCAAGAACGACCAAGGCGAAGTTGAAGTGCAGGTCGGCGACTTTGTCTCCGTGGCTATCGACTCCGTCGAAAACGGCTACGGCGACACGCTGCTGTCGCGCGACAAGGCCAAGCGCCTGGCTTCGTGGATGAGCCTGGAAAAAGCCCTGGAATCCGGCGAATTCGTCACCGGCCAAACCAGCGGCAAGGTCAAGGGCGGCCTGACCGTTCTGGTCAACGGCATCCGCGCTTTCCTGCCCGGTTCGCTGATCGACACCCGCCCCATCAAGGACTTGTCTCCCTACGAGAACAAGACCATGGAATTCAAGGTCATCAAGCTCGATCGCAAGCGCAACAACGTCGTGTTGTCGCGCCGCGCTGTGGTCGAAGCCAGCATGGGCGAAGAACGCGCCAAGCTGATGGAAACCCTCAAAGAAGGCTCCGCTGTCAAGGGCGTGGTCAAGAACATCACCGAATACGGTGCGTTCGTTGATCTGGGCGGCATTGACGGCCTGCTGCACATCACCGACATGGCATGGCGCCGCGTGCGTCACCCAAGTGAAGTGGTGACGGCTGGCCAGGAAATCGTGGCCAAGATCCTGAAGTTCGACACCGAAAAGAACCGTGTCTCGCTGGGCCTGAAGCAAATGGGCGACGATCCTTGGATGGGCGTGAACCGCCGCTACCCACAATCGACCCGCCTGTTCGGCAAGATCACGAACATCGCCGACTACGGCGCGTTTGTAGAACTCGAACCCGGCATCGAAGGCCTGGTCCACGTGTCCGAAATGGACTGGACGAACAAGAACGTGGCCCCAAGCAAGCTCGTGGCCCTGGGCGACGAAGTCGAAGTCATGGTTCTGGAAATCGACGAAGACAAGCGCCGCATCTCACTGGGCATGAAGCAGTGCAAGGCCAACCCTTGGCAAGAATTTGCCGTGGACACCAAGCGCGGCGACCGCGTCAAGGGCCCGATCAAGTCGATCACCGACTTCGGCGTGTTTGTGGGTCTGGCTGCCGGTATCGACGGTCTGGTGCATCTGTCTGACCTGTCGTGGAACGAGCCCGGCGAAGCCGCAGTTCGTAACTACAAAAAGGGCCAAGAAGTCGAAGCCATCGTGCTGGCCGTCGATGTGGACCGCGAACGCATCTCGCTGGGCATCAAACAGCTCGACTCCGACCCATTCACCACGTTCGTGTCGATCAATGACAAGGGCGCGATTGTGACCGGCAAGGTCAAGACGGTTGACGCCAAGGGCGCCGAAATCGATCTGGGCGAAGACATCATTGGCTACCTGCGCGCCAGCGAAATCAGCCGTGACCGCGTTGAAGATGCACGCAACGTGCTCAAAGAAGGCGACGAAGTCTCAGCAGTCGTGGTGAACGTGGATCGCAAGACCCGCAACATCCAGTTGTCGGTCAAAGCCAAGGACAACGCTGACCAGCAAGAAGCCATGGCTTCGCTGAACCAGCAGTCGTCGCGCGAAAGCGCTGGCCTGACCAGCCTGGGCGCCCTGCTGCGCGCCAAGCTCGACAGCAGCGAGAAGTAAATAGCTTGAAGGACAAAAGCACTTCGTGTGCTTTTGTCCTGACAAAGCTAGTCTCTCATGACCCGAAGCGATCTTGTCGAAGAACTGGCTACCCGGTTCAGCCAGCTGACGCACCGTGATGCCGAGCACGCCGTCAAGACCCTTCTTGATGCCATGAGCGAGTCGCTGGTGCATGGTCACCGGATTGAGATCCGGGGCTTCGGCAGTTTCTCCGTCAACCGGCGTCCGCCCCGTATGGGACGCAATCCCCGGTCCGGAGAAAGTGTCGCTATTCCCGAGAAACGGGTGGCTCATTTCAAACCGGGAAAAGCATTGCGCGAAGCCGTTGATGCCCGCACCGAAGAATTGCTGACGGCCACGCTGACCCGCTAGGTTTTTTAATTTTTCCTTGGGCGGGCTGGCTACAATCGCCACTCCACTTAAGGGATTTTCCAGTGAAATACCTGACTTGGCTGCTTAAAGCAGCCATTTTTTTTACGCTATTTGCTTTTGCACTGAACAACCAGCAAACGGTTGCGGTGCATTTCTTTTTTGGCACTTTCTGGCAAGCACCCTTGGTGCTGGTAGTTCTGGCCGCGTTTGCGGGCGGACTGTCGCTCGGATTTTTTGTCATGATGCCGCGCTGGTGGAAAAAACGTAAAACAACAACACACCACGCCTCAGGCACCTCTTCAGAGGGTGCTGACAGCGCTCCTTCCCCGCTTCATCATGGAATTTGATTTCACCTGGATTCTTCTCGGCTTCCCGATTGCTTTCACGCTGGGCTGGCTGGCCTCCCGGTTGGATTTACGACAGTTACGCATTGAAAACCGCCAAGCGCCCAAAGCCTATTTCCGAGGGCTGAACTTCCTGCTCAACGAGCAGCAGGATCAGGCCATTGACGCCTTCATTGAAGCCGTCCAGAACGACCCCGACACCTCCGAGCTGCATTTCGCCTTGGGCAACCTGTTCCGGCGCCGGGGCGAATACGACCGCGCCGTGCGCGTGCATGAACACCTGATGTCACGCGGCGACCTGACCCAGAGCGAGCGTGATCGTGCCCAGCATGCGCTGGCGCTCGATTTTCTGAAGGCCGGTTTGCTGGACCGGGCCGAAACCGCGCTGCGCAAGCTCGAAGGAACGCCGTTTGAAGAAGAAGCCCGGCTGGCGCTGCTGTCGATTTATGAGCGCACCCGCGACTGGGGCCACGCCACGCAAATTGCCGACCTGCTCGGCAGTGCCAGCCAAGGCAGTTTCAGTGCGCGGCAGGCGCATTACCTGTGCGAACAGGCCAGCGCAGCCATCGCTTCAGGCGACAGCGCCCAAGGCTTGAACACCCTGCTCAATGCCTGCGTGATCGCGCCAGCTTCGGCCCGGCCCCTGATAGAACTGGCCAAGCTGCAAAACCAGCTCGGCCACACCGAAGATGCTTTACAGACGCTGCTTAAGTTGGTCAAAACCACCTCGCAAGCCTTGCCTCTGGCGGCGGGACTTCTGGCCAACATCGCCCAGCGCACTGGTCAGCAAGCGGCCACACTGGCGCTGCTCAAAGACAGTTATGCGCAGACGCCGTCGATTGACGTGATTGAAGCCATCGTCAAGCTCGAAACAGACCCAGCCATCGCCCGGCAATGGTATGTGCGCCATCTGGAGCGTGAAACCTCTCTCGTGGCCACCAGCAAATGGCTTTCTGGGGAAAAGCTTGAAGACGCGCACCATCACAAACTGATCCAGCGTGCGCTGGACCACGCCACCAAACCGCTGATGCGCTACCGCTGCGCGGCCTGCGGCTTCGAGGCCACCCAGCATTTCTGGCACTGCCCTGGCTGCCAAGCCTGGGACAGCTACTCAGCCCGCCGCATTGAAGAGCTGTAACCTGATTTCACTTCCAAAATGACCCTGTTATTGACACCTGAAAAAATCGCTTGCGCCCGCGTTTTAGTGGTGGGCGACACCATGCTGGACCGCTACTGGTACGGCGCGGTCGATCGCATTTCGCCCGAGGCGCCGGTTCCCGTGGTACGCGTGACCCGCACCGAAGAGCGCATCGGCGCAGCCGCCAACGTCGCCTACAACATCGTGACGCTGGGCGCGCAAGCCTCACTGCTAAGCGTCGTCGGCGAGGATGAAGCCAGCCACCAGCTCGAAGCACTGGTCGCACAAACCGGCATCACGCCCTACCTTGGCCGCGACGCCCAGCTCAAAACCACTGTCAAGCTGCGCGTCATCGGGCGCCAGCAGCAGCTCTTGCGACTCGATTTTGAAAACACGCCCGAAAACGAGGTGCTGGCTTCCCAGTCGCTGACGTTTGAAAAGCTGCATCCCGAACACGATGCCGTGCTGTTTTCCGACTACGGCAAAGGCGGGCTGGCTCATATCGTCGCCATGATTGCCCAGGCACGCGCCTCCAGCAAAGTGGTGCTGGTCGATCCCAAAGGCGCGGACTATGCGCGCTACAAAAACGCCAGCGTCCTGACCCCGAACCGCGCCGAGCTGGAGCACGTCATCGGCCCCTGGCGCGACGAGGCCGATCTGCGCGCCAAAGCCCACAACCTGCGCACCTCGCTCAAGCTGGACGCCCTGCTGCTGACCCGCAGCGAAGAAGGCATGACGCTGTTTGACGCCGAGGGTGAGCTGCACGTCCCCGCGCTGGCCCGCGAAGTGTTTGACGTGACCGGCGCAGGCGACACCGTGATTGCCACGCTGGCGACGATGGTGGCCGCAGGCATCAGCCTGCGCGAAGCCGTGCCGATTGCCAACCGGGCTGGCGGCATTGTGGTGGGCAAATTCGGCACCGCCACCGTCAGCTACCGCGAGCTGTTCGCAGCCTAAGCACCCGCCGCGCACCCGAAAAATCCAAGGAATTCTTCATGAAAATCGTAGTCACCGGCGCCGCCGGTTTTATCGGCAGCAATCTGGTCAAGGGGCTCAACGCACGCGGCATCGATAACATCATCGCCGTCGATGACCTGACGCAGGGCGACAAATTTCGCAACCTAGCCGACCTGAAAATCGCCGACTATGTGGATGCAGGCGATTTTTACCAGCGATTTGCCGATGGCGCTTACGGCCATGTCGAGGCCGTCTTTCACGAAGGCGCGTGCAGCGACACGATGGAGCAGGACGGCAAATACATGATGGCCAACAACTACAGCCTGTCGTGCGGCCTGTTTGAATCGTGCCAGCGCCAAGGCACGCGCCTGTTGTACGCCTCCTCGGCGGCCACCTACGGCGGCTCCGACACCTTCAGCGAGTCGCCCGAATTTGAAAAACCGCTCAACGTGTACGGCTATTCCAAGCTGCTGTTTGACCAGCGCCTGCGCCGCGAACTCGGCGCCAAGTTTGAAAAAGCCCAGACGCAAACCGTCGGTTTTCGCTACTTCAACGTCTATGGCCCGCGTGAGCAGCACAAGGGCCGCATGGCCAGCGTGGCGTTTCACCAGTTCAACCAGTTTCAGGCCGATGGCAAGGTCAAGCTGTTTGGCAGCTACGGCGGCTACGGCGCGGGCGGCCAGATGCGCGATTTTGTCTTTATCGACGACGTGGTGGCGGTGAATTTATGGTTTCTGGACAACCCGGAAAAGTCCGGGATTTTCAACCTCGGCACGGGCCGGGCCCAGCCGTTTAACGACGTGGCCCTTGCCGTGGTCAACACCCTGCGCCAAGGCCAAAGTGCCGAGCCCCTGAGCCTGGAAGAAGCGGCACATGGCGGCCTGATTGACTACATCGGTTTTCCGCAGGCGCTGGTGGGCAAATACCAGAGCTACACCCAGGCCGACCTGAGCGCCCTGCGCGCGGCAGGCTGCGCGCATGTTTTTGCCGATGTACAAGCTGGTGTGAGCACTTACATGCAGTGGCTAAACTGCACTCAAAAATAGGATTTTCCTTAGTTTAAATACAGCAAAAACCTCAGCAAAATTTAGAACAGAAGCCGCTACCATCATTCGTCTTGTCTCAAGACGTAATAATTAATTCGAAAATTCATTTTCAAGGAGTGGTCCCATGTTCAAAAAATTGCTGACTTTTCTGGCAACCTTGTCTGTCTTTACCGCATTTGCTGCAGTTGATGTCAACAAAGCCAGTGAGGCTGAGCTCGATGGCATCAACGGAATCGGTCCAGCGACAACCCGGCAGATTGTTGCCGAGCGCCAAAAAGGCGAGTTCAAGAGCTGGGAAGACTTTATGACCCGAGTGAAAGGCATCCGTGCCAAAAGAGCGACCAAATTCTCTGCTGAAGGGCTGACCATAGGCGGCGCTTCTTACCAAGGCGCAACGCCACCAGCTGCGGTCAAGAAAACAAGCACCGCCGCCAAGGCCGATGCAGCCGTGTCAGCTGCTAGTGCAGCCAAAAAATAACATCAGGCACCCATAAAAAAACCCGCCAAAAGGCGGGTTTTTTTGTTACTTGCAAGGCTTCAGGGCCAAGCAATCAACCCATGTGCAGACCGCCGTTCAGGGAGAAGTCAGCGCCCGTGGCGTAACCGCCTTCATCCGAAGCAATCCAGGAGATGATGGAAGCGATTTCTTCCGGTTGACCCAAGCGCTTAGCCGGCACACCAGAGACAATTTTTTCCAGCACTTCGGGACGAATAGCCTTGACCATGTCGGTGCCGATGTAGCCGGGGCTGACCGTGTTCACGGTCACGCCTTTGCTGGCCACTTCCTGCGCCAGCGCCATCGTGAAACCATGCAAGCCGGCTTTGGCAGTGGAGTAGTTCACTTGGCCGAACTGGCCCTTCTGGCCATTGACGGAGGAGATGTTGATGATGCGACCAAAATTGGCTTCAATCATGCCCTCGATGACCTGCTTGGTCACGTTGAACATGCTGTCGAGATTGGTGGAAATCACCGCATCCCAGTCAGCTTTGCTCATCTTGCGGAACTGGCCGTCACGCGTGATACCGGCGTTGTTCACCAGTACGCTGACCGGGCCATGCTCGGCCTTGACCTTGTCAAAAGCAGCCACGGTGGATTCCCAGTCGCCCACATTACCGACCGATGCATAGAAGGTGTAGCCCAGGGCTTTTTGCTCATCCAGCCATTTGGTGAAATCGCGCGTCGGACCACAGCCAGCCACTACGGTAAAACCGTCTTTGGCCAGCCGCTGGCAGATAGCGGTTCCGATACCACCCATGCCACCTGTTACGTACGCTACTTTATTGCTCATTGTCTTCTCCATGATGTAGAAATTTTTATCAACTATTTGCTATTGAATTAATAGCTTTTCGCACCCGAAAAACGGGCGCAGAAACTTTTTTACCTGATGCTTAGCGTTCCAGCGTGAGCGCAACGCCCATGCCGCCGCCAATACACAGGCTGGCAATGCCTTTTTTGGCATCGCGACGCACCATCTCGTGGAGCAAAGTCACCAAGATACGGCAACCGGACGCACCAATCGGGTGACCGATGGCAATGGCGCCGCCATTGACGTTGATCTTGCTGGTGTCCCAACCCATTTCCTGGTTGACGGCGCAAGCCTGGGCGGCGAAAGCCTCGTTGATTTCGAGCAAGTCCAAGTCCTGCGCATTCCAGCCAGCGCGGGCCAGAGCCTTGGTAGACGCAGGCACCGGGCCCATGCCCATGTAGGCGGGATCGAGCCCGGAAGTGGCGTAGCTGGCGATGCGAGCCAGCGGTGTCAGGCCCAAAGCGGCAGCTTTTTTGGCGGTCATCACCATGACAGCGGCGGCGCCATCATTGATGCCAGAGGCATTACCAGCGGTCACGCTACCAGCCTTGTCAAAGGCTGGGCGCAAACCTGCCAGACCTTCAGCGCTGCTCTTTCGGTTGATGAATTCGTCGGCGGAAAACACCACCGGATCGCCCTTGCGCTGGGGAATCGAAATCGGCACGATTTCGTCGAGGAACTTGCCTGCGTCCTGTGCAGCGGCGGCCTTGGTCTGGCTGGCCAGCGCCAGCGCATCCTGCGCTTCGCGGCTGATGCCGTATTTCTTGGCCACGTTTTCGGCGGTAATGCCCATGTGGTACTGGTTGTAAACGTCCCACAGGCCGTCAACGATCATGGTATCGACCATTTTCCAGTCGCCCATGCGCTGACCGTCGCGCGATCCATTGAGCACATGCGGCGATGCGCTCATGTTTTCCTGACCGCCAGCAATCACGATTTCGCTGTCACCGCAAGCCACGGCTTGGGCAGCGAGCATGACGGACTTGAGGCCAGAGCCGCAAACAGCATTGATGGTCAAGCCAGGAATGCCTTGCGGAAAACCGGCCTTCAGCACCGTTTGACGTGCCGGATTTTGTCCGATGCCGGCTGCGAGCACCTGGCCCATGATGACTTCACCGATCTGCTCGGCGCTCAGGCCAGAACGCTCCAGCACCGCCTTGATGACGGCTGCACCCAATTCCGGGGCCGGTATTTTGGCCAGAGAGCCACCAAATTTGCCCACTGCAGTGCGGCCCGCTGAAACGATAACGATCTCTTCCATGCTGTCTCCTTCATATAAATTTTGTTGGGCGGCCAGCTTGCGGCCTTCCCGGCTGGCTCAGTCAGAAATTAGACTTTGACCTTGACGTAACTTCCTGGCGCAGGCTGGGTCGCCTTGTGCTCCGGGCTGCCATAGGCTTGGGGGGCAGCAATTTCCTTGCCAGCCTGAGCTTTGAGCCAGTCGGACCAGTCTGTCCACCAGCTGCCTGGATGCTCGGTCGCGCCTTCAAGCCAGTCCGTCTGGGCGGCTGGGTACTTGCTGCCAGCCGCTTTGGTGGCGGGCAGGCTGTCGTTGATCCAGTAGCTGCGTTTCTTTTTGGCTGGTGGGTTGATCACGCCAGCGATGTGGCCCGAAGCGCCCATCACAAAGCGTTTTTTGCCCGGCAGCACCTGGGTGGACGCATAAGCCCCGCCAATCGGCACGATATGGTCTTCACGCGAGCCGTAAATATAAAACGGAATATTGACTTTGCCCAGATCAACCTTCTGGCCGCAAACCACGGTTTTTCCGGGCTTGATCAGGTTGTTTTCAAAGTAGGTGTTGCGCAGATACC
>Ga0302264_1000470_pt1 | contig 10892 bp, 5 predicted proteins | sample II_Fen_N3_4_FD_194563 | JGI IMG/M metagenome (GOLD analysis project Ga0302264, IMG submission 194563) | Peat permafrost microbial communities from Stordalen Mire near Abisko, Sweden - II_Fen_N3_4 | ecosystem: Environmental > Terrestrial > Soil > Wetlands > Permafrost | place: Sweden: Abisko... | reverse complement strand
GTCGCATCGGACATCCACGGCTACAAGGGAGTCCTGCGCCGGGGCCGAGAGGGCCTCCTGGTCCCGCCGCACGAGCCCAAGCAGCTCGCCGCGTCGATCTCGCGCATCCTCGAGGACCGGGATCTCGCCGCCGGCATGTCGGCGGCCGGCCTCGTCCGCGCCGAGGAGTTCAGCTGGCCGCGAGTGACGGCCAAGGTGGACGACTACTACGGGTTCGTGATCCGGAGGCTCGCCGCCTCGGGCGCCCTGCCGCCCCACTTCACGGCGGCGGTGCCACCGTCGCCCCGCCCGTTGCTCGTCCCCGGCGAGGCTCCAACCAGGGACGACGGCTCCGCCCGCTAGCCGGGATCAGGAGGCCCCGGCCTCGCCCGGCTGATCGCCGGCGCCAGCGGCATCGTGCGCCGGCCCGTCCCCCAGCGACTGGCGCCAGATCCACGCCGAGTACGCGACGACCCCGCATGCGATGGAGAGGAAGGCGACCAGCAGCGCGAAGCGCGGGTCCGCGAACGAGATCGCCCCGCTCCGGTCCACCGTGTTGACGGAGAACTGGAAGGGATACAGGTATGTCGGCAGCAGCCCCTGGTAGGCGTTCACCATGGCGGCCGGCAGCGGCAGCGCCGAGATGTTCGGGTAGAGGATCACGAACCACACCGCGGCCGCGGCGATGAGCCCGGCGACGAACCGCCGGCCGTCCCTGGCCGTGACGACCTGCAGTGCGACCAGGCCCAGCGGGATCGCGATCAGCAGCGCCAGCACCTCCGGGATCAGGCCCGGGATGGACAGGATCGGATCGGTGGACGGCAGGAGACGGCTGATTGCCAGGGCTGCCATGCCGATGACGGCCGTCACGACGAGCGGCAGGAGGTCGCGCGGCTGCAGCGACCGTCCGTCGGCCCTGGGCCGGCCGAGCACCACCAGGAGCCGCACCAGCACGATCACCGTCACGATGACCACGATCGCCAGCGCGGCGGCGGCCGGCGTCACCACCAGGTTCCCGGGGCTCCCGTGACAGGCTTGGGAGCCCTTGTTGACCGAATCCACGTCCGCGAGGACGCACAGCGGGAGCCGCAGCATCCACAGGATCACGGGGCCCATGAGGGCGACCGCGGCCGCGACCCTCGCGAACATCCAGGTGCGTCGCGACGCCCCGTGCCACACCTCCGCGGCGAAGTAGGCCAGGGCCAGCACCACGAAGGGCAGGCTCGTGTAGTAGTGGTACTGGAAGGCGGCGCGGTCGATGCGGGCCCACGAGATCCACTGGGCGAGGAACGCGATCAGGATGAGCGCGAGCGCGAGGCTCCGGCGCTTGAACGCCTGGTACGCGACGAACATCATCGCCGGGATGCCCATCCACCAGATCACGATGTTGCCCGAGTCGTAGATGGCGGCCGCCGTGTCCCCGGCGAAGCTGCCCTGGTAGAACCAGACCGGCTTGAGGTTGAGCGGCCAGGCCCACCAGGGCGAGCTGGCAGCGTGCGCCGCGGTCAGGTTGTTGTGATAGCGGTACATCTCGCCGGTGAGGCCGAGCAGCGTCTGGCCGTCGTGTCCCGGGGGCCACCCGGTGAAGAGCTGGTGCCCCTCGATGAACGCCCACGGCAGGTACGAGATCACGTACACGACCACCGGGATCGCCAGGAGCGAGACCGCCACCCATGCGGCCGGCAGTCCCAGGCCGGCCCCGAGGCGGAGCCAGCCCTCGGCGGGCGGGGATGCCGGCGGAACGCGGGAGCCCGGGTCGTCGGGACCGGGCGCCGGGGCCATCGGGCCGAAGCCGAGACGGCCGGCGGCGTTGAACGCGAGGTACACGACCGGCCCCAGGAGGACCAGGACGAAACCCAGCGACAGGGGCGTGACAAGGATGGGTCCGAGCGCCACCCCGGCATCCCCCTTGCCGAGGGCAATCGCCGTGAGGGCGATCAGGATCCCCAGGGCCGGCGGTCCGACGACCGCGAAGCGCACCTCGTCGTCGGACCAGGCGATCGGGTGGTAGACGGTGACCACGACCGCGGCCAGCGTGAGGCCGATCATGATCATCGCGAACACGAGGTTGCCGGAGGCACCGCTGTTCTCGGGGACGGCGAGCGCCATCCACCCCAGGACGCACGTCAGCGCGATGAGCCCGAGGATCAGGAGGACGCGCCCGAGCGCCGAGCGCGCGAGCACCAGGATCCCCAGCGCACCGATGGCGTACGCGGCCACCCACTTCGACGCCAGGGCGAGGCCGAGCAGGACGCCGACGACGGGCAGGAGCAGCCAGAACGCCCTCCACGAGCGGCGCTGCATCCATAGCCAGGCGAAGACGAGGTAGGCCGCGAGGATGAAGAACCCGGTGTAGACGTCGTTCATCGCGATGCGGCTCTGGACGAAGAACATCCCGTCCAGCAGCACGAACAGCCCGACGAGCACGCCCACGGTGCGACGGCGGAAGAGCAGCCGTCCGAGCAGGAACAGCACCCCGGCAGTGAGCGCGCCCAGGATCACGCCCGGCAGCCGCCAGGCGAACTGGTAGCTGCCCACGTCGAGCGAGGCCGACTCCCCTCCCGACGCGAAGGTCAGGATCGCGCCGTGGCTGGTCGCCGGGTAGTCGCCGTTGTGGTCGAGCACCCACGCCGACGGCGCGAAGGGGAGGCGGTGGTCCGCGAAGACGGCCCGTCCGTGCGGCTCCACCACGTAGACGGTGGAGCCGGTCCCGTCCGGCGTGGCGCCGAGGATCTCGACCAGCTGCGAGACGTCGTCGTAGATCATCCGCGTGCCGGCTCCGGGCAGGTCGAAGCGGGCTGTGACCACGGGGCCGTCCTTGGCCTGGTCCCCCGACGCCGCGATCACGGCCACCTGCGGCGTGCCGGTGGAGGCGTCGGTCGTGGTGACCCAGAGCTGGGTGCCCTCGTCCACCCCGGAGACCAGGGCCGCGGATGTGCCGCCCCCGTCGAGGGGGACGGAGCCGGCCAGCGTCCCGCTCAGCGTCACGAGGTCCACGCCGGCCGAGCCCGTGACGGCCAGCAGTGGCGTCTTCGCGATCGTGATCCCGGGCAGGCGGCCGTCGTCGATGGCGGCCTGGAGGCTCGTCCGCAGCCCGCTCGTGAGGGTGATGTCCAGGACCACGCTGTCGACGTCGCTCTGCGAGAGCGCCTCGACGTAGCGGGAGGCGTCTGCGCCGGTGATGGCCGCGAGCTCCTTGGCCACGGCTGCGGGATCGGCCACCTTGCCCGGCACCGCGACGACGCCGTCCCCGTCCGATGTCGGTGTCATGTCCGTCGCGCCGCCCACGACCAGCGTGCCGATGACCGTCCCGGTGCCGGTCTCGGTGACCGCGACCCGGTCGTCGGGGAGGAGCGCCGCGAGCCGCTGTCCGTCGCCGAACGGGACGAGGCGCCTGATCGCACCGTCCAGGGTGCCCACCGCGTCCAGCGCAACCGACGGTTGCGACGGATCGACGCTGCCCATGGAGTCGACAGCCGTCGCGTCCAGGGCGAGCAGCTCGCCCGCGTCCGTCCCGACGTAGACCTGGAGGCCCGACGAGTCGAAAGCGACGGCCGAGGCACCCGGCACGGACCAGCGGGCGACGAGCTTGCGGGTGGCCAGGTCGAACGCGACGAGCTCGCTCCCCGTGGCGACCCAGACCCGGTCGCCGGCCCGATCGGTGGCCCCGGCCGGGTCCTCGCGGCGGGGCTCGACGGCAGCGTCCCGCACCGGTACCCCTAGGTCGCTCGCGGCGGCGACGTCATGACCGGCGAAGGCGACGATGCCGGCGGCCATGGCGTACTTCGCGAGGTGCGGGTGGGTCCACTCGTAGATGTTGTGCGAGATCCCGTAACGCCAGTCCTGGAGGAACTCCGTGGCGGTGCGGGCGTGGTAGACCTCGTCGAAGTGCATGCGGGCCGGGTCGTCGAGGCGGTACATCCGCAGGCACAGCGATGCCACCACCAGCACGATGAGGATCCACAGGTCCAGGCGATCCAGGCGGCCGGTCGACTCATGGTCCAGCTCGCGGGAGCGATCGGGGCGGATCGGCGTCTCCCGCATCCTGGCCCGCACCCAGCCGATGGGCCCGAGCTCGCCGATGCTGGGCCTGTCATACCAGGCGGGCACCCGGCGGCCGGCTGGTTGCGAGGGCCGGCGGGCGGCGGTCGACCCGGCGGCGATCGCGACGGCCACGGGAGCCACGCTGGCCGGCGGGGCCACGCTGGCCGGCGGTGGCGGGGAACCGGCCGGCGAGGCCTGCGGGTCGACCGTGTCGCCCCCGGGCTCCAGCTGTCCGCCGGCCAGCTCCAGCGCAAGGGTCTCCCGTGCGTGGGGCCGGAGCTGCACGAGGGCCCAGGCGAACGCGACCAGGTGCAAGACGGCCACCAGCGCCACGCCGGACCAGGCGCGGATCGCGGGCCCGATCCCCAGCCAGTCGGAGATGCTCGGGTTGTCGGGGTAGATCGTGGTCAGGACGACGTACATGTTGAGGAACGTGGCGGTGCTGGCCACCACGTACACGATGCGCCAGCGCCAGGAGAACGCCAGGAGGACCGCGGCGAGCCCGAACAGCGGGAACAGGTAGCGCTCGTGGACGCGTGTCGGCACGACGAAGAACGCCAGCGCCAGGACGCTGACACCGACGAGGATCGTGAGCCGGTCCGGGCGCCGGGCAACGACCAGGGACACGACCGTGGCCGTGGCGAGCAGGAGCACGGCCCCGACGAGCGCCGCCGGGATGGGCCCGATCGCCGCCCAGCTGGCGGCGTCCCTGACGGGCGCGTCGAAGATCCAGCCGCCGTTGGTTGCCATGCTCGCGCCGTCCACCGGGAAGAGGGCCCAGGGGTTGTACGCGTTCACCGAGACGTAGGAGTATTGCGCCGCGGTGCTGAACACCAGGCGCAGGAGCGACGAGTCCAGGAACGGCGCGGTCGTCGAGAACGAGATCACCGACAGCCCGAACGGGGCGGCGACCACGACGGCGGTGAGAAACCCGGCGAGGCCGGTGGTGAGGATCCGGAGCGGTCCGGCGGCGCGCCGCTCCCACCCGAGACCCGACGGCGCCGGCGCGTCCTCGTCACCCCAGCCGCCGGCAGGCCACAGGGCTCGGCGGATCGTGACGACGGCGACGATCGGGATCAGGATTGCCAGCTGCGGCTTGATGAGGGCCGCCACCACCGCGAGGATCGCGGAGCGCTCGCTCCGGCCCCGCCACAGCTCGCGGACGGCCAGGAGCAGGAACACCGTCCCGAAGCTGTCCACCTGCCCCCAGATCACCGAGTCGAACCAGGTGATCGGGTTGAAGATGACGACGGCGGCCGCGATGGTGGCGCGGCGCTCGGTGACGCCCAGGTCGCGGGCCATCAGGTACACGACGAAGCCCAGCGCGATGTCCGTCAGGATCGCCGGCAGCTTGATCAGGTCGCCGACCCCGCCGAGGAGGTTGCCCACGACCCCGACGGGCCACAGCGCATAGAGGTAGCCCGGCGTGTAGTCCGCGAACGACGCGTTGGCGTAGAAGCCCCAGGGACCGTGGGTCGCGAGGGTGTCGGCCCAGTACCGGAACAGCCCCAGGTCGTTCCCGAACCCGGAACCGCGGAGCGGTTCGTAGGCGTATGCCATCATCAGGCGGAAGACCAGCCCGATCAGCAGGATCGCGGCGATCTGCGGGCCGATGCCTCGCCGGGGGGCCTCGCCCGTCGTCGTCTCCCGGTCGGGCATACCCGAACCCAGAGCGGTCACGGGGAGCCTCCTACGCAGCGTGAAGGTGGACCGGAGTATAGCCGAGGGCCCGGTGGCGGCCCCCATCCCCACACCCGGGACCGGGCGGGTCACGACGGTCGTCGTCGGGGTGCTGCTCGCGGCCGCCGCATTCCTCCTGTACTGGTGGTCCAACCCCGTCCACTGGAACCAGTACAACCACTTCGTGTGGCAGGCGGACGCCTTCCTCCACGGTCGTGCCTGGTTCCCGTATCCCGTACCCGCCGGCGCTGACCTGCCCCAGAACGACTACCTGCAGGACGTCTATCCGCTCCGGGACGCGGCCGGCAACCTCGACGGCCGTGCCCTGCTCCCGTTCCCGCCGCTGCCGGCCATCGTGCTGCTCCCGTTCGTCGCCCTGTTCGGCCTGGCCGCGGACCAGGAGGCCGTCGCGATCGGTCTCGCGGCGCTGGGCGTGGGGCTTGCCTGGTGGATGCTCGGGGGACTGCGGCTGCGGATGCCGGTCCGGGCCGCCGCGACCATCGTGTTCGCAACGGGCACCGTCTGGTGGTGGGCCGCCGCCGTCGGCAGCACGTGGTACCTGGCCCACCTCGTCGCCGTGGACTTCGCGCTGGTCGCCGTGGGCGTCGCGCTCCGCCACGATCGGGCCGCCGTGACGGAGAATCCGTGGCAGGAGGACGTGCGCGAGGCAGACCGCCTGGAGGCCCAGGGCCGCGCGGGAACGCTCCTCGACCGGATCCGCGCCTCGGCGTGGCCACTGGACCGGTCGCAGGTCCTGGCGGGGTTCCTGCTCGGGCTCGCCGTCACCGCGCGACTGCCGATGATCTTCGCGGCGCCGTTCTTCATCTTCACGGGCGGCGGCGGCTCCCGGCTTCGCCGCGCCGTGTCGGCGGCCGCGGGCGGGTTCCTGCCGGTCGCGGCGCTCCTGTTGTTCACGTATGTCACGACCGGCTCGTTCATGCACCCGGGCTACGACTACCAGTACCAGCGCGAGGCGACCGGCTACCCCACGCTCGGCTACCACCCCGAGTGGTCCGTCGAGGACGCGCGCTACATCCCGCAGAACATCAGGATCATGTTCGGCTCGCTCCCGGAGGTGGCCCCGACCATCAAGCCGGACACGCTCGGCTACAACGACCCGGTCGCGCTGTGCACGGCGCCCGGGGCGAGCCGGTCCCTGTTCGACAAGGACTGCCCGCTGGTCATACCGATCGACGTCGGGACCAGCATCCTGCTCAGCGCGCCGGGCCTGCTGCTGGCGCTGTTCGCATACCGGCGGTACGGGCTCGCGCGCCTCTCGATCGGGTCTGCCACAGCCGTGATCGTCGTTGCCGCGTTCAACCTGTCGCACTTCAGCCAGGGCTGGGTGCAGTGGGGCTACCGCTTCTCGCTGGACTTCATCCCGTTCCTGCTGCCGATGGTCGCGCTCGGCGCCGCACGGGACGACGGGCGCCTTCGCGTGCTGGCGGCCTTCCTCGTGGTAGCCGGCGTGGCGATCAACCTGTGGGGAGTCACCTGGGGCCAGATTCTTGGCTGGTAGGCGCCCGGGCGCCGCGTGGACCGGCCGCAGGCCGGACACGACGATCCTCGCCGCCCTCGTCACGGGTCTCGCTGCCCTCGCGGTCTACTGGACGACACTTCTGCGAGGAGTCGGCCTGTGGGACACGGCCGAGGTGCAGGTCGTGCTGCCGACGATGGGGACGATGCACCCGACCGGCTCTCCCGCGTACGTGGTCCTCGGCTGGCTCGCCTCGGTGCTGCTGCAGCCGTTCGGTCCGCCCGCGCTCACCATCAACCTGCTCTCGGCGATCCTCGCCGCCCTGGCGGCCGGCCTGTGCGTCCTGGTGCTGCGCCGCCTCGCCGTGCCGCTGCCGATCGCCATCGCCGTCGCCCTCGGGTTCGCGTTGACACCGGTCGTCTGGGGCATCGGGTCCGCGGCGGACGTCCACGCGCTCCACCTCGTGCTCGTGGTGGCCGTGACCCTCGGCCTGCTCCGCTGGGGCGCCCTGGTCGCCGACCGTCGCGATCGCCCGGACGACCTCGCGTTGCGGGCCCGCGGTGATCGCGCGCTCGTGCTGACCGCGGCCGTGTTCGGCGTGGCGGTCGCCAACCACGGCCTGACGCTGCTGCTGGTGCCGGCGGTGTGCCTGTACGTGCTGGCCGTGGAGCCGCGGGTCGTCCGCCGGCCGAAGGTGGTCGTCGCCGCGCTGGGCGCCTGTCTTGGGACCGCAGCGCTGCTCTACCTCGAGCTGCCCCTGCGCGCGGGTCCCTTCCGGGCGCCCCTCGTCTACGGGCACCCGGAGAACTTCGCAGGCTTCTGGGAGATCCTGCTCGCTCGCCAGTTCCAGGGTGACGTGGGGAGCACCATCGCGGGCATCGGCCCCCGGATCGCGCAGTTCCTCGGGCTCGTGGACCACCAGTTCGGACCCCTGTGGATCCTGGTCCTCGCCGGCCTGGTGATGACGGCCGTGCGTCGCCCCCACTACGCGCTGTTCTCGGGCACGGCCACGGCGGTCACCTGCGCCTTCGCGGTCGTCTACACCAACGCGGGGATCGAGCGCTACTACCTCGGACCGGTGTTCTTCGCGTGGACCTGGGTGGCGGTGCTGGCGGGCGCCCTGGCAGAGCGGCTGACATCCACGGGACAGCCTGGCGCGCTCGGCGAACCCGCCCCCGCCGCAGCGCCCTGGTCCTGGCCCCAGGTCGCACCGGTCACCGTCGCCGCGGCCATGATCGGCCTGTCGCTGCTGGTGCCGACCGGGCTCGTCCTCAACGCGCGGTGGCAGGCCGCCGACCGTTCCCAGGATCGCTGGGCCGCCGACTGGCTGGACCAGGTGTTCGCGGCCGTCGAGCCGGACGGCGTGATCGTGTCATGGTGGTCGTTCTCGACGCCGATCTGGTACGGCCAGATCATCGGCGGCCGGCGACCGGACATCCTGCTCGTGGACGACCGGACGCGGGTGGACGAGAATCTGGGCGAGGTGGAGGACGTCATCGACACCTACCTCGGCACCCGTCCCGTGTATGTCATCCGGGCGCAAGAATCGGATGTCAAGGTTCTCGCACAGGAATACGCGATCGAGCCCGTCGGTCGCCCGGATAATCTCTACCGCGTGACAGGGCACTTGGAGACCCAGCCGTGACCATCGCCGACCCCGCCGGAGCCGCGGCACCCGCCAGGGTGCCGCGCCTCTCGTACTTCTTCCCGGCCCACAACGAGGAGGCCAACCTCGAGGGCCTGGTGGAGGAGGCGCTGGCCACCCTGCCGTCGATCGCCGAAACCTTCGAGATCATCGCCGTCAACGACGGTTCGAGGGACCGCACCCGGGAGATCGCGGACCGCCTTGCCGCCGCCCACCCGGACGTCGTTCGGGTCGTCCACCACGAGGTCAACCGCGGGTACGGTGGCGCCCTGCGGTCCGGCTTCGAGGCCTCGCGCTACGAGCTCCTGGCCTTCACCGACGGCGACAGGCAGTTCAAGGTGGCGGACCTCGCGCGGCTCACCGCCCGCCTGGCGGAGAGCGATCGCCCGGACGTCGTGGTGGGATACCGCATCAAGCGCGCGGATCCCATGGTCCGCATCGTCTACGCACGGACCTACAAGCTGGCCAACCGCATCTTCTTCGGCCTGCGTGTCCGGGACGTGGACTGCGCCTGCAAGCTGTTCCGCCGCGAGGCCCTGGATGGTGTCCGCGTGGAATCTGCTGGGGCCTTCTTCTCGGCCGAGCTGCTGATCAAGACGCTCAAGGCGAATCGCACGATCGTCGAGACCGGCGTGCCGCACTACGCCCGCACGGCGGGTTCCGCCACCGGCGCGAGGCCGTCGGTCATCTGGCTCGCGGTGAGGGACTTCTGGGGTCTGCGGCTGCGGCTCTGGGCGAACCGCTCGCTGGCGATGAAGCGGGGCCGGCCGATCCTGGGCGGCTAGCCTGCGGCGCGAGCCGCCGGTCAGCGCTGCGAGCCGCCGCGGGCGTCGGCGTCCGGGTCGAGCGAGTTCACGAAGTCGCGGAAGATGTGGAGGCGGGCCGGGTCGACCGGCTCACCGGTGGTCTCGGAGGGGCTCGTGCCGGTGCGCGACGCGCGGCGCGGCGAGCCCTGCGACGCGTCGTCCTCGTCCTCGTCGTCCGGCTCAGGGAGCGCGGCGGCGCGGTCCAGCACGTCGCCGGCGGCGTAGATCGGCGCCTCCATGCGGATCGCCAGCGCGATCGCGTCGGATGGACGCGCGTCCACCTCGTGGCGCGCGTCGGCAGTCACGAGCACCAGGCGGGCGTGGAACGTCGCCTCGGCGAGCCCGGATATCAGCACCCGGTCGAGCCGCACGTGGGTCTCGCGCAACACGGCCGCGAACAGGTCGTGCGTGAGCGGGCGCTCGGGCTCCACGCCCTGGAGGTGCGCGGCGATCGCGCTGGCCTCCCACGGCCCGATCCAGATCGGCAGGATCCTCCCGAGGCCGATCTCCTTGAGCAGCAGGACGTGGCGGCCCGTCGGCATGTGCACGCGCACGCTCTCGACGACCATGGGGATGTCGGTCACGGGATCATCGGCCATGGTGGGATTATCCCACGCGGGGCGCGCGGAGCCGGTACGGCAGCGCCAGCAGCGCTCCTGCCACGAAGCCGCCGATGTGGGCGAAGACAGCCACTCCCCCGTCCACGACCGTGGACGGACCCAGCGACCCGATCCCGTCGACGACCTGGAGCAGGAACCAGAACCCGAGCAGGATGACGGCCGGGACCGCGATCAGCTGGTAGAAGAGGCCCAGGAACACGAGCGACTGGATTCGAGCCCGCGGGAACAGCACGAGGTAAGCGCCGAGCACCGCGGCGATCGCGCCGGAGGCACCGATCATCGGGGCCGTGGACCCGGGATCCGCCAGGGTCTGGGCGACGACCGCCACCACGCCACCCGCGAGATACACGAGCAGGAACCGGGCGCGGCCCACCCGGTCCTCGACGTTCGCTCCGAAGATCCACAGGAAGAGCAGGTTCCCCAGCAGGTGGAGCCAGCCGGCGTGGAGGAACATGCTGGTGAACACGTCGAGCACGGGTCGGGATAGCCAGTTGCCGCCGGTGACCGCCGCCACGAGCTCCGCCGGCACGACGCCGCGTGTCTCGAACAGCCTGTCGAGCGCCGCCTCGCCGCCCTGGGCCATCACCACCAGCTCGTACCCGAAGGTGATCGTGCACAGGGCGATGAGGCCGAGGGTCACG
>Ga0302264_1000467_pt1 | contig 10925 bp, 13 predicted proteins | sample II_Fen_N3_4_FD_194563 | JGI IMG/M metagenome (GOLD analysis project Ga0302264, IMG submission 194563) | Peat permafrost microbial communities from Stordalen Mire near Abisko, Sweden - II_Fen_N3_4 | ecosystem: Environmental > Terrestrial > Soil > Wetlands > Permafrost | place: Sweden: Abisko... | reverse complement strand
ACCTGATCAACAACGCCATCAAGTTCACCCCGGACGGGGGTCGCGTCAGCTTGCATCTGGCGTCGGAAGGCAACTTTGCCCAGTTCACTGTGAGCGATACTGGGCAGGGTATTGCGCCGGAGTTTTTGCCCCAAGTCTTTGGCTTGTTCATGCAGGGGCCGCCCCAAGTGACGAGCCAGAATGCCGGTTTGGGCGTGGGGTTGACGCTGGTGCGTGATCTGGCCGTGGCCCAAGGGGGCAGGGTTTTGGCTGAGTCGGCGGGCCTGGATAAAGGCGCATCTTTCACCGTCTGGCTGCCCTTGGTTAGCAGCATGGCGCCGTTTGCAAAGCCTGCGCCACTCTGCACCACCTTGAATGGCTTGAGGATTCTGGCCGTCGATGATGTGCGCGATTTGCTGGAGCCTTTTGCCGATTTGCTGCGTCTCGAAGGTGCTGATGTCGATATTGCCACCGGTGGCCAGGAGGCGCTAGGCCTGTTGAAGAGCCGGTCTTACGATGTGCTGATTTCCGATATTGGCATGAACGGGATGGATGGCTATGAGCTGATCCGGGAGGTCAGAAAGAACCCTCAATGGAGCGGGCTTCAGGCCATTGCCCTGAGCGGCTTTGGCCGGCAGGTGGATGTGACCCGCGCCTTGCGCAGCGGCTTTAATGCCCATCTGGCGAAACCGGCCAGCGTGGCCCATATTTGCCAAACCATCGCACAGCTTCCGCTTCAAGCGAGACACTGAGCGTTACAAAAATGGAGTTTTCAAACCTGTGGATGAGGTTTTTTTGAGGTGCCACTTGTTATAACCTTTACTGGAGATCTTTTTGGTCGGTTCCTTGTTACTTGTTACTTGACGGTTGCGCCGCTTCCCGGTGAGCGCCAGAAAAATCCCGACAGCCATGTCGTCCAACCTTATTGACAACAGAATGAACCCTTCACATACCCCAGCGATTTTGAATCGAAGCACCGCTTCACCGGTCATTTCTGAGCAGCAGATAGAGGCTGCCCGCTATGCCGTTCTCAGGCGGCTGTCGCCCTCGCTGCGTCACCACATGGTCAGGCATTTGCAGCCGATTGGACTGATTTACGGGGTGATGGATCACAGGCTCTCGCGCGGCGAGCCTGATGTGCAGGCGCTGCGCGTTCATGCAGACAAGATGAATGAGTTTGCCAAAGCTGCTTTGGCTCAGTGCATAGACATCGGCACCTGGCTGGCGCCGGAGCCGGGCACGCGGGTGGGGCTGGAAGCTGGCGTGATGGAGTGTGTCGGCTTGCTGGCCACAACCTTGCATTTCCGGGGTTTCCGTCTGGTCAATGAAGTGGAAAACTTGCCCTGCCCGGTCCGGCTGGGTGCTTTGCGGATGGTGTTGATTGCCGTCCTGCTGGAGGTGACTGATGCCCTGGATGAGCCAGCCAACCTGACACTCAGCGCCAGCGCCGACGACGAGACAGTCACGTTGCGGCTGCAGGTGACGCCGCGCGAAGACGGCTGCGTCGAGACCTACGATGACGGCTACCGAAAGCTGGCCTGGGCTGACGTTCAAGCACTCGCCTGTGCTGAAGCGGTGGCTCTGTCGCATGAAGATGCGCTGGTCACGATGCGGTTTCCCATTGAGGCTGAGCCTTTTGTGGCCTGAGCTTCTGGCATGATGCCGGGCTGAACCGCCTAGGCGTCGTGCCGAGGCGGGACTTTTGGTTTTCTCGAAAGGTTGTCAATGGCTATCGGCTGGCTGACTATTTTGCAAAGTGTTCCGTGGGCGGACATGGTGAGTCATGCGCCCAAGGTGGCGAGTGGCGCCAGAAAGTTGTGGGATTCTGTCGGCAAAAATGCCCCCGAAACGCCGAAACCGGCGGCGCGAGCCCGGTTTTTCGTTCCCGCCGAAGCGCAGAGCCTTGGCGTACTGCAATCGCGTATTGATGAGCTGGAGTTTGCGCTTGAGGCCGCGCAAAGCCACATGGCCGCGTCTTCGGGGCTGATGGATGAACTGGTCGCGCAAAACAAGCAGTTGATCGTTGGTCTTGAAACCCAGCGTCGGCGCCTGGGCTGGCTCGCTGGCCTGTTGGCCGTGACTGGCCTGATGGCCGCTGCTAGCCTCGTCGTGGGACTCTTGCGTTGAAGCGAGAGGGCATCTTGGCCCGGTTAATTTTCGGCTCTGGCCCCGCAAATGAGGCTTTGGCTCCGTTGAAGGCTGCACTTTGAGTTAGGATGGAAACGCAAGCTTTTTAAAGCAGGCTTGATGCGGTAAATGAACCGTATTCACTTTTGATGCAAAGGAAAACGAAACATGCAAGTTCAAGTTAACACCGGAAAAAATATCGAAGGTGGCGAGCGTCTGGCCCAGTACGTCAAGGCCACCGTTGATGCCAAGCTGCACCGTTTCGTTGAGCAGGTCACGCGGGTCGAAGCCCACCTGAGCGAAGAAAACAGCCATAAAACCCACGATGAAGACAAGAAATGTGTCCTCGAAGCCCGGCCCGCAGGCAAGCCGCCAGTGGCCGTGACGCATCAGGCCGCCACGCTAGACCAGGCCATTCACGGCGCAGTGGAAAAAATGGAGCGCGTGCTGGAAACCACGTTCGGCCATAGCCACCATCCCAAGGCCGTTGCGGTGCCTGACATCGCCTGAGTTTTAAGCTGAAATTTTCTGGCGCCAGCTTGATTCACAAGCAGCGCGCTAGATGCAAAAATGGCGCCAGCCGCGCCGCCGCCGGGTTTCAATCCCGGCGTTCTTTTTTCTGACGCTGCGGCATTTCCCTCTGCAGATTGATTTCAAAACGTGCGTCGCCCATGTCCCGGTTCAGGGGTTTGAGCGCGGTCATGATCGCTTGGTCTTCGGTTTTTTCCCACAGGGTGATGACTTCGCGCTCGGCATCGTGGTCGGCGTCGGCGAGTTCTTCGGGCGTCAAATGGGTCGTCAGGGCGCGGGCCAATAAGCAGGCCTGCAGCGTCGGCACGACATAGGACGCGCCGCCGACGCCCGCTTCCAGCGCCATGCGAAAGCGCAGTTCTGCGGCCCGGCGCTGCTGCGCGCTCAGGCCGGTGGCTCCGACCATTTTGACGGTGTAGGGCGGGGTGGACTCGGTGCTGTCGCTCATGAAGGGTTCCGTTGAAAAGTGGAGGTTGAAGGGGTGGGGGCTGGCGAAAGAGCCGGGGCTGGCGCGGCGCTGGCCGCAGTGGCCTTGAAGGGGCTGCGCTGCGCCAGATCATTCAGGTAATTGTCGATGCCTGCGCCTTCGCGCTCCAAAAAGCGCTCGACCGCGTCGGCAAACGCCGGGTGCGCCAGCCAGTGGGCGCTGGTGGTCTTGACCGGCAGCAGGGCGCGCGCCATTTTGTGCTCGCCCTGGGCGCCGCCTTCAAAACGCTGGAAACCGTGCGCGATGCACCAGACCAGCGGCTGGTAGTAGCAGGCTTCAAAGTGCAGGCAATCGACCCGCTCCAGCGCGCCCCAGTAGCGGCCGTAGGCGGTTTTGATCGGCGGTTCATTCGCCAGTTGACCGGGCGGGTCGGCGCTGCCTGAGTTGCCTGACGGCGGGCTGCTCACGCCGATCAGGCTGGCCGCCATAGGCTGGCCGTCGCGCTCGGCGATGAAGAGCAGCCAGTTGTCTGGCATGCTGATGGCCATGCGCTCGAAAAAGTCGCGGCTCAGGTAGGGCGCGTTGCCGTGTTCGTAGTAGGTGCGCGCATAGCAGCGGTAGAAAAAATCCCAGTCGGCGCGGCTGATGTCGCGGCCCAGCGACCAGCGGAAAGTCACGCCCGCTTCCTGCACTTTGCGCCGCTCCTGGCGGATTTTTTTGCGCTTTTCCTGGCTCAGCGACATCAGGAAATCGTCGAAATCGCGGAAGGCGCTCGCCGTATTTGTCCAGTGAAACTGCACCGTGTGGCGCAGCATCAAACCAGCTTCTTCGCAGGCGCTCACATCCTCGTCGGCGGCAAACAGCAGGTGTAGCGACGACAGCTTTTCCTGTTCGCACCAGGCCACCAGTGCCTTGACCAGTAAAACCCGCTCAGCGGCATTGCGCGCTAGCAGTCGGGCGCCGGGCACTGGCGTGAAGGGCACGGCCACGACGGCTTTCGGGTAGTAGGGCAGGCCGTTTTGCTGGTAAGCATTGGCCCAGGCATGGTCAAACACATACTCGCCGTAGGAATGGGTTTTCAGATAAACGGGACAGGCACCCGCCAGCACTTCGCCCTGCCACAGCGTGACAAAGCGCGGCGTCCAGCCAGTTGCCGGGCTGGCGCAGCCGCTGTCGTGCAGCGCGGCCAGGTATTCGTGGCGCATGAAGGGATTCAGGCCTTCGTCGGGGTTTTGCGCGGCCAGCAGCGCGTTCCAGTCGGCGCCGGGCAGGGCCAACGGCGAGTCCAGCACGCGGATGACATAATCGTTTGCGTTGTTTTTCATCTGTTTTCGGGGTTTGTTTTCTACCATGCCACTCAAAATCTGCGTTGCCCAATTGAACTATTGCGTGGGCGACATGCCGGGCAATGCGCAAAAAATCATTGACGCGGCCCGCGCCGCCTACCAAGATGGCGCCCGCCTGCTGCTCACGCCCGAGCTGGCCATTTGCGGCTATGCGGCGGAAGACCTGTTTTTGCGGCCTTCTTTTATCCAAGCCTGTGATGATGCCGTGAATTTGGTGGCCCGCGAGCTGGCCGGGTTAAAGGGCTTGACGGTCGTCGTGGGCGCGCCAACTCAGGGCAGCAGCGGCCAGGGTCTGCGCACCAAAAGCGTCGCGGTGCAGCAGCGCCACAACGCCGCCATCGTGCTGCGCGAAGGCCAGTGCATCGCCAGCTACGCCAAGCGAAAACTGCCCAATTACCAAGTGTTTGACGAGCACCGCTATTTCACGCCGGGCAAAGAAAGCTGCGTGTTCGAGGCGGCGGGCGCGGGCGGCGAGCCGATTCGCGTCGGCCTGCTGATCTGTGAAGACGCCTGGTTTGAAGCGCCAGCGCGGCAGGCCAAAGAGGCGGGCGCCGAGCTGCTGCTGGTCATCAACGCCTCGCCGTTTCACGTCGGCAAGGGCGGCGAGCGCGAAGTGATGATGGGCGAACGCTGCCAAGCCACAGACTTGCCGCTGGTCTATGCACACTTGGTCGGCGGTCAGGACGAAATCGTCTTTGAGGGTCACTCGTTTGCCTTGCAGGCCGACGGCGCGCTGGCCGGGCGCGCCGAGAGCTTCAAGGAAAACCTGTTTCAGATCGAGGCCGTGCGCGGCGCTGCGGCGATTGAACTGAGCGCCGCCATAGCGCCACCGCGCAGCCCGGAGGCCGACCTGTGGGATGCGTTGGTGCTGGGCGTGCGCGACTATTTGGGCAAAAACGGCTTTCCGGGCGCACTGCTGGGGCTGTCCGGCGGTATCGACTCGGCGCTGGTGCTGGCCATTGCCGTCGATGCGCTCGGCGCCGACAAGGTGCGCGCGGTGATGATGCCCTCGCCGTACACCGCCGATATTTCCTGGATGGACGCGCGTGAAATGGCCGAGCGCATGCAGGTGCGCTACGACGAGATTTCCATCGTCCCCGAATTCGAGGCGTTCAAGGTCTCGCTGGCGGGTGAATTCAATGGGCTGGCCGAAGACACCACCGAGGAAAACCTGCAGGCGCGCATTCGCGGCGTGTTTTTGATGGCGCTGTCGAACAAGTTCGGCTCCATCGTGCTGACCACCGGCAACAAGAGTGAAATGGCCACCGGCTATTGCACGCTGTACGGCGACATGGCGGGCGGCTTTGCGGTCATCAAGGACTTGTTCAAGACCACCGTGTTCAAGCTGGCGCGCTGGCGCAACGAGAACAATCCTTACGGCACCTGCGCCAGCCCGATTCCCGAGCGCATCATCACCCGCCCGCCCAGCGCCGAGCTGCGCGCTGACCAGACGGACCAGGACAGTCTGCCGCCTTACGAGGTGCTGGACGCGATTTTGTCGCGCTACATGGAGCACGACGAGAGCGTCGAAGCCATCGTCGCTGCCGGGTTTGAGCGGGCTGTTGTCGAGCGTGTGACCCGCTTGATTCGCCTCAACGAGTACAAACGCCGTCAGTCGCCTGTGGGTATTCGCGTGACCCACAGAAGCTTTGGCAAGGATTGGCGCTATCCTATAACGAGCAAGTTCCGCGCATAAGCGGTTATATTGCGCATCTTTTATTCAGCAAATCCAGATCCACGGAGAAATTTTTAGTGAAACAAATTACCGCCATTCTCAAGCCCTTCAAACTCGAAGAAGTGCGCGAAGCGCTGGCCGAATGTGGCGTGACCGGCCTGACCGTCACTGAAGTCAAGGGCTTTGGCCGCCAGAAAGGCCACACCGAGCTGTACCGGGGCGCCGAGTATGTGGTCGATTTCCTGCCCAAGGTCAAGGTTGAAGTGGTCGTCAAGAGCGACGATGTGGACCGCTGCGTTGATGCCATCGTGCGCGCCGCCCGCACCGGCAAGATCGGCGATGGCAAGATTTTTGTCACCAGCGTCGAGCGTGTGGTGCGCATCCGCACTGGCGAGCAGGATGAGTCGGCCGTTTAAATCTGGTCCAGCCGGGTGGTGGGCGCTGTGGTGCCCGCTGCCTGCACCAGCGCTTCGAGCAGCAAAGTTGCATTGCTGTCGCTGCGTATCAAGTCCATTTGCCAGTCGCTCATGAAGCCGTTTTGCACTGCTGAGTTCAGGAAAGTCAGCAGGCTGTCGTAAAAACCGTCCTGGTTGAGCAGGCCAACCGGCTTGTTGTGGTAGCCGAGCTGGCGCCAGCTCCAGACTTCAAAAAATTCTTCCAGCGTGCCGATGCCGCCGGGCAGGGCCAGAAATGCGTCGGCGTGTTCGGCCATGATGCGCTTGCGCTCGTGCATGTTTTCGACGATGTGCAATTCGGTGCAGCCGGTGTGCGCCCATTCGCGTTCAACCAGCGCCTTGGGGATGACGCCGATGACGCGCGCGCCTGCGGTCAGCGCTGCGTCGGCCAGAATGCCCATCAGCCCGTTGTGGCCGCCGCCGTAGACCAGCTGGCCGCCGTGCTGGCCGATCCAGCGGCCGACGGCCTCGGCCACGGCGGCAAATTCGGGGCTGTGGCCGGGCCGCGAGCCGCAATAGATGCACAGGGAAAAGGCCGGTTTTGTCAAAGTTGTTTCTGAAGTCATGCAGTCATTCGGTGAAAAATCGCCATCAGCCAGGTGAGCGAACACAGCAGCAGGCTGAGCAGCACGGCGGCGCTGCCCATGTCTTTGGCACGCTTGGACAGTTCATGCCAGTCGCCGCCGAAGCGGTCGATGGCGCATTCAATGCCGGTGTTGAGCAGCTCAACAATCATCACCAGCATGATGCTGCCAGCGAGCAGAACGGTTTCTGTCCAGCTGCGACCCAGCCAGAATGCGGTGGGAATCAGCACAAAGGCGGCGATGGCTTCCTGGCGGAAGGCGGTTTCGTTCCAGCCCGCTTGCAGGCCGGCCAGCGAGTAGCCTGCGGCGTGCCAGACGCGGCGCAGACCTTTGCGGTGTTTCTGGGCATCGACCGGGGGATGGGCGGACTCTGGTGCAGGCGTAGCGTTGTGGATTTTTGGGAACATGGATGGCATTGTCTCGCAGCACCAGCTCACGTTGGTGCGTCAAGGCGTGGCGCTGCTTGTCTCGTTCGTGCCTTTGCGGGCTTTGGGTTTTGTCACCCAGGTGATGAGGCGCGTGCCAGCCAGGGCATCGTGCCAGAACTGCTGCTGCGGATGAAAGCGCGCCAGAATTGCCCAGACGGCCACCCAGCCCAGCGATAAAACGGCGCCTTCGCGGCCAGACAGGCCCAGCAGCCAGGTGACGACGAGGGGAGGCAGGAACCACAGCCAGCTCAGCACGTAGCGCAGCAGGGCGCGTTGCTGGGTGAGGGCATTTTCCTGCGCATCCACGACGCGGATATTCCAGGTTTTCATGGCCAGCGTCTGGCCTTTGCCCCAGAACCAGGAGAAATAAATGCCCAGCACCACGAATATAAAAACCTGCTGGGCATGGCGGTTGTCCATCGCGTTGCGGGTCTGGCTCAAAGTGCTGAAGAGGTAATCCGCAATAAAGACCACGCCAAACAGCAGCAGGCCTTCATACATCCAGCAGGCCATGCGCCGGGGAATGGACGGGATTTGAATCGGGTTCTGGATCAATTTAAGTCACTTGAGTAAGGCGCGGCGAACGCCCAAACGCTGGGGGATTCAGCGTTGAGTCGGGGAGCTGGCTGCACCGACAGGTGCCGGGGCAGCGGCTGACGCGGCTGAAGCAGGGGCAACTGACGGCAAAGCGACGATTTTAGGCGCAGATGCGGGGGGCGCTTTGTGTACTCGCTTGTTGCCATCGGCAGGCAGCGTGGCCAGTTTTTGAGGCGCCACCGGCTTGAGTGCCGTTGCTGCACCGCTTGGTTTTGGGTTGGCCTTGGCGACGAGCTTTTGCTTTTCTTCTGGACTCAGTGCTTGGTAAGCATTCCACTTGGCCTTTTTTTCTTCCGGTGTCAATTGCCGTGACAGCTCTTTGGTCTTGCCAAAATTAAGCCTGGCCTGCGCACGCTGCTGGGGGCTGAGTGCCACCCATTCACTCATGCGGCTGTTGAGCTTGGCCTTTTGGGTGGGTGTTAGTGCTCGGTAGTTTTTGGAGATTTCCAGCCACTTGTGCTTTTGCGCTTCACTGAGGCCGTTCCAGTCCAATATCAGTGGTAAAAGTGCCTGCTGCTGCTCGGGCGTGAGTTTGCCCCAAGAGGGGCCGGACGGTGCTGCTTTGACTAAGGGCTTCGGTTGGCTGCTTTCCAAGGTTGCGCTGGCCGAAGGTAAGGGCTCAGGTGGTGTAGCGGAAAACCCCGATGCCGACTCCAGCATCAGGGCGATCAAGGTCAGCGCACCCAGGAGTCGCTTGGTATTCTTGCGAACGAGCTCACCTCGGCACTGTGAGTGCCAGTGGCTCGACGGGCTAAAAAAGAGAGCCGACGCCTTCATTCGACGGTCGAGGTTTGACGTGTGCTCTTGAGAAACTGGACAAAACCCGGATCAGCAAAGGCGGCTGGAGGCAGTTCATCGGTGAGCAGCGCCGAATCTACTTCGGCCACTTCTTCGGCGCGCCTGTCATTTTGGATCGAATTGATGGCCAGCAGGCCAACCACCAGCGCAATCAGGGGCAGTACCGTGCCAATGCGCCCCCACCAACCTAGGGTTTCTTCTGAATCCCAAGTCAGTGCGGCACTGGAGCCTGTCGAAATCAGGCTGACAGCCGTCTGGGTCTTGGCAATTTTGCGCTGAGACAGCGCCTGAACCCGGGCCGCACGCAGGCGCTCTGAAATGTCATGCGGCAACTCGGTCGTTGTCTGGGAGAGACGAAATGCCACTTTGTGCGCAAAACGGTCTTCCAATAAGGCTGTATTTCTTTCGGGTGAATTCATCATGGTTTTATACCTTTGGCGCTCAGGGCTCTACTGAGGGCATGAACTGCGCGGGAGCAGTGTGTCTTGACGCTGCCCTCCGAGCAGCCCATGATGGCAGCAGTCTCGGCCACATCCATCTCTTCCCAATAACGCATTAGGAAGGCTTCTCGTTGACGGTCTGGCAATTTTTGAACCTGTTGCTCAATTTCAAGCAGGAGTTGGCTTCGTTCTGTTGCATCTTGGGCACTTTCTGTTCCTTCTGAGCTGGTCAGGCTTTCCAAAGTTTCCAGAAGGTCAAAATCTCCGTCCTCTGAGGGGGCGGCGAACTCGCTCATGTTAGAAAAAATCGCGTTGCGGGTCTTGCGCCGCCGGAACCAGTCTAGCGTGGTGTTCGACAAAATCCGTTGGAACAGCATGGGCAGTTCTGCCGCAGGCTTGTCGCCGTAATGCTGGGCCAGCTTCATCATGCTGTCCTGAACGATATCGAGGGCGGCTTCTTCGTCCCGCACATGGTAGATGCTGCGTTTGAAGGCTCTTTTTTCAACGCTTTTCAGGAAGTCGGAAAGTTCTTGTTCAGTGGCCAACGGTGTGGGCTCCAGTGTGTCCGGCGTTTTAGTTATCGATTTGCGCGAGGGTCAGGCGCGCATGACCATTAGGCATGTCAGGCAAGGACTTGAGCCGAAAATTATCGCATCCCGCGTGACAAATGCCGCTGCGGCAGTTTCCGCTCTGCGAGTCCCTTGTGCAACAGGGGCTATACGCAGTGTCATAATGCTGGTTGCATATCAAAAGGCAAACGGGTCATGGTTCGGCGAATTATGTTTTCGCTTATGGTTTTGGCCTCAAGTCTCGACGCTGCTTCATAAGAGCGGGCCAAGAGGCACCCTAGGTATTTCGTTAGAGAAATTCACAAAGGTTCATCATGGAAATCAATAAAGCGGAAATCGCTTCCGCAGCCGCCGCATCCGCCTCCTCAAACGTCCAGGAACTCCGGGGCGCTGAAATCCTCATCAAGGCGCTTCAAGCCGAAGGTGTCAAGCACATCTGGGGTTATCCCGGCGGCGCAGTTCTGCATATTTACGACGCTTTTTATAAGCAAGACACCATTCAGCATGTGCTGGTGCGCCACGAGCAGGCCGCCGTCCACGCCGCCGATGGCTACGCCCGCGCCACTGGCGATGTCGGCGTCGCGCTGGTCACCTCCGGCCCCGGCCTGACGAACGCTGTGACCGGCATTGCCACCGCCTACATGGACAGCATCCCGATGGTGATCATCAGCGGACAGGTGCCGACCTCTGCGATTGGCATGGATGCCTTCCAGGAATGTGACACCGTCGGCATCACGCGCCCCATCGTCAAGCACAATTTCCTGGTCAAGGACGTGTGCGACATGGCTGAAACCATGAAGAAGGCTTTTCATATTGCCCGTACCGGCCGTCCCGGCCCTGTCGTGGTCGATATCCCGAAGGACGTTTCCTTCAACAAGACGGCCTATGCTGGTTATCCGCAGAGCGTCGAAATGCGCTCTTACAACCCGGTGCGCAAAGGCCATGCGGGCCAGATCCGCAAGGCGCTGC
>Ga0302264_1000446_pt1 | contig 11170 bp, 16 predicted proteins | sample II_Fen_N3_4_FD_194563 | JGI IMG/M metagenome (GOLD analysis project Ga0302264, IMG submission 194563) | Peat permafrost microbial communities from Stordalen Mire near Abisko, Sweden - II_Fen_N3_4 | ecosystem: Environmental > Terrestrial > Soil > Wetlands > Permafrost | place: Sweden: Abisko... | reverse complement strand
TAGATTTCGCTATTTATTCGATAGCGGTTAATTCCCGTTGACAAAGACATGTTGGCTGACAAGCCTTATCAAGGCAGGAATTTATTTAAAAGAGCTGACTGGTAATATCACGCATGCTTATGACATCCTCTACGCCCCCCCAGGACACTGCCGACGAAGGCACTCCTGTTTCCGTCAAGATTCGTGAACGTCTGGCGCTGGCCCGCAAGCGTTTCAATGCCAATGACAACATTGCCGAGTTCATTCAGCCCGGCGAGCTTGAGCGCCTGCTCGACGAGGTGGAAGTCAAGATGCAGGGCGTTCTCGACAGCATGGTGATCGACACGGCCAGCGACCATAACACCGGCAACACCGCACGCCGCGTGGCCAAGATGTACATCAACGAGGTGTTCCGGGGGCGCTACGTGCATGCGCCGACGATCACCGAGTTCCCCAATGCCGAGCACCTCAACGAGCTGATGATCGTCGGGCCGATTACCGTGCGCAGCGCCTGTTCGCACCATTTTTGCCCGGTCATTGGCAAGGTGTGGATTGGCGTTCTGCCCAACGAGCACACCAACGTGATTGGTCTGTCCAAATACGCCCGGCTCGCCGAATGGGTGATGGGCCGCCCGCAGATTCAGGAAGAAGCCGTCGTGCAGTTGGCCGACCTCATCATGGAAAAGACCCAGCCCGACGGCCTGGCCATCGTGATGGAGGCGAGCCACTACTGCATGGCCTGGCGCGGCGTCAAGGACATGGACAGCAAGATGATCAACTCCGTCATGCGCGGCGTTTTTCTGAAGGATTCGACGCTGCGGCGCGAGTTTCTGGCCCTCATTCCGCGCTGAAAAAGCTCAAAGGATTACGCTATGTTGGTACGTTTGCTCTATGCCAGTCGCGTGGTGGACGCCAGTGCCGAGGCCATCGAGGCGATTTTGACCCAGTCGCGCCAGCACAACCCGGCCAGCGGCATCACTGGCATTCTTTGCTATGGTGGCGGGATTTTTCTGCAGGCGATTGAAGGCGGGCGCATGGCGGTGAACGCGCTGTACGGCCACATCCAGAAAGACCTGCGTCACAAGGATGTGGTGCTGCTGGACTACGAGGAAATTTCGGAACGCCGCTTTGGCGGCTGGACGATGGGGCAGGTCAACTTGCTCAAGCTGAACCATTCGATTTTGCTGAAGTATTCCGAAAAAGCTGAACTTGACCCGTATGCGGCCTCGGGCAAGGTGTCGCTGGCGCTGCTGGAAGAATTGATGGCCACCGCCGCCATCATGGGCCGCGCCTGAGCAGGCGCCCGCCTTCAGTCGCCCGCCGGACAATCAGGGGCGCACGACGATGTCGTTGCGCACGCCCTTGACATTTTTGACGCTGCGGGCAATGTTTTCCGCCTGATTGCGTTCGGCGCTTGACTTGGCAAAGCCAGAGAGCTGAACGGTGCCGTTGAGCGTTTCCACGCTGATCGAGGATGCCGCCACGGTCGTGTCTTCAACAAATTTGGCTTTCACAGCGGTCGTGATGGCCGAGTCATCCACATAGGAGCCGGTCGTTTCCTGACCGCGCATCACGGCGCAGCCACTGCCAATGAGGGTAATGCCAGTCAGGGTTGCGAGTGCAATGGCGCGAACGTATTTCATGGGATGTTCCTTTGGAGTCGGTTGAAAGGGAAAGGCACTGAAAATGACGGCTGGCATCCTTATCGCCTGGTTTTATGGCGACGAAGATGGGCTGTCAAACGGTTGCGGGGGCGGGTTGCGTGGCGCCCCCGAGAGCAAGGCGCCGGGAAGCCCGGAGGATTTCAGGGCGGCCAGCAGCACGCCTGCCGACACCATGCGCCAAGGCCGCAGCACGACGGCAGCGGCGCCCGCTCCGGCGGAAATCAGCAGCAGCTTGAAGGGATGCGCCTGCGCGTAGTCGTGCAAAAGAGGCTCGGCCAAGTCCACCACCGCGCTGGCCGGATGGCGATACCACCAGTTGCGCATGGCGTATTTGACGATGCGCCAGGTCTGACCAGAAGACGCGGGCCCGATGGCGGGCAGCTCACTGCTCTGCGGGTCAAGGTCCATCTCGTTTTCCTCGATGCGGCGGTGGCGGCTCATGTGCCGCACCAAGGCCTTGCGGCTGATGGCCAGACGTTCCTGGGGGCTGAGTTCGGTAAGGTGGGACATGCCGGGTGTTTTCGCGGAAGTGACGGAAGGGAATGGGGGCTTATGCGATGGTGCGCAAGGCTTGGGTGTCGCTGTTAATTTGCGCTTTCAGCTCAGGAAAGCGTTCGCGCCGAAGTGGCTTCATGGCCATGCGCGTGGCGGTGACCGAGACCACCAGCAAGGCGCCCGGCACGGCCAGCAGCACCCAGTGGAACTGATTTTGCAAAACCCCCAGCATCAGCGCCGTGCCTGCCAGACCCAAAAACACAAACCAAGCCAGCACCGCCACCAGGCCCGCCCAGAAACGTGCGAGCAACTCAGCCCCGGCGCTGGAGGCTTCCTTGTGGAGTAGCTCGCCATAGGCTGAGAGGTGATCCACGACCAAATCGGGTCGCTGGACAAGGGTGGAGAAAAGCGGGTGCAGCATAAATGGGCGTCAGGTTGGGCGTGGAGCAGGAAGTTCGGGGTGGAGGTGAATTTCAGTAACGGGTTTTAGGGCGGTTACGGCTGCGCTGACGTGCGGCGGCCACCAGCAGCGCCACGCCTGCGCCAACACCGGCGGCCATCAGGATGGAGCGCACCGGCTGCTCGGCCACGTAGCGCGTGGTCACGCCGGCGGCACGCTTGAGCGACTGCTCGGCACGCACCCGGGCTTCGGAGGCCAGGTCCAAGCTGTGCTGGGCCATTTTTTGGGCCTTGGAAGCGAGCATGTCCACCACCGGATCGACATTGCCGCGAAGCTGGCGCAGCCGGTTTTCGGCCTTGTCCAGCGCCTGGCGGGCATATTCCTGTGTTGATTCAGACGCCTGACTGGCGCCCTGAACCAAGTCGTCGGAAGCTTGGCGAATCATGGGTATCACATCGTTTTTGGAGGTATTCATGGCAAATCCCTGCGATCAGTTGGGTTAAAGATTTTTGGAAGTGAAAAAGAGAACTGGCGCCCTCTGAGCGTTTCAGCGGCCCCTGAACAGGCTCACGATAAAGCTGACGATAGCCATGATAGCGAAGATGACGAAAAGTATTTTCGCAATCTCGGCAGCACCTGCCGCGATACCGCCAAAGCCAAACACCGCCGCAATCAAGGCAATCACCAGAAAAACAACTGAATAATGCAGCATATCCATCTCCTCGCGATTAAAACTTTCTCTTCCTTCAGCTTAATCAGCGATGGATTCTTTGTTCATTGGATGAGTGCTTGTTGTGCTGTCAGGGTTCAGGGGGCGCTTTTTGTAGGATGACGCATCACATGGGCTTGGGCAAAATCGCACCGATCTCGGTGCCTTTTCCTTCGGTGCTGATGATGCTGAGCTTTCCGCCCGCTGCCTCGACCCGGTGGCGCATGCCGGTCAGGCCGTGTCGGCTCGGGTCAACATGCTGCGGATTGAAGCCCTGGCCGTTGTCCTTGACCATGACGGCGATGTAGCCATCGAGGTTGCGCAGGCTGATCTGGGCCTGACTGGCGTTGGCATATTTGGCAATGTTGGTCAGCGACTCCTGGGCCAGCCGGTACACCGTCAACTGGGCCGAGCCGCCAAGTTCAACTTGTTCCAACTCGGTGCTGATGCTCAGGCCCGAGCGTTCCTCGAATTCACGCGCCAGAATTTCCAGCGAAGCCACCAGCCCCAGATGCGACAGCGAGGACGGGCGCAGGTCTTCGACGATGCGGCGCTTTAGGGCAATGCCGCTGTTTAGGGTGCGGATCAGGTGCTCCAAGCGTTCGGTGGCTTCCGGCTGGCTGGTGCCTAGGCGCGACCTGATGCGAGCTACATCGAGCTTAGCGGCGGTCAGCAGCGCGCCCAGCTCGTCGTGCAGTTCGCGTGCCAGGTGGCCGCGTTCGTCTTCGCGGACATTTTGCAGGTGGGTGGCCAGCTCGGCCAGACTGGTGGTGCGCTCATGCACCTGTGTTTCGAGCAGGTCGCGCTCGAACTCCAGGGATTCCTGCTCGCGCAGGCCAGAGTCCATCCGTGTCTTGGTTTGCCACAGGTAGATGCAAAAGGCCAGCACGGCCCCCACTGCTGTCACGGCAATGCCGATGCGCGCGAGCAGCAGCGTCCTTTTGATCTGTCGCTGGCCCTGGGCCATGTCCCAGTTGTTGCTGGCAACCAGTCTGGCCGACTGTTCGCGGATGACCTCCATCTGCTCATTACCCACGTCGGTGGACAGCACAAACTTCCAGCCCGCTTCATTGCCTTGCTTGCGCATGCGCACAGTCAGGTCCATTTCGGCCAACTTGCGTGCCACATGCTGCGACAGCACATCGAAGTCGGCGAGCTGTTGCGGGTCGTGGGTGAATTGCCCGTGCAACTGCGTCAGGTTCTGGTTGATGTCGGCAGTCGCCGTGTTGTAGGGCGCCAGATAGCGCGCATCGCCGGTGAGTAGGTAGCCGCGCTGCCCAGTCTCGGCGTTGAGCATCTGCGCGACCAGCTTGCTGATGGCGCTGCGGGTTTGCTGGGCCGTTTCGATCTGGCTGAGTGCCTTGGTGGACTGGCTGAAACTAGCCTCGTTGATGAAGATCAGGGTCACAGCCGCCAGCACGGCTAGTGTCAGGCTGATGAGCATTTTGGGTAGGGTCAGTTTTTTCACTGCAAAACTCCGTTACGTACTTGAAGTGACAACTCTTCAATAATGGACGCTTGAAGTCGATGCTGGTGACTGATTTGAAAGTATTTTTTAAATCACCCTGCCAGACGCTCTCAAAGAAAGACAGGGACACTACGTGATCAAAATCGGAATTGTGGATGACCACGCCATCATTCGTTCGGGGCTGAAGCAATTTTTCTCGGATTATGTGGACCTGCGCGTGGTTGGGGAGGCCGCCAGCGGGCGAGAGGCGATTGACCTGATTCGCAACGTCCCGCTGGACATCTTGGTGATGGATCTGTCCATGCCGGGCCAGAGCGGGATTGATGCGCTGGCGATGATCCGGGCCAAGGCGCCGGAGGTGGGCATCCTCATTCTCAGCGGCTACCCGGAGGCGCATTACGCCGTCAACTTGATCCGCCAGGGCGCCAGCGGCTACCTGAACAAAGAGTGCGATCCATCGGAAATTGTCGATGCGATCCGCATCATTTCGCTGGGCAAGCGCTACATCACGGCGGGGGTGGCCGAATTGTTGGCGCAGCAGCTCAGCAGACCCAGAGGCATGACCGCGCACGAGCAGTTGTCGGAGCGCGAATTTCAGGTGTTCCTCAAGCTGGCCAAGGGTGAAACGGCGGGCGACATTGCCAAGGCGCTGTCCTTGAGCGTGAAAACCGTCAGCACCTACCGCACCCGCGTGATGGAAAAGATGAGCTTGGCGTCCAACAGCGACCTGACCTATTACGCCCTGAAAAACAAGCTGATCGACTGACCACGCGCCCGGCGGCGCTCAAGCCTGAGCGCTGTTTTGCTGCAGGCAAAAATCGACCAACCCGTCAATCTCGTTGGATTTGTCAAACACGGCGTCCACGCCTAACTGGGCGCAGCGTTGGCGGATGTCCGCCGTGGCGTAGTTGCTGAGCACCACGACCTTGCGTCGCGCAGGCCGGTCGCGGCAAGCGGCCAAGACACCCAAACCGCTGCCTTGCTTGAGGAATAAATCGACAATCGCCAGATCCCACTCCTGCTGTCGGTCGGTTAGCCAGGCTTTTCCATCATTTTCGGTTTCCGCCATGCCGACGGCGGTCACGCCTGCGAGTTCTTCGAGGGTTCCAATCAGGTTCTCCCGAATAGTGGGGTTGTCCTCAACGATATAGATTTTGAGTCTCACGGTTCAAGTCCTGGTAACGCAAGGTCCAGCCACGACGGACGGCAAGAATCAAGAAATCTCGACCCACCTTGTTTCCTAATGTATCTGTCATTGCCCAGAAATTGTGCCAGTGACTTCTGAATCTATGTGTAGGCTGTTTCCTACGGTTGCGCTGTGCCGCAAACGGCGCAGCCGCTGTGGCGCTGCAACTGCATTTCATCCCAGCGCATGTTGCGGCCATCGAGCAGCAGCAGTCGCCCCGTCAGCGGCTGGCCGATGCCGCACAGCAGCTTGAGCGCCTCGGCCACCTGCACCGTGCCAACAATGCCAACCAGTGGCGCAAACACCCCCATGCTGGCGCATTGGGTTTCTTCAAGCCGCTCTGACTCTGGAAACACGCAGGCGTAGCAGGGCGATTCGGCGCTGCGCGGGTCGTACACCGCGATCTGGCCGTCAAAGCGAATCGCCGCGCCCGACACCAGCGGTTTTTTGTGCCTGACGCAGGCGCGGTTGATGGCGTGGCGGGTGGCAAAGTTGTCGGTGCAGTCGAGCACCAGATCGGCTTGCGGCACCAGCCGCTCCAGCAGCGCGTCATCGGCGCGCTCGGTGACGGGCGTGACGCGGACATCGGGGTTCAGCGCGGCCACCGCCTTTTGCGCTGAATGCGCCTTGAATTCGCCGATGCGCGCTGTGCTGTGGGCAATCTGGCGCTGCAGGTTGGTCGCTTCGACCCGGTCATGATCGACGATGGTCAGGTGCCCGACACCGGCGCAGCCCAGGTACAGCGCCACCGGCGAGCCCAGTCCACCCGCGCCAATCACCAGCACATGGGCGGCGAGCAGGGCTTGCTGGCCCTCAATGCTGATCTCGTCAAGCAGGATATGGCGCGAGTAGCGCAGCAGCTGGTCGTCGTTCATGAGAAAGCAGAAAGTGGGAGGACAAATAAAAAAACCGGACGCTTTAAGGGCGTCCGGCTGATGGAGTGCGAAATGGCACGAGACAAGACCTGCGCGCTGGCGCTTGAGGCTTTATCAGTTGTCTTTTTTCTCGTTTTTCGTCTCGACCACGGCGGTCTTACTGACCAGCACTGGCTGGCCCTTGAGCTGCTTGATGGCCTGGGCCAGCGGGAAGTCCTTGTCGCTGCCGAGTTCAGGCGGGCGGCGCTGTTCGGGCGTCTTCTTGGACTCTTCTTCGAGTCGCTTCAAGGCTTCCTCGCGGGCTTTTTCGCGGCTGGCATCCTTGACTTCGGCGCCTTGGCCGCTGTTGAGGTGCTTTTCCAAATCGGCCTCGCGGGTGCGCAGCGCGGCAAACGGGCTGCCCTCGGCGGTCTCGTCAATCATCACGTCCGGCACGATACCGCGCGCCTGAATCGACTTGCCGCTCGGCGTGTAGTAACGCGCCGTGGTCAGCTTGATGCCGGTGTCGGGGCCGAGCGGGCGCACCGTCTGCACCGAGCCCTTGCCGAAAGTTTGGCCGCCCATGACGGTGGCGCGCTTGTGATCCTGCAGCGCACCGGCGACGATTTCGCTGGCCGAGGCCGAGCCTTCGTTGACCAGCACCACCAGCGGCACCGTTTTCAGCCCGGCGGGCAGATTTTTCAGTGGATCGTTGCCGTTGCGGCGCTGGTAAAACTCCGGCGCAGCCTTGTAGGTGAACTTGCTTTCAGCCAACTGGCCGTTGGTCGAGACCACGGTGACGTTTTCCGGCAGAAAAGCGGCTGAAATAGCCACCGCTGCATCGAGCAGGCCGCCCGGATCGTTGCGCAAATCGAGCACCAAGCCCTTCAGCTTGGGCTCTTGCTTGTAAATCTGGTCAATTTTGGTGACGAAGTCATCAACTGTGCGTTCCTGGAACTGGCTCAAGCGAATCCAAGCGTAGCCGGGTTCGATCACCTTGCTGCGTACCGACTGGGTGCGAATTTCCTCGCGGATGATGGTCACCGGGAAGGTGCGGTTTTCATCTTTGCGGAAAATTGTCAGCACGACTTTGGTCTGGGGCTCGCCGCGCATTTTTTTCACCGCGTCGTTCAGGCTCAGACCTTTGACGGCGGTGTCGTCGATGCGGGTGATCAAATCGTTGGGCTTGAGCCCGGCGCGGTCAGCGGGCGAGCCTTCAATGGGCGACACCACTTTGACCAGCCCGTCTTCCTGGCTGATCTCGATGCCGACGCCGACAAAGCGCCCGGACGTGCCTTCGCGGAATTCCTTGTACGATTTCTTGTCGAAATAGACAGAATGCGGGTCCAAGCTGGCGACCATGCCGGAAATGGCGTCGGTGATGAGTTTTTTCTCGTCCACCGGCTCGACATAGTCGCTCTTGACCATGCCAAAAACTGCTGCCAACTGCTGTAGCTCCTCAAGCGGCAAGGGCGCCATGCCAGCCCGCGCCACTGCCTGTAGTTGCGTCGTGGTGAGCGCACCGGCCAAAGCGCCAATCGAAATCCAGCCTGCTATTTTGAGCTTTTGACCCATAAAGTACTTTCCTAAACCTGTTGAGGAGCCAAAGCTCCTGCGTATCGCGGCAATATACACCTTGGAGTCGGGCGCCTCGCTACAGTTCCGCAGCCTGCGGCGCTGTAGCGCAAGAAATACTAGATTTTTTACGCCTGTTCACAAAAAATGGCGCTATCACGGCGGGCAGGGCTTCAGGCCACCGGCTGCGCTTGCGCCGGTGGTGGCCTCAAGCGGCAACAGCCGCGCCCTGCGCGCTGACGGCAGCGGCGGCCTTGGCGGCGGCTTCGCTGTCGCCTAGGTAGTAGCTGCGCAGCGGTTTCAGGTTTTCGTCCAGCTGATACACCAGCGGAATGCCGTTGGGAATGTTCAGGCCGACGATGTCGTCGTCGGAAATGTTGTCCAGGTACTTGACCAGTGCGCGAATCGAGTTGCCGTGCGCGGCCACCACGATGCGCTTGCCGCTCTTGATGGCGGGCGCCATCGCCTCGTTCCAGAACGGCAGCACGCGGGCCACGGTGTCTTTCAGGCATTCGGTCAGCGGCACCTGTTCGGGCGCTAAGTCGACGTAGCGGCGGTCGGCGCGTTCGCAGCGCTCGTCGTCGGCGGCCAGTGCAGGTGGCGGCGTGTCGTAGCTGCGGCGCCAGACCAGCACCTGCTCGTCGCCGAATTTCTTCGCGGTTTCAGCCTTGTTCAAGCCTTGCAGGGCGCCGTAATGGCGCTCGTTCAGGCGCCAGCTGTGTTCGACTGGCAGCCAGGTGCGGTCCATTTCGTCAAGCACATGCCACAGCGTGCGCGTGGCGCGCTTGAGCACGCTGGTGTAGGCCACATCGAAATCGTAGCCTTCGGCCTTGAGCAACTGACCCGCGCCTTTGGCCTGGGCGATGCCGGTGTCGGTCAGATCGACATCGGTCCAGCCGGTAAAGCGGTTTTCAAGATTCCAGCTGGATTCGCCGTGGCGGATGAGCACGAGTTTGTACATGGTGAGGCAGTTTGAAAGGATGGGGAAAAGGAATAAAAAATGGCCGAATGGCCAATTTCTGCCTCCATTCTAAAATCACCGCTTGAGTGACAAAACATACCAAAGGTAGAACGTGAAATTCTTGATCGATAACTGGATGCTGATTTCAATCGCCCTGGCCTCGGGCGGCATGTTGCTGTGGCCCGCCATCACCGGCGGCATGGCGGCGGGCGACCTGACGGCCAGCAGCGCCGTGCAACTGATGAACCGCGAAAAAGCCGTGGTGGTCGATGTCTGCGAGACGGGGGAGTTTGCCGCTGGCCACATCGTCGGCGCGAAAAACATTCCGCTGGGCGATCTGGAAGCCAAGCTGCCCGGCGCCGTGAAAAACAAGACGCTGCCCTTGATTCTGGTGTGCGCCAGCGGCATGCGCTCGGGCCGTGCGGTGGCGATTGCCAAAAAGCTCGGCTACGAACAGGCCCAGTCGCTGGGCGGCGGCCTCAAGGCTTGGAAAGAAGCCAATCTGCCCATCGAAAAGGCTTGAGCAACCATGCAAACCGTCAAAATTTACACCACCGGCACCTGTCCCTACTGCATTCAGGCCAAGCGTGTGCTGGCGCAGCGCGGTGTGACCGAGCTTGATGAAATTCGCGTCGATTTGCTGCCCGGCGAGCGCCAGAAAATGCGGGAAATCACCGGGCGAACCAGCGTGCCGCAGATTTTCATCGGCGCCACCCATGTCGGCGGCTGCGATGACTTGATGGCGCTTGATGCAGCGGGCGGCTTGCTGCCTTTGCTGGGCGCCGCCGCCTGAGATAATGATTTTCAGCCTGCCCGGCGCAGGCCTTGCCAACTTCTTATTTTTAGCCTCCTGACGAAAGAAAAAAACCTCATGGCCGATACCAATCTTGACCCCGTTTTCCAAATCCAGCGCGTCTATCTGAAGGACGTTTCGCTGGAGCAGCCCAATTCGCCCGAAATCCTGCTCAACCCCGAGCAGCCCGGCGTCGAAATTCAGCTGGGCGTGGATGCCAAGCCGGTCGCCGAAGGCGTGTTTGAAGTGACTGTGACCGCCACGGTGCATACCAAAATTGGCGACAAGACGGTGTTTCTGGTCGAAGCCAAGCAGGCCGGTATTTTCGAGCTGCGCAACATGCCCGAAGAGCAACTCAGTGCGCTGCTCGGCATTGCCTGCCCGCAAATCGTTTATCCCTACCTGCGCGGCAATGTGGCCGATGTGATCCAGCGCGGCGGTTTCCCGCCCGTGCATCTGGCGGAAATCAACTTCCAGGCCATGTATGAGCAGCAACTCGCCAGTGCGGCGACATCGGCTCCTGAGGCGCCTCAAGTCCTCGCCTAATCTCCGTCAGGGCGCCCTGCGGGGCGTCTTGCGGTTTTTTTGCCATGAAAATTATCGTTCTCGGGGCGGGCGCCTGGGGCACCGCGCTGGCCGTCAATGCGGCGCGGGCTCAAAATGCCGATACGCCCCGGCATCAAGTCACCCTGTGGGCGCGTGATGCGGCGCTTGTCGCCGCCATGCAGGCCGAGCGGGCCAACACCCGTTACCTGTCCGGCGTCGGACTGCCGGAGTCGCTGCTGCTGCAAGGCGGCCAGGATTCTCTGGCGCAGGCGCTCCACGGGCAAGACCTCATCATTTTGGCCACGCCGCTGTCGGCTGCGCGCAGCATGCTGCAAAGCCTGCAGCACGCGACGGTGCCGGTCGCGTGGCTGAGCAAGGGCTTTGAAGCGCCGCTGCCTTCGGCGCCGCCCGATTCGTTTGGCCTGATGGTCCACGAGATACGCGCCCAAGTCGCGCCCGATTTGCGCACCGGCATTCTGAGCGGCCCGAGTTTTGCAATGGAAGTGGCCCGCCGCCAGCCGACCGCGCTGGTCGCCGCCA
>Ga0302264_1000443_pt1 | contig 11185 bp, 10 predicted proteins | sample II_Fen_N3_4_FD_194563 | JGI IMG/M metagenome (GOLD analysis project Ga0302264, IMG submission 194563) | Peat permafrost microbial communities from Stordalen Mire near Abisko, Sweden - II_Fen_N3_4 | ecosystem: Environmental > Terrestrial > Soil > Wetlands > Permafrost | place: Sweden: Abisko... | reverse complement strand
CGGAAGCCCGCCTCGCCCTCGGCCGCGAAGATCTCGGGGATCGTCATGCCCGCCGATGCCTCGATCTCGTCGTCGAGGTCCACGAACACGGCCTCGTGGCGGGTGGCCACGCGCCGTCCGACCGCGGTCTTGCCGCTCCCGGGGAGGCCGACCAGGACGAGGTCCATCGCTGGCCCTCAGGCCTCGTCGGACGCGCCGGCGATCCGGGCCCGGTAGCGCGCCAGGTTGCCGGCCACCTCGGCCATCGAGTCCCCGCCCGTCTTCTCCAGGACGAATGCGGCGAGCGTAAGCATGACCATCGCCTCGGCGATGACACCGGCCGCGGGCACGACCGAGATGTCGCTGCGCTCGTAATGGGCCCTGTCCACGACGTCGCCCGTCAGCAGGTCCGCCGTGGGGAGCGGTCGGGCGAGCGTGGAGATGGGCTTGACCGCACCGCGGACGACGATCGGTTCGCCGTTCGTGACGCCGCCCGTAAGGCCGCCCGCGTTGTTGGTCCGGTGGACCCACGTCCCGTCCGGCCGCCTGCCCTCGATGATGTCGTGGACGGCGGACCCGAACCGGCGCGTCTGCTCGAACCCGAGGCCGAGCTCCACGCCCTTCACGATGTTGATGCCCATGACGGCGGCCGCCAGGGCCGCGTCCAGCCGCCGGTCCCAGTGGACGTAGCTGCCGAGCCCGACGGGGGCCCCGTGGACGACGACCTCGAACACGCCACCGACGGTGTCGCCCGCGGACCGCGCCTCGTCGATCCTCGCGATCATCGCCGTCTCGGCATCGGGGTCCGGGCAGCGGAGGGGCGATGCCTCGGCCTCGTCCTGCGTCCGGGTGCAGCGCGTCGGGTCGACGGCCACCCCGCCCACCTCCGCCGTGAACGACCAGGCCTCGATCCCCAGCTCCCGGAGGAACGCACGGGCGACGCCGCCGACCGCGACCCGCGCCGCGGTCTCGCGCGCGGACGAGCGCTCGAGGACGTTGCGGACGTCGTCGAAGCCGTACTTCAGGGCGCCCGCGAGATCCGCGTGACCGGGCCGGACCGCGGTGACCGGCCTGGCGCGCTTGTTGCCCTCCCCGGCCATGGACGCGAGCCCTGCGGCCTCGTCGTCGGAGAGCGGTCCGACCTGCATCACGCGGGTCCAGTTCTCCCAGTCGCGGTTTGCGAGCTCGAGGAGGATCGGCGAGCCCAGGGTTCGACCGTGGCGGACGCCGGACAGGATCCGCGCGCGGTCCTGCTCGATCGACTGGCGGGCACCGCGGCCGTACCCGCGCTGGCGCCGGGCAAGGTCGACCGCGAGGTCGTCCTCGGTCAGGGCCAGCCCGGCCGGGACGCCCTCCAGCACGGCACCCAGCATGGGGCCGTGGCTCTCGCCGGCCGTGAGGAACCGGAAGCGGTCCACGCGCTCTCCAGCCGCTCCGGGCCGCCGTCAGGCGCCCGCGGGCTCGGGCGCGGCGGGCTCACCCTCGGCAGAGGTGATCCCGCGAGCCCGTGCCTCGGTGAGGGCTGCGTGCATGACGTCGATGGGGGCCGGCTGCCCGGTCCAGAGCGTGAACGAGGCCGCGCCCTGGTGGAGGAGCATCAGCTCGCCGTCCGCCGTGGTGCAGCCAGCGGACTGGGCGTCGCGGAGCAGGCGGGTGCTCGAGTAGATGAGGTCCAGCACCAGCAGGTCGGGCGTCAGGATCTCGGCCGGGATCGGCGATTCGTCCGCGTTCAGGCCGATCGACGTGGCGTTGACCAGGACCTTGGCCTTCGAGAGCTCCGCCTCGATGATCGACTCGTGCCAGGGCATGGCGCGCAGGTCCATGTGCGATGAGCTGCGCGCGAAGTGCTTGACCATGGCCTCGGCCCGGTGCAGGTGCCGGTTGAACACGACGATGCGCTGGAAGCCCTCGCGGATCAGGCCGTACACGACGGCCCGTGAGCCGCCGCCCGCGCCGAGCACCACGGCCTGGCGGGGCATCTTCTGTTTCCCGACCAGCCTGTCGAGGGCGATCTTGAACCCCGGCACATCCGTGTTGTGCCCGACGAGCTTCCTGCCCTCCTTGGTGAGGGTGTTGACGGCGCCCGTGATGTGGGCCTCGTCCGTCTGGCGGTCCGTGTGCGGGACCACCCGCTCCTTGTGCGGGATCGTGACGTTGGCGCCCAGGAACTCCTCGCCACGGAGCTCGGCGAGCGCCTCGGCGAGCTCGGCCGGGCTGCGATCCCAGAGCTCGTAGCCCGCGTCGATGCCCAGGTGGTCGAAGGCGGCCTGCTGCATCGCCCCGGACAGCGAGTGGGCGACCGGATGGCCGATGAGGACGACGCGCTTCGTCATGCTCGCACCCCTTCGAGTTCGCGGAAGAATCCCGGGTACGAGATCGCCGCCGACCCGGGTCGGCGAACGATGGTCTCGCCCTCGGCGATGAGGCCGGCGATGGCGAACGTCATCGCAAGCCGGTGGTCGTCCAGTGTCTCGGTGACGGCGCCGCGGAGCCGGGCACCGCCCTCGATCTCGATGTCGTCGCCCGTGACGCGCACTCGCGCGCCAAGGGCCGTGAGCCCGTCGGCGATCCCGGCGATCCGGTCCGACTCCTTGTGGCGGAGCTCCCCGGCGCCCCGGATCCGGGTCGTGCCGCTCGCCGCGGTCGCGGCGAGCGCGAGAATCGGGATCTCGTCGATGGCCGCCGCCACGTCGGCGGGGGACAGGTCGATGGCCCGAAGGTCGCTGGACCGGACCACGAGGTCTGCGAGGGGCTCGCCGTCCGGCCCGCCGGGGGAGGTGCGGTCGTGCTCCTCGATGTCGGCGCCCATGCGCCGCAGGATGTCGATGATGGCACGCCGAGTGGGGTTCGTGCTGACCCCGTCGAGGTGCAGCTCCGCATCCGGGTGGATCGCGGCCGCCACCAGCCAGAATGCGGCCCCGGACGGGTCCGACGGGACGGTCTCGGCGACGGCACGGACGGCGGACGGGCCGGCGAGGCGGACCACGTGCCGGCCGTCGGCGGCCGTCGTCCCGGTCACGGCCACTCCGCGGACGCGGAGCATCCGCTCCGTGTGATCGCGCGTCTGCAGGGCCTCGGAGACCGCGCTCTCACCGTCCGCGGCGAGGGCCGCCAGCAGGATCGCCGACTTCACCTGGGCGCTGGGCAGCGGCGTGGCGTAGGTGATGGCGGTCAGGCGCCGGCGGCCCGTGATCGCCAGCGGCAGGAGCGTGGCTCCACGGCGGCCCCCGAAGGACGCGCCCATCGCGGCGAGCGGCTCGACCACGCGCCCCATCGGCCGGCGCCGCAGCGAGGCGTCCCCATCCAGCACCGCGAACAGCGGCCTCCCCGCCAGCAGCCCGGCGACGAGTCGCGTGCTGGTCCCGGAGTTCCCGCAGTCCAGGATCCCGTCGGGTTCGCGCAGGTCCGCGCCGCCCGGCGAGACCACGCGGTAGTCCACGCGCCCGGAGCGCTCGTTGAGCCGCTCCACCGTGGCCCCCAGCGTCGCGACGATCCCCGCCGTTGTGCGGACGTCCGCACCGTCGCCGGCGGCGGTGATCCGGCTCTCGCCCTCCGCGAGGAGCGCCAGCAGCAGGGCACGGTGGGAGATGGACTTGTCGCCGGGGAGCGCGGGCCGGCCCCGGAGTCGCGCGGCCGACCGGACGAGCGCCACGTCCCCGTCCGACCGGACGACGATCGCATCGTCCCCGTCCGGGCCGGGGCGTGCCGGATCCCCGATCGCGGACAACCTGCCCGCCGGTTCGCTCGCCACGGCGTTCAGGCCCCGCCGTTCTCGGCCGCGGCGGCCCTGTTCAGGTCGCCGTGCAGGTCACGGACGTGCGTGTGCACGCCCGTGACAGCCTGCATCATCGAGTCGAAGCCTCTGAAGTCGAGCTGCTGCTCGGCATCGGACAGCGCCTCGTCCGGGCGCGGGTGGACCTCGACCATGATCCCGTCGGCGCCGACCGCCACGCTGCCGATGGCCAGGGGCTTCCGGATGCCGCGCTCGCAGAGCATGATCTGGCTGTTGCCAGCCGAGGCGATGTACTCCGCCGCCATCAGCCACTCCTCGATCGTGGCCCCGAACCCGCGCTTGAGCATGACCGGGCGGCCTGCCCGCCCGCACGCGAGCAGCAGCGAGAAGTTCTGCATGTTCCGGGTTCCGATCTGGAGGATGTCGGCGTACTCGGCCACGATGTCGACCTGGTTGGGCTCCATCACCTCCGTGATCACCGGGCAGCCGGTGCGCTCGCGTGCCTCGGCGAGGTAGCGGAGGCCCTCCACGCCCAGGCCCTGGAAGCTGTAGGGGCTCGTGCGCGGCTTGAACGCCCCGCCACGGATGACGGTCGCGCCGTGCGACGTGACGAAGTCCACCGTCTCCAGCAGCTGGTCCCTGCTCTCCACGGAGCACGGGCCGGCCATGACCGCGAGCGAGCCGTCGCCGATGGCCGTGTCGAGCACGCGAATGACCGTGTTCTCCGGGTGGAACTCGCGCGAGACCAGCTTGTAGGGCTTGGAGATCGCGGTCACGGTCGCCACGCCGGGCGTCGTCTCGAGGCGCGCCCGCAGCTGCTCCCGGCGGCGGCCGATCTCGCCGACCACGGCGATCACCGTCCGTGCCTCACCGGCGTTCTCGAACGGCGTGAGCCCTTCTGCCAGGATCAGGCCCTTCACGCCGTTGATCTCGGCCTCGGTGGCCTCGGCGCGCATCACCACGAACATCTCGTCAGGGTTCCTTCAGGAGGGAGGTATGTCGCGGGGGGAACAAAAAAGCAGAGGTCTGGGACCTCTGCTCACCCGGCACGACCCGCCGTTTCCGGGTCTTCAGACTCCGGAGTCGGTCATGCCGGGCAGGTAAAGCGATAGATGTCGTGCATCGGTGATTTCGACGGTATCCCGAAGCGGGCCCTTCGTCAACTTGGACGGGACGTCGATGACGGGCCCGCGTCGGGCCTGGCTGGAGTCCATGGCGGCCTCATGGCGGCCCCGGGGCGAGGCGCGACCGGATGCTAGAATGCGCCGCGCTGCCCGGAGAGGTCGCATAGTGGCCTAGTGCAGCGGTTTGCTAAACCGCCGAGTGGGGTAACCTGCTCCGAGGGTTCGAATCCCTCCCTCTCCGCCAGTCAGCACGTCGTGCGCCCGTAGCTCAGTGGATAGAGCACCAGCTTGCGGAGCTGGGGGTCGTGGGTTCGAATCCCGCCGGGCGCGCCACTTCCCGATCGCTCACGCCGGGCGAGGCTGCCCACGGCACGGACGCCGGCCGCGGCGCGACCCCGTCACGGTCCCGTGCGGCTGATGGTGGCGGACCAGTGTGGGCACCCCGATTCCACCCGCACCGTCGCGTTGCCCTGGGCGATGAAGGAGTCGCTCTCGGCGGCGCGGAGCGTCTCGTCCACCGGGTAGGCGGAGGCCATGAGGAGGTCGAGCCCGTTCGAGCCGGTCAGGTAGAGCGCCCATGGGCAGCTTCCCCCGGCATCGGAGGACACGTCGTAGCTCACCTCGTACCGGCCACCGGCCAGGGTGACCGGGACACCCCCGTGGTCGCCCGCCCCGGTCAGGGTGAGGACCGGTCGCGTGGATGGAGCCGGCCGGCCCGGGGTCGACGAAGGCGGCGGGTCGGCCGGGGAACCGGTCGTCGACGGGGCCGCGGACAGGAACGCGCCCGACACGGCGGCGGGGGAGGTGGTCGGCCGCGGGGTCTCCGCCGTGGCCGCGGCACCGGCGCCAGGAGCGGAGCCGGCGGTTCCCGTGGGGCCGGGACCGCCAAGGACAACCCTGATCCCGAACCCGCCGACGACCGCCAGCACGCCGACGGCCAGCAGCAACGGGAGCGGCCCTTCGCGCCAGCGTCCCCGTGCTCGTCGGGCACGAGTGGCATGGGGTTGCCGAGGCTTCGCCCGGACCGGCGGCGGGGACCAGCGCGCGCTTCGCGGTGCGGCCGCAGACGGCTGCGCGGGCACGGGACCGGCCGCCGGGGGCACGCGCCCGGGACCCGCGGCGCGGTGAGCCTCGCCGTTCCTTGCCCGCAGAGCCTCGTCGTAGCGGGTCCGGCGGGCCGGGTCGGCCAGCCAGTCGTGGGCGATGTTGAGGCGGACAGTCCGCCCGCCGGCGCGCGCTCCACCGACGTCGGGGTGGTTGCGCTTCATCAGCGACTTCCAGGCCGCGTCGATCGTCGGGGTCGTCGCGCTTGGGCTGACCTCGAGCTCCGCGTACAGGTCGAAGGTCGGGACGGGCTCCAACTGTGTCGTGCCTCCTGGGCGTCCGCCTCAGGTCATGTGGCTGGCGTGCCCCCGTGGACCGGGGGCCGCCCCCCGAACGCGCGGCCTCGGGCCGGACCGGTACGCGGTGACCGCCCGGTCGAATGCCCACGGCAGTCCGCGCAGTGTGAGGCTATCGCGTCCGGACGTCGCCGCCCCGGGCGCGATCTCTCACGGCCTGGAGGTGACGGACTACGGCGCCGTGCTGGGGGCCGGCGATCCGTTGGCTCCGCCACCACCGTTGCCGCCCCGGCCGAAGCCCCCGAAGCCCCCGATGTTGCCGATGATGACGCTGGTCGCCGTGACGCTGCCGTCGGGATTGGTCGTCCCGGCGACCGTGACCTGGGTGCCGCTCGCGATGTCCGTCAGGGCCTGCGGCGTGGACGAGACCTTGGTCACCGTCGTCGTTGGGGTGAGGAGGATGATCTTCGAGCCCCCGGCGGCGGTCGTGATCGTCATCTGGTCGGCAGAGACCGAGCCGACGGTCCCGGAGCTGTTGCCTCCGAAGCCGCCGCGCGGCCTGTTGGAGGCGTTGGGTCCGAAGCCCTGTCCATCGCCGGGCGTCAAAGTGGCGCCGCTCTTGGTCGCGGTCGCGTTCGCAACCGCGTATCCGCCGCCGAAGGCAATGACCGCGACCACGGCGATCGTGACGGCCGGGACCAGGAGCCGCCTCGGCCCCTTGCTCGCGGGCGCGACGGGCGCGCCGCTGACCGGCGGCTGGGCTCCGGGTTCGTACTGGCTGTAGGGGCTGGGGTTCATGGATGTCTCCTGGGGTGTCGGCCCGTGCGCGGGGCCGGGGACGGATGGACCGGTCTATTCGGTGCGCAGGGCGACGATGGGCTGCAGGCGGGCGGCCCGGCGCGCCGGGTACAGCCCGAACACGAGGCCGACCGCAGCGCTGACGCCGACCGCGAGGACGAGTGACATCGGGGTCACGGTCGCCTGGACTGTGGTCAGGTTCGCGATGGCGACCGACACGAGGATCCCGACCAGGGCGCCGGCAATGCCGCCGAGCGTGGTGAGGAACACTGCCTCGACGAGGAACTGGCCGAGGATGTCCTTGCGTCGGGCGCCCACGGCCTTGCGCAGCCCGATCTCTCGGGTCCGCTCGGTGACCGAGACCAGCATGATGTTCATGATCCCGATCCCGCCGACGAGCAGGCTGATGCTGCCGATCGCGGCCAGCAGGACCGTGAATGTCGAGGCCGACGAGGTGGCGGCCGACAGGAGGTCCTGCTGTGTCTGGACCGTGAAGTCGGCCTGCGCGGGATCCCCGATGTGGTGCGTCCCGAGCAGGACCTGGGTGGCCTCCAGCTGGGCATTGGCCATCGTGTCCTGGCTGGAGGCGCTGATCGCGATCGTGTTGACGTTGTTGCGGCCGAAGACCCGCTGGGCGGCGGTCGTGACCGGGACCACGACCTGGTCGTCCTGGTTGAAGAAGCCCCCGGCGCTCCCCTTTGCGGCGAGCACGCCGATGACCTGGAGGCGGACCGTCCGGACGGGTGCGTTGCGGCCGGACGTGAAGTTGAGGTTGATGTACTGGCCGACGGGCTCCGCGCCGTTGAACAGGTCGGTCGCGGTCGTCGCGCCGATCACTGCGACCGGGGTCGCGGATGAGACGTCGCTTGCGGTGAAGAAGGCACCGTCGGCGACCGTCCAGTTGCGGACCGTCGCGTACTCGGGGGTGGTGCCGGTGACGGACGTGTTGGTGTTGGATCCGCCGACGATCACCTGGGCGCGGCCCGTGAGCTCGGGCTCGATGGCCGCGGCGTCGGGGACGGCGCCCGCCGCCTGCAGCGCCGTGACGTCGTCGAGCGTCAGGGTCGTCGCCCCGCCGCCCGCGCCGCGGACGAGCCCGGTCGAGACGCCGCCCGGCGAGACCAGGACGAGGTTCGTGCCGAGGCCGGCGAGCGTGTTGGAGATCGATGCGGACGCGCCTTCGCCGACGGACACCATGCCGATGACGGCGGCGACGCCGACCAGGATGCCGAGGATGGTCAGGGCGGCCCGCAGCTTGTTGGCGGCCGTCGCCACCATGGCGGTCCGGAGGGTCTCGAGGAACGGCATCTCAGTCGGCCCCCTCGCCGGTGGGTCGCGACCAGTCGGGTACGCCCTCGATCGAGTCGAACGGCGACGCCTCATGCGACGCCCTGGTCCGGATCTCGGCCGTCGAGGCGTCGAGCACGATCCGCCCGTCGAGCAGGTGGATCTGGCGGTGGGCGAGGTCCGCGACCCGCGGGTCGTGGGTCACGACGATCACGGTGCGGCCGCTCTCGTGCAGGCGGCCGAAGAGACGCATGATCCCCGCGCCGGTGGCGGAGTCGAGGCTCCCCGTCGGCTCGTCGGCGAGCAGGATCGCCGGCTGCGTCACAAGCGCCCGGGCGATGGCGACCCGCTGCTGCTCGCCGCCCGAGAGCTGGTTGGGGCGGTGCCGTGCCCGTGGTGCCAGCCCGACGGCGTTCAGCGCCGCGAGAGCCTTGCGCTTGCGATCGGCGTCCCCGCGGTATGCGAGGGGCAGCGCGACGTTGTCGACGGCGGCTGTCCTCGCGAGCAGGTTCCACTGCTGGAACACGAAGCCCACGTGCCGGTTCCGGACGGTCGCCAGGGCGTCGTCGTCCAGGCCCGACACGTCGACCCCGGCGAGCACGTACCGTCCCTGGTCGGCCACGTCAAGACAACCGACGATGTTCATCAGCGTGCTCTTCCCGGAGCCCGACGGGCCCACGATCGCGACGAACTCCCCGCGGCCGATCTCCAGGTCGATCCCGCGGAGGGCGTAGACCGAGGTCGACCCGGCGGCGCCCAGCGACCCGCCTGCAGCCCCGTATCGCTTGACGATGCCCCGCATCGAGACGAGCGGTCCGCTCGTCCCGGCGGCCACGATCGGGGTCGCCGGGGCCGGGGCCGCGGGTTGGCCCGGGGCAGTGTCGTTGACGGGAATCTCAGCCACCGAAGCCACCGGCCCCCGGGAACACGCGCCCGCCCCCGCCGCCACCGTTTCCGCGGTTCGTGGTGGTGGTGGTCGAGAGGGTCTCCACGACCGTCGCGCCGTCGCTGAGGCCGGTGAGGATCTGGGTCTGCGAGCCGTTCGTGATCCCCGTTGTCACCGGGACGATCGTCTGCGTCTTGCCGTCGGCGCCGAGGACGGTGACGGTCTGCTGGCCGCCGACCGTCTTGACCGCGAGGCTCGGCACGAGAACGGCGTTGTCGGCCCTGCTCGTCACGACGCCGGCCGTGGCGCTCATGCCCACGAGCAGCGATGCGTTCGCGCCATCGAGACAGACCGTGGTGCCGAAGCTGGTCACGCCGGAAATCTGGGTCCCGACGTTGCTGAGTGCGCAGACCTTGCCGACGGCGGTCTCGGTGCCCAGCGCAGACGCGGAGATTGTCGCCGGCTGGCCCATCTTGAGCTTGGGGACGTCGGTCTCGGACGCCTGGCCGGCGATCTGGAGGTGGGCGAGGTCCATCACCTCGATCTGACCGGTCGACGTCGACGAGGCGCTGGAGCTTGCGCTGCCCGATGATCCCGAGGAGCCCGACACCTGGTCGCCCACCTTGATGGTGACGGCGGTCACGGTCCCGGCGATCGGCGACGTGATCTCGGCACCGGTCTGCTGCAGGGTTGCGAGAGCCTGCTTGGCGGACGCGACCGAGGCCACGTCGGCGGCGATCTGGGCCGGGGTGGTGGGGACCACCTTGAGGTCGTAGCCGTGCCTCGCGGACGTCAGCCCGAGGCTGGCGGAGTTGACCTGGTTCTGGGCCTGGTGGAGGGACAGGGTCGCCTTGAGCTTCGTGGCACTGAGGTTGGCGGCTGCGCTGGTCACCGCGGCCTGGTCCTTGGCGACCTGGATCGGATCGACCGGGACGGCCTTCTTGTCGGCAGCCAGGGTGGCCTTCGCCGACTTGAGGGCGGAGTTTGCCTGGGAGATCGACTGGGCGTTCTGCGCGCGGGTGTCGCTCAGCGACTGGCGGGCGGTCGAGAGCTGGAGCGAGGCCTGGTTGACGGAGTCCTTCGCGGACGCCTTGGCCTCCTTCGTCGGGCCGGCCTTGTCGGTCGCCAGGCGTGCCTCAGCGGCGACGAGGTTTGCCTGCGCGGTCGCGAGCTGTCCCTGGAGCGCCGAATCGTCGATCGTGGCCAGGACCTGGCCGGCCGTCACCGTGTCCCCGGGCGCGACGTTCACGGCCGTGACCTTCCCGGACGACCCGAACGACAGCTCGTCGACGGTGGACGACGCGACCGCTCCCGAGATGCTGACGCTGCTGACCACCGTCCCCGTGGTCGCGGTCGCGGTCACCAGGTTCGTGGCGGTCGTCCCGAGCGGGTGCAGGACCCAGGCCGCCACCCCGACGATCGCCAGCACGACGACCGGGACGACGAGCCAGCGCCACCGCCGGCGCCGCCGGGTGGGCGGCTCTCCCGCAACGGGTCCAAGGTCGAAGTCGTCGACCCAGGTGGCCGGCGTCTCCGGCCGGGTCACGGGTGTTGTCATGCTGCGTCCTCTCTCCCGGATTGCCCCAGTTGCCACGACTATCGCCCGGTTGGCTGAGAACTTCATGACACATCGAGCCGTACGCAACCCCGCCCGCCCGGCCCTGGCGGGACCGCGGCGCCCGGCCGGCCCGCCGTCGCGGCGCGGTGCGGCAGGCGGTCGGATCTGCCCTCTCGGACATTGCCAGCCGCCCGTGCCGCGCGCTACGGTGCCCCCGTGGGGATCGAGCGAGCCACAGCCACCATCCCGGACCACCGGCCGCGCACCGTCGCCGGGCCGGCCGAGGCCCGGTGCGCCCCTGGGCTCGACATCGCGCTCAACCCGGCGACGATCGGCATGCTGATGTCGGGCGCAGACGCCGGCACGCGCGAACGGCTCATGGGCGTGCTCCAGGAGCGACACGGGAACGCCGCCGTGCAGCGGCTGCTCGCCCCGGGGGCAGCCCTTCCGGTGCAGCGGTGGGCGGTCACGCTCCCCGCC
>Ga0302264_1000440_pt1 | contig 11237 bp, 6 predicted proteins | sample II_Fen_N3_4_FD_194563 | JGI IMG/M metagenome (GOLD analysis project Ga0302264, IMG submission 194563) | Peat permafrost microbial communities from Stordalen Mire near Abisko, Sweden - II_Fen_N3_4 | ecosystem: Environmental > Terrestrial > Soil > Wetlands > Permafrost | place: Sweden: Abisko... | reverse complement strand
TGCGAGAATCATGCCGAGGGCGACTAGGAGCCCGGTTCGCCACTGCACGAGCGGGGGCGGGGTGTCGATGGACACCCGGTCGAGGGGGTACTCGAGCATCTTGGCGATGGATGCGACGACCGTCGGGCTGGTGGTTCGGCTGAGTTGCTCGAAGGCGGCGTCGAACCCGTGGAGCCCGGCGCGGCTGGTCACCTCACCCGGGACGAGGACTTGGTGTGTGGGGGTTCCGCTTGCGGAGGTTCTGATCACGAGGCCGTGGCGGGTCGTGATCGTTCCCGTCGTGGAGATGGCGTTGGCGGCGGCGGCCTGGGAGTAGCTGTAGACCTCGAAGAGGGCGGCAGCGTCGATCTCTCCGACGCCGTCGTCGAGTTGGACGTCGACGGTGGGTCGGGCCCAGGGGAACGCACTGTTGGCAAGGACGGTCAGGTCGCCGGCGGCAAAGGACTGGGCGGGCATCGCCGTCGGGGCGTCGGGTGACCAGCCGGGGTAGTTGATCAGCGCGCCGACGCGGGCCGCCTCGGCAGGGCTGGCCAGGTCGGACATCACCTTGAGGGTGCCCCAGATGCTGGAGGTGACCCCGCCGGTGGTGGTGACTCGGCCGTCCTGGACGTAGCGCTCGCCGCGGACCCAGCTAACGGCTGGGCGGGAGGTCTCCAGCGGGCTGATTCGCGACCAGTGGGAGGTGGCTCGCAGCCCGTCGAGGATCCCGGAGGCCGCCAGCAGGCGTGACCCGGCACAAATCCCGAGGACGTGTGCGCCTGCCTGGTACTGCGTTGTCACGAAGTCGCGAGCAGCCTGCTCTTCGGCCCCGTCGGGGTTGTTGACGGCAGGCACCACGATGAGGTCCGGGGCGGGCGCGCTGCCGGCAGCGACCTCGCCGAAGGTGTAGGACGGGACCACGGAGAGGCCCCCTTCCATCGCCGCGGGCGCCGTGGTGTCGGCGACCGTGTAGACGTTGAAGGCCGGCGAGCTGGTGAGCACCTCGTAGGGAGCGAAGACGTCGGCAGTGTCGGATCCGGAGCGACCCAGGACCACGGCCACGACGATCCTGTCCTTCTCCGGACGAGTGCGCGGGCCGGTGCTGGTCGTGGCGAGTGGGGCGGACGCCTCGGCTGTGGAGACCGACAGACCGGCGATGGCGAGCCCGGCGAAGGTGGCGACGCCAAGAGTCACCGCCAGGGCGGAGCGGCCGAACCGGCGCGCAAGCGAAGGTCTGACTGCCAGGTGGTCGGTGGACGGGCGGGTAGTCGGTGACATGGTGTGGCTCCTGTTGTCTGTGTTGGATGCGTGTTTGTGGGTTCGGCAGGTCAGGCGTCGGCCTGGACGACGAACGGTGCTGTGATGACCTGGTCGTCGGGGAGCTGGAACTGGGCCCAGACCAGGTAGGTGCCTGCGGTGTCGAGGTGGGCGTGGAGGTCGAGCTCCGGGCCGAACGTGCTGCCTGGCGTTGCGAACTTCAGGCGTCCGTGCACGTCGGTCGCTTCGGCGTGCCGGTGTTGGAAGCCGGTGCCGTCGGACTTGATGATGACGACGTGGCCGGCCGCAGCGAGGTAGGGACGCAGGCCGTCGATCGGCTGCCCGGTGTGGGCGTCGGTGAAGCGGAACTGGAGGTCGCTGCGTTGGCCGGCCCTTGCTGTTCCGTCGAGCTCGATCCGCACGCCCTCGACCATGACCTGCCGAACCTCCTGTGTGGGCGCGACCGCACGGTGGTCGTGCCCCGGTCCGGCGACGTCGATCACGTCGGTGGCGAGGATGTCCTGCATCTGGCCCTGCCGGCGGAACTCAACGTGGGCCGCGTAGGTGCCTGCGGCGGGGAACGTCGTGGTCACTGAGAGCTGACCAGGCGTTCCGGTCGGCTCGAGGTGGATGTGGGAGAAGGTCGACTGGTCGTCGCGGGTGATGATCAGGTGCGCCCACCTCTGGTGGGTGCGGACGAGGTCGGTGATCGGGGCACCGGTGCTGGCGTCGCGGACCTGGAGGGTCAGCGTCACCGGGGTGCCCGGAATGATCGGGCCTTCACTGTTCAGGGCCGTGGTGACACCGGCGTCCGCGCCGTCGAGCGGTGCAACGTCCATGCTGTCCATTGCGCTCATGGTCGGTCGCATCGGCATCCCCATGCCTTCGGTCCAGGCGAGCAGGCCGTTCATGCCGTGGCTGGCGGCTTCGCTGCGGCTGGCGATGGTGAAGACGGTTCCGAGGACGAGGGCGACGGTGGCGATCGCTGTCAGGTAGGCCCATCCGGCGAGCCGGCGGCCGAGGGCGGGGTGCTCGATCTCCTGGACGGTTTCGGGTCGTTCAAAGCGGCGCAGCCGCAGGGCGTTGGTCACCACGGAGACCGAGCTCATCGCCATGGCTGCGGAAGCGAGGATCGGGTCGAGCAGTAGCCCGTCGAAGCCGTAGAGGGCGCCAGCGGCGACGGGGATGAGCAGGACGTTGTACCCGAACGCCCAGCCCAGGCCCTGCCGGATGGTGGTGACGGTCCGGCGGGAGAGCGCGATGGCGGACACGATGGCTCGCAGGTCGCCGCCGACAAGGGTGATGTCGGAGGCGGCGATGGCAACGTCAGTGCCGGTCCCGATGGCGATGCCCAGGTCGGCGGTCGCCAGCGCGGGAGCGTCGTTGATGCCGTCCCCGACCATCGCCACGGTCTTGCCGCCCTCACGGAGGCGTGCGACGTGGTTGGCCTTGTCGGCGGGCAGGACCTCGGCGATGACGTGGTCGACGCCGACCTGGTTGGCGATAGCCGTTGCGGTGATGGTGTTGTCACCGGTGACCATCCACACCTCGAGGCCGAGCGCCTTCAGCTGCGCAATGGCCTCGGCGGCATGTGGCTTGACCGTGTCGGCCACACTCACCAGACCGGAGAGCCGGCCGTCGATGGCGACGTACATCGGGGTTTCACCGCGACGGGCGCTGGCCTCGGCTTCAGACTCCAGCGGGCCGACCTCGATGCCATTGGCCCGTAGGTGGGCTGCGTTTCCGATCGCGACCGGGTGGCCGGCGACCCGCGCGTTGATGCCGTGGCCCGGGCTGGCTTCGAAGTCCGTCATTCCGGCGAGCGTGAGACCGCGCTCCGTTGCGGCGGTTACGAGTGCTTCACCGACGGGGTGTTCGCTACCGACCTCTGCTGCGGCAACGAACGCGACGAGCTCGTCCTGGCTTCGATCGAGCGCGATGACGCCGGCGAGCCCGGGCTTGCCGTTGGTGATGGTGCCGGTCTTGTCGAGCAGGACCGTGTTGACCCGATGTGCGATCTCGAGTGCTTCGGGGTTGCTGATCAGGATGCCGAGTTCTGCGGCCCGTCCGGTGCCGACCATGACCGCTGTCGGTGTTGCCAGGCCGAGGGCGCAGGGGCAGGCGATGATGAGGACGGCCACGGTTGTGGTGATGGCCATGGTCAGGTGGGTCTGTGTGGGCCCGAACACGGCCCACAGGGTGAAGGTGGCTGCTGCGATGAGCAGGACGACGGGCACGAAGATCGCGGAGATGCGGTCGGCCAGCTTCTGCATGGGGACCTTGCCGGACTGAGCGGATTCCACCAGGTGCACGATCTGGGCGAGCGTGCTGTCAGCACCGACCGCGGTCGCTGCGACCAGCATCGTGCCGGTCCGGTTCACGGTTGCCCCGATGACCGGGTCGCCGACGGTCTTGGAGACCGGCAGGGCTTCCCCGGTCAGCATCGACTCGTCCACGGTCGAGGTGCCCTCGACGACCGTCCCGTCGACGGGGACCTTCTCACCCGGCCGGATGCGCACGCGGTCGCCCTGGCGCACGTCCTCGATGGGGATGTCGATCTCTGTGCCGTCACGCACGACGCGCGCCGTCTTGGGGGCGAGGCCGATGAGGGCCCGGATGGCGTCGGCTGTGCGGCCGCGGGCACGCTGTTCAAGCCAGCGTCCCATCAGCACCAGGGCGATCACGATGAGTGCGGTCTCGAAGTAGACGTGCAGCGGCAGGCCCCATTGTTCGGCTTGGCCCGGCCACAGGGTGACGAAGGCGCTGTAGCCGTAGGCGACGCCGGTGCCGAGTGCGACCAGGGTGTTCATGTTCGTGGTGCGATGCCGGGTTGCGGCCCACGCGGCCTGGTAGACGGGTGCGCCGGCCCAGAACTGCACGATCGTCCCGATGGCGAACAGCAGCGGCATCAGCCAGTCCATCGTGTCCGGGTAGATGGGCACGTACATCACGGCCATCATCGCCAGACCTGTGGCCAGCGCTACCTGCCAACGCCGGGCCAGGGCTCTGAGTTCCCGCACCTTGGTCTTGCGGCGTTCATCCTCGCCGTCGGACGGGTCAACGGACGTCCGGCTTTCGGTGGTGGTCGCGCGCGCGGTGGCGGTGTAGCCGGCTGAGACGACCGCTTCGCGCAGGGCCTCGATGGAGACGCGGTCGGCGTCGTAGTCGACGGTCGCCGTTTCGGCGGCCAGGTTGACCGTCGCCCCGGCGACGCCATCGACGCGGGACAGTGCCTTCTCGATGCGGTTGACGCAGGCTGCGCAGGTCATGCCGCCGATGTCGAGGACGCAGGAGTCCTCGGCCAGGTTGTCGTCGGTCTTGCGGGTCAGGGTGAGGGTGTCGGCTGGGTAGGTACTCATCGGGATTCTCCGTTTGGTCGGGTGGTTGGGGGCTGTCGTGCGTGCTCAGCGCAGCGCGTAGCCCGCTTCTTCGATGGCGGCGCGGACGTCGGATTCGCTGAGTGGCTTCGACCACTCGACGTCCACGGAGTTCGCGGCGAGGTCCACGTGCACGGCCTGCACGCCGGGAAGCTTCGAGACTTCGGAGGTGACGGCGTGCGCGCAGTGGCTGCAGGTCATGCCGTCGACGCTGTAGGTGGTGTGGGACATCTGTTGCTCCTGTGTTCGGTGGACCGTCTGGTTGTTGTGGTTCGACGATGCCGCGGACGCAGGGGTGCTCACCCCGGCACAATGGCCGGGGTTTCTCGTCGGAGCCGCCCGCCTGGGGCGGCCGGTGCCGGCCGATCGGGGGCGCGATCGACGCGCGGCTGACGCCATGGGCTGTCCGGCCTTGGGCCAGATCCCGGTCATTGTGCCGGGGTGATCGGGGTCGCCAGTTCGTAGCGTCGAGTCATGACTTCGACCACCACCACAACGCAGCACGGCACCCGGACCGCCGCCGTCGAGCCTCCAGGCCAGCTTCTCGACGTCGTCGTGATCGGCGCCGGTCAGGCGGGCCTCTCGATGGCCTGGTACCTCGCCCGGCGGGGCGTCCGCTACCTGCTCGTCGATTCGGGCAGCAGCATTGGCGAGTCCTGGCGCAACCGGTACGACTCCCTCCGCCTCTTCAGCCCCGCCCAGTACGACGGGCTGCCCGGCGCCGACTTTCCCGCAGCCCCCGACACTTACCCGGGAAAGGACGACGTCGCCGGCTTCCTGTCTGACTACGCCCTACAGAATGCCTTCCCGATCCTGGGGCACACCGCGGTCACCCGGATGACCCGGGCTGGCGGGGTCTTCGAACTCCACACCACGGCGGGAACCATGCAGGCCCGTCGGGTCGTCGTTGCCACCGGAGCCTGCCACCGGCCGTTCACCCCATCGCTCGCCAAGGGCCTGCGGGGAGTCATGCAGCTCCACTCCGCCGACTACCGCCGGCCCAGTGACATTCCGGCCGGCCGCGTGCTCGTCGTCGGCGCCGCCAACTCCGGTCTCCAGATCGCCGCCGATCTTGTTGGCACCCATGAGGTGACGGTGGCTGTCGGCAGCCGCCCGCCTGCCGTCCCCCAGCGCATCGCTGGACGAGACCTCTTCTGGTGGTTCAGCCGCCTCGGACTGATGAGCCTGCGACCCGGGTCGGCCCTGGCGAGGAGGATCCGTGCCCGCGGCGACGTCGTCATCGGAGCCAGGTCACGTGACCTGGCCGCACGGGGGGTCGACTTCCGGCCACGCCTTGTCGGCGCCTCCGGCACCGTGGCGCAGTTCGCCGATGGGACGGAGCAACGAATCGACGCCGTCATCTGGGCGACCGGCTACCGGTCCGACTACTCATGGATCGACATCCCGGGCTCCGCCGACGAGCACGGGCAGCCGCTACACGTCGAGGGTCGCAGCCTGGCCGTCCCGGGTCTGTGGTTCCTCGGACTGCCCTGGCAGCGCTCCCGAGGTTCATCGCTCCTCGGTTTCGTGCAGCACGACGCTGCACACCTCGACACCCAGATGTTCCAGACGCAAGGAGTCCAGAAATGACCTCGGCAACCCGTACCCGCCCCGCACCCGCCACTGATCCCGCTTCCGCCCGCGTGCCGGCCGGCCGGGTGATCGCCGCCGCGATGGTGGCCGGTGTCGGCTCCGCAGCCGTCCTCGTCTTCGGCGTGCTGCCGGGCGCCCGGGAGTCGACGATCATCGGGGCCACCTTCGCCGCGTTCGCCGTGGCCTGGGCGCTGCTCGCCCGACTCACCATCCGCCTGACGGCCTTGGCGCTGCGATGGGCGTACCTTCCCGCTGCGCTCCTGGCGGCGGCCAGCGCTTTCCTGTTGCTCTTCACCCCCGTTGAGCCGACGATGACGCAGCTGGCCTGGGTCTGGGCGCCGGCGCTGGCTGCCCTTGGGGTCTTCGTTGCGTGGCGAACCCGACGTACCGTCGCCGGTCTGCCGGCGGTGACTGTGTACGCGGTCGCGCTGGCGATGCTGCTCTCTGGGCTGGGTGGCCTCCTCCAGGTCCTCATGCCGGCCCCCGAGGCCGCGGCCGGCGCCATGCCGGGCCGGCTGGTGGACGTCGGCGGCTACCGCCTGCACATCAGCTGCACGGGGAGTGGCTCGCCGACCGTCGTGATGCTCAACGGCCTGGGTGAGACCTCCCCGCAGTGGGAGCGGGTGGACCCCGCGATCGCGCGCACCACGCGGGTCTGTGTGTACGACCGCGCCGGACAGGGCTGGAGCGACGACTCGTCGAACCCCGCCGACGCGACCAGCGCGGCCACCGACCTGCATCGCCTGCTCGCTGCCGCCGGCGAGACCGGCCCCTTCGTGCTCGCAGGGCACTCCCTCGGCGGCGTCCACGCCCTCGCCTACGCCGCGATGTACCCCCACGACGTGGCCGGTGTCGTGCTGCTCGACAGCGCGAGCCCCCACCAGGTGGACGTTGTGAAGTCGTTCGCCGGTGAGTACGAGGTGATGCGCCGTGTTCTCGCCGTGTTGCCCACGCTGTTCCGGTTCGGCATCGGTCACATACTGCAGGCAATGACCCCGTCGACGCCCGGGACGGCGGCTGCCCAGTCCGCGGCGTTCGCGAACAGCCCACGCGGCATGCAGAACATGCGCGCCGAGCAGGAAGCCCTCCCGGTTGCGTTCGCACAGGCGCAGGCAGTGACCACGCTCGGCCGGACGCCGCTGGTGGTCCTCACCGCCAAGGACAACGTTGACCACAAGCCGGGCTGGGGCACCGCACAGGGCGAACTTGCCCGGCTCTCGACCAACAGCCGCCACACCGTCGCCAACCTCGACCACATGGCCTTCCTAGACGACCCGGCCGGCTCGGCACTCTCGGTGGAAGCCATCGGCGACGTCATCGCCTCCGTCCGTTCCCACGTACCTCTCCGCACCCGCTAGTGCGAACCTGACCATCACGAAGGAGAACCATGAACCCTGCATCCGACCTCGGCTCCATTGACTGGACACTGCGCACCGGCGGGCGCCTCGACGCTGGTGAACGGCGCCGCCTTATCGCCGACCTCGTGGGCGTCCACGCTCGCAACGCTGCCGGCCGGCTCGGCATGCTGGTGCACCTCAACAGCGGACGGCGTGCGCAGGTGTCCCCGGAGCGGCTGATGCCGCCCGACTCGGCGCTGACCCGCGCAGCGGAAGCGGCCGCCGTGCAGCGACTCCCGGCCACTCTGCTCAACCACAGCTACCGCACCTACACGTTCGGAATGGCCCTGGGCGAGCTGGAGGACCTTGACGTCGACACCGAGCTTCTCTTCGCCGCAGCAATGCTGCACGACACCGGCCTCACCGTGACCAGCGGTGCCGACGACTTCACGCTCGCGTCGGCTCGCCTGGCATCCGAGGTGGCCGAAGGGGTCGGCCTTTCCACCCGTGCGTCCCAAACCCTGCAGACGGCCATCACGATGCACCACAGTCCCCGCGTCACCCTTGCAGCTGGCGCGGTTCCCTACCTGCTGTCGGCGGGAGCCGGGGTGGACGTCGTGGGGCTCCGCAGCTGGGAACTGCCGCGGCTCACGGTGGCGGCAGCCGTCAGGGAACACCCCAGGGATGCCTTCAAGACCTACTTCGCTCGGGCATGGATGGCTGAAGCGGCACGCGTGCCACAGGGAAGAGCGCAGCTCCTGCGCCGCTACGGCGGGTTCACCGCCGCCATCCGGCTGGCGCCGTTCAACGAGTGACGGGCGTCTGGCATCGCCCTCAGGTGAGGTCGAGCCGCGCAAGCTCCCCGCGAGAGGAGATCCCGATCTTCGTGAACACGTTGCGAAGGTGGAAGGCCACGGTGCGAGGCGACACCCAGCACTGGGCGGCGACATCCTTGTTCGACAGTCCCTGGCGGACGAGCTCGGCGATCTTGCGCTCCATCGGGGTGAGGGTCGGCAGGATCGAGGGATCCCGTTTGCGGGCCGTCTCGCCGGTCGCGCGAAGCTCCTGGGCCGCCCGCTCAGCGAAGGGGTCGGCCCCCAAGTCCTCGAACGTCGTCAGGGCCGACCGCAGATGTGCGCGAGCGTCCACCCGCCGCTGGGTCCGCCGCAGGAACTGGCCGTAGGCGAGCTGCACGCGCGCACGGTCGTAGGGCCGGTCGGCTACCGCGTGCTGGGCGAGCGAGTCCTCGAACAGCCCGCAGACCGCGCCATCGTCGGCGTCCTCATCGTGTGCGGCCGTGATCGCCCTCCCGAAGGCGGCAGCCGCGTTCGCCCACGCCAGACCCGTCCCGGCTGCGAACCCTTCCAGCTGCCCCACCCAGACGCCGGCCTGCGCGCGGTCGCCACTCTGGACGGCTGCGTCGATGGTGTCCTGGACGGCGATGAGCGTCAGGGTGGGGCGTTGCATGTGCCGGAAATGGTGCAGCGCCTCGGTGGGTGAACCGTCCAGGGCGGCACGGATGCCCCTGGCCCAGCGGGTGAGGTCCTCGACCGGCTGGGCGAAGATGCCGACCAACGGGTGCACGGTGAGGAGTTCCTCCAGGTTCGCCAGGCGTTCCGCATAGTCGGGACGACCCTGAAGGGCGGACAGCAGGGTCAGCCAGGCAGCGGGTGCCGCAGTCAGGCCGCGCTGCCCGATGCTGGTCGCCAGGGCCACCGCCTCCTCCGACGAATCCCGCAACCTTGCCCAATGGCCACCCTGGTACTGGCCGAACGAGAGCCGCTGGAGGGCGTAGAGCACCGCCATCCCGTCGCCGATCTCGCGTGCCGTCGACAACATCAGGCCGTACAGCTGGCGGTGTGCGTCGTCGTCACCCAGATGGAGTGCGGCGTTGCCGAGGTTTCCCAACAGGTCGAGGTCGGCGCGGGAGTCGGGGGAGCCGAGCGCGGTCTCGATGGCACCGTGCAGGCCCTTCAGCGCATCGTCGCGGCGCCCGGCGATGTCGTGGCGGGTGCTCACCAGCAGCTGTTTCAGGCAACGGGTCCGGGCCGTGTCCCGCGGGGAGGGGACGACGTCGATGACGCCTTCGGCGAGCCGTGCCCCGCTGTCGACGCCATGTCCCTGGGCTACGGCGGCCGCCACGGCCATCTCCAGGGCACGGACCGGATCACGACCGGAGACCCGCTCTGCGGCCTGGGTGAAGATGCGATGGGCGTCGAGGGCGGAACCGACATTGACCTCGATGCGTCCACGCAGCCGATCGATGTCGGCCTGGAGCAGTTCGTCCTTGGCCAGGGTGCCGGCCGAGCTGCACAGTGCCTTTGCGCGCACCGAATCGCCGGCTGCCCAGGCGTTGCGGGCGGCGCCATACAGTCGAGCCGCGCGGTCGTGCTCGGCAACGGTGAGGGCAGCGGCGCGGTCGAAGGCGTCGGCCGCGGCCCGGTAGGCGCCCTGCCGTTCCGCCCGGTCGGCCACCTGGTGCAGGGCGTCAGCGACCGCCGGGTCGTGGCCGGCGCTCGCTGCCGCCCGGTGCCACGTCCGCCGATCCGGATCGTCGACGAGAGCCTGCGCCAGCGCGGCATGCGCCTGGCGGCGCTCCAGGCTGGTCGCGGCCTGGTAGACCGCCGATCTGACCAGAGGGTGGCGCACAGTCACCCGGTCCCCGGCAACGGACAGCAGGCCGTACCGTTCGGCCTCGTCCCACGCCGCCGAATCCGCTGCCAGCGCCTGGGCGGCCTCATGGACCACGCCGAACTGGCCCGTGTCGTCCGCGGCCGCCACGAGCAGCAGCGTCTGCACCCCAGCGCTCGATCGCCGGATCCGGTCCAGGAACGCGCGTTCGACCCTCGCCGTCAGGGCTATCCGAGCGGGCAGGGGAGCGGTGCCACTCAACTGATCGGGCGCGAGTTCGGTGGGTAGTTCGAGCAGTGCCAGCGGGTTGCCGCCCGACTCGCTCATGAGCCGGCTGACCACGTCCTCGGCGGGAGCGAGCCCTGACCGCTGTGCCAACAGGTGCCGGGCCGAGTCCGGATCCAGTCCCTCTAGCCGCAGAACCGGCAACGACTCGGGCGCGAAGTTGTCGGCTCCACCGTCACCTGTTCGAGCTGCAAAGACCACAGCAACGTGGTCCTCCTGCAACTGCCGGGACGCGAAGAGCAACGCATCGGCGGAGGCCTGGTCCAGCCAGTGCGCGTCATCCACAAGGCACAGCACCGGCTGCTGTTCGGCTGCCTCGACCAGGACCGACAAGGTGGCGACGCCGACAAGGAACGGTTCGACCGACACCCCGGCGCCGTCCTCCTGGCCGAAGGCGACCCGAAGTGCCCGCGCCTGCGGGACGGGCAGGCGGTCCCAGTCCAGAACGGGACGCAACAAGCGGTGCAGCGCGGCGAACGGCAACGGCGCCTCGGAGGCTACGCCAGTCGCGCTCAGGACACGAACCGCAGGTTCCTGCCGGTCGGACTCGATACTCTCGACGAGGTCCGCAAGTAGCGCCGACTTGCCCGCACCCGGATCGCCGACGATGACCAGCACCTTCGCGCGTCCCCTTCGAGCCGAGGCCACCATGTCGGTCAGTTGCCGGCGCTCGGCCTCCCGTCCGTACAGCACGTCGCGAACGTACTGCCTTGGCAGGGTCCGTGCCAGCGCGCAGGCTGCTCACAATTAGCCCGCCCGGAGGCCGCGACCGGCCCCC
>Ga0302264_1000438_pt1 | contig 11253 bp, 8 predicted proteins | sample II_Fen_N3_4_FD_194563 | JGI IMG/M metagenome (GOLD analysis project Ga0302264, IMG submission 194563) | Peat permafrost microbial communities from Stordalen Mire near Abisko, Sweden - II_Fen_N3_4 | ecosystem: Environmental > Terrestrial > Soil > Wetlands > Permafrost | place: Sweden: Abisko... | reverse complement strand
GGGATCGTGTTGCGGTAGGGCGTGGTGATGGCGTAAGGCAGCTGTGAGCCACTTCTGGTGGCCAGCTCGCCCATACGGGTCATCAAATAGTGAGCACGGTCTTCGCCTTCTTTGTCGAGAACCGATTCCAGGGCGTCCAGCCATTCCTGGGTTTCGACGGGATCGAGGTCTTGCATGGCTTGCTCCAGGGCGGAAAGGCTTCCAGAATCGGTTGCCTGAGTTTGCGACTGGCCTTGTGGGCAGACGACATAAATTCTTGGATGGCCGGAGGTTGCTCCGGCGTCCTGTAGTTTTACTACAAATCGTCGGCCATTTCAGCCTTTCGAATGTATATACGAGTAGTAAAACTACACAAGACTGAGCGGGTTGCTCAGTCAGTTAGGTGAGCATAATCGTTATTGTTGATCTTTTGCGAACAAGAAAAGGTAGAAGTTTAATGTTGCCTGCCAAAATTTATGAATTTTCAGCTATTTATAACTTTTGTTCGACAGTCCTTTACCGAGCGTGGTTCCTGCGTTCACTGCAACAAGCCCTCAACACGCCGATCAAGGATAGACCATGAGCCTTCCAACGCTGGCCGAACTGCCAACCATTCTCTTGCCGTTCGCCGATCGGGCTGTGCAGTCATTTCGTGACGCAGTGGCCGCGCTGGATGACGATCATGGCCTTTGCGCGTGGACGCCGCAACGCTGGGCCGACTTCGCCCGCGTGTGCGCCGCCAGTGATTTCGTCATTGAACAGAGTGTTCGTGACCCTTTGATGTTGCTCGAATTGGTCGCCTGGGGCGAGCTGGACCGTGGCTTTGCGCCGGGCGAGCTGCGCGGGCAAATCGCCGGCGCTGTGCAGCAGGCTGAATCAGAAGATGAGCTGGGCCGCGTGCTGCGCCGCCAGCGCACCCGCCAGCAAGTACGCATCATCTGGCGCGACCTGACCCGCCAGGCGGACCTGGTGCAAACCTGTCGCGACCTCTCCGACATGGCCGACGCCAGCATCGACCAGGCCTACCAATGGCTGTACCACCGCCATTGCGCACAGTTCGGCACGCCGACCGGGGGCCGCAGCGGTGAGCCGCAGCACATGGTGATCCTCGGCATGGGCAAGCTCGGTGCGGTGGAGCTGAACCTGTCATCCGATATCGACTTGATCTTCGCCTACCCCGAGGGCGGCGAGACCGTGGGCGTGAAGCGCGCCCTGGATAACCAGGAATTTTTCATTCGCCTGGGTCAAAAATTGATCAAGGCCCTCGACCCGATGACCGTCGACGGTTTTGTCTTCCGGGTCGACATGCGCCTGCGGCCCTACGGCTCAGCCGGCGCGCTGGTGCTCAGCTTCAATGCGCTGGAACAGTATTACCAGGACCAGGGCCGCGACTGGGAGCGTTACGCCATGATCAAGGCGCGCGTCGTGGCCGGCGATCAGGTGGCCGGTGCGCAGTTGCTCGATATGCTGCGACCGTTCGTCTACCGCCGCTATTTGGACTTCTCCGCCATCGAAGCGCTGCGCACCATGAAGCAGTTGATCCAGCAGGAAGTGCGGCGCAAGGGCATGGCCGAAAACATCAAGCTCGGCTCGGGCGGCATCCGCGAAGTGGAATTTATCGCCCAGGCGTTCCAGCTGATCCATGGCGGGCGCGACCTCAGCCTGCAACAACGGCCGTTGCTCAAGGTGCTGGGCACCCTGGAAGGCCAGGGCTACCTGCCGCCGGCGGTGATCGCCGAGTTGCGCGATGGCTACGAGTTCCTGCGTTACACCGAGCATGCGATCCAGGCGATTGCCGACCGCCAGACCCAGATGCTGCCGGACAGCCCCGAAGACCAGGCGCGCATTGCCTTTATGCTCGGCTTTGCCGATTGGGCCGCGTTCCATGAGCGCCTGATGTACTGGCGTGGGCGGGTGGACTGGCATTTCCGCCAGGTGATCGCTGATCCGGATGAAGAAGACGGCGAAGAAGGCGAATTGGTCGTCGGCGGGGAATGGTTGCCGTTATGGGAAGAGTCCCAGGACGAAGACGCGGCCTGCCGCCAATTGGCCGAGGGTGGTTTCGCCGATGCGCCCAAAGCGCTCAAAGCCCTGGCCGGCCTGCGCGGGAGCCCGCAACTGCGCGCCATGCAGCGCCTCGGTCGTGAGCGCCTGGATGCGTTTATCCCGCGCCTGCTGGCTCAGGCCGTCGAGCACGCCAGCCCGGACCTGGTGCTGGAGCGCGTATTGCCGCTGGTGGAAGCCGTCGCCCGTCGGTCCGCTTATCTGGTGTTGCTCACGGAAAACCCCGACGCCCTGCGCCGCCTGCTGACCCTGTGCGCCGCCAGCCCGTGGATCGCCGAACAGATCACGCGCTTCCCGCTGTTGCTCGACGAGTTGCTCAACGAGGGCCGCTTGTTCAAACCGCCGTTGGCGCCGGAACTCGCCGCCGAATTGCGCGAACGCCTCACGCGCATCCCCGAAGACGACCTTGAGCAGCAGATGGAAGCCCTGCGGCACTTCAAGCTGGCCCACCGCCTGCGGGTGGCCGCCTCGGAAATCGCCGGCAGCCTGCCGCTGATGAAAGTCAGCGACTACCTGACCTGGCTCGCCGAAGCCATCCTCGAACAAGTGCTGGCCCTGGCCTGGCGCCAGACCGTCGCTCGCCACGGCGCGCCGCAACGGCTGGACGGCACCTTGTGCGATCCTGGGTTCATCATTGTCGGTTATGGGAAAGTCGGCGGCATCGAATTGGGGCATGGTTCGGACCTGGACCTGGTGTTTATCCACGACGGCGACCCGCAGGCCGAAACCGATGGTGCCAAGCCGATTGACGGCGCGCAGTTCTTTACGCGCCTGGGCCAGCGGATCATTCACTTGCTGACCACGCAGACCAACTCGGGGCAATTGTATGAAGTGGATATGCGCCTGCGACCTTCGGGCGCATCCGGTTTGCTGGTGAGCTCCCTCGGTGCCTTCGCGCGCTATCAGGAAAACGAGGCCTGGACCTGGGAACATCAGGCGCTGATCCGCGCACGGGTGCTGGTGGGCAGCCAGGATGTGGGCCGCGCCTTCGAGCAGGTGCGGGCCAAGGTGTTGGGTCGCGAGCGTGACCTGACGAAGCTGCGCCAGGAGGTCAGCGAGATGCGCGCCAAGATGCGCGACAACCTGGGGACCCGGGCCACGGCGGCCGGTACTGGCGCCAATGCCTTCGAACCCACGACGGTGTTCGACCTCAAGCAGGACGCGGGAGGTATCGTCGATATTGAATTTATGGTGCAATACGCGGCTTTGGCGTGGTCTGCGCAACATCCATCGTTGCTGCGCTACACCGACAATATCCGCATTCTAGAGGGCCTGGAGCAGGTCGGGCTGATGCCCGCCGCCGATGCCCATTTGCTGCGCGAGGTGTATAAAGCCTACCGTTCCGCGGCTCACCGCCAGGCCTTGCAGAAAGAGGCCGGTACGGTGGCCGGGGATCAGTTCGCCGACGAACGGCGCCAGGTGATGCGAATCTGGCAAGCACTGGGGTTAAGCTGACACTCGATTTAATGAGCGACGCCAATCTAATGTGGAAACCGGCTTTATGTGGGAGCGGGCCTGCTCGCGGTGCAGGCGCTACGGTCTGTCTATCAGGCCGCGGTGATGCTATCGCGAGCAAGCCCGCTCCCACACAATGCACGCCCTACAGTAATCATCGATGCGGGGAGGCGTAAGCCTCCCCGCATCGTTTGTGGAAACTACATGAATATTCTGATCGTTGGGCCCAGTTGGGTCGGTGACATGGTGATGGCGCAGACACTGTTCCAGTGCCTGAAACAACGTCATCCCGACTGCCAAATCGACGTGCTCGCCCCTGAGTGGAGCCGGCCGATCCTTGAGCGCATGCCACAAGTGCGCAAGGCCTTGAGCTTTCCGCTCGGCCATGGCGCCCTCGAACTGGCGACCCGCCGTCGCATCGGAAAATCCCTGGCCGGCCAGTACGACCAGGCGATCTTGTTGCCCAACTCGATGAAATCGGCGCTGGTGCCGTTTTTCGCCGGCATTGCCCAGCGCACCGGCTGGCGCGGCGAGTTTCGCTACGGCTTGCTCAACGACGTGCGCAAGCTCGACAAGGCCCGCTATCCGCTGATGATCGAACGCTTCATGGCCCTGGCTTACGCGCCGGGTGCCGAGTTGCCGACGCCGTACCCGCGCCCGAGCCTGCAGATCGACCCGATCACCCGCGATGCGGCCCTGGTCAAGTTCGGCCTGGCCCTCGACCGTCCGGTGCTCGCGCTGTGCCCCGGCGCCGAGTTTGGCGAGTCCAAGCGCTGGCCGTCGGAGCATTACGCCAAAGTCGCGGAGATGAAGATCCGCGAAGGCTGGCAGGTGTGGCTGTTCGGCTCGAAAAATGATCATGCGGTGGGCGAAGACATTCGCCAGCGTCTGATCCCCGGCCTGCGCGAAGAGGCGGTGAACCTCAGTGGCGACACCTCGCTGGCCGAAGCTATCGACTTGCTGTCCTGCGCGGATGCGGTGGTGTCCAACGACTCCGGGCTGATGCACGTCGCGGCGGCGCTGAACCGCCCGCTGGTCGCGGTGTACGGCTCGACCTCCCCAGGGTTTACGCCGCCGTTGGCCGACAAGGTCGAAGTGGTGCGCCTGGGCCTGGATTGCAGCCCGTGTTTTGAGCGCACCTGCCGTTTCGGCCACTACAACTGCCTGCGCCTGTTGCTGCCGCAACCGGTCAGCGATGCCTTGCAGCGGTTGCAGGGCACTGTGGTCGAGGTTCACTGAGTTGCGGGTACTGGTAATCAAGACCTCATCCCTGGGCGACGTGATCCATGCGTTGCCGGCACTGACCGATGCGGCGCGGGCGATCCCGGGCATTCGGTTTGACTGGGTGGTGGAAGAAGGCTTTGCCGAGATCCCCACCTGGCACCCGGCGGTGGACAAGGTGATCCCGGTGGCGATACGCCGCTGGCGCAAAAACCTCTGGCAAACCTTCAAAAGTGGCGAATGGCGGCGCTTCAAACAACGTGTCCAGTCGACCAAGTACGACCTGGTGATCGACGCCCAAGGCCTGCTGAAAAGTGCCTGGCTGACCCGCTACGTGCGCGCCCCGGTGGCCGGTTTCGACAAGCATTCGGCCCGTGAACCGATCGCGGCGCACTTTTATTCACGGCGCCTGGCCGTAGCCCGTGGGCAGCACGCGGTGGAGCGCTTGCGCCAACTGTTTGCCGTGGCCCTCGGTTATGACTTGCCCAAGGCCTTGGGCGACTACGGCCTGAGTGTCGACAAGCTGCTCGGCCTGCCGCCCAAAAAACCCTTTGTGTTGTTGTTGCACGGCACCACCTGGGACACCAAGCACTGGCCCGAAGCCTACTGGCGCGAGCTGGCAGAACGCATGGGCCGCCTGGGCGTGGACGTGAAGTTGCCGTGGGGCAATGCCGCCGAAAAGGCCCGCGCCGAACGCCTGGCCCACGGCCTGAACAACGCCGAGGTGCTGCCCAAATTGAACCTGGCCGGCGTCGCCCGTGTTCTGGCTGGCGCCCGCGCCTGTGTCGCGGTAGACACCGGCCTCGGTCACCTGGCCGCAGCCTTGGACGTGCCGACCATTTCCCTGTTTGGCCCCACCAACCCTGGCCTGACCGGCGCCTACGGCAAGAGCCAGATTCACCTGGCCAGCGACTTCCCGTGTGCGCCCTGCCTGCAAAAGCAATGTACTTATCAACCCACGGCCGACGATCTGCGTCGGTTCGACCTCAAGCGCGAATCGCCCCTGTGCTTCACGCGGCTAAACCCCGAGCGTGTGGCGAGCCGGCTGAGCACGTTGTTACTGGCCGAGGAGATGCACTGATGCAACTGGCGTTTATTTTGTACAAGTATTTCCCGTTCGGTGGCTTGCAACGCGACTTCATGCGTATCGCCCTGGAGTGCCAGCAGCGCGGTCATCAGATCCGTGTCTACACCCTGATCTGGGAGGGCGATGTACCGCCCGGCTTCGAAGTGCTGGTGGCGCCGGTCAAGGCGCTGTTCAACCATCGACGCAACGAAAAACTCTATGCCTGGATTCAGGCCGACCTGGCCAAGCGCCCGGTGGACCGAGTGGTTGGCTTCAATAAAATGCCTGGGCTGGACGTGTACTACGCCGCCGACGGCTGCTTCGAAGACAAGGCGCAAAACCTGCGTCACTCGATGTACCGCTGCTTTGGCCGCTATCGCCACTTTGCCGAGTACGAGCGGGCGGTGTTCGCCAAGGACGCCAAGACCGAAATCCTGATGATCTCCGAAGTGCAGCAGCCGCTGTTCATCAAGCATTACGACACCCCGTTGGAACGCTTCCACCTGCTGCTGCCGGGCATTGCCCAGGACCGCCGCGCACCGCCGAACGCCGCCGAAATCCGCGAAGGCTTTCGCCAGGAATTCAACTTGGCCGACGATGACCTGCTGCTGGTGCAGATCGGCTCGGGCTTCAAGACCAAGGGCGTGGACCGCAGCCTCAAGGCCCTGGCCGCGTTACCGGCCGAGCTAAAAAAACGCACGCGCCTGCTTGTCATCGGCCAGGACGACCCCAAAGTATTCCAACTGCAAAGCGCTACTCTGGGGCTGGGCAATAACGTGCAGTTCCTCAAGGGCCGCAGCGATATCCCGCGTTTCCTGTTGGGCGCCGACCTGTTGATTCACCCGGCGTACAACGAAAACACCGGCACCGTTCTGCTCGAAGCCTTGGTGGCCGGTTTGCCGGTGCTGGTATCGAAAGTGTGTGGGTATGCCCATTACATCGCCGAAGCCGACAGCGGCCTGGTGCTGGATGAGCCGTTCGAACAAGCGCAGCTCAATGAGTACCTGTCCCGTATGCTCACCGACACTGCACAGCGCACGGCCTGGAGCCGCAATGGGTTGGCCTTTGCCGAGACGGCCGACCTCTACAGCATGCCGCAGTACGCTGCGGATGTGATTCTGGCGGAGCCAAAACGATGAAGTTGATTCTTGCCGAACCGTTCAAGACCTTATGGGCCGGGCTCGATGCCTTTGCCGAAGTCGAGAAACTGCACGGCCAGGTATTTCGCGAACTGGCGGCGCGTCGCACATTGCGCACCGAGGTTGAGGGGCGCCCGTATTTCGTGAAGATCCACCGGGGCATCGGCTGGGGCGAAATCTTCAAGAACCTGATCACCGCCAAGTTGCCGGTGCTGGGTGCCGGCCTCGAGTGGGCGGCTATCCATCGCCTGCAGGACCTCGGCGTGCCGACGATGACCGGCGTGGCTTTCGGCGAAAAGGGCAGCAACCCGGCCGATCAGCACTCGTTCATCATCACCGAAGAGCTGGCGCCGACCATCAGCCTGGAAGACCTGGCCGTCAACTGGGTCGCCGAACCGCCGTCCCCTGCGCTGCGCCATGCCCTGACCGCGGAACTCGCGCGCATGGTCGGTGATATGCACCGGGGCGGCGTCAATCACCGCGACTGCTACCTCTGCCACTTTCTGCTGGATACTTCGCAGCCGATCGATGCGCGCAACATCAAGCTCTCGGTCATCGACCTGCACCGCGCCCAACTGCGTGCCCATCTGCCGCTGCGCTGGCGCGATAAGGACTTGTCCGCGTTGTATTATTCGGCACTGGATATCGGCCTGACCCGACGCGACAAGCTGCGCTTCCTCAAGGGCTACTTCCGCCAGCCGCTACGCCAGATCCTGGCCGAACAATCGGCGTCGCTGGACCTGATGCAACGCAAGGCCGACAAGCTCTACGCGCGCAAACAACGTTACGGGGATGCGCTCTGATGGCGGGTTGGAACCTAGAGCCGGCATACGTTGGCCTGGCGAATGATTTTGGAAGCCTTGAAGCGGTGTTCGCCCTGCAAGGCGAGCGGCTGACCAGCGACCCGCTGTCGGAAGTGATCCGGGTGGAGCGCGGTGGGGTCAATTATTACGTGAAGCGCTATGTCGGTGCCGGCAAGGGCCTGCGCCGCTACCTGGGCAAGCCGCGGGTGAAGTCCGAATGGCAGAACCTCAAGCGTTTCGCCAAGTGGGGCATTCCCACTGCCGATGTGGTCGCTTGGGGTCTGGAGCGTAATGGCCTGGCATACGCCCGGGGTGCGCTGATCACCCGTGAGTTGCCCAGGACCGAGGACTTGTCGGTGCTGGCCGAGCGCAACGATGTGCGCCTCAAAGACCCTGCGTGGGTCGATGCGGTCAGCCGCCAGCTCGCCGAATACACGCGTACCCTGCACGATCATCACTTTACCCATAACGACTTGAAATGGCGCAACTTGCTGATCGACGACCAGCGCACCCTGTACCTGATCGATTGCCCCAACGGCGACTTCTGGCGCGGGTTCTGGCTCAAATACCGCATTACCAAAGACCTGGCCTGCCTGGACAAGGTGGCCAAGTATCACCTGTCGGCCACCCAGCGCCTGCGCTTCTACCTGCAATACCGCGAACGCGCGCACCTGAGTACGTCGGACAAGCAGCGAATTCGCCATGTGGTGAAGTTTTTCGAGGGGCGCGAATGAATGATTTCCTGGCGGCCGAAGACCGCGCCCTGCTGGAGCGCAACGGCCTCGCACACTTCGATGCCCTGTGGGCCAAGCAACTGGATGCGGTGGACGAGCCGAACACCAGTCGTGGCGGCTGGAGCAGCGTGTTTCGCCTGGAACTCGACGGCTGCGGTTATTACCTCAAGCGCCAGAGCAACTACCTCACGCGCAGCTTGCACCGACCGTTTGGCGAGCCGAGTTTTTCCCGCGAGTTTCGCAACATCAGTCGTTATCGCACGTTGGGCATCCCGGCCTTGCAGGCGGCGTTCTACGGTGAGCGCAAAGTCGCCGGCGAGCACCGCGCAATGCTGCTGACCCGCGCCCTGGACGGCTGGAATGACCTGGATTCGTTGCTCGAGCAGTGGTCGCAACTGAGCGATGCCCAGCATCGTGCGATCCTGCTGGCCTGCGGCCAATTGGCGCGCCGCCTGCACAGCGTGGGTCAAATCCACGGATGTTTTTACCCCAAGCATATTTTCCTGCAGGCCACCGGCGACGGTTGCGCCGCGAAGCTGATCGACCTGGAAAAAACCCGCCCGCTGCTGTTTGGTTGGCGTGACCGGGTCAAGGATCTGGAGCCGCTGTTGCGCCGTGCGCCGCAGTGGTCGGATGCGCAAATTCGTCACCTGCTCGCGGTATATCTGGAGCAACCTGAAGACAGCCCGCTGGTCGCCACCTGGCAGCAGCGCCTGACCGCTCGCCGCAGCCACAAGGAGAACCGCTGATGCGTTTATCCGCGCTGAAAAATGCCGGCCGCACACCGAGCCTACCGATGACGATCGAACTGGCGGACGCAGCGGGCCCCGGCCAACTGCAATTGCTCAGCCTGTTGCGTGTGCTGCCGGGTCAGCGCTATGTGGGCGCGGCCGTCTGGCGCGGTCGCGCGGTGTTGGCCAAGTTGTTGGTGGGCAGCAAGGCGGCGCGGCATTTTCAGCGTGAGCTTAAGGGCGTGCGCCTGCTGGCCGAACAAGGCCTGACCACGCCGCTGCTGCTGGCCGATGGTTTGCAGGAAGGTGAGGGCGGCTGGCTGCTGTTTGAGTTTATCGACGGCGCCGAAAGCCTGGCCGATGCCTGGCAAGCGGTCGAAGGCTTGCCGCCGTTGGCCGATGAGCAGACCGCCGTGCTCGCTGAAGCGCTGGGCGCGATTGCCCGCATGCACGCCAAGGGCCTGTGGCAGGAAGACCTGCACCTGGACAACCTGCTGCGCCAGGGCGGCAAGCTGTACCTGATCGATGGTGGCGGGATCTGTGTGGAACAGGCGGGCCAGCCGCTGTCGCGCAACCGGGTGCTGGAAAATCTCGGGGTGTTTTTCGCCCAGTTGCCGAAAAACCTCGCACCGTTTACCGAAGAATTACTGGTGTATTACTTGCTGAGCAACGGCGAGCACGCGTTACCGCTGGAAGCCCTGGAGAAGCAGGTGCGCAAGGTCAGCACCTGGCGCCTGAAGGACTTCCTCGACAAGGTCGGCCGCGAATGCACGCTGTTCAGCGTGGTGCGCGGCGCGTTTGGCTTGCGTGCGATCCGTCGCGAGGAAGAGCCCGCGATGCTGCCGGTGCTGGAGCAGGCCGATGCGTTGCTCGACCAGGGGCATTTGTACAAGACCGGCGGTGCGGCCAGCGTGGCCAAGGTCGAGGTGGCCGGCCGCCCGCTGGTGATCAAGCGTTACAACATCAAGGGCTTTGCCCATTGGCTCAAGCGCTTCTGGCGCCCGAGCCGCGCCTGGCATTCCTGGCGCGAAGGCAATCGCCTGGCGTTCCTCGGCATTGCCACGCCCAAGCCGCTGGCCGTGCTGGAAAAACGTTTTTTCTGGCTGCGCAGCCGTGCTTACCTAGTCACTGAATACCTGCCAGGGCCGGACATCATCGAACGCTTCGCGCCGTATGTGGAGCAGGGCGACGCGCCTGAAAACGAACTGCTCGCGCTGGACCATCTGTTCGCCGAGCTGATACGCGAGCGCATCAGTCATGGCGACTTCAAGGGCCACAACCTGTTCTGGCACGACGGCCGCTGGGCGTTGATCGACCTGGATGCGATGCGTCAGCACAGCGCTGTCGCCAGCTTCGCCCTGGCGTTTGCCAAGGACCGCGCACGCTTTATGCGTAATTGGCCGCAAGACAGTGCGCTGTATCAGGTCATCGATCAGCGCTTGCCGAGGGAGATCGGCGCTGCCGGTTGAAGAAAAGGCCTTCGACCCATCGCGAGCTTGAGCGCTTCGGATCTTTCTTACGCGGCGTGTCGGGTCTGCGGTATCAAAGGAGTGTTTCGTGAACCATGGAACCCAAGTGCTGCTGGCCGCAACCCTGCTGACGCTCTGCGGTTGCGGAACGATCAACACGGTCTTTCGCCCGGACGCCGTTGCCAGCCAGAACCTCAAGGACTCGCGCAGCTACTGCGAAAACATCCCGCGCATCTACAGCGGGGTGATCTACGGGTTTTGTACGCTCAATGCCGAGCCCGTCGCTGAAAAAAGCCTGAATGACCGAGCCCTGTCGGACCACGAGAACAATGCCTTCCCGATCATCGCTATCGAGTTCATCGGCTCCAGCGTGCTGGATACGCTGGTCCTGCCCTATACGATCTACCGTCAGAACAAGGATGGCAGCATCGAGATCTTCCGCTGAGCCTCCTTGATGCTTGCCGCTAACAGCTTCCCCCTGCTTTTAAGCTATAATCCCGCCCTTTAGCTGTTTCCTGCCCAGACGGGAAGCACACTTTTTTCAGGCGCAGCGCGCCTGCATGCAGACTAAAAGAGGCTAGACCCCTGTGGC
>Ga0302264_1000425_pt1 | contig 11361 bp, 10 predicted proteins | sample II_Fen_N3_4_FD_194563 | JGI IMG/M metagenome (GOLD analysis project Ga0302264, IMG submission 194563) | Peat permafrost microbial communities from Stordalen Mire near Abisko, Sweden - II_Fen_N3_4 | ecosystem: Environmental > Terrestrial > Soil > Wetlands > Permafrost | place: Sweden: Abisko... | reverse complement strand
GTGCCGATCCTGGCCCGCAAGCGTTACCTGCAACAAGAGGCGCGTCGTCTGCGCCGGGAGACCGATAAGTGAATCCGCTGCGTAGAAAGCGTCTGTTGATCATCCTTGCCATTCTGGCCGGCGTAAGTATTGCCGTGGGCCTGGCGATGAGCGCCCTGCGGGAGAACATCAACCTGTTCTACACCCCGACCCAGATCGCCAATGGCGAAGCCCCGCTGGACACGCGCATCCGCGCCGGCGGCATGGTGGAGAAGGGCTCCTTGAAGCGTTCCGGCGATTCCCTGGACGTCACCTTCGTGGTCACCGACTTCAACAAGGCCGTGACCATTACTTATCGCGGCATCCTCCCGGACCTGTTCCGTGAAGGCCAGGGCATCGTCGCCCTGGGCAAACTCAATGCCGACGGTGTGGTAGTGGCCGATGAAGTACTGGCCAAGCACGATGAGAAATACATGCCGCCGGAAGTCACCAAAGCGTTGAAAGACAGCGGCCAATCCGCCCCAACTCCAGCCAAGGAGGGCTAAGTGATGACGTCCGCACTGTATATTCCGGAGCTGGGCCACTTGGCGATGATCCTCGCCCTGTGCTTCGCCATCGTCCAGGCCGTGGTGCCGTTGCTCGGCGCGTGGCGTGGCGACCGTCTGTGGATGAGCCTGGCGCAGCCGGCCGCCTGGGGCCAGTTTGCCTTCCTGGTGTTCGCGTTCGGCTGCCTGACCTACGCCTTTATGACCGACGACTTTTCCGTCGCCTATGTGGCCAGCAACTCCAACAGCGCCTTGCCCTGGTATTACAAATTCAGCGCCGTGTGGGGCGCCCACGAAGGTTCGCTGCTGTTGTGGGCCCTGATCCTCGGCGGCTGGACCTTCGCCGTGTCGATCTTCTCCCGGCAACTGCCGCAAGTCATGCTGGCTAGGGTGCTGGCGGTGATGGGCATGATCAGCATCGGCTTCCTGCTGTTCCTGATCATGACCTCCAACCCGTTCAGCCGCATCCTGCCGCAGGTCCCGGTGGATGGGCATGATCTCAACCCGTTACTGCAGGACATCGGCCTGATCGTCCACCCGCCGATGCTCTACATGGGCTATGTCGGGTTCTCCGTGGCCTTCGCCTTCGCCATCGCCGCCTTGCTCGGCGGGCGCCTCGATGCAGCCTGGGCGCGCTGGTCGCGGCCATGGACCATCGTCGCCTGGGCCTTTCTCGGCATCGGTATCACCCTGGGTTCGTGGTGGGCCTATTACGAACTCGGCTGGGGTGGCTGGTGGTTCTGGGACCCGGTGGAAAACGCGTCCTTCATGCCTTGGCTGGTGGGCACCGCGCTGATTCACTCGTTGGCCGTCACCGAAAAACGCGGCGTGTTCAAGAGCTGGACCGTGTTGCTGGCCATCGCGGCGTTTTCCCTCAGCCTGCTCGGCACTTTCCTCGTGCGTTCGGGCGTGCTGACTTCGGTTCACGCGTTTGCGTCCGACCCTGCGCGCGGTGTGTTCATCCTGATCTTCCTGCTGTGTGTGGTCGGCGGTTCCCTGACTCTGTTCGCCCTGCGCGCGCCGGTGGTCAAGAGCCAGGTCGGCTTCAACCTGTGGTCGCGGGAAACCTTGCTGCTGGGCAATAACCTGGTGCTGGTGGTGGCCGCGTCGATGATCCTGCTCGGCACCCTGTACCCGCTGGTGCTGGATGCGCTGACCGGCGCCAAGCTGTCGGTCGGCCCGCCATACTTCAACGCCTTATTCGTCCCGTTGATGGGCTTGTTGATGGTGGTAATGGCCATCGGCGTGCTGGTGCGCTGGAAAGACACCCCGGTGAAATGGCTGGTGGGCATGCTGACCCCGGTGCTGCTGGGCAGCGCCGCCTTGGCCGTGATCGCCGGTATCGCCTATGGCGATTTCAACTGGGCGGTACTTGCCACGTTCATGCTTGCCGCCTGGGTGTTGCTGGCCGGTATGCGCGACATTGTCGACAAGACCCGCCACAAAGGCCTGATCAAGGGCCTGCCCACCCTGACCCGCAGCTACTGGGGCATGCAGGTCGCGCATATCGGCATCGCCGTGTGTGCCCTCGGCGTGGTGCTCTCCAGCCAGAACAGCGCCGAGCGCGACCTGCGCATGGCCCCCGGAGAGTCCATGGACCTGGCCGGTTACCACTTCATCTTCGAAGGCGCCAAGCACTTCGAAGGGCCGAACTTCACGTCCGACAAAGGCACCGTGCGCGTAGTACGCAACGGTAAGGAAATCGCCGTGCTGCACCCGGAAAAACGCCTGTACACCGTGCAGAGCTCGATGATGACCGAAGCCGGGATCGACGCCGGTTTCACCCGCGACCTTTACGTCGCCATGGGTGAGCCGCTGGGCGACGGAGCCTGGGCGGTGCGCGTGCATGTCAAACCGTTCGTGCGCTGGATCTGGTTCGGCGGTTTGATCACCGCTTTTGGTGGTGTGCTCGCGGCGCTGGACCGGCGCTATCGGGTCAAGGTCAAGAGCCGGGTGCGTGAAGCGCTGGGTCTGCAAGGAGCGGCGGTATGAAGCGTTGGTTGATGGTCGTGCCGCTGGGGTTGTTTCTGCTGATGGCGGTGTTCCTGTACCGCGGGTTGTACCTGGACCCGGCCGAGTTGCCCTCGGCCATGATCGGCAAGCCGTTCCCCGCCTTCAATCTGCCGACGGTGCAGGGCGACAAAACCCTGACCCAGGCTGACCTGCTGGGCAAACCGGCGCTGGTCAACGTGTGGGGCACCTGGTGCATCTCCTGCCGTGTCGAGCACCCGGTGCTGAACAAGCTGGCGGAGAAGGGCGTGGTGATCTACGGCATCAACTACAAGGACGACAACGCGGCGGCCTTGAAGTGGCTGGCGGAATTCCACAACCCGTACCAGTTGGATATCCGCGATGAAGACGGCAACCTCGGTTTGAATCTCGGCGTCTACGGTGCCCCGGAAACCTTCTTTATCGACGCCAAGGGCGTGATTCGCGACAAGTACGTCGGCGTGATCGATGAAGTGGTCTGGCGCGAACAACTGGCCGCCAAGTACCAGGCCCTGGTCGACGAGGCCAAGCCATGAAGCGCTGGTTAGCTGCTGCCGTATTAGCCTTGGGCCTGGTGGGCGTGGCCCACGCCGCCATCGACACCTACGAATTCGCCAATGACGCCGAGCGCGAGCGTTTCCGCGACCTGACCAAGGAACTGCGCTGCCCCAAGTGCCAGAACCAGGACATCGCGGACTCCAACGCGCCCATCGCCGCCGACCTGCGCAAAGAGATCTTTCGCATGTTGGGGGAGGGCAAGGACAACCAGCAGATCATCGACTTCATGGTCGATCGCTATGGCGATTTTGTTCGCTACAAACCGGCGCTCACCGGCAAGACCGCGCTGCTCTGGTTCGGCCCCGCCGGGCTGTTGCTGGCCGGCATTGTGGTGATGGTGGTGATCGTCCGCCGTCGCCGCGCCGCCCCTACCGATGGTTCCGACGCGCTATCCGCCGAAGAGCGCCAACGCCTCGACCAATTGCTGGACACCAAGACTGATGATTGATTTCTGGCTCGCAGCCGGCTTGCTGCTTCTGATTGCCCTGAGTTTCCTGTTGATCCCTGTATTGCGTGGCCGTCGTGCCCAGCGTGAAGAGGATCGCACCGCGCTGAACGTGGCGCTCTATCAAGAACGCGTGGCCGAACTGCAAACCCAGCAGGACGAAGGCGTACTCAACGCCGCCCAACTCGACACTGGCCGCGCCGAAGCCGCGCGCGAATTGCTGGCCGACACCGAAGGCGTAGAAAAACCTCGCGAATCGCGTCTGGGCAAGCCGCTGCCGTTGCTCGCTGCGGTTTTAGTGCCGGTGCTGGGCCTTGGCTTGTACATGCACTTCGGCGCCAGCGACAAGGTCGAACTGACCCGCGAATTCTCCCAGCCGCCGGTGTCCATGGAAGACATGACCCACCGCCTGGAACGCGCTGCGGCCGCTCAACCGGATTCGGCGGAAGGCTTGTACTTCCTCGGCCGTGCGTACATGGCCCAGGACCGTTCCGCCGATGCCGCCAAGGTCTTCGAACGCACCGTGGCCCTGGCCGGGCGCCAGCCGGAGCTGTTGGGCCAGTGGGCCCAGGCCCAGTACTTTGCCGACAACAAGCAGTGGTCGCCCAAGGTTCAGGCCCTGACCGACGAAGCCCTCAAGCTCGACCCGAGAGAAGTCACCAGCCTCGGCCTGCTCGGCATCGTGGCTTTTGAAGGCCAGCGCTACCAAGAGGCGATCGATTACTGGAGCCGCCTGCTGGCGCAATTGCCACCGCAAGACAATTCCCGCGTCGCCCTGCAAGGCGGGATCGATCGCGCGGCAGAAAGGCTGAAAGCGAACGGCGGCACCGTCGCCCAAAAGGCCGTGATGAAAGTGCGTGTGGACCTGTCCGCCGACATCAAGGCCAAGGCCCTGCCTGGCGACAGCGTGTTCATCTTCGCCCGCGCCGTCTCCGGCCCGCCGGCGCCGCTCGCGGCCAAGCGCGTGACCGTCGCCGACCTGCCCGTCACCGTCGAACTGGGCGATGCCGATGCAATGATGCCGCAGTTGAAACTGTCCAACTTCCCCGAAGTCCAACTGGTTGCGCGCATATCCCGGGCCGGTCAACCGACCCGTGGCGAGTGGATCGGCCGCAGCCAACCCTTGGCCAGCACCACCACTGCGCTGCAGCAGCTGACCATCGACAGTCCGGACAAGTAATTCGAGGAAACGCCTATGACCGCCCTTGCACGCATCACCCTGCTCAGCCTGGTAGTGGGCTTGAGCGCTTGTGCGGTCCACCGCCCACCTCCCGCGCCCACCGGCCCGACCATCCCACCGTCGGGCCCGTCGACCCAACCCGGCACCCGACCTTCCAGCCCGGTCACCGCCCCAACGAAAGCGCCACTGAGCAAGTCGTCAACCTTCGCCCCGCCACCGGGCGCGGCCAGCCACTGGGACGGCAAGATGCAGGTGTATGTGCTGGAAGACCAGCCCGACACCTTCTACCGCCAGCGCACTTACTACCGCTGGAGCAACGGCTGGAGCCGCTCCATCAGCCCGGACGGGCCGTGGGAAGAGACCGACGTGCAGGGCGTGCCGCCGGGGTTGAGCAAGCACTACGCGCAGTGACAAAAGGCGACCTTTGGGTCGCCTTTTTCGTGGCTTCGTAATGTGGGCCTTCAAATACTGGAGAGCCAATGCCGGGGCCGGACTCTACCTGAACCTGGCGGGTTTTCTGGTGGGCTCATTTTCAGGCCAGCGGTTATATGCGCTGGGTGGCAGCATCATCAGGACCCGGCTGGACGATCATCCTGATCTCGATGTGATCAATTTTATCAGCGGTGGATTATTGATTGGCTTTGCGGTCTGGCAATGTGCGCGCATTTTGTCAGGAGGCTGATCCTCTGCCATCCGGGAAACCGTGCGCAGTTGCCTGCAACCGAACATGAAATTGCTGACAGGCACGCCTGACCGGGTGCGTGGCGCATCGCAATCCGATACTGTGGCCGCCGCCGGGCTGGTCCAGGCCAGGCGCCGTGATGCGTAGCCGGTCAGGTAACAAATCTGCAGATAAGCGAAGAGGGTGTGTATTGATGGCGGGCAGGTTGATCTATCTCATCGGGCCATCGGGTTCGGGCAAGGACAGCCTGTTGGACGCTGCACGACCACGTTTGGCCGAGCGTGGCTGCCGCATTGTGCGTCGGGTGATTACCCGCTCGGCGGAAGCGCTGGGCGAGGCGGCGCAGGGGGTGAGCGCCGAGCAGTTTGTCGCGATGCAAGCCGAAGGTGCGTTTGCGCTGAGTTGGCAGGCCAATGGGTTGTCCTATGGCATTCCCAAGGATATCGATGCGTGGCTGGCGGTGGGGGCGGATGTGCTGGTCAACGGCTCTCGTGCCCACCTGGCGCAGGCCCGCGAGCGCTACCCGACGTTGCTGGTGGTATTGCTGAGTGTTGATCAGACGGCACTGCGCCAGCGCTTGTTGGCGCGGGGGCGTGAGTCGGTGGTGGATATCGACGCGCGCCTGGCGCGGAATGCGCGGTTTACGGCGCAGTTGCTTGCCGGAATGGGAGCGGGGTTATTCGTGCTGGATAACTCTGGCCCGCTGGAGCATACGGTCGAGCGTTTGCTGCGCTGCCTGCACCCGTCAGCGGTTTAACAACCGTTCCACATACTCCACAAACGCCCGCGCCTTGGCGCTCGCCATCCGGCCTGTCGGAAACACGGCCCATAAATCCCGCGCCGGTAAACGCCAGTCGGTCAGCACCGGTTTCACCTCGCCACTGGCCAGTTCCGGCGTGAACATCCAGGCCGATGCGAGGGTCAGGCCCAGGTGGTTCAGCACGGCAGCACGTACCCCTTCAGCCGCTGTGACGTTCAAGCGGCCACGGGCGACGATCGGGTATTCGCGGGCGCCTTGGGTAAAGGTCCAGCGCGGGCCTTCGCCCTGGGTGTAGATGACCGCCTGGTGCTGCAACAGATCAGTTGGCGTGGTGGGTTCACCGAAGCGTTCGAAGTAGGCCGGAGTGCCCAGGATATGGCAGGGCGACTCGCCGATCTTGCGCGCGGTCAGCCCTGAATCGCTCAGGTTGCCCATGCGCAGGGCGACGTCGATGCCTTCTTCCACCAGGTTTAGGCTGCGATCGTCGAGCACCACGTCGATGTTCATCCCAGGGTACTGCTCCAGAAACGGCCCCAGGTGCGGAAGGATATGCAGGCTGGCAAAGGTTACGGCGGCGCTGATGCGCAGGTTACCCGACAGCCCGGTGCCCGCGCTTCGGGCGGCGTCGTCGGCCTCGTTGGCTTCATCGATTGCACGCTTGGCTTTTTCGAAAAATGCCAGGCCCGCTTCGGTCGGCGTCAGGCCTCGGGTTGAGCGCAACACCAACCGCACCGCCAGGCGCGCTTCCAATTGCGCGACGCTCTTCGACACGGCGGGCTGGCCGATGCCCAGGCGTTTGGCGGCGGCGGAAAACGAGCCGGTTTCGACAACGTGGACGAAGGTTTCCATGGCGGTAAGACGGTCCATTGGCTGTCCCTTGCTTGCTTGATTGAGCGCATCGCGACGCGGCGCGGCGCACAAGCCTACGGGGAATGGCCATTGTTTGTCATCCGGTCCTAAACGGTGTTTATCGTATTGAAGAAGGTTGAATGGTTATGTCCTTGTCAGTGGCAGATTGGAGTAACTCTTCGGCGAGTATTTCTTTAGATGATGTTTTTTTAGTGTAAAAACAACCTGATATTAGCGAGGTATTTGTGTGGTTGAATGTTTAAATTGCAAATGGAATCTTAGTTATCTAACTGTCTGTTACGTGGCGCGGGGATGTTGCGGCTGAAACTAAAATGGGGTTGGTCTGATATTTTTCACTGTGCGAGATTGTCAGCGATGACGATGAGCCTGGCTCAACTAGTTTGCGTCTATCGATACTTAATCTCCGGGTCGATTTGATTCGGTCTCTTTATTTATTCGTTAACAAAGCGAGTGCCGCACAATGAATGGATTTGATCTGCGTTCTGTTACTTCCCGTGCTGGTTTACCGATATCGGACCCCGGCCCGTTTGGTGCGGGCGCCACTCAGAAACCGTCCTTTACAACTGATCAGGCAGCCAAACAAATCACCCGGGAAAATCTTCGTTTTCGCGACCGTAACGGCGATCAGAAGATCGATTTGCACTACACGGTAGACGCGAGCTTCACCGCCCAGCAGCAGCAACGCGTGCGCCAGGCGGTTCAAGCCTGGCAGGATGTGGCCGCTATCAACTTCCTCGAGCAGTCAGGCAGTACGGACGGAACGCTCAGTATCCACAACAACCCTCGCGGCGACCGGGGAGTTGCCGACATGCCTCATGGCGGCACGACCCGTACATCGGCCACGATCGGCACCGGGGGAAGTGCGAGTTCGCCGGCGCTGGGCAGTCACTTTTCGGTCACGGCTATTCATGAAATCGGTCACGCCATCGGCCTGCAACATCCGGGAGACTATAACGGCGGCGCCAACTATCAAAACGGCGCGGTCTATGCGCAGGACACCAAGGCACGCACTGTGATGAGTTACTGGTCGGAACGCCATCAATCCGGTCACGACTTCAAGTCGCTCAATCCGTCCGCTCCGATGATGGACGATATCGCCGCGGTCCAACGCTTGTATGGGGCCAATCACCAGACCCGCAAGACCGACACCACCTATGGCTTCAATTCCAATACCGAGCGGGAAGTGATGAGCCTTAGCAGCGCCAAAGACAAACCGGTCTTCTGCGTATGGGATGGCGGCGGTAAGGATACGCTGGATTTTTCCGGGTTTTCCCAGGATCAGAAGATCGATCTGAATGCGGAGTCGTTCTCTGACGTGGGCGGCTTGAAGGGCAATGTGTCCATCGCCAAGGGGTGCATTATTGAGAATGCGATCGGCGGTGCCGGCCGTGATGCTTTGATTGGCAATGACGCGGCCAATCGGCTCAAGGGCGGTGCCGGTGCTGATACGTTGAGAGGCGGAGGCGGGGCGGATACGTTTGCCTACGATAACGCCAGCGACTCCACCGCGCAGAGCCCCGACCTGATCGAGGACTTCACCAGCGGCACCGATAAGATCGACGTTTCTGGAGCATTAATCGCGTCGGGGGGGCGCGCGCTTGTGTTCACCGATCGGTTCAGCGGTCGCGCCGGTGAAGCGGTGCTCAAGCACGATGCCAGTACGGGCCGGTCGAGCCTGGCCATTGATCTGAAGGGAACGGGCAACGCGGACATGGTGATCAACAGCAAGGGGCAGATCAAACCGGGCGATGTACGCTGGGGTGGATCGCAGCCTGCGCCATCACCATCACCATCGCCGACGCCGACGCCGACGCCGACGCCGACGCCGACGCCGACGCCGACGCCGACGCCGACGCCGACGCCGACGCCGACGCCGACGCCAACCCCAACCCCAACCCCAACCCCACAGCCGACCCCGCAGCCTGGTGAAACCCCAAGCGGGCCATCTGCACTGTTCGAAATGCTTGCCAAGACACTGTCAGCGCTCTTGTTACAACTGATGCAGCTTATCGCCCCATCGTCCAGTGGAAGGCCGCGATCGTAATCCCACTCACGATCGCGGCGCATCATGCCGTCAGGCAGTGACCACCGAGGTGTGGCGCGAAGCACTGAGAAAGCGCAGCAACGCCACCAGCGGGAACGCGCTGCCCACCAGCATCACGCCCAGCCAGCCGCCGTGTTCGTACACGCTGCTGGCAATCGCCGAGCCGAAGGCACCGCCGATGAAGATGCTGGTCATGTACAGCGCGTTCAGGCGGCTGCGGCTGTTGGCATCGAGGGCGTAGATGGCGCGTTGGCCGAGGACCATGTTCATCTGCACACAGAAGTCGAGGACCACGCCGGTCACTGCCAGGCCGATCACGCTGTACAGCGGGTGTACGAAGGCCGGCAGGAAGCTCAACACCGCAAACACCATGGCCAGCAGCGACGCGCGGTGGGTGTGGCCGGCGTCGGCCAAGCGCCCGGCGATGGGCGCGGCGATGGCGCCGATGGCACCGACCAGGGCGAAGATGGCGATCTGGGTCTGGCTCAGGCCATGGTTACGCACCAGCTCCAGCGGAGCGGCGGTCCAGAACAGGCTGAAGGTGGCAAACATGCAACCTTGATAAAAGGCGCGCTGGCGCAGCAGCGGTTGTTCGCGCAGCAGGGTGCCGAGGGAGCGCAGCAATTGGCCGTAGCTGGCGCTGTGGTCGGGCTGGCGCTTGGGGATGGTCATCAGCAAGACCACGCTGATAACGGCCATCAACGCGGCAGCGGCCATGAACATTGCACGCCAGCCGAAGTGGTCGGCGACGACGCTGGACACCGGCCGTGCCAGCAGGATACCCAGCAACAGGCCACCCATGATGCTGCCGACCACGCGGCCACGGGACTCGGCAGGTGCCAGGTGCGCCGCCAGAGGGATCAGGATCTGCACCGACACCGAACTGAAACCAATCAACAACGACACCAGCAGGAACAGGTTCGGTTGCTCGGTAAACGCCGCGGCCAGCAGGCTGGCGATGGCGATCACCGTGGTGCTGATCATCAGTTTGCGGTTTTCCAGCAAGTCACCCAGGGGCACCAGGAAAAACAGGCCCAGGGCGTAGCCGATTTGCGTCAGCGATACGATCAGGCTGGCCATCGCAGGCGTCAGGCCGATGTCCGGCGCGATCAGTTCGATGATCGGCTGCGCGTAGTAGATGTTGGCGACGATGGCGCCGCAGCAAAACGCAAACAGCATCACCATCCCGCGGGTCATGGTGCTTGTAGCGTGGGGAGTAGCGTTCATGGTGTTCTCATAAAAGCGAAGGAAGATGGCGAGCGAGAGTAAAGACAAGACTCGGCGGCGAGTAGGCTGTTGGCGGTGATATCACTCATGCCGTGAAATGATGACTGAAGCCTTGGCGTTGGCTTCGAGCCCCCATGATACATTCAGATACACCTGCCGAAACAGGCCATCCGGCAGCCTGAGGATCACGCTGAACACCAAACAAATGTGGGAGCTGGCTTACCTGCGATGTGGACCCCCCGGTGTATCAGACACACCAGGGCGACGCTATCGCAGGCAAGCCAGCTCCCACACGTGCTCGCCTTCCTTCAGTGGGCGCGGCTTACTGCCCGCTGTAGATCTGGTCAAACACCCCGCCATCATTGAAATGGGTTTTCTGCACGGTGCGCCAGTCGCCAAAGGTCTTCTCGACCGACAGGAAGTCGACTTTCGGGAAACGATCGGTGTACTTGGCCAGCACTTTCGGATCACGTGGGCGCAGGTAGTTGTTGGCTGCGATTTCCTGGCCTTCCGGCGACCACAGGTACTTCAGGTAGTCTTCGGCAACCGCGCGTGTGCCTTTCTTCTCGACCACTTTGTCCACCACCGTGACCGGCGGCTCGGCTTCGGCGGAGACGCTTGGGTAGATCACTTCGAACTGATCGCGGCCGAATTCGCGGGCGATCATTTCCGCTTCGTTTTCAAAGGTCACCAGCACGTCGCCGATCTGGTTGGTCATGAACGTCGTGGTCGCGGCACGGCCACCGGTGTCCAGCACGGGCGCTTGTTTGAACAGCTTGCCGACAAAGGCCTTGGCCTTGTCTTCGTCGCCGCCGTTCTTCAGTACATAGCCCCAGGCCGACAGGTAGGTGTAGCGGCCGTTACCCGAGGTCTTCGGGTTGGGCACGATCACTTGCACGCCATCTTTGAGCAGGTCCGGCCAGTCTTTCAGGGCTTTCGGGTTGCCCTTGCGCACGATAAACACCGTGGCCGACGTGAACGGCGCGCTGTTATTCGGTAGGCGGCTGACCCAGTTGTCCGGCACCAGTTTGCCGTTGTCGACCAGGGCGTTGATGTCGGTGGCCATGTTCATGGTGATCACG
>Ga0302264_1000422_pt1 | contig 11370 bp, 10 predicted proteins | sample II_Fen_N3_4_FD_194563 | JGI IMG/M metagenome (GOLD analysis project Ga0302264, IMG submission 194563) | Peat permafrost microbial communities from Stordalen Mire near Abisko, Sweden - II_Fen_N3_4 | ecosystem: Environmental > Terrestrial > Soil > Wetlands > Permafrost | place: Sweden: Abisko... | reverse complement strand
CGCGTACGGCGGCACGACCCGTTCCGGGAGCAGGTCGCTCAGCGTGAAGGTCATCCTGTCGGCCACCGCGTGGCCCGCGGCGTTCTCGCGTGCCAGCTGCAGCGCATCGGGCGACAGGTCCACCGCCTCCACCAGGACCTGGTCCGCCATCCGGCGCCGGCGGAGGGCCGCCACCACCGCCACCGCGATGGCACCGGAGCCCGTGCCGACGTCCGCGATCCGCAGCGGCGGCGAACCAGCCGGGCGCGGGGCGGCCGTCAGGCGGGCGCTCACGGCGTCCAGCGCGGCATCCACGAGGAGCTCCGTCTCGGGGCGCGGGATCAGCGCGCGCTCGTCCGTGGCGATCGCCAGCCCGTGGAACTCGCGGAACCCGCGCAGGTACGCAACCGGCTCCCCGAGCTCCCGCCGGGCGACGAGCGCCTCGAACACCACCCGGGGCCCGTCACCGACCGGTGCCGCCGGGTGAGCGAGGATCCCCGTCCGGTCGGTGCCCACGGCGTGGGCCAGCAGCAGCTCCGCGTCCAGGCGCGGCGAGGTGGAGCCGGAGGCGGCGAGGCGGTCGGCGGCGGACGCCACCAAGGCTGCGACGACGGGGCCAACAGGAGCGGGTTCGGACACCGCGGCTACCCGCTGGGCTCCATCAGGGCGTGGAGACGATCCGCCTGGTCCGCCATCTGGAGGGCGTCGATCAGGGGGTCGATCTGGCCCTCCAGGACCCCGGCCACGTTGTAGATCGTCACGCCGATGCGATGGTCCGTGACCCGGTTGTCCGGGAAGTTGTACGTGCGGATCTTCTCGGACCGGTCCCCCGCCGTGACCATCGTCCGCCGCTCGGCGCTCTGCGCCTCGCGCTGCTTCGCCAGCTCCAGGTCGTACAGGCGCGATCGGAGCACGGCCATCGCCTTGGCCTTGTTCTTGTGCTGGCTCTTCTCGTCCTGGATCTCGACCACGAGGCCGGACGGAAAGTGCGTGATCCGGACCGCCGAGTCCGTGGTGTTGACAGACTGCCCGCCGGGGCCGCTGGCGCGCTTCACCTCGATGCGGAGGTCGCGCTCCTCGTCGATGGAGACCTCCACCTCGTCCACCTCGGGCAGGACGATCACGGTGGCCGTGCTCGTGTGGATGCGGCCGCTGGACTCCGTGGACGGGACGCGCTGGACGCGGTGGACGCCGCCCTCGAACTTGAGCCGGCTGTAGGCGCCGTCGCCGGCGACCTCCAGGAACGCCTCCTTGATGCCGCCGATGCCGGTCTCGTTGATGCTCATGAGGTCCGTGTGGAACCGGTGCTCCAGCGCGTAGCGCGTGTACATGCGCAGGAGCTCGGCCGCGAACAGGGCCGCCTCCTCGCCGCCCGCGCCGGCCCGGATCTCCACGATGACGTTGCGGTCGTCGTTGGGGTCGCGCGGCAGGAGCGACAGCTTGAGCGTATCGATCAGCGCCGCCTCACGGGCCTCGAGCTCCGAGATCTCCTCGCGCACGAGGTCCTTCATCGCGTCGTCCTGCTCCACCTCGCGCATCTGGCGGGCGCCGGCGAGCTGCTCCCGGACGTCGTTGAGCTCCCGGTACGCGGCGACGACCGGCTCCAGGCGGGCGAGCTCGCGGCCGAGCCGGCGCAGCTGGTTGGGGTCGCCCAGGACCTCGGGCGTGCCGAGCTGCTCGCCGACCTCGTCGTACTGGCGGGCGAGACCCGCCAGCTTGGCGTCAAGGCCTGACTCGTCGGGCATCGGTGGGCGTCCTGGGCCGGGATCAGCCCGCGGCCGGCGGGTCGTGAGGGGCGGCGACCTCGACGGCGACGGGCACCGCGATTGCTGCGTCGGCGGCGTCCTGCGTCTCGCGGACCTGGGACGCCGTCACGCCGGGCCGCGGCATCGGGTCACGTGCCAGGCCGAGGCCGCCGTCCGGAATGGGTTCGCCATCGGCGCGGAGGGCTTCCTCGATCGAGACGATCGCGACCTCGATCATGTCGTCGGTCGGCTGCTTGGTCGTGATCATCTGGACCAGGATCCCGGGCCACATGATCACCTTCACGATCGGGTTGGATCGGTGCCGGGCACCCAGGCGGAGCAGCTCGTAGCCGACCGACGCGATGACCGGGATCAGCAGGATCCGGCTGACGACCATCACCAGCGGAGACTGCCGGCCGACGAAGCTGAAGGCCAGGATCGACAGCAGGATCACCACCACCAGGAACTCGGTGCCGCAGCGCGGGTGCGCGGTGGGGTACTTGCGGATCGCCTCCGGGCGAAGCGGATCGCCGGCCTCGAGCGCGTGGATCGTCATGTGCTCCGCGCCGTGATACGCGAAGACGCGCTTGACGTCCGGCGTGCGGGCGATCAGGGCCAGGTAGCCCAGGAAGATCACGATCCGGGTCATGCCCTCGACGAAGTGCTGGACGAGGCTGTTCTCGATGTTGCCCGCGGTGAACGTGGCGATGACCAGCGGCAGGATGAAGAACAGGCCGATGCCCAGGACGGCGGTGACGAGCAGCATGATCGCCACGGAGCCCTTGCCCAGCTCGACGCCCTCCTCCTCGGCCTGGAGGCCGGCGGACCGGATCAGCCATCTCGTGCCGACCACGAGGGTCTCGTAGAGGATCACGAGCCCGCGGACGAAGGGCCACTTGGCGCCCCTGAAGCCGTGGACGCCGGAGTCGAGGCGCTCGGTCTCGTAGACGATCCGGCCGTCCGGATGGCGCAGGGCGACGGCGATCGCGTCGCGACCGCGCATCATCACGCCCTCGATGAGCGCCTGCCCGCCGTAGGAGTATCGAGCCATCGGGTGAGTCTACCGGGTACGGGGTTTCGCTCCGGTCGCGGGTCCTCTCCCTCACCCGCGCGGTCGTCCCGCCCTTGTACCCATACACCTGCCGGATGAGTACAAACCGCGACCGCGACGGCACCGGCACGCAGACACTCGCCAGCGGAGTCCTGACGGCGCCTTCACCCCCCTGAGTTGCTCAAACACCGATGGGGCAGGTACACGCGCAGGAAGGGCACCCTCGACGTGCGCCAGGACCCGCGACGTGAGTGCCCGAGCAGGTCGGGGCCCCGGTGGAGCGGCCGACCGGCCTCCGGACACGGTGGACCTGCGCACGCCCGCGGTTTGCACTCGCTCCATGGGTGGATGGCGAGGACGGGACGAGGCGGCGTGCCGCGGCCCCCGGACCCCTCGGCAAACGCCTTCCGCGGTTCGGCCCCATACTCCGCCCGATGCGCCTCGAACTCACCAAGCGCGGCGACTACGCCGTGCGCGCGATGCTCGCCCTGGCCCGGGGCTCCGGCAACGGGCTGCTGTCCGCGCGCCGCATCTCCGATGCGATGGCGATCCCCGTCCGGTTCCTGCCCCAGGTCCTCTCGGATCTCCAGCGCGCAGGGCTCGTCGAGGCGTCGGCCGGACGGAGCGGGGGCTACCGGCTGACGCGCGACGCCGGCTCGATCAGCCTGCTCGAGGTGATCGAGGCCGTGGAGGGCGACGGCCGCCGCCGCTCGTGCGTGCTGCGGGGCGGGCCTTGCGGCGTCGACGGGACCTGCGACGTCCACGACGTCTTCTTCGAGGGGCAGGAGGCGCTCCGCGGCACGTTCGCGCGGTCCAGCCTCGCGGAGCTCGCCGGCCCGGCGACGGCGGCCGCGCTCGGGGGCACCGTCACCAACTGACAGGGCGGCCCCGACCAGACGCCCGTCACGCCAGCCGGCACGCCAGGCTGGTCGCGAGCGTCAGGCCAGTTGTCGCGCGCGCACGCGCATTGCCGATGCCGCCAGCCCGACGCTCGCGACCACCGCTCCGGCCGCCAGGACCGCCCCGGCCCCCGCCAGGACGCCGATGCCCAGCAGCCACCCGACGGCCAGCAGCCCCGTGCCGACGTTCAGCCCCACGAGCCGCGGCGTCGCCGCTCGGCCCAGCACCCCCCGCTGGACACCGTGCTCCCGCGGCCCTCCCGGCCCGATCGACGGCAGCAGGTGCGTCCACGAGCTGATCAGCACCTGGACCGCCCAGCCGAGCGCGAGTGGCACGGCGACGAGGGGTGACGACCACGCCTCGCCGGCGGTCACCAGGCCGAGCGCGGCCGCCAGCACCAGTCCGGCCGCCAGCGTGCAGCCAACCGCGAACCAGCCGACGCCGGCGAGCAGCCCGACACCAGCCATCCGGTGCCAGCCCGGGTCCGTGGTCCAGGTGCCCCGGGAGCGGTACACCTGCGACGCTTCCAGGACCAGCGCTCCGGCCCCGACGACGGCCAGGACGGCCCCGCCGCCGGCGACGGTCTCATGCCCGGTCAGCTGCCCGGTCACCAGGATCGGCGCCGCGGCCCCCGTGGCAAGGACCGCCACCACCGCGCTCCCCCGCTGCTCGATCCGCGTGCCGAGGACGGTCGGCAGGAAGTGCAGCAGCGTGGACACGATCACCAGCGAGACGAACCCGATCACGTTCGACCACGCGTGTGCCGGCCGGAGCGCGGCCCAGCGCTCGATCACCGGCACCCACCCCGCGGCCGCCAGGGTGCCCAGCGACGCACCGATCGCGACGTTCAGCAGCGCCAGCGAGTATCCGACGATGACGATCGGGCGACGGATCATCAGCCCGGCGCGTCCCGACGCCCGCACGGCCAGTGCCAGGACCGCGATCCCGGCCAGGTAGACACACCCTCCGGCCGCCGGCACGAGCGCGGCAGACGGGGCGAACCCGCGCACGCTCACGAGCGCCGCGCCGATCGCCACCAGCGCCACCGCGCTCGCCCGCAGTCGGACGGGCGCGGGGTACCCGGCCGCAAGGGCCGCGACGAAGAAGGGCATCACTCCTGCGATCGCGGTGGACGCACCCCCGGCGAGCGCGAGGTGGAGCGGCAGCCACGGTGGCAGCCCCTCATTGCCGGTCGCGCGCGAGAGTGCAGCGGCCGCCGCCACGAGCAGGAACCCGGCGGCGATGACCACGGATGCAACGGCCACCCGGCGATCGTCCGCACGCCTCGGGCCCGGGCGGAATGGCACGCGCACGGGCGCGCCAGGGTCAGCGCCGGTCGGTGCGGAAGGAGCCGCACCGGACCACGTCGAAGGGTCCTCACGGCCCCCGTCATTCGGGCTGCTTGTCATCTTCTCAAATATATACTAAGTTACTGATAGTTACAGCACCCACTGCGGGGCCGCCCGGCCAAGGGAGTCCGGGCGTGGTGGGGCAGGACCCGGGACGGGGAACGACCCGGGTCCACACGGGAAAGGACGCACGCATGGATCGCACCCGACGTCTCATCACGGCCATCGCGCTGCTCGGCCTCATCACGGCCGGCTGCTCCAGGGCGGCCGCACCGGCGTGGTCGTTCGACACGAGCGCGGGCACGCCGGGAGGCGGCCAGACGGTCGGCAGCGTCTCGACACCGGCGCCGGCGGCTCCGGCCGCCGCAGCGAGCGCTGCCGCCCCCGCTCCGGCCGCGGCGTCGACGGCCCCGTCCGCATCCGGGATGGCCGGCATGGGCGAGGCAACCCCCTCACCCGCAGCGCCCGGCGCGTCCGCGGCACCCGCGGCACCCGGCCCCGTCGCGGACCCGAACGCGGCCCCGTACGCCCTGCGTGACCCGGTCGCCCCGGCCGTGATGACGGGCACCGTCCACGACGTGGACTTCCCCATCATCGAGAAGGACATCACGGTGGCCAAGGGCTTCGTCGTCCACGCCTGGACGTTCGGCGGCACCGTGCCCGGGCCCGTCATCCGCGTGCACCTGGGCGACACCGTCAACGTGCACCTGACGAACGAGGGCCAGATGAGCCACTCCATCGACTTCCACGCCAGCCAGACGGCGATGAACCACCAGATGGTGGAGATCAAGCCGGGCGCGACGTTCACGTACACCTTCAAAGCCGACTACGCCGGCGTCTGGATGTACCACTGCGGGACGGCGCCGGCCCTCCTCCACATCGCCAACGGCATGTACGGCATGGTCATCGTGGAGCCGAGGGGCGGGCTGCCCAAGGTGGACAACGAGTTCGCCTTCGTCCAGGGCGAGTGGTACCTCGGTGCGCAGGGCCAGCCTTCCGACTACGCCAAGGCCAACCAGACGGCCCCGGCCCCGGACTTCGTCGTCTTCAACGGCATCGCCAACCAGTACAAGGACAACCCGGTGGCGGTGAAGACCGGCGGGCGCGTGCGGGTGTTCGTGCTCAACGCCGGGCCTAACGAGGACAGCTCGTTTCACGTCGTCGGGACCATCTTCGACACCGTGACCAAGGAGGGCATCTCCCTCAAGCGCGGCAACGCCGACGGATGGGGCTCGCAGGCCGTGGACCTGGCGCCGGCCCAGGCCGCGATCATCGAGTTCTCGCCGGCCGAGGACGGCATGTATCCCTTCGTGACCCACGCGTTCAACTTCGTCACCCACGGCGCGATCGGGATCTTCCAGGCCGGCGACGGCGACCCGCTCAACTAGCCTCTCCCGTCCCTCGCCGGCGGTCGCCTTCCCCGGGTGACCGCCGGCTTCTCCGTGCCCGGCGGCGGTGCCCGCCGTGACACTCGGCGTCATGTCGGCCGGCCGTGGGGCGTCTAGCGCCGCAGGGCATCGGGAATCTCCGGCTCGTCGCCCCGCCAGAGCGAGAGCTCCTCGGTCGTGAGGCGCCCGAAGTGGTTCTGGAAGTGCGCCCCATGCCGCTCGAGACACCAGCGTGCCCGCTCCATCGCCGGGCGGTCCCGCACGCGGACGACCACCACCGCGCGGCCATCCTCGAGGGCCCGCTCGTAGACGAGGAAGTCAGGCAGCTGGTCCATCGCCACGAACTGGAACATGCGGACGATCCGGGAAAGGCGGTTGGGCCTCGATCCCAGGCGACCCAGCCGGTCCCGGCCATCGGCGCCGGCGAGGACCTCGACGCCGGCTGCCGGGACGCCCTCCACGATGAGGGCGTCGGCGGCTTCGCGAGCGCGGACGGGGTCGTCCACGACGGCGAGGAGACAGCCAGTGGGGTAGGTGATCATCGAGCGCGTCACGGGACGGGCTCCTCGGCGAGGGACGCGGCGTCGTCGTGGCGGTGGCCGGCACCCGCGGCGAGGCCGATGCCCACCACCCCGACGGCGATCAGAGCGGATCCGGCGAGGAATGCCGGGCCGAGGACCTCGCCCAGGACGAGGACGCCGAGCGTCGCGCCGACCAGCGGCTGGGCGAAGAAGGCGGCCGCGGAGACGGCCGGGGGCGCCGCGGCATACCCGCGGTACCAGAGCGACCAGGCGATGGCGGTGGAGCCGATGCCGAGGTAGAGGACGGCGGCGATGGTCGAAGGCTCGAGCGGCGGCAGCGTCCGGCCCGCCAGCTCGAGGGGCACGAGCGGCAGCAGCAGGACGAGGCCGACGGCGGTGGCCTGCATGATCGCCCGGAAGGCGCCGACGGAAGCCACGAGTGGATGGCCGATCGAGGAGAAGAGGGCCCACGTGGCCGCAGCGCCGACCAGCATCAGGTCGCCGGTGAGGCGGGAGGCCGTCGCGGCCAGCTGGTCGTCCGCGCTCACGGGGGTGCCCGCGGCGTCCACGCCGACCGACCGCAAGGTCAGGACGACGACTCCCGCCAGCGCCACCGCGACGCCGGCCCAGGCCACGCGACGGACCTTCTCGCCCTCGAGCAGGACCCCGAAGAGGAGCACGAACGCCGGGGTGGTGGTGGTCAGGATCGCGCCTTCCGCGGCGCCCGTGAGCGACGTCCCGCCGAACTGCAGGAGCATGGTCACCGCCACGACCACGCCCGCCAGGAGCACGCGGCCGCGGGGCGCCTGGCCCCAGCCGATCCGGCCGCGGAAGGCGATCAGGAGGACGCCGAGCCCCACGGCCAGCCGGAGCACGTTGAGGGTGATCGGCGGGATCTTGTCGAAGGTGCCCGCGGAGACGACATAGAGGCCGCCCCACAGGGCGGCCGCGATCACCAGGTCCAGGGCGGCCGAGCGGGTGGCGACGCGGGTGCCGGGTACCGTGCTCACGTGGCTGCCGCGTTCACGCCGGTGGTGTCCTCACGTCAGCGCCATGCCGACGTCGTTCCGGCCGCGGCCAGCGCCTCGATCTCGGCCGGTGCGTAGCCCAGCTCCGCCAGGATCTCGGAGGTGTGCTCACCCAGGAGCGGGGGCGCCGAGCGGATCGTGGCCGGTGTCGCCGAGAGGCGGAACGGGATTCCCACCTGGCGAACCGTGCCCAGCACAGGGTGCTCCACCTCCACCGTCATGCCACGGGCCTGCGCCTGCGGAGACGCGAACGCGGCCGGGATGTCGTTGATCGCGCCGGCGGGGATTCCGGCGGCGTCAAGCGCCGCGAGCCACTCCCCGGTGGGCCGGGCGAGGAACCTCTCGGCGAGCATGGGGCGCAGCTCGGCGCGATGGTCCACGCGGTCGCCGTTGGTTGCGAACCGCGGGTCCGCGGCGAGGTCCGCCAACCCGAGCGCGTCGCACAGGCGCGGCCATTGGCGCTCGCTGCCGACGGCCACGGCGAGGTCCCCGTCCGCGGTGCGGAAGGTCTCGTACGGGACGAGGTTCGGGTGGGCGTTGCCAAGGCGCCCGGGCGCGTTCCCGGAGCCGAACGCGTTCTGCGCCTGGTTCACGAGGATGGCGAGGGTGGATTCGAGCAGCGAGACGTCGATCCGCTGGCCGGGCGCGGTGGTCCGGGCCCTGCCCACGAGACCCGCCAGCACCGACACGGCCCCGAACAGCCCCGTCACGACATCGCTGATCGCCACGCCCACCTTCGTCGGCCGGCCGCCGTCCCCGTCCGGCGCACCCGTGATGGACATCAGACCGCCGGCCGCCTGGACGATGAAGTCGTACCCGGGCTTCCGCGCGTCCGGGCCATCCGTGCCGAAGCCGGAGATCGCCAGGTGGACGAGGTCCGGGTTCAGCGCGGTCAGGACATCGTCGCCGAAGCCCAATCGCTCCAGGCCGCCCACGCGGAAGTTGTCGACGAGGACATCCGACGTCCGGAGCAGCCTCCGGAGGACCTCGCGGCCGGGCTCCTGCTTGAGGTCCAGTCCGACAGAGCGCTTGTTGCGGTTGACCGCCAAGTAGTAGGCCGCCGTCCGGGTCCCGGCGGCCTCGTCGCCGACCCAGGGCGGGCCCCAGCCGCGCGTGGCGTCGCCTTCCGGCGGCTCCACCTTGACCACGTCCGCGCCCAGGTCCGCGAGCAGCATCGTGCAGTACGGGCCGGCGAGGACTGTGGAGCAGTCGGCGACGCGGATCCCCGCGAGCGGGCCGGGCACGGGGGCGTGGGTCGGGGCCATGGTCAGCCGATGGTAGCGGCCGGGACCTGGTCCGACGACGGCCTCAGCCCGCGGACGCGTCCGGCGCGGCCTGCGACTCGGGCGCGGCATGCGACTCGGGCGCCGCCGCCTCGGGCGCCGGCTGTTCCGGGATCGTGATGTCGACGACCTGCGCGCCCGTGGCCGCGATCAGGTCCGCCGGAGCCAGGTGGACGTTCACGCCCCTCGCTCCCCCGCCGATCGCCACGACCTCCAGCCCATCGATCGAGGCGTCCACGATCACGGGCCATGGCCGCCGGGCCCCGAAGGGAGTGATCGCGCCGCGCACGTACCCGGTCTCGGCCTTCGCCTCCTCCTCGGTGGGTAGCGTGAGCCGGTTGGTGCCGAGGAGCGCCCTGAGCTTCGGCCAGTTGAACCGGCGCCCCCCGGGGACGAGGACGAACAGGAAGTCATCCGCGGCGCGCCGCACGAGGATGGAGCGCAGGAGCGAGCCGAGCGGCACGCCCTGGAGCTGGGCGCTCTCCTCGGCGCTGCGCGCGATCTCGGTGCGGACGACTCGGAACGGGACGCCGGCGGCTTCAAGGGCCGCAACGGCGGGGGTGGCGGGGAGCGCAGCGATCGCAGGCTGGTCGGGGAGCGCGGGAGCGGCGCGCTGGTCGGGGACGTCGGGCTGGTCGGTCATCGGCGAAGGGTAGCGCGGCGCAGGGTGCGCTCCCCTCCCCGGGTCCGGGAGAGGCACATTTCGGCGGGTGTCCGGGCGCGGCGCTAGCATCCACCCATGACCGACTCGACGTCCCAGACCCTCACCGCCCACGTCCCCACCCTCATGACCGTCCACGCCCACCCCGACGACGAGGTCATCGGCACCGGCGGGACCATGGCCCAATGGGTCGATGCCGGCCGCCGCGTCGTGCTGATCACGTGCACCCGGGGCGAGATGGGCGACATCGTTGTCCCGGAGCTGGACACGCCCGAGAACCACCGACGCCTGGGCGAGATCCGCGCCGTGGAGCTCGAGGCCGCGATGGCTGCCCTCGGCGTGACCGAGTGGGACAACCTCGGCTACCGCGACTCGGACATGATGGGGCGGCCCGGCAACCGGGACCCGCGGACCTTCTGGCAGGCGAGCCTGGACGAGGCGATCGGCCGGCTGGTCTGGATGGTGCGGCGGTACCGGCCGGACGTCATGACCACCTACAACGACTTCGGCGGCTACGGGCACCCGGACCACATCCGGACCCACCTCGTGGCGGTGGGCGCGTTCGCGCGAGCGGGGGACCCGGCCTGGTACCCGGAGCAGCTGGCGCCCGAGCACGGGGGGACCGGGGGGACCGGGGCGACCGAGGCGGAGGGCGGCCTCGCACCGTGGGCCCCCGCGAAGCTGTACGAGCAGGCGATCCCGGCCTCGGTGCGCTCCGCCCTCCAGGAGCGGATGGAGGCCGTCGGCGAGCGCTCCTTCTGGTCCCCGCCCGATGACGCCACGCCCGAGCAGCTCGCGGAGTTCGAGGCGTTCGCGGCCAGGATGCTCGTCCCCGACGAGACGATCACGGCGTGGGTGGACGTCACGCCGGCGCTGGATCGCCGCTGGGCCGCGATGCGGGCCCACGTGACCCAGATCTCCGACGAGAACCCGTTCGTCCGGTTCGGCGCGGACGCCTGGCGCGACTTCTGGTTCCGGGAGGCGTTCGTCCGCCGCGAGTCCCGCGTGCCCGCCCCGGACCAGGAGACGGACCTGCTGGCGGGGCTGGAGGACGGCGCGCCGGGCCCGTACGGCTGGGCCTGATCGCCGCACGGCCCGTGCGTCATCAGGCGCGCCGGCCTACCAGCTGAGCAGGCCCTTGGAGGCGCCCCAGACCTGGTCCATGACCACCTTGCCGGATCCCATCGGGTCCATGAAGTTCGGCTGCGCCTTGCCCAGGATCAGGTGCGGGCGGATCCGGACCTGGGCCAGCGACTTGCCGCTGAACGTCAGCTCCAGGGTGATCCCTTCCATCGTCGGCTCGGACCACGTCTGGTCGAACACGAGGTTGCCCAGCGCGTACCAGATCGGCTTGCCCTTGTAGACCTCCATGCCCTCCGCCCAGTGCGGGTGGTTGCCGATCACCATGTCCGCGCCCGCGTCGATCGCCAGGTGGCCGAGGTTGCGCTGCCCGGCGCTCGGCTTC
>Ga0302264_1000418_pt1 | contig 11394 bp, 10 predicted proteins | sample II_Fen_N3_4_FD_194563 | JGI IMG/M metagenome (GOLD analysis project Ga0302264, IMG submission 194563) | Peat permafrost microbial communities from Stordalen Mire near Abisko, Sweden - II_Fen_N3_4 | ecosystem: Environmental > Terrestrial > Soil > Wetlands > Permafrost | place: Sweden: Abisko... | reverse complement strand
AGCTGAGCGGATAGGCTGCGTACCAGCGGATACACACCAAAATGATGTCGATCGGGAAGCGCATTCCTTTGGCAGCCAGCATCTCGTTTCAAGCCTTTTCAGTCAAACACTCAGCATAGTCGAACGGGCTGCTGACTGCCAATGCGACAGAACCGTCGAAGGCGCCCGCTATGCCAGAGAATTTAGCGAAGCCGGGACTTGTGTGCAATCGGATGCCTTAAACCCACCCCCGTCGCCACTGGGTGTCGTCCTGCAGTTCTTTCCAGCCCATCCGGCGTGAAGCCTTGGAATGCACGGACTCCAAGTCAATCCACTCGACCTTGCCGCCTTCCAGTTCAGGCGCCACCACTTTTGAAACAAGAAAGTGCTTTTCCTTGGCGATGGGTTTGACGGCAGTCCACTTGGACAGCAACAGTTTGTTGGGCTGCAATGTATTCATCGCTCAATGTTAGGCGCTTTGAATATCCCGCTTTGCCCACGTTCGCGCCAACGAGGCCACACTTCATCCATCAGCCGATGCCATGCCGTAAATTCACGGCGTTCACCGATAGAAAAAAATGAAAATCCTGATTGCCGCCGTCTTTGTCCTGAGCAGCGCATTTGCCAACGCCGCTGACAATCACCTGCCGACCCCTGCGTTGACGTCGATCAGCGCGCTCGACGTTCCGCGCTACATGGGCACATGGCACGAAATTGCCAAATTCCCGGCCTGGTTTCAGAAAAAATGCGTCGCCGATACCCGGGCCGAGTACAGGTTGCAGCCAGACGGCCGGGTGCAAGTCATCAACCAGTGCCGACAGGAAAACGGCGCGATGAAGGAGGCGCTGGGCAGCGCCCGGCAGATGGGAGGCCCGACATCTTCGAAGCTGGAGGTCCGCTTTGCTCCGGCCTGGCTGTCCTTCATTCCAGCAGTATGGGGCGACTACTGGGTCATCGACCTGGATACGGCTTACCAGCTTGTGGCCGTCAGTGAGCCCAAGCGGGAGTATCTGTGGATATTATCCAGAAGCCCGAAAGTTGACCCTGGCGTCTATGCTGCCTTGTTGACACGGCTGTCTGGCATGGGGTTTGACGTCCAGCGGCTGGAAAAGACCCTGCAGCGGGAGTGAAGCGGGTTTGAGTTCCGGGCTGTAAAAACGCCGCGTAGGGCGATGAAGGGTCGCTTGGCTCGTCAGGGTGGTGTGCTTGATCTTGATGAGGCCGACTATTTCGGGAATTTACTTGGATGGTTTTAAAACTTGTACACAGTCTTGGTAAGTTTTCTGGGATTTTTAGCGTCTACGATGGTTTGTCTGGCCCTTATTACAGGGGCCGTTTCACGGAACGCATCTAGGCAGATCAATGAACGTCTTCAATCCATCCGATCTCAAAACCATCCTTCACTCCAAGCGAGCCAACCTGTATTACCTGGAACACTGCAGGGTGCTGGTCAACGGCGGGCGCGTCGAGTACGTGACCGACGAGGGTAAACGCTCGCTGTACTGGAACATTCCGATTGCCAACACCACGACCATATTGCTGGGCACGGGCACATCTTTGACCCAGGCAGCCATGCGCGAGTTGGCCAAGGCGGGCGTGCTGGTGGGCTTTTGCGGCGGGGGTGGCACACCACTGTTCAGCGCCAACGAAGTCGATGTCGAAGTGGCCTGGCTCACGCCGCAAAGTGAATACCGCCCAACGGAGTATCTCCAGCACTGGGTGCGCTTCTGGTTTGACGATACGCGGCGGCTGGACGCGGCCAAGGCGTTTCAATTGGCCCGGCTGGAGCGCATCCGCCAGCACTGGCTGCATGGAAAATCGCTGCGCGAAGCCGGTTTTGCCCTCGATGCCGCCACGCTGGAAGGGGCGCTGAACCAGTCGCGTCAAGCTATCGCCAGCGTGCCGGACAACACCCATTTGCTGACCGAAGAAGCGCGCCTGAGCAAGCTGCTGTTCAAGCTGGCCGCCCGCGCCACCCATTACGGCGATTTCACCCGTGGCCAGCGTGGCAGCGGCAGTGATCCGGCGAACCGCTTTTTAGACCACGGCAATTACCTCGCCTACGGCTTGGCGGCCAGCGCGACCTGGGTGCTGGGCCTGCCGCACGGCTTGGCGGTGCTGCACGGCAAGACGCGGCGCGGCGGTTTGGTGTTCGATGTGGCCGACTTGGTCAAGGACGCGACGATTTTGCCGCAGGCGTTTATCTCCGCGATGCGCGGCGACAGCGAGCAGGATTTTCGCAAAGCCTGCATCGAAGCCTTGACGCGCAGCGAGGCGCTGGATTTCATGATCGACACGCTCAAAGACGTGGCGGTCAAGACCGCCAGCGCCATGATGCCCGCTGCGGCCATCACAGACGCGGCGCAAGCGATGGACATGACGGCAACGCCGGGAGAGCAGGCATGAACATCCTGCTCGTCTCGCAGTGCGACAAGCGCGCGCTGACCGAAACCCGGCGCATCCTCGACCAGTTCGCCGAGCGGCGCGGCGATCGTACTTGGCAAACGCCCATCACCCAGGCCGGGCTGGACACGCTACGCCGCCTGCTGAAAAAAACCGCTCGCAAAAATACCGCTGTTGCCTGCCACTGGATTCGCGGGCTGGACCACAGCGAACTGCTCTGGACCGTGGGCAATGCGAGCTGCTTCAACGCCCAAGGCGCGGTGCCAACCAACACGACGAGGCGCAACATCCTGCGCGGGCAGGATGAGAACGACTGGCACACCGGCCAGGATATTGCCCTGCTGACCGCGCTCGCAGCCTTGCTGCATGACCTGGGCAAGGCCTGCCGCGCTTTTCAAATGCGGCTCGAAGGCAAATTGCAGGAGCGCAACCAGTACCGGCACGAATGGGTGTCGCTGCGCCTGTTTGAAGCCTTTGTCGGCGCCGACGATGACGCCGCCTGGCTGGCGCGGCTGGCCGCACCGACACCGGCTGACGATGCCACCTGGCTTGGCCGCCTGAAGCGCGACGGGCTTGATCGTCCGGTGGCCGCGCCGTTTGCCGGGCTGGCGCGGGCACCGCTGGCTCAGGCCATAGGCTGGCTGGTGCTGACGCATCACCGCCTGCCGGTGGCGCCCGCGCAGGAGGCGGAAGACTCCCGCAGTCCGCTGGGCAGCAAAGTGTCGTGGATGTCCGCGCCTGCGCTGAAAGACGTGCTGGCCCGCATAGACGCAGGCTGGAATGAAAAAACCGGTGATGGCGATGTCAGCGTCCTGCCGCTCTACTGGCAATTTCCGCACGGCTTGCCCGTCAGCACCGAGCTGTGGCGCAAGCGCGCCGCGCGCCTGGCCCAGCGCCTGCTGTTGCTGCGCGCCCAGCCCGGCAAAGGCGACTGGCTGGCCAATCCGTATGTGATGCACCTGTCGCGGCTGTGTCTGATGCTGGCCGATCACCACTATTCCAGCCTGAGCAGCGACGCAAAAGGCAAACCCGACCCGGCCCGCATCAAGGGGCTTGAAGGCTACCCACTGTTTGCCAATACCGACCAAGGCTGCTTCAACCAGACGCTGGACGAGCACCTGCTCGGCGTGGCCCAGCACAGCGGCGACATCACCCACGCGCTGCCGCGCTTTGACGAGCAGCTCCCGCGTCTGGCGCGGCACAAGGGCCTGAGCAAGCGCTCCAAGAACGAAAATTTCCGCTGGCAGGACAAGGCCGCCGACACTGCTGCCGCGATGCGCGAACGCTCCACGCAAAGCGGCGCCTTTATCGTCAACATGGCCTCGACCGGCTGCGGCAAGACGCTGGCCAATGCACGCATCATGTACGCGCTGGCCGACGCCGAGCGCGGCATGCGCTGCGCCTTTGCGATGGGCCTGCGCACCCTGACGCTGCAGACCGGAACAGCTTTTCGGGAGCTGCTCAGCCTGGGCGATGACGAGGTGGCGATTCGCGTCGGCGGCTCGGCCAGCCGGGCGCTGTTCGAGCATTACGAGCGCGAGGCCGAAGCCACGGGTTCCGCGTCGCGCCAGGCGCTGCTCGATGAAAACAGCTACGTCCGCTTTGAGGGCAACCACGACGCGCATCCGCTGTTGCGCCGTGTCATGCACGAGCCGCAAGTGCGCGCCCTGCTGACTGCGCCGCTGCTGGTTTGCACCATCGACCACTTGACACCCGCCACCGAAAGCCAGCGTGGCGGTGGTCAAATCGCGCCCATGCTGCGGCTGATGAGCGGTGACTTGGTGCTCGATGAGCCGGACGATTTCGACATCGCCGACCTGCCCGCGCTCACGCGGCTGGTGCATTGGGCCGGTTTGCTGGGCGCGCGCGTGCTGCTGTCCTCGGCCACCTTGCCGCCCGCGCTGGTGCAGGGGCTGTTCGAGGCCTACCGCAACGGGCGCCATCATTTCCAGCGCAACCGGGGCCAGCGGCCCGAGGGCGCAGACCGGGCGCCGCAGGTGTGCTGCGCCTGGTTCGACGAGTTCAGCCAGTCGCAAGCCGATTGCGCCGACGCGCAGGGTTTTGCCGCTGCGCACCAGGCTTTTGCCGCCCGGCGCTGCGAGCAGCTCGCCAAGGCCGTGGTGCGCCGCCGCTACGAACTGCTGGCGCTGGACGTGGGCGCCGAGCGCGACCAACACACGGCCCGCTTTGCCGAACTGACCCGCGACGCAGCCATCGCGCTGCACGCCCAGCACCACAGCGACGATCCGCACAGCGCCAAACGCGTCAGCTTTGGCCTGATTCGCATGGCCAATATCGAACAACTGGTGGAAGTCGCGCTGGCGCTGTACGCGCTGGGCGCGCCTGACGGTGTGCAGATTCACCTGTGTACTTATCACTCGCAATTCCCGCTGTTGATCCGCTCCGGCATCGAGCGCCAGCTTGATCAGGCGCTGAACCGTCGCCAGCGCGATGCGGTGTTCGATCTGCCCGGCATCCGCCAGCGGCTCGACGCTTATCCGCAAGCTGACCAGCTTTTCATCGTGCTCGGCTCGCCCGTCACCGAAGTCGGGCGCGACCACGATTACGACTGGGCGGTGGTCGAGCCTTCGTCGATGCGCTCCTTGATCCAACTGGCCGGGCGCATCCGCCGCCACCGCGAGGGCGAGTGCCAGGCGCCAAACCTGCGGGTGTTCGACACCAACCTGCGCCATTTCCGCGAGCCGGGCAAGCCAGCGTTTTGCAGGCCGGGGTTTGAAAGCGCTGAATTCCCGCTTGACACCCACAACCTCAAGCAACTGCTGCCGATGACGCTAAACGGCGTGATTGACGCCGGGCCGCGTATCGCCGCACCGCCCGGCGTCTTGCAGCCGCGTGCCCGGCTGGTGGACCTGGAACACGTCCGCATGGGCAAACAGATGCTGCTTCAGTCCGCCGCCGCCGCACCTGCGGTTTTGCCCGGAACGCGCCAGCGCGGCTCCGCTCAGGCCAGCACGCCCGCGCCGCTCAACGCCGTCAGTTGGTGGAGCCTGCCGCCCGCCGACGCACTGCTGACCGCCGTGCTGCCGCAGCAGCAGCCGTTTCGGCTCGACACGATGGAGCGCGTCGATCTGGTGCTGCGCCCGAACGAGGACGAAGACGATTACGAGCTGGCGCAGTTGATGAAAAAGCCCGGCGACCGCCACGGGGAGACCGTGTTTTTACGGGTGGAGGCATCGCAAAACCACCGCATTGACGACACAGCAGTGCAGGGCCACGGCATCAGCGTCTGGGGCGAGAGCAACTACTGGGAGGCCTTGACCGCGCTGGCCGCCGAGCTGGACATGCCGCTGGCCGACTGCGCCCGGCGCTTTGGCACCGTGACGCTGCCCAAGCATGACAACGGCTGGCGTTTCCACCCGGCGCTGGGGTTTACCAAGTACAGGTGATGCGTGGCGTTTTCGTACAGCGACAGCTCGAATCTTGTTGTGCTTTAGATGAGCAGAGTTTCCAGCCCTTTTGTCTCGACGATCTGAAGCAGTTTGGCGGCGGCCCCGCTGGGGTGCTTGTCCGCTGTGGGCGACTCCCACTTTTGCACGGTGGAGACGCTCACATTGAGAAATGAGGCGAACACCGATTGGCTGACTTTCGCAATGGTTGTGCGGACTGCGACAACCCGTTCGGGCGGGTAGGCGGGTGGCTCTTCGCAGAGTGTGCGAATGCGAGCCATGTCCACTTTTGACATAACACCGTGTGCCTGGAGTCCCTGCGCGGTCTCCAGCATCTCTTTGAGCATGCGGGCTTCTTCACTGTCTTTTTTGCGCATTGCAAATCTCCTTGAGTTCGCCAGAAGTTTTCATTTCGTCGAGTTTTTCCAGGCTTTGTCTATGCAAGTTGCTGGCAATCACCTTGACCACCTCGACCAAGGCGTCCGGGAAATCTGCGCCAGGCGCATTTTTCTCCCGCCCGACCAGAAAGATGATCGCGCCCGGATGTTGCTTGGCTACGAGCGTTCGAGTCGAGCCGCTCTTGCCCTGCCCAGGAACGGCAATTCGCTTTTTGCAGACACCGCCGCCCAAGTCTGCTTCATAGCGGCCTTGTTCAATGTCGCGTGCTGCCGCACAAAGCAGATCGTCACTCAACAGTTTTTTTGCCCAGCGGTCAAATGTTTTTGTTTTGAAAACTCTTTTTCTGTGCATGAAAAATTATAGCACTCAGTGCTATAAATATAAAGCCATCCAGCCTGCTGACGGCAGTATGGATGGCTTCATGTGGGCTGCCTATTCGGCAGTAAAACGTATGAGAACACTCAAAACGAGTAATTTTCTAAGCTGTTTTTCAACAGTTTTCGGAGCATACTCTATGCAAGTCAACTAAAAATTATTGTTTTAAATCACACTAAACGTGTAATGGATTATTTGTAAAACGTTTTTTAACAAACACAGGGAGGAACCTGAATGCCCAACCCCGATCCGCAGCGCGTTGCTGAGTTGCGGGCTCTCATGGCTGACTTTTTCAAAAAGCGGCTCGATGACAAGCTCGAAAAAATCAAGGATGACGATGAGGCCGCGCCCGCCCGGCGCGCTGAACTTCACCAGCAGTTCATCCCCGCTACCTGGCTTGAAGACGCGGCCCGGCGCGCCGGGCAGATTCAGGCGGTCACGCATTCCCTCAAGCCGATTCACCCCGACGCCAAAGGCACCAGTCTTTACAGTCCGCCGCAAATGCTGCCCGCGCTGCCAGTGGTCGGCAGCCACTGTCTGGGCGACGATTTTGCGGGCGATGTGGTGGGCAATGCCGCCGCGCTCGACGTTTACAAATTCCTCAAGCTCGAACACCAGGGTCGCAGCCTGCTGAAACTGGCGCTGACCCGCGATGCCAATCTGGCCGCCGCGCTCACCGACGACCTGGCGCAGGCGCAGGAATGGCTCGGCGCCTTTGCCGCGCTGACCGAGCCACGCGGGCGGCTGGCTTCGCACACCCTGGCCAAGCAGCTCTACTGGCTCACCGGCAGCGACCCGCACGACGATGCCAGCTACCACCTGCTGGCCCCGCTCTATGCCAGCTCGCTGGCGCACCGGGTTTACCAGACGGTGCAGGACGACCGCTTTAGCGAAGCCGCCAAAGCCGCCCGGCAGGCGAAAAAAGACGGCGCTTTTAGCGAACGCCCGGTGCGCGAATACCCGCAGTTGGCGGTGCAGCAACTCGGCGGCACCAAGCCGCAAAACATCAGCCAGCTCAACAGCGAGCGGCGCGGCAACAATCTTTTGTTTGCCTCGCTGCCGCCCGTCTGGCGCTCGGTGGATTTAAAACCGCTGCTCAACACCGACTCGATGTTTCCGCGCTACAGCCGCCGCCCCGAAGTCCGGCAGGCGCTCAAGGCGCTGCTGGCTTTTTTGAAATCCGACCCGGCGCGCAATCTGCAAACCCGGGAGCGCCGCGCCGAATGGGTCGATGCGCTGATCGACGAATTCCTGCAGCTTCGCGCCGAATTGGGCGCCTTGGCGCTAGGCTGGAGTCAAACACCCGACTGCCGCCTGGATGGCGCCACCAAGCACTGGCTGGACCCAGACGGCGTGGCGCAGGCTTACAAAGCCTCGGAGCGGCCGCTGCCCCTGGATACCGCCGAGCGCATCTGCGAAGCGTTCGCCAACTGGCTCAATGCCCAATTGCGCGACCCGCTGCCGATGGCTGACCCGGAGTTTCAGGAGTGGCGCAATCGAATGCACGAACAAATCAAAGCCGAAGAACGGGAGGGACGCGATGCCGACTGAAACCACCCCCAGCGACACGCCGCTGAAGGCGCTGCTGGTGCTGCCGCGCCTGCGCATTCAAAACGCCAACGCCATTTCCAGCCCGCTGACCTGGGGCTTTCCGGCCATCACCGCCTTCACCGGCCTGATGACCGCGCTGGAGCGTCGCCTCGGGCCGCAGGCGGGCATCGCGTTTTACGGCGTCGGCGTGATTTGCCACGGCTTTGAGCCGCAGGTGACGCACGGCGGCTACACCCGCAGTTTTAACCTGACGCGCAACCCGGTTCTGCAAGACGGCAGCACCGCTGCGATTGTGGAAGAGGGCCGCGTTCACCTCGACATCACGCTGGTGTTTGATGTGGAGCTGGCTTTATCGCAGTCGGGCGAAGCCGAGCGCGCCGAACTGGCTGCCCGCATCGGCGAGCTGATGGCGGGCATGCGTGTGGCAGGCGGCAGCGTGATGCCTGCGCTGCCCGGCATGTTTCGCAGCCCGCCGCGCCCGCAACTGACGCTGCTGGCCGATGAGCCTGAAGCGCGCACCCGGCAGTTTCAGCGCCTGAGTCGCCGCTGGCTGCCCGGCTTTGCGCTGGTCTCGCGTGACGACTTGCTGCAGGCGCGGCTGCTTGAGCTGCAAACGAACCAGCCCGGCGCCACGCTGCTGGACGCCTGGCTGGACCTGTCGCGGCTCAACTACCGCGCCACCCGGCACGCAGCCATCGACGAAAAAACCGGCGAGCCCCACGAAACCATCGAATGGAACCTCGACACCCGCGCTGGCTGGACCGTGCCCATGCCCGTGGGTTTTGCGCCGCTGACCGCGCTGCACCCGCCCGGCGCGGTGGCGGGCGCCCGCGATGCCCGCGTGCCCTTCCAGTTTGTCGAAAGCGTCTATTCGATAGGACAGTGGATCAGCCCGCACCGGCTGAGCGACATCGACCAACTGATGTGGCTGCCCAGCCACGACCCGCAAACCGGCCTTTACCGCTGCGTCAACGCCTTTCGGCCCGCAACTTTTTCCGCTTCTGTTTCTTCATCTGACTGAAATGCAAGGAATCTTCTCATGGCAACTACCGCCCTCAAAACCGCTTCCGTGCTGGCCTTTGAACGCAAGCTCGATCCCTCTGACGCGCTGTTTTTCTCCGGCCTTTGGGACGGGCGCGTCACCAGCAGCGGCTGGCCCGCTGTGACCGTGCGCGCCAAGTCCGTGCGCGGCACCATCTCCAATCGCCTCAAAACCAAAGACCAAGACCCGGCCAAGCTCGACGCCGCGATTGAAAACCCGAATCTGCAAACCGTCGATGTCGCCACGCTGCCCGCCGACGCCGACACGCTCAAGGTCAGCTTCACGCTGCGTGTGCTCGGCGGCGCTGGCACGCCATCGGCCTGCAACAATGCCGACTACCAGCGCAAGCTGCTCGACACGATTAAAGGCTATGTCGATGCCAACGGCTTTGCAGAACTGGCCCGCCGCTACGCCTGCAACCTGGCTAACGGACGCTTTCTCTGGCGCAACCGGCTCGGCGCTGAACAGGTGCAGGTGCAAATCGCCCAGCTTGTGCAAGGCCAGCCTGCTCAAAGCTGGACTTTTGACGCCCTGGCGCTGTCGCTGCGCCACTTTGACGCGCCGCCCGAAGCCGCCGCCGCGCTGGCCGAACTGAGTGCCTTGATCGCTGCCGGGCTGGCCGGTCAAAGCCATGTGCTGCTGCAAGTCACCGCCTTTGTGCGCGCCGGGGCCGGGCAGGAAGTGTTTCCGTCGCAGGAACTGATTCTGGACAAGGAAAAAAGCGGTAAAAGCAAAACGCTCTACACCGTCAGCGGCATGGCTGCGATGCACTCGCAAAAAGTGGGCAACGCGCTGCGCTCAATCGACACCTGGTATGAAGAGGCTGACCAGAACGGCCCGATTGCCGTCGAACCCTATGGCTCGGTGACGACGCAGGGCCGGGCCTACCGCCAGCCGAAGAAAAAAGATGATTTCTACAGCCTGTTCGACGGCTGGCTTATCAAAGACCAGGTGCCCGCGCCAGAGCAGCAGCATTTCGTCATGGCGACCTTGATTCGCGGCGGCGTGTTCGGCGACGCTGGCAAGGATTGAAGATCATGGATCACTACGTTGACATCGACGTGCAGCCAGACCCGGAATTTCCGGCGCACCAGCTGATGAGCGCGCTGTACGCGAAGCTGCACCGCGCCCTGGTTTTGCGGCAGGGCGCGGGCGCAGGGATTGGCGTGAGTTTTCCCGGCTTTGATGCGCAGGGAACGTATTTGGGCACACGCCTGCGCCTGCACGGCACGCTGGCCGCTTTGGCCGAGCTGCTGGAAAGCGATTGGCTGACGGGCATGCGCGATCACGTTGCGCTGACGCCGCCCCGGCCCGTGCCGCCCGATACCGGGCATCGGCTTGTCAAGCGCGTTCAAGTCAAGAGCAGCCCGGAGCGCCTGCGCCGCCGCCTGATGCGCCGCCACGGGTTTGACGAGCGCGAGGCCTGTGAGCGTATCCCGGACAAGCTGGCGCAACGCACGAACCTGCCATTTGTCGCACTGCGTAGCATGAGTACCGGCCAGCCTTTTATGCTGTTCATTGAGCACGGTCCGGTGCAACCTGGCGCGGTGGCTGGCGGCTTCAATGCATACGGATTGAGCCAAGGCGCGACAATCCCCTGGTTCTGACCCTTTTTTGCGGGTCTGGAACAGTTCTTTAAAAATCAACGACTTACGTGCCACCCAATTTTTTGGGTCGGCACGGCTTTTTTCGGGAAAACTCTTTCCTGACAGGCACTTGCACGGTTTATGATCTGGTTCACTGCCGAATAGGCAGCTCAGAAAACCCAGTAAAGCTGCGCCGCCACGCCCAGATTTGTTCACTGCCGAATAGGCAGCTCAGAAATGCGCCTGCGCCGCCATCGGCCCGGCGTAGATGTTCACTGCCGAATAGGCAGCTCAGAAAAGCTACACCAGCGATCTTGATGGCAATAGCCGGTTCACTGCCGAATAGGCAGCTCAGAAAGCCGAGCTTAGACGTAGCCTAGAGGCTTCATTAGTTCACTGCCGAATAGGCAGCTCAGAAAATCAACGGTGAGCCCGAGACCGCCCGCCTCATCGTTCACTGCCGAATAGGCAGCTCAGAAATGAGTTTCCCAACCCCGTCATCATGGATTACAGTTCACTGCCGAATAGGCAGCTCAGAAAGTATGCGAAGCAGATTCAACATCACTTTTGAGGTTCACTGCCGAATAGGCAGCTCAGAAACCTTGAATATTTAGCGCAGCAGCGATATCCTGTTCGTTCACTGCCGAATAGG
>Ga0302264_1000412_pt1 | contig 11476 bp, 11 predicted proteins | sample II_Fen_N3_4_FD_194563 | JGI IMG/M metagenome (GOLD analysis project Ga0302264, IMG submission 194563) | Peat permafrost microbial communities from Stordalen Mire near Abisko, Sweden - II_Fen_N3_4 | ecosystem: Environmental > Terrestrial > Soil > Wetlands > Permafrost | place: Sweden: Abisko... | reverse complement strand
GATGCGCTGGCGACGGTCAAGGCGGGCTGGCGTCCCGGCGCGCCCATCATCGTCAACTCGTCGCGGGCGATTTTGTACGCTTCGCCCGGTGCGGATTTTGCCGGTGCGGCGCGGCGCGAAGCCCTCAAGACCCGCGACACCTTGCAGGCTGCGCGCCCGTAACCGGCTTTGCGTCAAGTCGCGTGAGGCGCAGTCCTGCGCCCGCCGCTGGCGTTTGTCGCGGGCTTTTCGGCGTGAACGCAGTGCAGGCTACAGCGGTGCCGCCAGCCCGGTTTTCTTCAATTCGCGACGGTAAAGCGCCGCTGCACATGGCGCGGTTGCTCGATTTCATCGACGATGGCCACGGCCAGATCGGGCACTGAAATGCCTGCGGGCTGATCGCCCTGACCGGTCAGTAGCTCGTCAGCGCCGAGCCGGTACTGGCCGGTGCGCTCGCCCAGCGCCAGCGCAATCGGCGGCGAGACAAAACTCCAGTCCAGCGCGCTTTCGCCCTGGAGGCGCTTGAGCAGCTCGCGGGCGGCCAGCGCGCCTTGCTTGTAGGCGGCGGGAAACTCGGGCGTATCGACCAGTTGCAGGCCGGGCGCGACAAACAGGCTGCCCGCGCCGCCAACCACCAGCACGCGCTTGACGCCCGCTTGCTTGGCGCCGTCCAGAATCGCCTGGCTGCCTTGCAAAAACAAATCGTGAATCTGCGGCTCGCCCCAGCCGGGGTTGTAGGCGCTGATGATCGCGTCATGACCGGCCACGGCCTGCGCGACTTGGGCGGCGTCCAGCACGTCGGCGGCGACCACGCTCAAGCTGGGCTGGGGCGCGATTTTCGACGGCGTGCGCGCCAGCGCGCTGACCTGGTGGCCGCGCGCCAACAGTTCGGCCAGAACCGGTGCGCCGACAAAACCCGTGGCGCCAATTAATGCGATTTTCATAAATTACTCCTGAAGTAGTTGAGAGAAGCCTTGAGTCTGATAGCTTTTCAATCAGCCGAATAGAGGGTTTAATTCGCTATCACTGTGAAGCAGGGCTCATCAATTGAAAGAAAATATGGATCAACTCAAGCGCATGGCCATCTTTGCTGAGGTGGTGGCGGCGGGCTCTTTGACGGCGGCGGCGCGCCAACTGGGCATGACGCCGTCGGCGGTCAGCCAGCACCTGCGTCAGTTGGAACAGGCGCTGGGACTGGCGCTGCTGCACCGCTCGACGCGGCGCCTGAGCCTGACCGAAGCGGGCGAGCGCTACCACGCGGGCTGCGCGGCGATGGTGGCGGCGGCGCGTTCGGCTGAACAGGCGCTGGCGCGGCTGCGCGACGAGCCCGAGGGCGAGCTGCGGCTGGCCGCGCCGCTGGGTTTTGGCTGCCTGCTGGCGCGCGCGCTCGGGCCGCTGCGCCGCCACCCGAAACTGACGCTGCGCCTGCTGCTGGACGACGCGGTGATCGACCTGATCGAGGCGCGTGTTGATCTGGCGCTGCGCGTCGGGCCGCTCGGCGACTCCAGTTTGGTCGCGCGCCGACTGGGCAGCCTGACGCGCCAGCTGTGCGCCTCGCCCGCTTACCTGGCCGAGCATGGCTGGCCCGCCCATCCGCAGGATTTGCTGCGCCACGACTGGCTGGGCAGCAGGCCAGGCAGCCAGGGCGTTGACCTGCTGACGCTGCAAGGCCCGTCCGGCCAGACTGAAACCTTGCGGCTCGAAGGCCGGGTGCAGGCTTCGCAGGTCAGCGCGCTGCATGCGCTGTGCATGGCGGGCTGGGGCATTGGCATTGCGGTTGGCATCAGCGAGGAAGACCGCCTGGCGCTGGCCGCTGGAAAGCTGCTGCCGGTGCTGCCTGGCTGGCGTCTTGCCGACCTGCCGGTGTACGCGCTCACGCCCCGGCGCGGCGAGCAGCCCGCCAAGGTGCGCCACGCGCTCGAACTGCTGGCCGCCTGCCTGGACAATCCGGTGCCAGCGCCAGCGGCTGGTTCTGCACGAACTGCTGAGGGCTGAAAGGGCTCATTTTTCCCAAAAATACACGGTGATGCACGGATAGGGCATGCCCGCCTAGGTGCAATCTGATAGGCTTGAGTTTTTACTTTTGAAAGTTTCACCATGCTTAACTGCGGCCTCGAATCCCAAGAAAAACTCGTCTCGAATATCAAGGGCGTGATCTCTGATGCAGAAGAAGTGCTCTCGGCCACAGCCGGTCAAGCGGGCGACAAAATCGCCGATCTGCGCGCCCGCGCCCAAATCCGCCTGAGCGACGCCAAGGAGCGCCTGGCGGATGCTGAAGCCGTTCTCGTCGCCAAAACCCGCGCCGCCGCCCAGGCTACCGATGACTATGTGCATGAGTCGCCCTGGACGGCCATCGGCATCGCCGCTGGCGTGGGCGTGCTGGTCGGTCTGCTCGCCGGGCGCCGCTGAGCGCATCAGCCAGCCGCCTGATTTATTGCCCGCGCCGAAAGCCCGACGCCGCCTGCATCAGGCTCAGCGTGTAGGGCTGGCTGACGCGGCGGGCAGCCAGATCGGCAGCGGCCAGCAGCTCGACGCTGTGGCCGCGCTGCATTACCAGCAGCCGCTCGCATAGGTGCGTCACCACCGCCAGATCGTGGCTGACCATGATGAAAGTCAGATTGCGAAGCCGCCGCAGTTCTTCCAGCAAATTCAAGATTTCCGCCTGCACCGAGGCGTCCAGCGCCGAAGTTGGTTCGTCGAGCAGCAAAATCTGCGGCTCCAGAATCAAGGCTCGCGCAATCGCAATGCGCTGGCGCTGCCCGCCAGAGAGCTGATGGGGGTAGCGAAAGCGAAAACCCTGTCCCAATCCCACTTCGTTGAGCGCCCGCTCAATGCGCGTTTCAGCGTCCGCGATGCCGTGAATCGCCAGCGGCTCGGCCAGCAGACTGTCCACGGTCTGGCGCGGGTGCAGCGAGCCGTAAGGGTCTTGAAACACCATTTGCACCCGGCGGCTGAAGGCTTTGCTGCCGGGCGTGGGCTGGGCGGCGCTGGCTTCGCCGCTGCTTCCGCCGACAAGCTGCACCGTCCCCGAAGCCTTGGGCGCCAGGCCGCAGATGGCCCGCAGCACCGTCGATTTGCCCGAGCCGGACTCGCCCACGATGCCAAAACTCTCGCCCGGCGCGACGCAAAACGAGGCGTAGTCCACGGCGGTAAAGCCGTCATAGACGACACGCAGCTGGCGCACCTCCAGCCCCAGGGCGCCGCTTGAGACTGAGTTCATAAAGCCCACTCCGGCTGGCGTTCCAGCGTGGCCAGCGGATGGGTGCTGGCGCCCAGTTGTGGCAGGCAGGCCATCAGGCCGCGTGTGTACGGGTGGCGGGCGTCGGCCAGACCGCCAGCGGCCAGCTCTTCGACGATGCGCCCGGCGTACATCACCAGAATCCGGTCGCAAAACGTGGACACCAGCCGCAAATCGTGCGACACCAGCATCAGCCCCATGCCGCGCTCTTTGACCAGCGCGTCGAGGATGGATAGCACCTGCAATTGCACCGTCACGTCCAGCGCCGAAGTCGGCTCGTCGGCGATCAGCAGGTCGGGCTCGGCAATCAGCATCATCGCAATCATGGCGCGCTGGCCCATGCCGCCCGAGACTTCATGCGGATACAGCTTGAAGACGCGTGCCGGGTCGTCAATGCGCACCGATTCCAGCGCGGCCAGCGCCTGCGCTTTGGCCTCTTTTGACGACACGCGGCGGTGGGCGCGCAGGGTTTCGACAATCTGCGCGCCTATCGTCATCACCGGGTTCAGCGAAAACTTCGGGTCTTGCAGCACCATCGCCATGCGAGCGCCGCGCAGCGTCCGGCGCTGCTTTGGCGGGCAGTTGAGCAAATCAATGCCGCTGAATTCGAGCCGCCTGGCGCTGACGCGGCTTTCGGGCGCGCTCAAGCCCAGAATGGCGCGGCCCGTCTGCGATTTGCCCGAGCCCGATTCGCCGACCAGCCCCAAGCGCTCGCGGCCCAGCGTGAACGACACGCCGCGCACCGCTTCGCGCAGGCCGCCGTCGCGGGACGGGAAAGCCACGCGCATGTCTTCGACAATCAGCAGGGGAGAGGCTGCGCTGCTCATGGCGCTGCTTTCGGGTCGAGCGCGTCGCGCAGGCCGTCGCCCAGCAAATTAAACGCCAGGCTGACGGTGAAAATCGCGGCGCCCGGCGCGGCCGCCACCCACCACTGGTCCAGCACGTAGAGCCGCCCGTTGGCAATCATTGCACCCCATTCGGGCATCGGCGGCTGCGCGCCCAGACCCAGAAAACCCAGCCCGGCGGCGGTCAAAATAATGCCCGCCATGTCCAGCGTGACGCGCACGATCAGCGAGGGCAGGCACAGCGGCATGATGTGGCGCAGCACGATGCGCCCCGGCGAAGCGCCCAGCAGGCGCACGGCGGCGATGTAGTCGCTCTGGCGGATGCTCAGCGTTTCGGCGCGGGCCATGCGGGCGTAGGGCGGCCAGGCGGTGATGGCGATGGCCAGCACGGCGTTTTCAATGCCGGGGCCGAGCGCAGCGACAAAGGCCAGCGCCAGAATCAGGCGCGGAAAGGCCAGAAAAATGTCGGTGATGCGCATCAGCGCCGCATCCACCAGCCCGCCCGCGTAACCGGCCACCGTGCCGACTAAAAGCCCGATGGGCGCGGCCAGCACCGCCACCAGCGCCACGACGAACAGCGTGATGCGCGAGCCCAGCATCAGGCGCGACAAAATATCCCGGCCCTGGTCGTCGGTGCCGAACCAGTGGCTCCACGACGGCGCCAGCAGCCGCGTGCTGCGCAGGTCGCCGCTGTAAGCCGAGTAGGGCGCCAGCAGGTCGGCGAACAGGGCGGTCAGCCCCAGCGCCAGCACGATCAGCAGCCCCAGCAGCGCCAGCCGGTTGCGCGCAAAAGTGCGCCAGCCGCTGTAGGCCCGGCCCAGCGCGGCCTGGCGGCGCGAGCGCGGCTGCTCCGACATCAGCCAGGCGCAGAGGCTTTCGGATTGGCCCGCTGGATGCGGCGTGTGAGCGCTCAGGGCGGCTGCACTAGCCAGCGACAGCCCGTTGCCGGGCGCGGGCTGGCTGGCGATGGTTGAAGGGTTGGAGTGGCTCATCGGAGGTGCGTTCTCGGGTCGAGCAGCCGGTAGAGCAGATCCGACAGCAGGTTCAGGGCGATAAAAATCGAGCCGATCACCAGCGTGCCGCCCAGCACGGCATTCATGTCGGCGTTTTGCAGCGAGTGGGTGATGTACAGCCCCAGGCCCGGCCAGGAGAACACGGTTTCGGTCAGCACCGAGCCTTCGAGCAGCCCGGCGTAGGACAGCGCAATGACGGTGACCAGCGGCACCATCGCGTTGCGCAGCGCGTGGCGCCAGATGATGCGCGCTTCGGACAGGCCCTTGGCCCGCGCGGTGACGATGTATTCCTGCGCCAGTTCGTGCAGCATGAAGGAGCGCGTCATGCGGCTGATGTAGGCCATTGAAAAATAGCCCAGCAGCGACGCGGGCAGGATCAAATGCGCCAGCGCGCTGCCAAAAGCCTCCCAGTCGCCCGCCATCGCCGTGTCGAGCAGCAGCAGGCCGGTGACCGGCGTCAGCGTGAATTCATAGGCCACGTCGATGCGTCCCGGCCCGGCCACCCAGCCCAGCCGCGCATAAAACACCAGCAGCGCCATCAGCCCGAGCCAGAAAATCGGCACCGAATAACCGACCAGCCCGATGATGCGCACCGCCTGATCGACCCAGCTGCCGCGCCGCACCGCCGCCCACACGCCCAGCGGCACGCCCAGCCCGGCGCCCAGCAAAATGCCCAGACTGGCCAGCTCCAGCGTGGCCGGAAAGGTGCGGCGTATGTCCTGCATCACCGGGTTCGCCGTCAGCACCGAAGTGCCAAAGTCGCCGCGCAGCACCTTGCCGAGGTAAACCGTAAACTGCGCGGCCAGCGGCTGGTTCAGGCCCAGCTCTTCGCGCACCCGCGCCACAACATGGGGCGGCGCGTTGTCGCCGACGATGGCCAGCACCGGATCGACCGGAATCACCCGGCCAATGAAGAAGGTCACTGCCAGCAGGCCGAGGTAAGTGAGAAAAATCACCAGCGCAAAACGCCCGGCAGCCTTCAGGCGGCGAATCAGGCGCGGGGTCGCGGCGGACACTTGGGGCGCAGTGCCCATCAGGGGCGGTATCTGTTCCCGCGTCACCGTTTGGCCACGTTGAACAAATAATTGCTGTCAAACGTCGGGCCGAGCTTCAGGCCTTCGACATTGCTGCGGTAGGCCGCCACTTCGGTTTCCTGGTACAGCATGATGAAGGGGCTGGTCTGGCGGAAATCCGCCTGCAGCGCCTCGTACATCGCCTGGCGCTTGGCCGTGTCGCGCTCCAGCATGGCGGCGTCGGATTTTTTGGTCAGCTCGGGGATGGCCCAGGCGTTGCGCCAGGCCAGCGGTTTTGATTTGGCGCTGTCGGCGTTGTCCGGGTTGCGGGTGAAGGTGTCGGCGTTGGAGTGCGGATCCCAGTAGTCGGCGCCCCACTGGCCGATATACATGTCGTGTGTGCGGGCGCGGTACTTGGTCAGCACCTGCTTGCCGTCGCCGGGAATGAGTTCGACTTCGATGCCTGCGCGTTTGGCGCTTTGCTGGAAGGCTTCGGCAATGCCCTGCAGCGGCTGCATGCTGCGGATGTCCAGCGTCACCTTGAAGCCCTTGGCCAGACCGGCCTTGGCCAGCAGCGCCCTGGCCTTGGCCACGTCGAGCTTGTAGGGAGTTTCCTTGCTCGCGCCCAGCAGGCCCAGCGGCAGGAAGTTCTGATGCACCACGCCGATGTTCTTGATCAGCGTCTCGCCGATGGCCGAATAGTCCACCAGCCATTTCAGCGCCTCGCGCACCTCGGGTTTGGCCAGGTTAGCGTTTTTCTGGTTCAGGCTGATGTAATACACCGTGCCCTTGGGCGCCGAGGCCAGCTTGACGCTGGCGTTGCCCGCCAGCGCGGCAATGTCCTGCGGGCTGAGGTTGCGGGCGATGTCGATATCGCCTTTTTCCAGCAGCAGGCGCTGGGTGGCCGACTCCTTGACCTGGCGGTAAATCACCCGCGCGGGCCGCGATTTTTCGCCGTAGTACAGCGCATTGCGCTCCAGCGCGACGATTTCATTGGCCCGCCATTCGCGCAGCTTCAAAGGGCCGGAACCGGCGTAATGGGTCTTGAGCCAGCCCGCGCCCCAGTCGCCGTTTTGCGCTTTCGATTGCAGCAGCTTTTGATCGACGATGGCCGCGACATTGGCGCTCAGGCAGTTCAGCACCAGCGTGGGCGCAAAGGCCTGGCTGGTTTCAAGCGTCAGTTTGAGCGGGCCGACGGCCTTGATCTTGTCCTTGACGTTGTCCTTGGTAAAGCCGAACTGCGCCAGGATGTAGGCCGGGGACTTGTCCAGGCTGACGGCGCGCTGCAGCGAGTAAGCCACTTCTTCTGCGGTGAGCGCATTACCCGAGGCGAATTTCAAGCCGGGCTTGATGTCAAAGGTGTAGGTCTTGCCGTCGGACGAGACCGTCCAGGACTTGGCCACATCGCCCGTCAGCTTGGTGGGGTCGCTGATGTTCAGCCTCACCAGCCGGTCATAGCTGTTGCCCATGATCTCGCCCGCCGACAGCTCGAAGGCCTCGGCCGGGTCCAAGGTGATGATGTCGTCAAAGCTGAAGGCGATGACCAGCGTGTCCTTGGGCGTGGCGGCGAGCGCGGCTGGGGCGTGGCAGGCGAGCAGGGCGGCGGCGCTGGCGCAGAGCAGGCGGCGGGTGAGAGGAAAGAACTTCTTTGCCAAGATGAATTCCTTTTCGGTGAATCTGTTCACGTTATAAGCCCTCAATGACGCTTCATGGCCGACGGTGAAACTCCTTTGAGTCGTATGAAGGCTCTGCGCATCTGCTCGGCGTCTGAAAATCCACATTGACGAGCCACCGTCTGTACCGAATAGCCACCACTCTCCAGGATGGCGCTGGCCGCTTCCACCCGCAGACGCTCCACTGCGCGTGCTGGCGTGGTGCCGACTTCGGCGGTGAACAAGCGGGCAAAATTTCGTGGACTCATGCCAGCCTGATCCGCCAGATCGTTGACCCTCAACGACTTGCCCAGATTGCTGCGAATGTAATCCAGAAGCGCTGCAAACCGGCCATTTTCCATACCCATTTCAAGCAAGGCCGAATACTGTGATTGCCCCCCATGACGACGGTAATACACCACGAGTTGATGTGCAACCTGCCGCGCCACCCTTTCCCCCAAGTCCTCGGTAATCAGTGCCAGAGACAGATCAATGCCAGCACTGATCCCGGCCGAGGTCCAAACCTTTCCGTCGTTGACATAAATGCGGTCGGCATCGAGGCAAACGTCTGGAAAACGGCTTGTGAAATCGGCACTGCGCCGCCAGTGAGTGGTCGCTTTCTTTCCATTGAGTAGCCCTGCCGCAGCAAGCAGATAGGCACCTGAACAGACGCTGGTGACACGGCGGGTATTTTGGGCGGTTTGACGGATGAAGGCCAGTGTTTCCGGGCAGTCTGTTGCCTTAACTACGCCTTCGCCTCCCACGACCATCAAGGTGTCCACCTCGTCAACATCAGCAAACCGAGAGGTCAGCAGTGAAGTGCTGGAAGAGCTTTCGATCAGGCCACCGGTACGGCTGACGAGAGTGAGCTGGTAGCTACCTGAACAAAAGCGGTTGGCCATTTCAAAAGCAGCGATGGGGCCAGCCACATCCAATAACTGAAAGTTTGGAAAGGCAACAAAAACGAGTGTCCGTGTCATGGTGCTCCTGTGTTGATCGACTATTGACCCAGTGTGGAGTGTCAATCCTTGAGTAAGAAACCAGGAATTAGTGTACTAAATGGCAGAAAACTAGGGAAATTAGTCATTTACGACATTGAGCTACTTCACTAACATCAAAACAGAAAGAACAACTAACTCACGGAGGAACAACCATGTTGATGTCTAGCGCCTTACTCCCATCCATTGAATCCGCAACACTGCAAGAACCTATCGGGCTCAGCGGTGAAGTGATTGTTGGACTCAGTGGCGAAATTATTTCGCGCTCTCAGATTGGGCACGAATTCGTCTGGCCGAAGCGCGATCCTCGCGCTGAATGGCAACCTGTCCGCACCTATGTAGCCAGCGATCACGCCCGAATCAAGCTCCTCAGTGTCTCGCATCACTTCGACATGGATGCATTTCTGGAGAAGACCAAGCATTTGGATGTACCGTCGAGGATTATCGAATTGCTCAACCACAACGCGTTCCAGTTCAATTCGAGAAAAAAATTCCGGGAATGCGAACAGTGGCGTCAGCGGATTTCACAGGCTTGCGAGGCCGGTAATCCAATTGAAATTCTGATTCTCGCCTTTTGCGTCATCAGCAACCCGACCAAGCGGGTACAAGCGACCGAGGTGACTACCGCCGAAGACGTGTCGCTTTTGCATCTGGATCAAATCGCCCGCCACATCGCCTGTATTTATCCGCCAGGCGCTGTCTTCCAGGTCATCAGCGACAGCACTTTTTATGCACTGCCTTTGGGGGTGACTTCGGTGGAGGCTCAGAACTACCTGGTCAAGTTAAGGCAGCGCACCGAGGATCTGCAGATCGCCGAGACGATCAAAATACTGGATATCACGGACTACCTGTCCAATCACAACCAGCTGTTTCATGAGCGCTTTGAATTCTGGCGCGCCCGCTTCCTGTCCGACCCGCTCTCCCACGATCTACTCCCGGATGAGTACCGGCGCTGGCATGCCAGCATGCGCTCAACGTTGAATTCCAGACGGATGGGGTTTGATTATGAGCAACTGGCCGCTCTTTTCTGTGCCGACTCCGGCATGTCTCTGGGGTCTCTTGATGACAGTGCCACGGTTGCGCTCGCTGAGTACCGGGCTTTGAAAGCTGCCGCAGCCGACACCCAGTGGGAAAACCAGTACTTTCCCAATGCCATACGGGCCACCATTCATGCTAAAAAACTTCCGGTTCTTGGTCTGCGTCTGTACCCGGAATACAAGCTAAATTCCCGTTTGCTTCCCTATCATGGTGTTGCAGTCATATCCCGTGAAGAAAGCGACGCCTATGAACGCATGGAGATTCGGCACGAGATCACCCTGATTGGCAATCCAGCCTATACCAGAGTGGTCGGCAAGAATGGCGTCACCCAGTTTTACGAACGCTCCCAGCTCGCGGAATGAACCGAAACGTCCTCTTGCTGGCGCTGTCCCAGGCGGCGGTGATGACCACGATAAGTCTTGTGCTGTCATCGTCCGCTTTGGTTGGTGTGCAACTTTCTTCACCGGGGCTTGCCACGGTACCGCTGGCTATTCAGTATCTGGCCACGATGCTGGTGCTCTACCCGGTCGCCAAACTGATGGAGCGGCATGGTCGCCGGGCCATATTTTGCGCTGGGGCGCTGGCTGGCGCCTTGGGCTTGGCAGTCGCGGCGGCAGGCATTCGTCTGGGTAGTTTTCCCCTCTTTGCCGCAGCCGGTTTTCTCATCGGTATTTTCAATGCGGTTGGGCAGTACTACCGTTTTGCGGCGGCCGATGCAGTACCTGCCGAACGCAAGAGCATGGCTATTTCTTTGACCTTGAGTGGTGGCCTTCTGGCTGCGGTGGCGGGACCCATGCTTGCCCGCTGGACAAGGGATGCATTTGAGCCGTCCTTCTACGCCAGTTTCTTAGCGTTGATCGGCGTGGCGCTATTGGGAGCCTTATTCACGACAGGTCTGCAACTGCCGTCCATGATGCCTGCAGACCATCAGGAAAGTCGGCGACCATTCGTGGAGATCGCGGCCAATCCAAAGTTTGTGCTGGCCGTTTTGGGCGGGGTCGTGGGGTATGGCGTGATGAACCTTTTGATGACAGCAACGCCATTGGCGATGATGAGTTGCAAGCTGGGTTTTGCCGAAACCGCCACAGTGATTCAGTGGCATGTGGTTGCCATGTTTGCGCCGTCGTTCTTTACTGGTTCACTCATTCAGCGGATTGGCACACTGCCCGTCATGTTCCTTGGCTGCTTGCTTAACCTGGGAGGTATTACTGTCAGTTTGATGGGCAATGAACTTCATCACTTTGAGATGGCTTTGATTTTGCTCGGAATAGGCTGGAATTTTCTTTACGTGGGTTCTACTTCACTCCTGACTGAAACTTATCGCAAAGAAGAGAAAACCCGAATTCAGGCATTTAATGACACTCTAGTATTTCTAGGGATAACGGTGGTGACAATGCTGTCAGGAACTCTGGTCAATACACTGGGTTGGCAGACCGTTAATATTTACGCTTCTGCGCCTATTGTCTTGGTCATGGCAGTAATTTTTCGGCAAATAAAATGGTCGAACATCTCATGGCTACGTATAAATTAGACTACGTGAGGGCGGATAAGTCTGCTGAGCAAAACCACGATCTACTCACCACCACAGCAGCGCGCGCACGGCTGACTTGCCCGATAGATACCCTAATCTTCGATCTTGATGGTACTTTGGTAGATACCCTTGGAGGCATCCGAAATGCGATTAATCTTGCACTGAGTCA
>Ga0302264_1000402_pt1 | contig 11629 bp, 7 predicted proteins | sample II_Fen_N3_4_FD_194563 | JGI IMG/M metagenome (GOLD analysis project Ga0302264, IMG submission 194563) | Peat permafrost microbial communities from Stordalen Mire near Abisko, Sweden - II_Fen_N3_4 | ecosystem: Environmental > Terrestrial > Soil > Wetlands > Permafrost | place: Sweden: Abisko... | reverse complement strand
AAGGACACGCCGTGCTGATCGACGGCGGAACGATCGCCGCGGTGATGCCGGCGGCTGATGCGCCGGCCGATGTCCGCACCCGGCACGTCCCGCCCGACAGCCTGCTCGTCCCCGGGTTCGTCGACGTCCAGGTCAACGGCGCGGGCGGCGTGCTGTTCAACGACACCCCGACCCCCGACGCCGCGCTCGCGATCGCCGCCGCCGCGCGGCGCACCGGCGCGACCGGCATCCTGCCGACCCTCATGACCGACGATCCGGCCAAGATGCAAGCCGCTTGCAGCGCGGCGCTCGCGGCGATCGCGCGGCCCGGGGGCGGCGTGCTCGGCATCCACCTCGAGGGGCCGTTCCTCAGCACCGAGCGCCCGGGGGTCCACCTGCCGCGCTGGATGCGGCGGCCGGCCGCGTCGGACATCGAGCTCCTGCTCGAGCTGGCGCGCGGCCGGCTCGGCGATCCGGGCCGGATCCTGATGACGCTCGCGCCGGAGTGCGTCGGCGATCGCGACCTCGCGCGGCTCGCCGCGGCCGGCATCCTCCTGGCGGCGGGCCACACCGCCGCGACCCTCGAGCGCGTCCGCGAGGCGCTGGCGGCCGGCGTGCGCGGCTTCACCCACCTGTGCAACGCGATGCCGCCGATCCAGGGCCGCCAGCCCGGTCCGGTCGCCGCCGCGCTCGCCGATCCGGACGCGTGGTGCTGCATCATCGCCGATGGCGTCCACGTCCACCCGGCGCTGCTCCAGCTGATCGTCCAGATCAAGCGGCCGGGCAAGGTCGTGCTGGTGACCGACGCGATGCCGCCGAGCGGCACCGACGCTGTGTCGTTCACGCTGTTCGACCGCAAGATCTCGCGCGACCACGGCCGGCTCGTCACCGAGGACGGCGTCCTCGCGGGCGCCGACATCGACATGGCGAGCTCGGTCCGCAACTGCGTCCAGCTGCTCGCGCTGCCGCTCGAGGACAGCCTGCGGATGGCCTCGCTCTACCCGGCGGCCTACCTGCGGCTCGACGACCAGCTCGGCCGCGCGGCGCCGGGGTATCGCGCCGACCTCGCCCTGCTCGCCCCCGACTTCAGCGTGCTCGCCACGTGGGTCGCCGGCGACGAGCAGTGGTACGGCAGCTGAGGTCGCCCTGGCCTCAGGCCGGCGCGTCGCCGGACTCGCCGGGCCGCGTCAGCCTGCCCACGATCTGGAGGGCCGCCTCGAAGTCGAGGCGATCGAGCAAGCTGCACATCCGCGCGTGGTCGCGGTCGCCGAGCGCCCCCGCGAGCGCGGGCGATCGCACGAACGGCGAGCTCGCTGCGTCCAGATCGCGGTCCTGCAGGCGCTGCAGGAACGCGGCGAGCGCGCCGGGATCGAGGGCGGGATCGAGGGTGGGATCGAGAGCAGGATCAATGGCCTCGGTCGAGGCCGCGCTCGGCGTGCGCGGGGGGCTCGCAGCCGAGCGCGCCAGGTACTCACCGATCGAGCGTCGCAGCCGCGCGATCTGCTCGCACACGCCGCGCAGGCCTTCGCCGGCGAGCGCCAGCTGATCCGCGCGCAGCCAGCGCTCGGTCTGGGTCGCGGCGGCGTTCAGATCGAGCGCGCCGAGGTTGCCCGCGGTGCCGCGGAGCGTGTGTAACCGACTCGCGAGCCCGGCTCGGTCCGCGGCGGTCGGCGCGGGCGAGAGCGCGCGCTCGGCGTCGGCCAGATCGACGGTGAACAGGCGGAGCAGCGAGCCGAACGTCGCGAGGTCACCGCCGAGCCGAGCCTCGGTGCCGGGCACGTCGATGCCGTCGATGGCCGGCCACGCGGGCCGCGACGGTCGCGGCACCATGATCGGGACGCTGCGACCGCGAACCCGCTTGACGTGCTTGCGAAGGCTCGCGACCACCACCTCCGGATCGAACGGCTTGGAGATGACATCGTTGACGCCGGCGTCGAGCACGAGCTCGCGCTCGGCCGGCAGGGCGCCGGCGGTCACCGCGATGATCGGCAGGCTCGCGCATCCGGTGATCCGTCGGATCCGGCGGGTCGCCTCGATGCCGTCGAGCTCGGGCATCTGGACGTCCATCAGCACGGCGTCGTAGCCGCCCGGGTCGGCCTGGACACGCGCGACGGCATCGCGGCCGTCATCGGCGGTCTCGACCCGCGCGCCTTCGCGCTCCATGATCCGGCACACCACGATCTGGTTCAGCTTGCTGTCGTCGACCACCAGCAACCGCGTCCCGGTCAGCCGCTTCCGGCCGGCGGTCGTGGCGATGGGGTCGACCGGCCCGAGCCGCGGCGCCGCGCGCGCGCTGACGGCCCGGGTCACCGCGTCGAACAGCGCCGATCCCGTGATCGGCTTGCCGAGCACGGCGTCCGCGCTGCGGCCCAGCTCGTGGGATCGCACGGCCGCCAGATCGCGCGCCGCCATGAGGAGGATCGCGGGCTGCCGCGCGAGCTCGGTCGCCGCGCGGACGGAACGCAGGACCGCGAGCGCGCTCGATCCCGTGGGGCTTCCGTCGAGCAGGACCGCGTCGAACGGCGCGCCGTCGCGATCGTGCGCGACGACCTGGGCGAGCACCTGGGCGCTCGACGCGGCGTCCACCGTCTGCCAGCCGTAGCGCCGCGCCGACGACACGACCGCGGCGCGTTGCAGGTCGTGGGGCTCGACGATCAGCAGCTTGAGACGGTCTGGCCACGACTCACGGCGTTCGCGCGCGGCCCGCCCGAACGGCAGCCGGCACCAGAACTCGCTCCCCACGCCCGGGGTGCTCTCGACGCCGACCTCGCCCCCCATCAGCGTCGCGAGCTGGCGGACGATCGCCAGCCCCAGGCCGGTGCCGCCGGTGCGGCGCGCCCCGGGGTGATCGGCCTGGGTGAACGGCGTGAACAGGCGGGCCCGCAGATCGTCGTCGATCCCGGGACCTGTGTCCCGCACCTCGAACCGCAGCCAGGTGCGCGCGCCGTCGCCGGCCACGACACGGATCGCGAGCCGCACCACGCCCGTCGCGGTGAACTTGATCGCGTTGCCGACGAGGTTGGTCAGGATCTGGGTGAGCCGCATCGAGTCGCCGATCAGCCGCTCGGGGGCGACCTCGTCGGTGTCGAACACGAGCTCGAGCTGTTTCTCGGAGGCCAGCGCGACCATCATCACGCCCAGATCGCCCAGCAGCTGGGACAGCTCGAACGGGCCCTCATCGAGCGTGAGCTGCTGCGCTTCGATCTTCGACAGATCGAGCACGTCGTTGATCATCCCGAGCAGGGTCTTGGTCGCGCTGTTGAGCGTACCCACGAGATCGCGCTGCTCGTGCGACAGCTCGGCGCGGTTCAGGAGGTAGCTCACGCCGGTGATCGCGTTCATCGGGGTCCGGATCTCGTGGCTCATGTTCGCGAGGAACATGGTCTTGGCGTGGCTCGCGGACTCCGCCTGCGCGGAGCGCTCGGCGAGCAAGCGGTTCAGCTCCACGAGCGCCGCTTCCTCCTGCTTGCGCAGCGTCAGATCCAGCGCGATCCCGAGGTACCCGGAGATCGCACCCGCGTCGTCGCGCAGCGCGCTGACCGTGAGCAGCACGGGGACCCGCGAGCCGTCCTTGCGCAGGTAGGCCCACTCATGGGTCTCGGGCTTGCCCTGGCGCGCCGTGTACAGCACGACCTCGCGCGCCGACTCGAGGCGGACCCCGAGGTCGCGCTCGAGCGCCGCCCGCCGCGCCTCGATCTGGTCGGGCGCGTGAATCGCGATCGGCGTGGCGCTCCCGATCACCTCCTCGGCCGCGTAGCCGAGCAGCTCCTCCGCGGCGCGGTTGAACAGCGTGATCGTGCCATCGCGGTCGGTCGCGATGATCGAAGATCCCGCGTGCGCGAGGATGCCGCGCTGCAGCGCCTCGTTGCGGCGCAGCGCGGTCTCGGCGAGCCGCTGCTCCGTGATGTCCCAGTTGACGCCGATCACGCGGATCGGTTGCCCGGTATCCGGATCGCGTTGCACCGCCGCCGCCGGGCGCAGGTGCCGCACCTCGCCGGTTCTCCACACGACGCGAAACTCGGTCTGGAAGTCCCGCGTGCCCGCGATCGCGTCGCGCAGCTCGGACTCGGCGGCGACGAGATCCTCGGGGTGGATGCGCGATCGCCAGGCCTCGTAGGCGCCGGCGAACTCGCCCGGGCGGACGTCGTAGAGCCGGCGCATCATGTCGTCCCAGACCAGGACGTTGTCGGCGAGGCTCCACTCCCAGATGCCGACCCGGGCCACCGCGGTGGCGATCTGCGTGCGCTCGGCCAGCGCGACCAGCGCGCTGCGCGCCCGCGCCAGCTCGGTCACGTCCTGCAACGTCCCGACGAGCTTCTCGATCGCGCCGGTCGCACCCAGCACGGCCTCGCCGCGCGCGATCACGGTGCGCCGGTCGCCGTCGGAGCGCACCAGCTCGAGCGTCAGCTCGTAGGCCCCGGCCCCCGCGATCGCGCGCTGCACGGCATCCGAGAGCAGCTGCCATGACGCCGGCGCGTAGATCGCCTCCTGGGCGCGGAAGTCGAGCACCGGGGACCGCGGATCGAGGCCGACGATCCGGTAGAGTTGCTCGGACCACGACACCTGCTGGCTCGCGAGATCGAACTCCCAGCTGCCGACCTCGGCGATGCGCTGCGCGACCTTGAGCTGCCGCGCGACCGACACGTGCTCGGTGCTGGCGGCGCGAAGGTCGTCGGTAGGGGCCAGCGCGCGGGCTTCGAGGTCACCGGTGAGGCGGACCATCGCCGCCTGCGCGTCGCGCAGCTCCTGGATGTCGGTGTTGCTGCCGAACCACTTCGCGATCCCGCCCGCGTCGTCGCGGACCGGCGTCCCGCGGGTCTGGAACCAGCGATACGCGCCATCGCCGCGGCGGATCCGCATCTGCATGTCGAACACGCCGCCGGTCGCCGCCGCCACGGCCCACCGGGCGTGGGCGTCTTCGCGATCGGCGGGATGGATCTGGTCCAGCCAGCCATACCCGAGCTGGCCGGCCTCCGGCAGCCCGGTGTACGCCCTCCACTGCGGGCTCAGGTAGTCACAAGCGCCATCCGCGGTGCAGGTCCAGATCAGCTGCGGGATCGCCTCGACGAGATCACGAAACCGTTGCTCGCTGGCGCGCAGCGCTGCGTCCGCGTGACGCGTGCCGGGGTCGATCGGCGGGCTCATGCCGGCTCCGCGGCCAGCTCCGCGCGGTCGCGGCCGCCGTGCTTGGCGGCGTAGAGCGCGCGGTCGGCCAGATCGAGCAGGACGATCTCCCCGCCGGCGGGCTGTCGCCGCGCCGCTGCGGGGTCGCCTGCACCTGGACCGCCGTGCGCCGAGCACGCCACACCGATGCTCACGGTGACGTGATCTGCGACGCGCGATCCGCGGTGCGGGATCGCGGCGCCGGCCAGCTGCTCGCGAATCACGCTCGCCACGCGCAGCGCGCCGGCCGCGGGCGTGTGCGGCAGGATCACCGCGAACTCTTCACCACCGAACCGGCAGGCGACATCCTGCGGCCGGCCCGCCGCGCCGCGGATCACCTGCGCGACGCTCCGCAAGCACCGGTCGCCCGCAGGGTGGCCGTACTCGTCATTGAACGCCTTGAAGAAGTCGATGTCGATCAGCAGCAGCGACACCGGCAAGCCGATCCGGCTCGCCCGGCTCCACTCCACGACGAGCGCCTCATCGAACCGGCGGCGGTTGGCGAGCGAGGTCGCGGCGTCGGTGTTGGCGAGGTCACGCAGGGCCTCGATCTGCTGCCGGAGCTGGAGATGCAGCGTCACGCGAAGCCGGACCTTGGCGGGGCTGACCGGCTTGGAGATGAAGTCCGCGGCGCCGAGCGTGAGCGCCAGGTTCTCGAACTCGACGTCGTCGTGCGCGGTCACGAAGATGACGGGGATCTCGCGGAGCGCCGGGTCCGCCTTGAGCAACTTGCAGACCTCGAAGCCATTCTGCCCGGGCATCTCACCGTCGAGCAGGATCAGATCCGGCGGGCTCATCCGCGCCACGCGCAGCGCATCGGCGCCGCTGGTCGCGAACCGCACGTGGGCGTAGGAGCCCAGGATCTGTCGCACGAGCTTGAGCGCGATCGGGTCATCGTCGACCAGCAGGATGCTGCGATCGTGCAGCGCGCCCAGCGTGCCAGGCGCAGGCGAGGCGCCCGGCTCCAGCGGCGCGGCGCGGCGGTGTCCGGCCGCTGCGTTCGACGCGAGGTCCACGTCGTCGAGCGAGAGCAGCACGTCACTCATGGGCAAGGGCACACCCATCCACTCGGCCGCCCCTGGGCTTGCTGTAGGTGCGCCGCGGTCGCCCCCTCACCCAATACGTGCAATCCTGGCAATCCTGGCGATCCGGGACGCTTGGCCGCGCGTGCGAAGCGCACGGAGGCCCGGACGGCTCACCGGGTCTGCGTGTACGGCATACCCGCACACCAGGCCGGCTACCTCTAGAACCACCACTCCGAGCGCGCGCCCACGAAGTGCGCGACGCGCGTCGGGCCCATGGTCTGGAGATACGGCGACATCCGCTGATCGATCGCCGCGTCGTTGTAGATGCCGGCCGTATAGATGAAGCGCATCTCGGGCCGCGCCCACGCGCTGCGCTCGCCGGTCGGCACGATCGTCGGCGCGATCGAGAGCTTCACCGCGGTGCCGGTCGGCAGGCCCTGGTCCTTGCGGGTCTGGAAGGTCGCCTCGGTGATCACGTGGAGCTGATCGGACAGATAGAACGTCGGGCGCGCCCCGACCGCGTAGTCGAACCGGGTGTTGTGCACGGGGACGGAGACCTCGCCGGTCGGGTTCCCCGGATCGGCGGCCGCCGGCGCGTACCCGGTGCCGCCGCGGCTGTAGTGCAGCGTGCCGTACCCGTTGATCGAGACGATGTCGCCGACGTTCCACATGAAGTGCTCGACGACCTCGACGCCGTAGGCCCCGGTGTACTTGCCATCGAGCCCGGGCTCGCCGAACGTGTTGTAGGTCGAGCCGCCGCTCTCCGCGCCATTGGCGATCCGGTTGCCATAGCGGACCGAGGCATCGGTGAAGTCGCCGCTGCCCAGATCCATGTGGAGCTTCACGCCGCCCACCAGGCCGTAGTCGGGCGGGTTCACGTTGGCGACCGACGTGTGCTTCGCGTCGCCGGAGCGCGGCACGACGTGGAACTCGCCCAGCCCCTGCACGTAGCTCGTGCCGATCCCGAGCGGATACGAGTACTGCCCGATGAACATCGTGCGCTCGCGCTGGACGATGGCGGGCGCCGCCGGCGCTGGCAGGCCCGCGTTGAGGTCGGTCGCGAAGAACTTCGAGGCCCCGGTCTGGGTCAGGATCGCGACGTCGAGCCCATGGTACAGCGCGCCCACGCCCTGCCCTGGCAAGCTGTTGAAATAGAAGTAATCACAGATGTGGATATCGTTCTTGCGGTAGAGGTTCGAACCCATCCAGACCGTGAGATCCTTGGTCAGCACGTTCTTGGCCTCGATATAGGCCTGCAGCGGCTCGATCCGGATATCATTGATATCGCCGTTCGAGAGGTCCGAGACCAGCGCGCCGTTCAGCGAGAACATCTCGAAGTCGGACACGAAGTCGACGCTCGTATCATCAGGATTCGCCGCCTTCTTGATGTGGTAGCGCAGCCCGGGCTGCAGATAGTCGCCCTCCTCGAGGCGCCCGCCGATCGCCTTGTGGTCGCCCAGGTTCATGTACTTGCCGGCCACGACCTGACCGCTGCCGGTCCAGCCAATGCCGATCCGGCCATAGGCCATGAAGTCGACCTTGTCGGCCGTCAGGTCCGCCGCCGCCCGCCGCGGGGCCCCGGCGACCACCACCACCGCCGCCGCGAACAGCGCCGCTCGCAGGGGGCGATGCCGGCGCACGGCAACGACATGGCTCGAGAATGACTCAACAACCAATTCCAAAAACGTATTCAAGACAGCCACTCCAGGAAGGTGCGTGAACGAAGGTCATCCCGGCCCACGCAGGTCGACCTACAACCAGTGGTATCAAATTGGGCTGGTCGACGATACCAATCTAGACTGTGACTTCAAGCGAAAAGTGAGGGCGAGCATGCGGAACACAAGCGCCGTCGCGCCTCGCCTGGCCGCCTGGATCGGCGATCCGGCCCCGGGGCGTTCTGACCGGCGCGGCGCGCCGCCGGCCGACTGGTCGGCAACTGGTACTACCAGACCTACCCGCCCCACCCCGCACATCGACCGTCCGGCGGCGCGATCGCGCCCGCCGCAACTCGACAGGATCACAGCGATACTCCGCCGTTGCAGGATACGACAAGCACGTTCGCCACTCCCATTCATGAGTGCAACTCACGACGGGAATCTCGGCGGCGCGGGACGAGCCGTTTGCGCGCGGGCCCGGCGATCGCTACGCTCGAGGCACCGCGTGCCACCTACCTCAACCCATCCATGGATCTTCCGGCCTCGCCCCAACCCGCAGGCCGCGCTCCGCCTGCTGTGCTTCCCGTTCGCCGGCGGAGGCGCCTCGGCGTTTCGCACCTGGCCCGACGCGCTGCCGAGCACCATCGAGCTCTGGGCGATCGAGCCGCCGGGCCGCGAGAGCCGCAGCAAGGAGCCGCTGGTCCGTGACCTGACCGCGTTCGTGGCCGCGCTCGCCGACGCGATCGGCGGCGAGCTCGCGCCGCCGTTCGCGATCCTCGGCCACAGCCTCGGCGCGATGGTCGGCTTCGCGTTCGCGCGCGAGCTCCGCCGCCGCGGTCTCCCCGGTCCGCTGCACCTGTTCGCGTCGGGCCGGCGCGCGCCCCAGCTGCCGGAGCTCGCCGCGATCCACGAGCTCCCCGACGCCGCGTTCACCCAGTGGCTGCGCCGGCTGGGCGGCGTGCCCGAGGCGGTGTTTCAGGAGCCCGAGCTGCTCGCGTACTTCTTTCCGATCCTGCGCGCGGACATCGAGCTCAACACCGTCGTGCTGGCGGCCGACGAGCCGCTCGACTGCCCGATCACCGCCCTGCGCGGCGCCGACGATGACCGCGTCACCGCCGAGCAGCTCGACGCCTGGCAGGCCCAGACCCGCGGCGCGTTCGACCGCGAGGTGTTCCCGGGCGGCCACTTCTACATCCAGACCGCGCGCAGCCAGTTCCTCGCGTCGCTGTCGCAGCGCCTGGCGCGCGTGGTCGCCGCGACCCGCGCCTGACCACGCGACGCGCCCGCCGGCGCCGTGCTGTAGATGGAGCAGCTCCTCAGCCACTGCCGCTCGATATGCAATGAATCCAGGTCGGACGACGTCAGGGTAATATATCGCCTCGCCGGGCCGGATCCGCTACGCTGCACCGCCCCTCCCGCGCCGGGGCGACGCTCCGCGCGGGCTCCCTCGGTCGGCGAGCTGCACACGACCCGGTCGGCAAAGCGCACCTGACCCAGCTACTGACTCGCCAGGTCGACTTGCGACAGGTCCAGGAGTGTCGGCGTCGCGATAATCGCCTGCGCTCGCGGGCCGATCTGGCCGTTTCGATTCTCGCCCCAGCAGTACCAGCGGCGGTCCTCAAGACGGGCACAGGTGCTCTTGGACGTGGCGACGACAGCCGTAGCGCTACCGGGCAAGATCACTTGTTTCGGCCCAGCTGTCGTCTCGCTGTCGCCACCGTCGCCGAGCTGCCCTGAGTCATTCTTGGGCGCTTCGCGCTTTTCGGTGACGGTGTAACGCGTGGATCTGGCTGATAACGCGGGCTGCCACGCACCCTGCAGCGCCGGTAAGGGCGAGCTCGCTGCGCTCGGCGCCTGCGTCGCCCCTTGCCTGCGCCTCGGGGCGTGGCGGCCTGCCTATATGGCGAGTGCCGGTGGGACCGGCCTCGCCTATCAGTGGCCAAACGGGCAGTGGCAAGCGAGCGTTGAAGCCGCTCCGCCGTCAGGTGTGAAAACAAACAAACGAATCAGCGGGGTGCTCGTAGGTATCCTGGCCATTCAACTGCGTGTTGCCAAGGGCTGGCAGGTCACTGCCACCACGCGGGACGAGCGGCAGCGGGTCGTCGTGGACGTCGAGCCGACGCGAACGACAGCGGTGTGTTCGGGGTGTGGCGAGACCAAGTCTTTGGCGCCGCTGAGGGACTTGAGCAGCTGCTCGAGGTCATCCTTCATCGCCGGGCTCCGGGTCGTTGCGCTCATCGGGCATGACGAAGTACGCGGTGGCGATCTTGCGCAGGATGATCCGCTCGAGGCGATCGAGGTCGTAGAGGCCGTAGTGGGCCGCGGTCTCGATCGCGGGGGCCAGGGGCTGGGCCGGGTAGTCGAGCCGCATCTGCGCAAGCCGGCGCAGCGCGATCGGCCAGCGCGAGCCGGCGCGCTGTTTGAGGGTCTTGGCGTAGTCGGCGAACGGCGCGCCGGCGACGGTGAGCTCGCGCTCCTCGGGCAGCGCGGGGACCTGCACGGCGGCCTGTCCGCGCGGCAGGCGATGCGCCGGGAGCGTCTTGCGCTGCTTGAGGGTCGAGACGACCTTGTCGTGAATGGCGACCTCGCGTGGACCGACGAACACGCGGATGTGGTCCTTGGTCTCGCGGACCTCGACGGCCTTGCCGATCAGCTGGTAAGCCCCAACGCGTCCAGGACGCCATCGACAAGGCGATGCGAAAGGAGGGACACTTCCTCCGGACCAAAATCGTCGAGAGCATCCGCGAGTAGGCCCCCGGCGGCCGCGCCTTCGCGCCGCTCGCGCCGACGACCTTGGCCATCCGTCGCTTCCGCGGCTTCGGCGGAACAAAGGCGCTGATCGCCGGCGGCAACCTCCGGAACAGCATCACGGTCACCCGGGAAGGCGACCAGGTCTTCGTCGGCGTCCACCGGACCGCCAAGACGCGCACGGGGCAGTCGGTCGTCGACATCGCCGCGCTGCACGAGCACGGCTCGCGGCCGATCGTCATGAAGCTCACGCCCAAGGCCCGCGCGTTTCTGCACGCCGCGTTTCGCAAGGCCGGCCTCGACGGACCGCACGGCGGTCTGCCGTCGACCGGGATTGCTGTGATCCAGGTGCCAGCTCGACCCATCCTCGCTCCCGTGTTCGAGAAGTACGCGAAACCCGAGGAGGTTTCGCGACGGTTCCTCACGCGCGTTGCGAAGAACCTGGAGGGTGACTTCGGTGACATCTGATGTGCCCCGTGTGAGAATCAGAAGGGGGGCCGCGCCTCGCGGAGAACGCATGCCGAACGACGACGGGATAGCAGGTCCACGACCGAGGTATGGCCACCAGAACGGCAAGCCCGCGGAGACGGGTGAGAAACGCCAGGAGCTGGAGCCCACCAAGCGGACGCTCTTCGAAACGCTGTACGGGCGCCTGCCATTCGGCGACGCGACGACACCCGCTCCTGCCCCCGTTCAGAAACGCCCAGCGGCTGACGCCGACAAGCCCGTCGCGCCGAGCGAAGCGAGCCCGGCGCCGACCGCCGCAGCGGCACAGGCCAAGACCGCTGCCGCAGGCCACCCAGCCGCGCCGAGCGAAGCGAGCGCAGACCGTGGGCTGTTTCGTCGCAGCTACGGGCCGGAGGTGTCGTTCCCAGCACCGGCCCGGGTCGGAGCGGTGGGACTGCGTGTGTTCGGCAAACCCGACCTCAACGCCAAGGCCACAAGCTGGCTGGACCCCGGCACCGTTGTCACAGTGCTGGCGCGTGAGCACACTTGGCTGCACATCGACCACCAGGGGGCTCGCGGATACGCGATCTATACGTTCGTTGAGTTGATAAG
>Ga0302264_1000395_pt1 | contig 11724 bp, 11 predicted proteins | sample II_Fen_N3_4_FD_194563 | JGI IMG/M metagenome (GOLD analysis project Ga0302264, IMG submission 194563) | Peat permafrost microbial communities from Stordalen Mire near Abisko, Sweden - II_Fen_N3_4 | ecosystem: Environmental > Terrestrial > Soil > Wetlands > Permafrost | place: Sweden: Abisko... | reverse complement strand
TGCCCGACAGCGAAATCCGCTACACCGCCACCCGCGCTTCCGGGCCGGGCGGCCAGCATGTGAACAAAACCGACAGCGCCGTGCGCGCCACCCATGTGGCCACCGGCCTGTCGGTCAAGGTGCAAAGTGAGCGCAGCCAGCACGCCAACAAGCGCCTAGCCGGTCAATGGCTGGCCGCCCGGCTCGCCGCGCTGGGCCAGCAGGCGCAAGACGAGGGCAAAGCCGAACGCCGCTTGCAGCATCACCACAGCGAACGCGGCAATGCGGCTCGCGTGTTTGTCGGCATGGACTTCAAGGAGCAAACGGGATGCTAAAGCGCCTGCACTGCCTGCCTGCTATAAATGCCGCTGCGACTTTTTCAACCCTTTGTTTTTCAGGAAAGCCCTCATGCCGCACGAATCCAGACTGACTGTTGAGCTGCGCGCTCTGTTGCATTCCAGCCGGGTCGCGGCCTTGGGAACCGTCGGCGACGACGGCAAGCCCTTTGTCTCGATGGTGCCTTATGCGCTGGAGCCGTCGCTGGGCTGCCTGGTGATTCACGTTAGCGGCTTGGCCGCCCACACCGGAAATCTGCAGGCCCGGCCAGAGGTGTCGGTGCTGGTGATGCGCGCCGAGGAGGCGGGCCAGCCGGTGCATGCCCTGCCACGCGTCACGCTCGATGGACTGGCCCAGGTGCTGGCGCCTGAAAGCCCGGCGTGGCAGGCCTGCCACGCCGCCTACGTGGCCAGATTCCCGGAGGCCGAATTCATGACGCAGCTGGGCGACTTCCGCTTTGTCGCCATTGCGCCGAACGCGGCCCGCCAGGTTGCCGGTTTCGGCGCAGCGCGCTCGATTGACGCGCAAGAAGTCAGGCGCGCGTGCCAAACCGCTTGACTTCCTATTTCTGGAGCGGCGATGTAATTCGCAGCCGCAGCGTCAGCGATAGGGTGTTTTCCACGACGCTGGACCTGCCCGCGCCCCCGGCCCGGCTGATCGCCGACTGGGAGCGAGACATCGCCCAGCGCCTAGAGCCCGGCGATGTCGATCAACTGCCTTTGGCGCGGGCTCGCATGCGCTGGCCGGATTACCGGCACTGCGTGCAGGCGCTGGCCGACTGGACGCGCGCGCTCGGTCTGCGCGAGGTGCTGGCCGCCAGCGACGTGGCACTGATGGCCTGCCGTGGCGCCACCTACCACCACGACGGCGCGCACTACGGCGCGGCGGCTTTTGGCAATCTTTTTCTGAGCGAGGACAAGGGGCTGGACCTGCACTTTCCCGCGACAGGTCAGCGCATTGCGCTGCGCCGGGGGACGGCGGTGATCTTCGATACCGGCCAGCCGCACGGCGTTATTGCGCGTGGCAGCAGGGGTTTTGAGGTGGCCGACTTTCCTGCCGATCAGGATTTCAGCCAGGTCTTTCTGACTTGGGAGCTGCCCATTGAGAATGCCGATGTCGGGCGGGCGCTTCAAATCGCCTTTGACGTTGATGCTTTGACTTCGCTGCGGCTGGATGAAGAGCAGGTCTGGCACAGCGGCGCACCGGCCAGCCTGTGCCCGGATTCGGGTTGCTGGCGCCGGGCGGACTGAGCGTTTTAGTCTTCAGCCCTCAGCCTGAAATGCCGCTGCTGCCCAGACGCAGCACTCGGTCGGCGCGGGCGGCGGCGGCTTCGGAGTGCGTCACCAGCACCAGCGCCGCGCCGTGCTGGCGGGTTTGGGCCAGCAGCGCGTCCATCACTTTGGCGGCGGTGGTCGGGTCAAGGTTACCGGTGGGTTCGTCAGCCAGCAGCAGGCTCGGCCGGTGAATCAGCGCCCGCGCAATCGCCACGCGCTGCAACTGGCCGCCGCTCAACTGCTGCGGCAGGCGCTGGCCGAGTCCGCCCAAGCCGACGGCATCTAACATGGCCTGAACGCGGGCGTCGTCCGGCTGCTTGAGCAGCAGCAGCGGCAGCGCGACGTTTTGCGCCACGTCCAGATGCGGCAGCACATGAAACGCCTGAAAAACAAAGCCGACATGGCGGCGGCGCAGCAGGGCGCGCACGTCGTCGCTCATGGCGCCCAGATCGACGCCGTTCAGCGTGACCGTGCCTTCGTCCCAGCTGTCGAGCCCGGCCATGCAGTTGAGCAGCGTTGATTTGCCCACGCCCGACTCGCCGACGATGGCGACGAATTCGCCCGGCGCCACGTCCAGCGAGACGTGGCTGAACACGGCGGTGGCGCCGTAGCGTTTGCTTAAATTGCGCAGTTGCAGGCCGGTGGGCGTGGGGCTGGCGGCGTTCACCGGGCTGGCTGTGTGTATGGCGCTGGCTGGGTTCACGGAACTGTTTGTGTGCATGGCGCTGGGGGTGTTCAGCGGGCTGGCGGCGTTCACGCGGCGGCCTTGGCGCTGGTGTCGATGTGGGCTTGGACCCGCGCCAGCACTTGCGCCAGCGCATCGGGCGCGTCGCAGGCGACCACGTCGCGCTGCGGCATGGAGCGCAACCAGGTGATCTGCCGCTTGGCGAGCTGGCGCGTGGCAAAAATGCCTTTGTCGCGCAGCTCGCTCAAGGCGGTCGGGGCGGGCTTGCCGTGCGGTTTGCGCGGCTTGTCGCGTGAGCTTATTGCGGCTGTTTCGTCTGCCGTTGTGGCGGTGGCTGCTGCTTTCATTGTGGCGGCGACGGTTCCGCCCGCTGCCGCCGTTTCGAGTGCTTCCTGCGCATCCAGCGCCTCCCACGCCTGCCGGTAACCGACGCAGCGCATGGACGGCAAATCGGGGTGCAAATCGCCGCGCTGGCGCAGGGTTTTCACCTCGTCGATGAAACCGGCGGCCAGCATCGCGTCAAAACGCTGGGCAATGCGCGCGTGCAGCCAGGCGCGGTCAGCCGGTTCGAGGGAAATCAGCGGCATGGCGTGGGGCGCGGGCGCTGCTGTGCCAGCATTCCCCGCGCCGTCCGCGTTGTCTGCGCCGTCCGCGCTGTGCGCCGCTTTGCGCTGGTGAAAAAACGACAGCGGCTGGCCCGAGACGCGAAACACTTCCAGCGCCCGCGAGATGCGCTGCGAATCGTTGGGCTCCAGCCGCGCCGCCGTCACCGGATCGAGCAGCGCCAGCGCGGCGTGCAGCGCGGGCCAGCCTTGGGCGGCGGCTTCCTCGGCGATCACGGCGCGAATCGCCGGGTCGGCGGGCGGCATGTCGTCCAGGCCGTCAAACAGCGCCTTGAAATACAGCATGGTGCCGCCGACCAGCAGCGGCAATCGGCCACGCGCCTGAATCGCTTGAATCAGCCGCTGCGCATCCTGTACAAACTCGGCGGCGCTGTAGGCGTGGAGCGGGTCGCGGATGTCGATCAGGTGGTGCGGCGCGGCGGCGAGTTCGGCGGCGCTGGGTTTGGCCGTGCCGATGTCCATGCCGCGATAGACCAGCGCCGAATCGACGCTGATGATTTCCGTCGGCCAGCGCCTGGCAATGGCCAGCGCGGCGGCAGTTTTGCCCGAAGCCGTCGGGCCAGCGAGCGCGATAGGGGGCAAAGGCGGCGCGCCGGGAATCGGCGCGGGGAACGCGCCCGTCAGGGGCGCAGTGAAGAGGGCGGGAGTCGGCGCAGGAGAAGGGGCGGGAAAAGCAAACATGCCATTGAGGCTACCAGAAAGCGCCCGCCCGCCGCGCCGCAGCCCACTGGCAATCTCGCCGCGCCTTTTTTAGGGCACTCGCAAGCCTTTGCGTGTGCGCTGGCCGCTGCCCTGGCCGACTCAGGGCGAGCGGGCTGGGGCGCAAGGTCAGCGCTGCGCCGCCTGGCCGCTGGCAAACAATTGCCGCAGTGCCACCTTGTACTGCGCATCGGCCAGCGCATTCGTGCCCTCGTGGGTGCCGCCTTCGACCTGCACAAAGGTTTTGGGCTGCGCGGCGGCGGCGTAGAGTTTTTGGCCCAGCGCGAACGGCACCCGCGTGTCTTTCGTGCCATGCACGACCAGCAGCGGCGCGCCCACGCGCCCGACCTTGTCCACCGAGGCGAAAGGCTGAGTCATCAAGGCGTCCACCGGCAGCCAGCCCCATTCCGAGGTGGCGGCAAACACATCCGCCGCCGAGGTGAAGGTGCCTTCGACGATGGTGCCTGCTTCGTTATTCACTTGGGAAGCCAGCTCAATCGCCATCGCCCCGCCCAGCGAGTGGCCGAAGATGTAGCGCGGCTGGCCCGGATTCTGGGCGCCCAGCCAGTTCCAGGCGGCGCGTGTGTCTTCAAAAGCCATCGCCTCGGAGGGCAGGGCGGGCGTGCTTTTGCCAAAGCCCCGGTAGTCAATCGCCAGCACCGAAAAGCCAAGTTTTTGCATGTGCTGCATGCGCGGGGCCGAGGCGCTCACGTTCCAGTGCGCGCCGTGCAGGAACAGCAGCAGCGGCGCTTGCGCGGCGCCGCTCCAGCCGGGCTGCTTGGCGTCGGCGGGCAGCCACAGGCCATGCAGCCGGGTCGGTTTGCCGGTGACGCTGGAATTAAAGTCGATCCAGACATCTTTGAGCTGCGGGGCCAGTTCGGCGCTGATCGGCCAGCTGCGGTTGTCGGGGTTGAAAATTGAGCTGCGCTGCTTTTCGTCAACGGCAGTGCAGCCTGTCAGCAGGGACAAGGCCAGGGCGAGGGCGAGGAGCGGCGAGAAGCGTTTCATGGATTGGTTCTTCGTGAGATTGTTGGCCATTCGCCAATGGGTGAAAGGATGTTTTGACGGGTTTCCCGTTCAGCGCCCGCGCAGAAACAGGCCGTCCAGCTCTTTCAGGCTGAGCTGGCGCCAGGTCGGGCGGCCGTGGTTGCACTGGCTGGATCGTTCCGTGGTTTCCATCTGGCGCAGCAGGGCGTTCATTTCTTCGACGGTCAATTGCCGGTTGGCGCGCACGGCGCCGTGGCAGGCCATCGTGGCGAGCAGCTCGTTTTGGGCGCGTTCGATCACGCGGCTGGCGTCGTGTTGGGCCAGTTCGGCCAAGACGCTGCGGGCCAGTTCAACGGCGTCGCCCAGCGCCAGACTGGCGGGCACGGCGCGCACGGCCAGCGTCTTCGGCGAGAACGGGGTGATTTCCAGGCCCAGCGTGGCCAGCGTGTCGGCGCTGGCTTCGGCGGTGGCGACTTCCTGCGCGGTGGCGGCAAAGGTGGCCGGAATCAAGAGCGGCTGGCTGGCGATGCGCGAGGTATCAAACTGGCTTTTGAGCCGCTCATAGACGATGCGCTCGTGCGCAGCATGCATGTCCACGACGACTAGGCCGATGGCGTTTTCGGCGAGGATGTAAATGCCGTGCAGCTGGGCCAAGGCGCGGCCCAGCGGCCAGGCGTCGCCGGGCAGGCTGGCGGGCACGGCCTTGTCTCGGGTGTTGGGGGGGCTGGCGGCGTTTGACGTAGCGGGTTCCGTCGGGCCGGGTTGCTGGCCGGGGCTGAAGTGCAGGCTGGCATGGCCGGTTTGGCCGGTTTGGCTTGTGCCCAGGCCGTTGTCGCCGCCGCTGCTGGCTGGGTTTGCGCCTGCGTCGGTGCCGGTATCCGCAGTGCTGTCGCTTGCGCCTGCGCCTGCGTTCGTGGCGGGCAGGGTCGCGCTGGCGGACTGCGACACCGGCCACAGGGCTTCAAAGTCGCTGGCGCGCTGGTTGCGGCTGGCGTTGAAATCCATCGCGGGCTGTGCCCAGCTCTGTCGGGCGGGCGCCGGTTTTGCGCCGAAAATCCCGCCAGCGCCAGCGCCAGCGCCAGCGCCGGAAACGGAAACGGAAACGGAAACGGAACTGGAACTGGAACTGGAACCGCCGCCATCGTCCCCGCCCGGCTGTTGGCTTTCCGCCGCCGGGGCGGCAGAAGGCGCCAGCAGCGCCGCGCCTGCGCGGGGTGCGGCCAGCGCGTCTTCGGCGGCGTGGCGCACGGCCTGATGTACTTCGCGGCTGTCGCGAAAGCGCACTTCGATTTTCGTCGGATGCACGTTCACATCGACTCGGGCCGGGTCGATTTCGACGTAGAGCGCATAGACCGGCTGGCGCGTGCCGTGCAGCACGTCTTCGTAGGCGCTGCGGGCGGCGTGGGTCAGCACCTTGTCGCGCACGTAGCGGCCGTTGACGTAGGTGAACTGCTGGTCGGTGCGGGCGCGGGCGGCGTCGGGCAGACCGGCGCGGCCCCAGACGCGCATGGCGGGCTGGCCGTCGGCGCGGCGGGCGCTGCTTTCGTAATGCACGGCCAGCGACTGGGCGACAAACTCGCCGCCCAGCACGTCGGCCAGCCGCTGCTCGTGGGCGCTCAGGCCGCCGATTCCGCTGGCGCGATGAATGCCGCCTGCGTTGCCTGCGCCACTGATGTCGCCCGCGCCGCCGCAGGCGCGCCACTGCTCAACCAGCTTGCCTTCGTGCCAGATGGCAAAGCCCACGTCGGGCCGCACCAAGGCGTGGCGGCGCACCGCCTCGATGCAGTGCGCCAATTCGGTGGCGTCGGTCTTTAAAAACTTGCGCCGGGCGGGGGTGGCGTAAAACAGCTCGCGCACCTCGACGCTGGTGCCGCGTGCGCGGGCAGCCGGTTTGATCTCGCCGGTGCGGCCATCGAGCTGCCAGCCGTGCTCGCTGTCCAAGCTGCGCGACAGCAGGCTCATGTCGGCAATCGAGTTGATGGCGGCCAGTGCCTCGCCGCGAAAGCCCATCGTGCCGACAGCCTCCAGGTCTTGCAGCGAGGCGATTTTGCTGGTCGCGTGGCGGCGCAGCGCGACCGGCAATTCTTCACGCGGAATGCCCAGACCGTCGTCTTCGACGGCGATTAAGCGCACGCCGCCCGCTTGCAGGCGCAGCGTGATCTGCGTGGCGCCCGCGTCCAGCGCGTTGTCAAGCAGCTCGCGCACGACCGAGGCCGGGCGCTCGACGACTTCGCCAGCGGCGATCTGGCTGATCAATTCATCGGGCAGGTCGCGGATGGGGCGGCGGGTGGCGGGTGGCAGTGGCGTCATAAGGCGGCAATTCTAGGCGCGGGGCCAAGCTCGCAGGCGCTGTGTGGGCTGGCTGGGGCGGCGAACCTGTCAAAATCCGGGGCATGGAACTAGCCACTTTTTTGATCGATTTCATTCTTCATGTTGATAAACACCTGGAGGCCTTTGTCACCAGTTACGGCGCCTGGGTGTATGCCCTGCTGTTTCTGATTATTTTTGTCGAAACCGGCGTGGTCATCATGCCGTTTTTGCCCGGCGACTCGCTGCTGTTTGTCGTCGGTGCGATGTGCGGCGTGGGCTTGATGAACTACCCGCTGTCCGTGGGTCTGCTGCTGGCGGCGGCGGTGCTGGGCAACCAGTCCAACTACAGCATCGGCCATTATTTTGGCCCAAAGGTGTTTCAGTGGGAGGATTCGCGGCTGTTCAACAAGAAGGCGTTTAACCAAGCGCATGCGTTTTATGAACGCTATGGCGGCATCACCATCATTGCGGCGCGCTTTATGCCTTTTTTGCGCACTTTTGCGCCCTTTGTGGCGGGCGTGTCGCAGATGAAGCGCAGCAAGTTCGCGCTCTACGACGTGGTGGGCGGCTCGCTCTGGGTGGGCGGCATTGTCACCGTGGGCTATCTTTTCGGCAACGTGCCGTTTGTCCAGATGAACCTGGACAAGATCATCTGGGCGATGATTTTAGTGCCGACTTTGGGGGTGGCGTTTGGTGCTTGGCGAGCCAGACGGCAGGCCAAGCACAGTCCGGTTTAGCGCCTTTTTCCGAGTTCGTTGCCAAGAACGGCGCCAGCGGCGGCACCGCCTACCGTGCCCAGCGTGTTGCCAAAGAGCGCATCGCCAGCCACGCCACCCAGCACGGCGCCGGTAGCGGTGCCAATCTGGGCATTGGTGGGGTGGCTGGCGCAGCCGCTCAGGGCCATCACGGCAGCGGCAGCGATTGACATCAAAATTTTCGTGTTCATAACTTTGCCTTTCGAAAATAGCCAGACTGGCATGCCAGCAAGACGCGCATCTGGTGAAACCTGTGGCGCGCCCGTTTTTTCAGTATAGGGACTTTCAAAAGTCCCCGCCAGTCAGAGGCACAGGCTCACAGGGCGCGGCTGCGCGCCAGCGGCGGATTTTTCGAGAAATACAGGCTGATGCCGCGCATCAGCGCATTGGCCAGCTCGATTTGGTAGCTCACATCGCGCAGCCGCACTTCTTCGGCGGGGTTGCTGATGAAGGCCGTTTCCACCAGCACGCTGGGAATGTCGGGCGCTTTGAGGACGGCAAAACTGGCCTGCTCGACGCGCCCTTTGTGCAGTTTGCCGACGCTGCCGATCTGGCCCAGCATGACACTACCCAGTTTCATGCTGTCCTTGATCTGCGCCGTGGTGCTCATGTCAAACAGCGCCTGGCGCACCTGCGAGTCTTTGCTGGTGGCGTTGACGCCGCCGACCAGATCGGCTGAATTTTCCTTGTTTGCCAGCCAGCGGGCGGCGCTGCTGGAGGCGCCTTTTTCGCTCAGCGCAAAGACACTGGCGCCAGCGGGCGCGGCGGTCAAAAAGGCGTCGGCATGCACGCTGATGAACAGGTCGGCCTTGACGCTGCGCGCTTTTTGCACCCGCACCTGCAGCGGCACAAAAAAGTCGGCATCGCGCGTCAGGAAGGCGCGCATATTGGTCTGCTGGTTGATGCGGTCGCGCAGGCGCAGCGCAATTTGTAGCACCACGTCTTTTTCCCGCGTGCCGCCGGGGCCGATGGCGCCGGGGTCTTCGCCGCCGTGGCCGGGGTCCAGCGCGACGATGATCAGGCGGTCGGTTTTTTTCTTTGACGGGCTGGTGACGGGCAGATTTTCTTTTTGCGCCAGTTGTGTGGTGCTGGTGTCGGCGGCCTTTTTGAATTGCTGCGCGATCAGCGTGCCCAGCGGGTCACTGATCAGATCGCCAATCGGATCGCCAATGGGGTCATCGGCCAGCGGCTGCTGCTTTAAATCGGCCAGCGGGCGCGGTATGCCCGGTATGGTCGGCATGCTGGGTGCATCTTCTGTCTTTTCCTTGAGCAGGGTTTGCAGCGGGTTGACTGGCTGGGCCGGGTACAGGTCGAGCACCAGCCGGTGCTGGTAAGCGGCCACCGGCGCTAGGTTGAACACCTGGGGCTGCATCGGCTTTTTCAGGTCAATCACCAGCCGGACTACGCCTGGCTGGCTTTGTCCGATGCGAATGCCGGAAATGTTCGGGTCGTCTGATTGCACTTTGGCCACCAGTTCGCGCAGGGCCGGGATCAGGTCAATGCCTTCAATATCGACCACCAGACGCGGCGGCTCAGGAATAAATGCCTGCCGCGCCGTGATGGGGGCGTCCGACTCGATGGTTAGCCGTGTGTAGTCTTTGGACGGCCAGACGCGCACCGCCACAATCGTCGCGCCCCTGGCGATGTGCTGCACGCCCAGCATCAGCACCACGCTGCCTAGCTGCAGGGTGCTTCGGCGGCTCAGGCCGGGGAGGGTATTTTTATGGTTCATGGATTAGCTCCGTCCCTGTGGGGGTGTAGGCGGTTAAGGTAATCAGCCGGGATTCGTTAGCCTGCATTTCAAGATGAATCACCAGATCGAGCGGCGGCAAATGGGGGGCGGCTTTGTCCGGCCACTCGACCAGTTTGAGGCCGGGGCTGGCAAAAATGTCGCGGAACCCGGCCTCCTCCCATTCGCGGGGGTCGTTGAAGCGGTAAAAATCAAAATGCCAGATGGCGCCGACGCCATTTTGATCCTGCAACTGATCCGTGGGCGTCAAAGTGTAAGTTTCCACCACGGCGTAGGTCGGGCTCTTGATGCGGCCCTGGATTCCCAGACTTTTTAGTAAATGGCGTGTAAAAGTTGTTTTTCCGGCGCCCAGATCGCCGCGCAACTCGATCAGCGCGTGGCCAATCGAAGGCCGACGCGCCAGCGCCTGGGCGAACGACGCGGTGCTGGCCTCGTCTGGCCAAAGCATCGTTTTTACAATCAGCGGATGTCGATCAGCACTCATTGGAACAGTCATCAATTCGTCTCTCAAATTCAAGTGTGGGCGCGCGAGCTTGGGTTTTCACAGATTGGCATCGCTGACGTTGACTTGTCATCGGCGGAATCAGGATTATCAGCTTGGCTGGCCGCTGGTTTTCACGGCGATATGCACTATATGGCAGCGCATGGCCTGAAGCGGGCGCGCCCGGCTGAATTGATTCCGGGAACCGTCAGCGTTATCACGGCGCGCATGGATTACCTGCCAGCCGCCACGCCCGGCGCGCCCGGCCAGTGGCAGGCGCTGGAGCTGAGCCGCTTGATGCGGCCCGGCGAAGGCATCGTCTCGGTCTATGCGCGGGGCCGCGACTACCACAAGGTGTTGCGTGCGCGCCTGCAAAAGCTCGGCGAGCGCATCGCCGCCGAGGTGGGGCCGCTGGGGCATCGCGCCTTCACCGATTCGGCTCCGGTGCTCGAAGGCGAGCTGGCGGCGCGCAGCGGCCAGGGTTGGCGCGGCAAGCACACGCTGGTGCTGAACCGGGAGGCGGGCTCGATGTTTTTCCTGGGCGAAATCTATGTCGATATGGCTTTGCCGCCGAGCGAGTCGGTCAGCGTGCATTGCGGCAGTTGCCAGGCCTGCATCACCATCTGCCCGACGCAGGCCATCATCGCGCCGTATCGGCTGGACGCCAGGCGCTGCATCTCCTACCTGACGATTGAGCATGCCGGGCCGATTCCGCTGGAATTTCGCCCTTTGATCGGCAACCGCATTTACGGCTGCGACGACTGCCAACTGGCCTGCCCGTGGAACAAGTTTGCCCAGCGCAGCGCGCTGCCCGATTTTGACGAGCGCGCAGGCCTGAGCGGCCAGCAGTTGGTGACGCTGTTGGGCTGGAGCGAAGCGGCGTTTTTGAGATTTACCGAGGGCAGCCCGATTCGCCGCATCGGTCATGCGCGCTGGCTGCGCAATATTGCGGTGGCGATGGGCAATGCGTTGCGCGCCGGGGTGGCCGGGGTGGACGCGGACGCGCTGCGCGCCAGTTTGCTGACGCAGGCCGAACACCCGGACGAGGTGGTGCGTGAGCATGTGCAATGGGCGCTGGCGCAGGCGCGCCAGTAAAGTTTGGCAAGGCTGAGCAAGAAGTGCCGCGCTGCTACCGTCAGCGCAGCACGCCCAGCGCAAACGGCAAACTGGCCATGCCGAGCAGCGTCGATAGCGTGACCAGCCCGGCGACAAAGCCGCCGTTGTAGCCCATGCGCGCCGCCAGCACGTAGGCGCTGGAGGCCGTCGGCAGCGCAGAAAACGCCAGCAAAATCGTCGCCTGCACGGGCGACAGGCCAAAAGCCAGACTCAGGCCTAGCGCCACCAGCGGCATGAACAAATGGCGTATCGACAGCACCGCCACGCTCAGGCTTTTGGCCTGCGACAGGTGGCCCAGTTGCATGCCCGCGCCCGCAGCCAGCAGGCCCAGCACAATCGCCGAGTTGCCAATGCGGCCCAGCGTTGGCCCCAGCCAGGGCGGCAGCGTAAAGCCCAGCAGACTCGCCACCAGCCCCGAGGCCGTGGCCAGAATCAGCGGGTTGCGCATCAGCTCGCCCCAAAAACCGCGCTGGCTGTGTCGCGCCATCGGCCAGACCGCCGCCATGTTCATCAGCGGCACGCACACGCCAATCAGCACCGCAATCAGTTGCAGCCCTTCATTGCCCGCCAGCCGCTCGGCCACGGCCAAGCCGATGAAGGAGTTGAAGCGAAAGCTGGTTTGGGCGCTGGCGGCATGTTCGCGCATGTCGATATGCCGACCCAGCCACGGCAAATACGGCAGGCTGTAGGCCAGCGCCACGCCCGCCAGACTCAGCAGCAGCCCGGCGC
>Ga0302264_1000394_pt1 | contig 11749 bp, 10 predicted proteins | sample II_Fen_N3_4_FD_194563 | JGI IMG/M metagenome (GOLD analysis project Ga0302264, IMG submission 194563) | Peat permafrost microbial communities from Stordalen Mire near Abisko, Sweden - II_Fen_N3_4 | ecosystem: Environmental > Terrestrial > Soil > Wetlands > Permafrost | place: Sweden: Abisko... | reverse complement strand
GGTGTCGTGACGGGCGTGCTGGCGACGCCGATCGTGCTGTACCTCTACGGCGGGGCCACCGGCCATCCGTCGGACCTGATCACGGCCGCTTTCGCAAGCTTCGGGTTGGAGCGCGCCACGCTCGTTTCCAGCGTCCTGTCCTCGGTCCCCGACAAGATCATCTCCGCGTATGTCGGCCTCGCGCTCACCGCGGCGCTGCCGGCCTCGGTGGCCGCGCGCGCGGTCCTCCCCGAGCAACCGGGCACGCGTCGCCTTGTCGCGGCCGTGGTTGGGATCCTGGTCGGGGTCGCACTCTCGCTCGCCGTCGTCGTCCTCCAGCCGCCCGCCTGACGCATGGCCGTGATCCCGGGCCGCGACGCGGGCCAGGCCCGAACCGGCGACCCGACAGGGCCCGTCCTTGTCGTCCGCGACCTGCGTGTGCGCTACCCCTCGGCACAGACGGACGCCCTGGCGGGCATCAGCTTCGATCTCCACCCGGGCGAGCTGGTTGGCCTGGTGGGGCTGAACGGGGCGGGCAAGTCCACCCTGAGCCGATGCCTCAACGGCATCGTTCCACAGCTGGTGCCTGCTGACGTCGCCGGGTCCGTGACGGTCGACGGCGCGGATGCCCTGCGGACGCCGGTCCGCAGGATGGCGGCGAAGGTCGGGATCGTGTTCGACGAGCCCGGCGCGCAGCTGAGCCAGGGCACGGTCGGCGAGGAGGTGGCGCTAGGTCTCGAGTCGATGGCCGTCCCGTACGCCGAGATGGTCGCCAGGGTGGACGACATCCTCGTCCGGATCGGGCTCGACGGCATGCAGGATCGACCACCCCTGAGCCTCTCGGGCGGTGAACAGCAGCGCCTCGCACTCGCCTGCGCGCTCGTGGTTCGCCCCGCGGTCCTGGTCCTGGACGAGCCGACGTGCGGGCTCGACGCCCGATCCCGCGCAACGGTCTTCGACCTCCTGGCCGAGGTGGCCGCGCGGGACGGCACGGCGATCGTGGTGGTGGAGCATGACGTGGAGCTCCTGGCCGAGCGCGCCGACCGGATCCTCGTGCTCCACGAGGGGAGGCTGGTCGCCGTCGGCTCGCCGGCGGAGGTGTTCGGCGACGTGTCGGCAATGCGCGGGGCCGGGGTCCGCGTCCCGGACGTCACGGCGGTTGCCGCGGCCCTGGGTGGCAGGGCCGGAGGATCCCTGCCCGTGACCTTCGACGACGCCATCCGCTGGCTGGCGGAGGCCGGGTGACCGGCGCCGGTCCGGTCCTCGTCCTGCGGGAGGTGAGATACCGGTACCCAAGGGGAGTGGTCGCGGTCGACGGGATCACCCTGGACGTCGTCGCGGGCGACGTCGTCGGGATCGCGGGTGCCAACGGGGCGGGCAAGTCCACGCTGGCCCGGCTCCTCAACGGCCTCCTCCGACCGTTGGCGGGGACCGTGACGGTCGGCGGCCTCGATACGCGCCGTCACGAGGTCCACGAGCTGGCGAGGACGGTTGGCCTGGTGTTCCAGGACCCTCGGGCGCAGCTCTTTGCGAGGACCGTGGTCGAGGAGCTTTCGTTCGGGCCGCGGAACCTCGGGCTGCCGGACCCGGAGGTTCGAGAGCGCGTCGCGCGCGTGGTCGCGCGCCTGCGCCTGGAGGACGTGCTTGCGGTGTCACCCTTCGAGCTGCCGGCGCCGCGCCGGCGGCTCGTGGCGCTCGCTTCGGTCCTCGCGATGGAGCCGCGCGTGCTGGTGCTCGACGAGCCAACGACCGGGCAGGACCATCACGCGACAGCCGCCGTCGCGGGCATCGTGCGCGACCTGCGCGCCGACGGCATGACGGTGGTCTGCATCTCCCACGACATGCGACTGCTGGCAGCCGTCTCGGACCGGATCGTGGTCATGGCGGCCGGGCGGATCGTCGCGGTCGGGGCACCAAGGACGGTGTTCGCTGACGCGGGCACGCTCGGAGCGGCCGGCATCCTCGCGCCGCAGGTCACGCGGCTCGGCCTCGCGCTGCCGCAGCGCCACGGTCGTCCCGCCGTGCTGGGCGTGGAGGAGCTGGTCGGGGAGCTCGCGGCGGCGAGATCGTCCGGCGAGGGGTCGCCGTGACGGGAACCGGAGCCGACGCCCTGCTGGCGTACGTCCCGGGGCACTCCTGGCTCCACCGGGCCAGCCCGCTGCCGAAGCTCGCCTGGCTCGCCGGCTGTGTCGTGGTGGTCCTCGCCACCTGGGACCCCGTGGTCCTGGCGGTGATCGCGATCCTCGGCTTCATCCTCGCGGCATCGGCCCGCGTTGGCCGCGCCGCAACGCGGACCGTCATCGCGCTCGCGCCAGTCGCCGCCTCCCTGATCGTCCTGCAGGCGCTCGCCCCGGTCGCCTGCCGCACCGCGTGCACCCCGGTCGCGAGCCTCGGACCGCTCACGGTCTACCAGGAGGGCCTGTCCCACGCCCTGGCGCTGGTTGCCCGCCTGCTCGCGATGGAGACCGTCGGGGTCGCGATGCTGGCGACGACACACCCCTCCGACCTGTTCGCGGTGCTGCGCCGGGTGCGCCTCCCATACGAGGTGTCGCTGATGGCGATGCTGTCGCTGCAGCTCATCCCGCAGCTCCACCATGAGCTCCGGGTCGTGCTCCAGGCGCAGCGCTCACGCGGACTGCGCACGACCGGGATCGGCGCCCTCGTCCCGACCCTGGTCCCCGTCGTCTCCGGGTCCTTCGACCGCCTCTCGACGCTCGTCCTCAGCCTGGAGGCGCGTGGCCTTGGTGCGAAGGCGAGGACGTCGTACCGGCGCGTCGACCTGCGGACCGTGGACCTGGTGGCCACCGCGGCGGCGATCCTCGCGACGGTCGCGGGCACGGTGATGGCCATCACGCGATGGGGTGGCGATCAGGCCGCCACGATCGTCCTGCCACCCGCGGTGGCGGTCGGGATCGTCGTCGCCTCCGTCATGGTGTTCGTGGTGGTGATGGTGTCCGGGCTCCGGGCGCTGGCCCGCGGTTGACGCAGGCTCTCAGGCGTGCGCGTCCGATTCCATCGGGCGCGAGATGTGCTCCACCTGGATCGTGCAGTGCTCGACGTCGAAGTCATTGGCCAGGCAGGTGTCCACTGCGTGCAGGATTGCGTGCGGGTCGGCCCCGTCCACGATCGTCACGTGGGCGGTGACCATCGGCAGCCCGGCCGTGATCTGCCAGGCGTGGAGGTCGTGCACGGCCGCGACGCCCGGCACCGCCAGGATCCGGCTGCGAACCGCCGGGAGCGAGAGCCCCGGGGGAACGGACTCCATCAGGACCAGCATCGCGTCGCGCAGGAGCAGCAGGGCGCGTGGCACGACGAGGCAGACGACGGCCAGCGATGCCAGGGGATCGGCAAGGGGCCAGCCCGTGAAGATGACCAGGATCCCCGCGACGATCGCCGCGACCGACCCGATCGCGTCACCGAGCACGTCCAGGAACGCACCGCGGGCGGCGAACCCGTGATGCTCCTTGCGCAGGACGAATGCCGCGGTGCCGGAACCGACCAGGCCGATGACCGCGGCCACGATCATCGGGCCAGGTTCCGGGGCCACGGGCTCCATGAGGCGCATCACGGCCTCGTAGGCGATGAAGACGCCGAGGGCGACCAGGAGCCCTGCATTGACGCAGGCGGCGAGGACCTCCGCGCGTGCGTAGCCGAAGGACCGGTCGTGGGAGGCCGGACGCGCGGCGATCGTTGCGGCCGCGAACGCGATGGTGATCCCGATGACGTCCGTGACCCTGTGGGCCGCGTCCGCCACGAGGGCCAGGCTGCCCGACAGCCACGCGGCCACGATGTCCGCCCCGAGGGCAACGAGGGCAACGCCGAGCACGATCGCCAGGTGACGGCGGTTGCTGCCCACGGAGGGATGCTGGACAGCAGGGATCACGGTCTCGGCGGCAGCGGTCGGAAGGGGGGAGGACGGCGGCATCCCGGCGATTGTAGGGACTCGGGCCGGGGCGAAGGTCCGGAGATCAGCCGCGAGGTCGAGCCTGGACCAGAGGGCGAGCGCCTTCCCCTCCAGGGCACCCGGTCCGGTCGCACCGGTCCGCGCCGCGTCGTCGAGGGGAAGCATGCTCATCGAGCACCTCCCTCCGCCAGCAGCCTCCTGCCGCCCCGTCAGCTGCCGATCAACCCCAGCGGAGGCGAGGATTCCCCAGCCCCGGTTCATGAGCGTTTGACCGGTACGGCAATGGGCCTCACGCTGGGTCGGTGACGTTGATGAGCCGCCATGGGGCTGCCGCGCGCAACCTGCTCGCCCTGGCCCTGGGCATGACGCTCCTGGCGGCATGTGGGCCCGCGCCTCAACCTGCCCCGAGCTCGAGCGCGGCGTCTGCGGCGGCCACGGCCGGGCCCGACGGGACGGCCGGGTCCGATAGCCCCTCCGCCACGCCGCGTCCGACCCCCGGCCACGAGCTGTACGGCTACCTGCCGTACTGGGAGATGGACGACACGATCGCGGACCACCTGGCGAAGACCCCGCTGACGACGCTCGGCCTGTTCAGCGTGACGGACACGTCCAAGGGAACGCTGAACACCGGCCAGTCCGGCTACAAGCGGATCACGGGGGATCCTGGCACGCGGATCATCCGGGAGGCGCACGCTCGCGGTGTCCGGGTCGAGCTCGTGTTCACGAGTTTCGGGGGTCCTCGCAACCGGTCGTTCTTCGCCAACACGGTCCGCCAGGGCGCCACGATCCAGGCGCTGGTCGCCCTGACCGGCCGTCTTGGGCTCGACGGCATCAACGTGGACGTCGAGGGGCTGGACCCGCTGTCGGTCGGCGAGTACGCGGCGTTCGTGGGCCGGCTCCGGGACGCGGTGGTCGCCGCGGACCCCGGAGATCGCGTGACGGTCGCCACCTCCGCGGGCGTGCTCGGCGCGGGGATGGCCGCCGCGGCCGTGACGGCCGGGGCCGACCGCGTGTTCCTCATGGGGTACGACTACGCGGTCGCCGGCTCCTCGCCGGGGGCGACGTCGCCGCTGGACAGCCGCGACGGGGAGCGCGACCTGGGCTGGTCCATCGACCTGTACGCGGCCGCCGGCGTGCCACCCGAGCGGACGCTCTTGGGGTTGCCGCTGTACGGCATGAGCTGGCCGGTGGCCGGGCCAGTGGTTGGCGCCCCCGAGACCGGCCCGGGTGACGCCTGGATCCTGCGCCGCCATCTCGATGTGCTCACGGACCCGTCGATCGTCCCGGTCCGTGACGAGCAGGAGATGGTGGAGGTCTACATGTTCGGATCGGACGGGAGCACGGGCGTGCCGTCGTCCGGGGTGCCATCACCCGGCTCGACATCGCCCTCGTCCGAGACCCTCTCTCCCGGCACGTCGTCGCCGGGCGCCGTCGGCTCCACCGTCCCGCCGGGCTCGCCGGTCCCATCGGCCGAACCAACCTGGACGGCCGTGTACGTCGATTCGCCGGCCACGCTCGCGTCGAAGCTGGCGCTGGCCAACCTCAACGGGTTCGCGGGCGCGGGGTTCTGGGCCATCGGCTACGAGCGTGGCCTGCCGGGCTACACGGCGCTCATGCAGCGGTTCGTCGCCGGCCAGTCCCTCCCGTAGCAGCGGGTCCGGCCGGCGCGACCCGGTACGATCCCGCGATGCGCGTCGTCTCCGCCCGCCAGCTCAACCGGGCCATGCTCGCCCGCCAGCTGCTGCTCGAGCGTGCAGACCTGGCGATCGAGGATGCGCTCGACCGCGTGGGCGGCCTGCAGACCCAGTACGCCCCATCCGGTTACGTGGGGCTGTGGAGCCGCATCGCGGGGTTCAGCCGCGCCGACCTGACCTCCGCCCTGGAGGCGCGGACGGTTGCCCAGGGGACGCTGCTCCGGGCGACCATCCACCTGGTCAGCGCCGGGGAGTACTGGCGGTACGCGGCGGGCATCCGTGCCGCGCGAAGGGCCTGGAGCCTGCGCGTCGGAACCGGGATGGACGAGGCGGCGCTGTTCGTCGCGGCCGCGGCGCTCCGGGAACGCCTGCTCGCCGGCCCCCGGTACGTCAAGGATCTGGGCGATGCCGCAGACGGGTTCCCGGGCCACGTCGGGGCCTGGCTGGACCTGGTCCGCGTCCCGCCGTCGGGCACCTGGGAACGACGACGCGCCGACCGGCTGGGACTCGCGGAGACGTGGCTCTGCCCGCGTGACGCCTCGGAGGAGGAGGGCCTCGCCCACCTTGTCCGTGCCTACCTGCGGGCGTTCGGTCCGGCACCCTGGAAGGCGATCTCCACGTGGGCGGGTGTCGGGGTGGGGGAGCTGCGCCGGGCGGGAGCTTCCGTCGACCTCGTCCGGTATGCCGATGAGGCAGGTCGGGAGCTCCTCGACCTGGCCGGCACCCCGCTCCCGGATCCGGATATCCCGGCCCCTGTCCGGTTCCTGCCGCACTGGGACGCCCTGCTCCTGGTCCATGCCCGGCGGACGGGCGTGCTCCCCGAGGAGCACCGGGCTCGTGTCTTCAACACGCGGCAGCCCTTCTCCGTGGGGACGGTCCTCGTGGATGGTCGCGTGGCAGCCGGCTGGAGCCTCCGCGACGGCGTCGTCGTCGTGGACCCGTTCCGCCCGCTGTCGTCCAGCGAGCGCGACTCGATCGAGGAGGAGAGGGCCGGACTCCAGGCATTCCACGCCTGACCCTGGACCTCGCTACCGGGCCGTCGGCGGAACCGCCGCGGTGGCGATCCCGTCATGGCTCCGACGACGCGCCAGCGGCCGCATCCCGATCGACCCTGCTCTGATCCCTCACACCAAGGTGACAACCACGATGCGCCACAACCTGACCCTGACGGCCGGACTCCTGGCCACGATCGCCCTCGCCGCCTGTGGCGGGGGAGGCGGGACGCCGTCGGCGTCAGCGTCGCGCGCGCCGAGCGCCTCACCGTCGGGCAGCCTCGACGGCAGGACCTTCCTGTCCACCGGGATCACGGGTCACGTGCTCGTCCCCGGCTCACAGGTCCGATTGACATTCGACAACGGGACGCTGGGGGCGAGTGCGAGCTGCAACTCCATGAGCGGTGCCTACCAGGTGGTGGACGGGCGCCTCCAGGTTGGCCAGATGGCGACGACCGAGATGGGCTGCGCAGCCCCGCTGATGGCCCAGGACCAGTGGCTGGCCGGGTTCCTCGGGGGAGCGGGCCTCATCCTCGACGGGAATGCCCTGACACTGACGAAGGACGGCGCGGTGCTGGCCCTCACGGATCGCGTGGCCGCAGATCCGGACCGGCCGCTCCTCGGCACGCGCTGGGTGGTGGACGGCCTCGTTGCCGGCGCCGCCGTCTCCAGCGTGCCGGCGGGCGTCACCGCGTCCCTGGCGTTCACGGACGGGCGCGTGGACGTCGAGGCGGGCTGCAACCGCGGCGGCGGCAGCGTCGAGGTCACGGATACCACCATCACCTTCGCACCGATCGCGCTCACCCGGATGGCCTGCCCGGATCCCGCCATGTCGGTCGAGCAGGCGGTGACGGCGGTGCTGTCGGGCGCAGTCGCGTACCAGATCCAGGCCGACACGCTGACGCTCACCGCCGGTGACCACGGACTGGTCCTGCGCGCCGTGCCATGATCAGCCCATGGATCCGAGCGACGCCGCCGCCGACCCCCCGGGCTTGCCGGAAGCGGCCCTGTCGGAGGCCCGAGGCGTGGCGCGCGGCGTGCGCGGCCTGGGCGGTGTCCCGTGGCGCCGCCTGTTCGGCTACCTCCGGCCCCAATGGCGCCCCTTCTCGATCGCTCTCGTCGGCCTGGTCATCGGGTCGGGCCTCTCGCTCCTCGTGCCGCTGGTCGTGGCGGGGCTCGTCGCCTCGGTCGTGGCCGGCGGCGACGCGGCGACCCTCGACCGCCTGATCGCGGCCCTGGTCGTCCTGTTCCTCGCGCAGTCGCTCGGCGGCTTCGTCCAGGGCTACTTCCTCGGCGTCGTGGGGGAGCGAATGGTCGCGCGCCTGCGGGGCGAGCTGTTCGAGCGCCTCGTGACCCTGTCCCTGGACTTCCACGGCCGCAACCGGGTGGGGGAGCTGGTCTCCCGCCTCTCGAGCGACGTGACCCTCATCCGGACGATGCTCACCCAGACGACGACGTCGCTGCTGTCGTCCCTGATCGGCCTCATCGGTGCGGTCTTCATCCTGTTCCTGCTCAGTCCGACGCTCCTGGCCGTCGTGCTCGTGCTGGCTCCTGCGCTGATCGGGGTCGCCATCGTCTTCGGACGACCCCTCCAGCGCGTCAGCACGGAGGTGCAGGACGCCATCGCCCACAGCACGGTCACGGCAGAGGAGGCGCTGTCCGGCATCCGCGTGGTCAAGAGCTATGTGCGTGAATCGTTCGAGGTCGCCCGGTATGGCGGCAACCTTGCCGGCGTCGTGGGCGCGGGAACGCGCCTGGCCCTGTGGCGCGCGGGCTTCGGGGCGCTCATGGGGTTCCTCGGGTTCGGGGCGGTGGCCGTGCTGCTCTGGTACACCGGTCACCGCGTGATCGAGGGGAGCCTCGGGGTCGGGACGCTGACCGGGTTCCTGCTGTACGGGATCACCATCGGCGGCAGCCTCGCGACCATCGCAGGCCTGTACGGCCAGTTCCGCGAGGGAACGGGTGCCGTGACCCGGGTCTTCGAGCTCATCGACACCCAACCCACGATCGTCGACGCCCCGGACGCGGTCGAGATCGGACAGGTGGCCGGAGCGATCGACATCGACGGCGTCAGCTTCGCGTACGACGGGGCGAACCCGGTCGTGCGGGACGTCAGCCTGACCGTCGCCGCCGGCGAGGTCCTCGCGCTGGTCGGTCCCTCGGGCGCCGGCAAGACGACGCTCGTGAGCCTCGTGCCGCGGCTCTGGGACACCACCGCAGGCACGATCCGCATCGACGGCCGTGACGTGCGGAGCGTCACCACCTCCAGTCTCCGGGAGCGGATCGGCCTCGTGCCCCAGGAGGCCACGCTCTTCGGCGGCACCGTCCGCGACAACATCCGCTACGGCCGCCTGGCCGCCACCCAGGACGAGATCGTCGCGGCGGCCCGCTCGGCCAACGCCCACGAGTTCATCACCGCGCTCCCAGATGGCTACGACACCCTGGTGGGGGACCGGGGCTCGCGCCTCTCCGGCGGCCAGCGGCAGCGCGTTGCCATCGCCCGGGCCATCCTCAAGGACCCGCCGATCCTGCTCCTGGACGAGGCGACGAGCTCGCTCGACAACGAGTCCGAGCGGCTGGTCCAGGAGGCCCTCGACCGGCTCAAGGTCGGCCGGACGACGATCATCGTGGCGCACCGCCTGTCGACGATCCGGGCCGCCCACCGCATCGCCGTCCTCGACGACGGCTGGCTCGTGGAGCTGGGCACCCACGAGGAGCTGCTGGCCCTCGAGGGTCTGTACGCCCGCCTCTATCGCCTGCAGTTCGCCGAGGCCCTTCCCGCCTGAACCGCCCGCGGCTGGGCAGTGGCCGGGCTGGAAGGCGGCGTCGAGGAGGGCTTCGAGCGCCGGGAGGGGCTCCTGGCGCGACCCGGCTCAGCGAGTGGCTGAACCGCCCGCGGGGCCTGGTCCCCCTGTCGGTCGTGCTGCCTGCCAGCCGGCCCGCCCGGCGACCGGGATCGCGATCCGGAGGCTGGTCGGGCCGCCGACCGGGCTCACGACCTCTAGGGTGCCGTCCAGGGCCTGGATGCGGTCCCGGAGCCCGGCCAGCCCGCCGCCGGGCGTCAGCGTGGCGCCGCCCCGGCCGTCGTCGCGGACCTCGAGGAACAGCCAGTCGCCCTGCCCGCGGAGGAACACGCTGCAGCGCGTGGCGCCACTGTGCTTGGCGACGTTGGCCAGCGCCTCCGCCACCACGTAGTACGCGGCGCGCTCGACGGCGTGCGGGAGGCGCTCTCCCTGCCCGAGGGAGCTGTCGACGTACGTGGGTACCGGGCAGCGCCCTGCCACGGCGCCGAGCGCGGCGACCAGCCCGCGGTCCACGAGGATCGACGGCGCGACGCCCCGCACGACCTCGCGGAGCTCCGCGAGCGCCTGGCGGGCCTGCTCACGCGCATCTGCGACGAGGCTCCTCGCCGCAACGGGATCGGTGTCGATGCGCTCCTCCGCGAGGCCGAGGTCGATGGCCAGCATGACCAGGCGCTGCTGTGCCCCGTCGTGGAGGTCCCGCTCGATCCGGCGCAGCTCGCTTGCCTCGACCTCCAGGGCGGCTGAGCGCGTGTCGCGCAGCCGCTCCACATCGCGGCGGAGCGCCTCGGCCGGATCCACGCACAGCAGCCCCTGCACCACCGCCCGGTGCAGGACGATGAGGCCCCTGCTCACCGAGGCTGCCACCGGCAGCAGGAGCATGCCGACCACGAACAGGATCCCCCCGACAACCATCGGGTCGATGTGCCCGGCGAGGGGGCCGAGGAAGACGCGCACGCCAGCCGCACGCGCTCCGACCACCACCAGCGGCGCCGTGATCATCGCGATGGAGGTCGACCACAACGTCACCGCGACGATGAACTCGATGAACGTGAGCGGCATCGCGACCAGGACGTAGAGGACGTCCAGCCAGCGGCTGCCGTCAAGGAACTCGGCCTCGGCCCACTGCCGGAGCCACGGGCCCCACGGCGCCCGCGGGTCGGGGTCGAACGAGCGGTATGGATGCGGGGTCAGGGCCCGTCCGTCGACCATCGACATGCGCCAGCGCTCGACGCGGGCGAAGAGCCGACCGGCCTCGATGCCGAGGGCGATGAACGGGATCCCCACGATCACGAACAGCAGGGAGCCGCCGATCGAGAACAGGGTGCTGAGGACGCTGACCGCAGTCACCGAGACGAGCAGGCCCAGGCCGATCGCCAGGACGGCTCGCCACGTCTTGAGCGCGAACGGCGACCAGGCGAAGGCGCGGAGGGCGGCCATCGCGCCGTCGCCCTGGCCGGGTTCGCCCTGAGCCGTGTGTGCCGTCATCGCGCCGACCCTACCATTCGTGATGCGGCGATGAGCCGCGCTCTGCGCACGATGATGGCGGGATCCCGGCGGGCGGCCAGCCGGGCAGCGGGCGTCTTGGTGGTGGGGCTAGCCCCACCACCGGTGCATGGTGGCCGGGTGACGGGCGCGCACATGGGGCATGATCGGGTCGTGAGCCACCCGCCCCTCCGCGTCGTGATCGCCGACGACTCCGTCCTGCTCCGCGAGGGCCTCGCGCACCTGATCGAGGAGTCCGGCGGAACGGTGGTCGCCCGGGTGGGCGATGGGCCGTCGCTGGTCGCGGCGGTGGTGGATCACCGGCCCGACGTCTCGGTCGTGGACGTGCGGATGCCGCCGACCCAGCGCGACGAGGGACTCCGCGCCGCCATCGAGGCACGGAGGCTCGTGCCCGGCTCGCCGGTGCTCGTCCTCAGCCAGTACGTCGAGCGCCAGTACGCCACGGAGCTCCTCGCGGACCGTGCAGGCGGTGTCGGCTACCTGCTCAAGGACCGGGTCGCGAACGTCCGCGACTTCATGGACGCCCTGCGGCGGGTCGCGGCCGGGGGGACCGCCCTGGACCCGGAGGTCGTCGCGCAGCTGATGGTCCGCAGGCGACGCGACGACCGGCTGGCCGAGCTGACGCCGCGCGAGCACGAGGTCCTCGCGGCGATGGCGGAGGGCCGCACCAACGCCGGGATCGCGGAGGCGCTGAGCATCACCGAGGGCGCGGCGGAGAAGCACATCACGAGCATCATGAGCAAGCTGGAGCTGCCCGACTCGAGGGGCGACCACCGCCGCGTCCTCGCGGTGCTGGCCTACCTCGAGGCGGACGGATAGCCGCAGGGGCGCGGCTGCGCCGGTCCCCGGTGCCGGCCGCTGATATACCGCCTT
>Ga0302264_1000391_pt1 | contig 11761 bp, 9 predicted proteins | sample II_Fen_N3_4_FD_194563 | JGI IMG/M metagenome (GOLD analysis project Ga0302264, IMG submission 194563) | Peat permafrost microbial communities from Stordalen Mire near Abisko, Sweden - II_Fen_N3_4 | ecosystem: Environmental > Terrestrial > Soil > Wetlands > Permafrost | place: Sweden: Abisko... | reverse complement strand
CGGCCAGGTGGCAGACACGGGCGTCATGCGCGCCGCGGACGGCACGGTCCTGTTCGAGGTCGAGGACGTCCAGCGCGTCGCCGGGACGCAGGCGGCGGGCCTGACCGTGCACCGGGGCATCCTCCGTGGCCGGATCCGGCTGGGGGACACGCTCCAGGGCGAGGTCGACGCCGAGCGCCGCGCCCACACGATGCGCAACCACACGGGCACCCACCTCCTCCATCGCGCACTGCGCAACGTTGTGGGGGAGCGGGCCCGGCAGGCGGGCTCCCTCGTCACCCCGGACTACCTCCGGTTCGACTTCCCGTTCGACCGCGGCCTGACGGAGAGCGAGAAGCTGGCGATCGAGCGCGAGGTGCGGGTCGCCGTGCGCGATGACCGGCCCGTGACCATCGAGTGGATGACCATGGCAGAGGCCCAGGGTGCCGGCGCGGACGCGTTCTTCGACGAGAAGTACGGGGAGCGGGTCAGGACGATCCGCGTGGAGGGCTTCAGCCACGAGCTCTGCGGCGGAACCCACTGCCGCGCATCCGGCCAGGTCGGCAACTTCGTGATCACAAGCGAGCGGAGCATCGGGTCCGGCGTCCGGCGCATCGAAGCCGTGACCGGGGCCGCCGCGGACCTCCTGATGGACGAGCGCTTCGCGCTGCTGGAGCGGGCCGTCGCCGCCGTGGGCGCACGCGGGACGGAGGCGCTGGAGGAGCGGATCGCCGCGCTCCAGGACGAGCTGCGCGAGGCGAAGCGCCGCCTCCGGGCCGGGGTCGCGGCCGGTGGCCGCCCGAAGCCGGGGGACATCGCGGCAGGGGCCGAGGAGATCGCGCCCGGCGTGGCGTTCGTCGGGGTGTCGCTGGACCTCGAGTCCATCGATGCGCTCAAGGGCTTCGCCAAGGACGTCCGCAGCGTGCTGGCGAGTGGCGTCATCGCCCTCGGGCTGGACGCGGACGAGCCGCAGCTGTTCGTGACCGTGAGCGAGGATCTCGTCGCGCGTGGGATCTCCGCGGGCACCCTGGTCCAGGCCGCGGTTGCCCCGATGGACGGCCGTGGAGGGGGACGTCCCGAGATGGCCCAGGGCAAGGGCTCGCGCCGGGAGGGGCTCGGGGACGCGATCGCGGCCGTTCGGGCCGCTGTCGCCGCCCGCGCCGCCGCCTCGTGACGCGCCCCGCCGGCCCCCTGGGCATGGCGACCTAGATGTCGTTCCTGCGCCGCATCTGGAACCGCGACGAGTCGCCCGTCCCGGCGGCGTGCACGGCGCTCGACATCGGCACGGAGTTCGCCAAGGCGCTCGTGTTCGAGATCGCCGACGACGGACGGGGCACCGTTCGCGGCGTCGGCCGCAAGCGCCAGGGACTCTCGCACATGCAGTCGGGCACGGTCGCGGACATCGCCGCCGTGGTCGACAACTGCTCGGTGGCGCTCCAGGAGGCCGAGGAGATGGCCGGGTTCCGGCCGTCGCAGGTCGTGATCGGCATCGCCGGCGAGCTCGTGAAGGGATTCACGACGACGCTCACCCAGGAGCGCAAGAAGCCGGGCGTCCCGATCAACGACGCGGAGCTGGTCAAGCTGATCGACAGCGTTCAGAAGGAGGCGCTGCGGGAGGCGGAACGTGCCATCACCTGGGAGACCGGCCTCCCGCACGTGGACGTTCGCCTGGTGCACAGCGCCATCGTCGGCGCCTCCATCGACGGCTACGCGCTGTCCAACCCCGTCGGCTTCCAGGGGCGGCACGTGAGGATCGGCATCTTCAACGCCTTCGCCCCGCTCGTTCACCTCGGTGCGCTGCAGTCCGTGGCCAGCCAGCTGGACCTGGAGCTGCTGGAGATCGTCGCGGAGCCGTACGCGGTGGCCCGGGTCCTGGGCGCCGAGCACGTCCGCCAGGCGGGAGCCCTGTTCATCGACGTCGGCGGCGGGACGACGGACGTCGCGCTCGTGCGCCAGGGCGGGATCGAGGGCACGCGGATGTTCGCGCTGGGCGGTCGTGCCTTCACCAAGTCCATCGCGGACCGTCTCGACCTGCCGTTCCCGCGGGCCGAGTCCCTCAAGGTGGACTACGCCCGGGGCATGGACGTGGAGCGCCGGGATGCCGTTGCCGAGATCGTCCGTGACGACGTGAGCGTCTGGGCGGCCGGCGTCGAGCTGGTCATGGAGGAGATGGCGGCGGGCGAGATGCTCCCCGCCCGGATCCACCTCTGCGGCGGCGGGTCGAGGCTGCCCGAGATCCGCGAGGCCGTGGCAGCCGAGCGGTTCTGGAAGCGGCTGCCGTTCTCGCGCCCGCCGGAGGTCTCCATCATGTCGCCCGACCAGGTCGAGGCGATCGATGACGCAACCGACCTGCTTGTGGACCAGCAGGACGTCACCCCGCTCGGCCTGGCGTACCAGGCGATCGAGCTCCAGACCTCCGAAGACCCCCTGGACGCGGCCCTCCGCCGCGTCCTGCGGGCGATGAAGGTCTAGGGGCGGTAGGCTCGGGCCACATGGCAACCATCGTCTACCTCGACCCAGAGGACGAGATCACCTCCGCCGCGACCCGCATCCGGACCGCGGACGGCACGCGGGTGGGTCTCGTGCTGCCCTTCGGGTCGCGGGTGGCGACGTCCCGGATCAACTTCCGGCTGCTCGCGCGGGAGGCGCAGGCGAACGGCCGCCGGCTGGACATCGTGGCGCCGGACGCCTCGGCGCGGGCGCTGGCCGCCTCCGCCGGCCTCCCTGTGTTCGCGTCGGTGGGGGAGTACGAGGCGGCGCTGGACGAGGGCCTTGACAACGTCGTCACCGCCACGCCGCCGCAAGCCGATGCGGCCACGTCCGCAGCCGCAGCCCCCGCAGCCGCCGCGGCCATCGCGGCGCAGCCGGGCGCGGGTGCCGCCGGCGGAGGCTCGGCCGCCGGCCGGGCGCAGGCGCGCGGCGAGGTCCCGGCGCTCGACCCTGAGCAGCAGGCGGAGCTCGACGAGATCGTCCGGCGCGGCCGGCAGGTCCCGCTGGCGAAGCCCCGGCGTCGCGGGCCGGGAGCCGGCGTCATTGCGGGGATCCTGATCCTCGTTCTCGCCCTGGCGGTGAGCGGCGTCGCCGCGGCCCTCGTGCTCCCGTCGGCCCAGATCACCGTGACGCCGCGGATCGAGCCTGTCGGCCCGGTGTCGCTCACGGTCACCGCGGATCCCGCGGCCACCGCCGTGAATGCCGCGGGTCTCACGATCCCCGCACAGGCGATCGAGATCCCGGTGGAGGTCTCGGGCGACTTCCCGGCCACCGGCAAGCGGGTCGAGAAGACCCGCGCGTCCGGCGGCGTCCGCTGGACCAACTGCGACCCGACGGCGTCGTACACCGTGCCGAAGGGCTCGATCGTGCGCACGGCCGGCGGCAAGGGCTTCGCGACCGATGAGGTCCTTCTTCTGCCGGTCGCCGGCGTGTCGGGCGTCCCGCCCAACCTCAAGGTCAAGTGCACCACGAGCGAGGTCGCCGTGACCGCCGTCGATGCGGGCGACGGCGGCAACGTTCCTGCGGGGGCGATCAGGGTGGTGCCCGCTCGCTACAACCGGACCTTCGTCAGCGTCACGAATCCCTCCGCGACCAAGGGCGGCTCGCAGACGGAGTTCCCGAAGGTCGCCCAGAAGGACGTGGACGCCGCGCTCGTCTCGCTCAAGAAGGACCTGGATGCCAAGTTCGCGCTCGCCGTCCAGAACCCGGACGGCGTGCCTCCGGGCGCCAAGGTCTTCCCCTCGACCGCCGTCCTTGGGGAGCCCGTCCCCAACCCGGACCCGGCCAAGCTCGTCGGCCAGGAGGTTCCGTCCTTCACGCTCGGCCTGACCGCCACCGGCACGGTCCTGGCGGTGGACTCGAGTCCCGTCCAGGCGATGGCGGAGAAGAGCCTCGCGGCCGCAGTCGACCCCGGCCACGTGCTGGTTCCCGGATCGGTCCAGGTCGCCGTGGGCGATGGCGTCGTGACCGAGGGCCTGATCGACTTCCCGGTCACCGTCACTGCCCGCCAGCTGCGCCAGCTCGACGCGGCCGCGCTCGAGAAGCAGGTCCTCGGCCTGTCCGAGGCCGACGCGAAGGCGCTGCTGGGGCCGTACGGCGAGGTCGCGATCGCGCTCTGGCCCGGGTGGGTCAAGACGATCCCGACGCTCGACCAGCGCGTCACGCTGTCGCTGGCGACGCCCGTGGATGCCAACCCGCAGGCGACGCCCCGAGCTTCGCTCGAACCCGGATCGTCCCCTCGGCCGGCGTCATCGGCGGGACCGGGGGCGTCCGGAGGCGCTGCCGGGAGCGAGCCAGTACCATCCCGCTGATGCTGCCCCAGATCTCCACGGTCGCCGCCGCGCGGCCCTGCGCCGGACGCCCGGGATGACCCCTCCGGTGACTGCCCGCATCCTCGGCATCGACCTCGGTGCGAAGCGCATCGGCCTCGCGATCGCGGACGCCGGCATCGGGATCGCCCGTCCCCTGGCCACCGTGAACCGCGCCGCCACGCTCGATGCCGACGCCGAGACGATCGGCCGCGCGTGCCGCGAGCAGGCAGTTGGCGAGCTCGTCGTCGGGCTGCCCGTGGAGGCGAGCGGCGTGGAGGGCGTGATGGCCGCCGGCGCCCGCGACTGGGCGGCGGCGATGGGCGAGCGCCTGGGCCTGCCCGTCACCCTGCGCGACGAGCGCCTTTCCTCCTTCGAGGCGGAGCGCAGGCTGGGCCGGATGCCACGCGGACGCTCCGGGGGACCGCCGTCACGAACACAGCGAAATGCGTTCCGGGCGCGAATCGATCGTGAGGCCGCGAGCGTCATCCTCCAGGACGAGCTGGACGCGCGCCGCTTCCCGGTGCCGTCGGGTGGGGCGGCTCCGCGGCGGGCCGCCGGCGATGACCGGCAGGAGGATCGATGAGCGTGCGAGGCGGCCAGGGGCCGAGGGAGCCCATGGTGGGTCCCGCCCCGTCGTCCGGGCGGCACAAGAGCGGCTACCAGCGGACCGGCCGGTACGGCCGCGGGCCGGGGGACCAGCGCCGATTCGAGGATTACGGCAACGGGGGCGGGTTGAGCGGCCTGCTCCGGTTCGTCATCTTCCTGCTCATCATGGCCGGGGTCGTGCTGCTCCTCATGGTGACGGTGGCCCGGCCGGTGCTGCGCATGGTCGTCGTCCCGTGGTCGGACGGGAACCCCGGGGCGCTGCGCTTCGGCTTCGTGGCGGACCTCGTGCGCGAGGACCTGGGTAACACGCTGACGCAGCCCGCGAGCGCGGATTCGACGGCCGTCGAGTTCGTGGTGGAGGCCGGCGACACGCCGGCCACCCTTGCGCCGCGGCTGGAGGCGGCCAGGATCATCGCGAGCCAGCGTGCGTTCCTGTACGAGGCGCGGATGAACGATCTCGGGCCCCAGCTCACCGCCGGGAGGTTCGCCCTGGCGCTCAACCTGACCCCGGCCGAGGTCGTGGACGGCCTGGTCCACAACCGGGTCGTGAGCGAGGCGGTCAACGTGACCTTCCGCGAGGGCCTCCGCCTGGAGCAGATCACGGCGAAGCTCATGACCGTGCCCGGGTCCAAGGTCGACCCACAGGCGTTCTACGACCTCGTGACCAAGCCGACCGATGCCCTGCTTGCCGACTACCCATGGCTGCTGGACCCGGCGGTCCTGCCGAAGGGGGCGTCCCTGGAGGGGTTCCTCTACCCGGCCACCTACACCCTCCGCACCGGTGCCGACAGGCCGACCACGGCCGATGACCTCGTCCGGATGATGCTGGACGCGTTCTACCAGCGGGTCGGCGCAGATCGCCTCGCCGTCGCCAAGGACCGTGGCCTGACCTTCCACGAGGTGCTCACCCTGGCGTCGATCGTCGAACGCGAAGCCATCCAGGACGAGGAGCGGCCGCTGATCGCGGGTGTCTACCAGAACCGGCTCGACCCGAAGAAGTGGCCGACCGGCCTGATGCAGTCGGACCCGACGATCTTCTACGTCAACGACACGCTCCAGCTCGAGAAGCTGAAGTTCGCGGACTGGACGCAGTACGTCTTCTGGGCGGCCCTCAAGGAGCAGCTGCCGGTGCCGCTGCCGCCGGAGCTTGCGGGCTACAACACGTACACGCACAAGGGGCTGCCGCCCGGCCCGATCGCTTCGCCATCGCTGGCCTCGATCGACGCCGCCCTTGCCCCGAACACGAAGACCGGCTACCTGTTCTTCATCGCCAAGGGCGACGGCACGGGGACGAGCGCCTTCGCGAAGACCCACGCCGAGCACGACAAGAACGTCAAGAAGTACGCGAAGCCCTGACGTGACCGACAGGCTGCCCGCGCCCGGGGACTTCGCCGCCCCGCCGGACGCGGCGACGCGTGGCCGGTGGCTCGAGGCGGATCGGGAGCACAGGCCCGCCCGCCTCGCGCGACTGAGAGAGCGCCTCGTCGGCGAGGGCATCGATGCCTACTTCGGTGCCAGGCCCGAGCACATGCGCTGGCTGACGGGCTTCAGCCTCGCCGATGGCGAGGAGAAGGTCGCGGGACACTCGGGCCAGCTCCTGGTCGGGGCGGACCGCGTGACGCTCGTCACTGATTCGCGGTACACGATCCAGGCTCGCCGCGAGGCACCGGGCGCCGTCATCGACGAGATCGGCAACGACCTTGCGTCGGCATGGGCGCGTCTCGTGGGCGAGGTCGGGGCGCGGCGGGTCGCCGTCGAGGCCGAGGCTGTCTCGCACGCGCTCTGGGATCGGCTGCGCACCGCGGCGCCGGACGTCGAGCTGGTCCCCGTGGACGGCTGGATCGAGGCCATGCGCGCCGTGAAGACGACGGACGAGGTCGAGCGGGTCGCCGCAGCCTGCGCCGTGTCGGACCGGGCGCTCGCCGCCCTGTTGGCGGAGATCCGGGCCGGCGTGACGGAGCACGACCTCGCCGTCCGCCTGGAGTGGCTCATCAGGAGCGGCGGGGCCGAGGCCCTCGCGTTCGACGTCGCCTGCCTCGCCGGACCCGAGGCCGCCCTGCCACACGGCGCCCCGGGCGATCGCCCCGTGCTGGACGGCGCGGTGCTGCTGTTCGACTTCGGTGCCCAGGTGGACGGGTACCGGAGCGATATGACCCGGACGCTGTTCGTGGGCGAGCCCGTCGAGCGTGACCTGCGCGTCTATGACCTGGTATGGCGGTCGCAGCAGGCGGTGATCGTGGCCCTGGAGGCTGCCGTGGCGGCCGGCCCGGTCCCGAATGGGAGGGAGCTGGACGCCATCGCCCGCGGGGTCATCGAGGCGGAGCGCTCCTGGCCGGCCTACGGCCACGGCCTGGGTCACGGGATCGGCCTGGCGACGCACGAGGAGCCGCGTCTCTCCCGGAGCGCACCCGAGACGCCGCTGCCGAGCCCCACGGTCTTCTCCGTGGAGCCCGGGATCTACCTGGAGGGCGAGACCGGCGTGCGGATCGAGGACCTTGTCCACCTCGACGCGCTGCAGGGCGTCGTGGAACGCCTGACGAAGTTCCCGCGCGACGTGATCGTCCTGCCGGCCTGACGCCGCGCGCCGCCGCCGGGCGAAGGGGCGGTCCGGCGCCTCTGGTAGCATCCCGGGGCACATCCATCGTTCGAGCGCGGGGAGACGGCATGCCTCCCGACCGCGCGACGCGCCACCGGAGCACCACCCAATGATCAGCACCGGCGAGCTGCGCAAGGGCGTCGTCATCGAGCTTGACGGCGAACTCTGGCAGATCCTCGACTACCACCACATCAAGATGGGCCGCGGCTCGGCGCAGGTCCGGATCAAGTTCCGGAACGTCAAGAAGGGCAGCACGGTCGAGAAGTCGTTCCAGGCTGGCGAGCGCTGGCCGCGGGCGCAGATCGACAGCAGGCCGGTCCAGTTCCTGTACCGGGACGGTGACGACCTCCACTTCATGGAGATGGATTCGTACGAGCAGTTCAGCCTCCGCGCCGAGACGCTGGACGATGTCGTGGGCTTCCTGAAGGAGGGCATGACCCTCGACCGGACCAGCTACCAGGGCGAGACGCTCGGCGTCGAGCTCCCGGTGACCGTTGACCTCCTGGTCACCGAGGCGGAGCCCGGGTTCGCGGGCGACACGGCGCAGGGCGCTCGCAAGAACGCGACCCTCGAGACGGGTCTCGTGGTCACGGTGCCGCTGTTCGTGAACGAGGGCGACACCCTCCGGATCGACACCCGCACCGGCGAGTACCAGACCCGCCTGTAGTCGCCGGGACCGAGATGACCCGCGGCCCGGTGACCGGATGAGCCGGAGCCCAGAGCCGCCCGACTGGATGCTTCCATCGTGGGACGCGGTCCCTGACGATGACGCCGAACCCGCTCGGTCGGCCCATCGTGTCGCGCCGGGCGGCACCTTCGGCCTGCGCGTCCGGAGCGTCACCGAGGTCACGCGTGCGATCCGGGACCACGTCCGGGCGGACGACGGGCTGCGCGACCTCTGGGTGGAGGGCGAGGTGGGCCGGGTCACGGTGTCCACGGCCGGCCATGCCTACTTCACGCTGAAGGACGCCCGCGCCCAGCTGCAGTGCGTCTGGTTCCGCGACGAGCGGGTCCGGTCGCCGTTCCAGCCGCAGACCGGGCTAAAGGTGGTGGCCCACGGGCGCATGGACCTGTTCGAGCCCCAGGGCGCGCTCCAGCTCTACGTGGAGTCCCTCCAGCCGTCGGGCTTCGGCAACCTCGCGGTCCGCTTCGAGGAGACGAAGGCACGCCTGGCGGCCGAGGGACTGTTCGACGCCGCGCGCAAGCGACCGCTGCCGGCACGGCCGCGGACGATCGCGGTCGTGACGTCGCCCACGGGCGCGGTCTGGCGGGACGTCTGCAACGTGCTCGCCCGGCGATGGCCGCTGGCGCGCGTCGTCCTCGTCGCCTGCCAGGTGCAGGGTGAGGGTGCCCCTGCGAGCATCGTGGCGGGGCTGCGGCGCGTCGAGCGGTGGATCACGGAGGCAGGGGCGTCGGCGGATCCCGGCGACGTCGGCGACGCGCCCTCGGTCACGATCCTGGCCCGGGGCGGTGGATCCCTCGAGGACCTGTGGGCGTTCAACGACGAGCGGGTGGTCCGGGCGATCGTGGCCCACCCGGTGCCGGTGGTCTGTGGCGTCGGGCACGAGACGGACGTCACGCTGGCGGACTTCGCGGCGGACGTGCGGGCTCCCACCCCCTCGGCCGCAGCGGAGCTCGTGGTGCCGGACCGCGGTGAGGCGGCCGCGGCCCTGGGCGCCATGGGTCGGCGTTCGGGCGCTGCGGCGGCACGGCGGCTCGCCGCGGCGCGCCGTGACACGGAGGCGGAGCGCCGGGCGCTGGACCGCCTGGAGCCGCGGGCGCAGCTGGCCGGCCTGCGGGAGCGCTCCGGCCTGCTGCTTGATCGGGCCGCGCGTGTCGTCTCGGACCGCCTGGCAGACGACGGCCGACGGCTCGAAGCCCTGCGGGCGAGGTCGCCAAGGATGCTCGAGGCGCGGCTGACGATGGCATCGGCGGGTCTCGCAGCGGCCGCGGCATCTTTGGCGGCGCTCGGGCCGCAGGCGACGCTGGAGCGCGGCTATGCGATCCTCCGTCGCCGCGACGACGGCCGGATCCTCCGTGATCCCGCCGAGGCGCCAGCCGGGACGCGGCTCCTCGTCTCCCTGGCCTCGGGCACCCTGGCCGCGTTGAGCGACGGATCCGTGACGGGCGGCGCGCCCATGGGGGAGCCGGCGCCCGCACCGGGGCGCGCGCGATGAGCGATCTCGTGATCTTCATCGGGATCGTGGGGCTGATGATCGTCACGGGCGCCCTCGTGGGTATGATCGTGGCCGGCCGGATCGACCGGATCATGGCCCCGCCACCCGCCCCGAGGGCCGGGGAGCGGACGGAAGAGGAGCACCAGCCGTGACCGAAGCCACCGGACCCGGGACCGCCGCCACCGCACCATCGAACCCGCCCATGTCCCCGCCCGCGACGGGCGTCGAGGCGCTCGCCTACGACGATGCCTTCGCCGAGCTGCAGCGTGTCGTGGCGGCGCTCGAGGCCGGGGGCGGGTCCCTCGAGTCCACCATCGCCCAGTACGAGCGGGCAGTCGCGCTCCAGCGCCGCTGCGAGCGGCTGCTGGCCGAGGCGGAGCTCCGCGTCCAGCAGCTGATGGCCCGCCCGGACGGGTCGTTGGGCCGGGCCGACGTGCGTCCGGACGAGGCGATCGAGTAGGGGAGTCTCCCGGGGGCGCCGAGCCGGCCCGGACAGTCATCGTGCTACGATCCGATAGCAAATAACGCGGACCGATCCACCGGCGGCTCACCGGAGAGAATCGGGCAGGCGCATCACCGAGACGGGCGCCCGGCCGTCCCAGCCGGACGCACACCCCGAACAGCAGGAGCCATCGTTCGTGCCGATCCTCGACCGCCTCCAGGACCCCGCGGAGCTTCGCGGCCTGTCGGACGCGGAGCTGGTCCAGCTCGCCGCCGAGATCCGCGAGACCATCATCCGGACCGTCGCCGTGACCGGCGGCCACCTCGGCTCCTCGCTCGGTGTGGTCGAGATCACGCTCGCCCTTCACCGGCTCCTGGAGTCGCCGCGGGACCACATCGTCTGGGACACCGGGCACCAGGCCTACGCCCACAAGCTGCTGACGGGGCGCCGCGACCGATTCGGCACGCTGCGCCAGATCGACGGCATCGGCGGCTTCCCGCGTCGCAGCGAGTCGCCGCACGACGTGATGGATGGGGGCCACGCGGGAACCGGCATGTCCATCGCCCAGGGCCTGGCGACGGCCCGCGACATCCGCCACTCCCTGGAGCGCATCGCGGTGGTGGTCGGTGACGCCGCCCTGCTGTCCGGCCTCAGCCTCGAGGCCCTCAACGACATCGGCCATCGCCAGACGCAGCTGCTGATCGTGCTCAACGACAACGAGATGTCGATCAGCCCGTCCGTGGGCGCGCTGTCGAAATACCTCTCGGAGATCAAGCTCTCGGCCGCCTGGCAGCAGAGCCGGACCGCCTTCGACACGGTGACCGAGCGCATGCCCGTCGTCGGGCCGCGCGCCGTGGAGCTCTCGCGACGGCTGAGGCAGTCGGTGGTCTCGTTCGCCCAGCCGGGCCAGCTGTTCGAGGACCTGGGCATCACCTACATCGGGGTGATGGCCGGCCACGATCGCGGTCTCCTCGAGGAGACGTTCCGCCGGGCGCTCGCCCTGAACGGCCCGGTGATCGTCCATGTCCGGACCCAGAAGGGAAAGGGCTTCAAGCCCGCCGAGGCCGACCAGGTCTCCTTCCACGGAGCCGCTCTGCCGCCGATGACGCTGGCGCCGGCAGCGGACACGCACGACCGCGTCGGCGCCCCCGGACCCAGGAACGGCGATTCGATGGCCTCGTCAGCCGCCGGTGGCGCCTCCCTCACGCCGTCCCGCGGCGCCGACGTGGGCGCCCCGCCGTCGGCGTCGGTCATGGCGGACCGCCGGACGCATGCACAGGCGCTGGACGACGATGGGACCTCCGTCCCCGTCGCGGCCCCTCAGCAGACGGGCGAGGCGAGGAAGACCCCCAACTACACGGCGTTCTTCGCCGACGAGCTGCTCGCCCTGGGTGCGGAGGACCGGCGGATCGTGGGCATCACGGCCGGCATGCCGACGGGCACCGGCCTGTCCAAGTTCCAGGGCGCCTACCCGGAGCGGTTCATCGACGTCGGGATCGCCGAGCAGCACGCCGTCACGCTGGCCACCGGCCTGGCGCTCGGGGGGATGCGTCCCGTCGTCGCGCTCTACTCGACGTTCCTCCAGCGGGCGTTCGACCAGACCGTCCACGACGTGTGCCAGAACGATGTGCCGGTCGTCCTGGCCGTGGACCGCGCGGGC
>Ga0302264_1000388_pt1 | contig 11776 bp, 10 predicted proteins | sample II_Fen_N3_4_FD_194563 | JGI IMG/M metagenome (GOLD analysis project Ga0302264, IMG submission 194563) | Peat permafrost microbial communities from Stordalen Mire near Abisko, Sweden - II_Fen_N3_4 | ecosystem: Environmental > Terrestrial > Soil > Wetlands > Permafrost | place: Sweden: Abisko... | reverse complement strand
GTCACGGCACGGGTCGACGTCGCCGTCGCCGTGCTGGTGGCCGACTGCGTGCCGGTGCTCCTCGCCGACCCCGAGGCGCGTGTCGTGGCCGCGGTGCATGCCGGGCGTGCCGGGTTGCTGGCCGGGGTGGTCGAGGCGGCCGTCGCGGCGCTCTGCGCGCGGGGCGCCCGCCCGGACCGGGTGCGGGCCGCGATCGGACCCTCGATCGCGGGCCGCTCCTACGAGGTGCCCGCCGCGCTGAGAGCGCAGGTGGCAGCCCGCGTGCCGGCGACCTCGGCGACGACGGCCTGGGGCACGCCGGCGCTCGACCTCGCGGCCGGCGTCGCGGCGGTGCTGGCCGGCCGGGGGATCACCGCCGTGACGAGGCTGGACCGGGACACGTTCACCGACCCCGCGCTGTACTCCCACCGGCGCGCGATGGCTGACGGCACGAGGACCGGACGCTCGTGCGGCGTGGTGCGGCTGCTCCGCACAGAGTGAGCGTCGTCGCCGGGCGTGTCGCGCGGGGATGCGTCGCGGGGCGTTGCTAGCGTGACAAGTACGTCGCGTCCAGGGGGCGCGTCGCGCGGGACCGGAACGCGTCCGGGAGACAGGAGCTGGCGATGGCCGGAGCACTGCGCAAGACGATGCTGTACCTCGGCCTGGCCGACGACCGGCCCGACGAGCACGAGGCCTGGGTCGACGACGAGGTGCCGGAGGCTGACGTGGCAGACCAGTTCGAGGCCCAGGTGACCCCGTTGCGCCGCGTTCCTGCCGTGCCGCAGCAGCGCCCGGTGGGCGAGCTGCGCCGCATCACCACGATCCATCCGCGCTCGTACAACGACGCCCGCAAGATCGGCGAGGCCTTCCGCGACGGCTCCCCGGTGATCATCAACCTCACGGACATGGACGACGCCGACGCCAAGCGCCTGGTCGACTTCTCCGCGGGTCTGATCTTCGGTCTGCACGGCGCGATCGAGCGGGTGACCAGCAAGGTCTTCCTGCTGTCGCCGGCGACGATCGAGGTGACCGCAGCGACGTCAGCGGCCGAAGGGCCCGTGCGGTCGGCGTTCTACAACCAGAGCTGACGTGGGGATCGTCCTCGACGTCCTGCGGCTGGTCGTCCTCGCCTACATCCTCGTCCTGCTGGGCCGGCTCGTGTTCGACTGGGTGCAGGTGTTCGCGCGCGACTGGCGACCCAAGGGCGTCGCTCTGGTGCTCGCCGAGGCCGTCTACAGCCTCACCGACCCGCCCCTGCGCGCGCTGCGCCGGATCATCAAGCCCGTGCGGCTCGGAAACATCCAGCTGGACCTGGCCTTCACGGTGCTGTTCGTCGTGTGCTGGCTGCTCTACATCCTGCTCTGATCCGGGGCTCCGACGCCCAGTCCTCTTCCCGCGCGGGGGGTCCGAGGCGTCGATGCGGACCGGATCGGCGCGCTGACGGCGCGTTACGTGCGCGAATGCGGCATCATCGGCGTGTCAGCGCGGTGTGTCGGGGGGATTGTCCGCCCGTGATTCTCCGCTACGGTGGCCGCAGGTGGTCGCGGGACTGCCGGTGGCCCAAGCCCGATCGACAGAGGTGACGACGATGGCACTGCTGACGGCAGATGACGTCCTGAACAAGAAGTTCCAGTCGACCAAGTTCCGCGAGGGGTACGACCAGGACGAGGTGGACGACTTCCTCGACGAGGTCGTCAACACGCTGCGCGAGCTGGCGAACGAGAACGACGACGTCAAGACGAAGCTTGCGGCGGCCGAGCGCAGGATCGCGGAGCTGAGCCGCTCCGGTGGCGCGCAGCCGGTGGCGGCCAAGCCCGAGCCGGAGCCGGAGCCGACCCCCGTGCCCGAGCCCGTCGCCGCGCCCGTCGTCGACGCGCCTGTCGTGGCCGCGCCGCTCGTCGCACCGGCACCGGTGATCAGCGCCCCGGTGGCGCCGGCTCGCAACGAGCCGGAGTCCGCGACCGGGATGCTCGCCCTCGCGCAGAAGCTGCACGACGACTACGTGCGCAGCGGCCAGGAGGAGTCCGAGCGACTCATCAGCGAGGCCAAGGGCCGCGCAGGGCACATCGTGCGCGAGGCCGAGGAGACCTCGGCGCGCACCCTGAGCCAGCTCGAGCAGGAGCGCTCGCTGCTGGAGCGCAAGATCGACGAGCTGCGGGTGTTCGAGCGCGACTACCGCACGCGTCTGAAGAGCTACCTGGAGAACCTGCTCGGCGACCTGGACAACCGCGGCAACGCGCTGCCCGCGCGCACCGGCCAGGCGGACAGCCAGAGCCTCTGACAGTCGGCCCCTGGGGCCGCTACGGGGCGTCGACGGGTCAGCCCGCGGCGCCCCGTCGGTCTGCCCCGGCGGGGGCGGGCCGTCGGCGGATGGAGCACGCAGGCGCGCACCGCGCGTCGTGTTGTGCGCCTGCGTGGGCCCGACTACAGTCGCGTGACTCCAGCGAGGGGGGCCCGATGGCCATGAACGAGGCGCTCAGCACGCTCACGACGAGCGGCGATGCGAAGGACCTCACCAAAGTGGTGAAGCAGTTCCCCGTGCGCGAGGGTGAGAAGGCCTGGACGGTCCGCGAAGTGACTGAGCTCGCCGACGAGCTCGTCGCGGAGCGGGACCGGCTCGAGGCGGAGCTGACCACGGCGGACGCCGAGCTGTCGGACCTGCTGCGGCACTCCGGCGACGGGGCCGGTGACGACCAGGCGGACTCCGGCTCGTCGGCGCTGGAGCGTGAGCACGAGCTCACCCTCGTGAACAACACGCGCGACCTGCGCGACCAGACCAGGCACGCCCTCGACCGCATCACCACCGGCACGTTCGGCGTGTGCGAGTCGTGCGGCAACCCGATCGGCAAGGCTCGGCTGCAGGCGTTCCCGCGGGCCACGCTCTGCGTCGAGTGCAAGCAGCGCGAGGAGCGCCGGTAAGCCGCCCGTAGACTCCAGCGGTGCCCTTCGTCCCTTCTGACGCCCCTGCCGGCGTGACCACCGGCCAGGACGACGCCGCGACGGTCGGCCCGCAGCCCCGCCGGGATCGTCGCCTTCTCGCGCTGGTGGTGGCCCTCGCCCTCACCGTGGTCGTCGTCGACCAGGTGACGAAGGCGTGGGCGCTGCGGACGCTGACCGAGGGCGACCGCATCCCGGTGCTCGGTGACCTGCTGGGCCTGCAGCTGGTGTTCAACCCGGGAGCGGCGCTCTCGATCGCCACGGGCATGACCTGGGTGCTCACCCTGGTCGCGCTGGCAGTCGTGGTCGTGGTCGTGCGGATGTCCCGGCGGCTCGGGTCGCCGCTGTGGGCGCTCACGCTCGGGCTGCTGCTCGGCGGTGCCGTGGGCAACCTGGTGGACCGGTTCGCCCGGCCACCCGCCCCCGGGCGCGGGCACGTGATCGATTTCATCGCGTACGGCAACGTGTTCGTCGGCAATGTCGCCGACATCGCGATCGTCGTGGCGGCGGGCCTCGTCATCATCCAGACGCTGCGCGGAGTGGGCCTGGACGGGACGCGGGCGACCGGCCACCTTACGGATGACGGCTCTCCGGACGGCGGGTACCCGGACGACGCGACGATGCACGAGGGGTCGTCGGACGACGGGTCGGACGACGAGGCTCCGGCCGTCAGGTCCACGGACGACGAGACTGCGGCCGCCAGGCCCAGGGACGACAGGGCGACGCCATGAGCACCCGTCGCACCCTGCCGGTGCCCGACGGCCTGGTCGGCGAGCGGGTGGACGCCGCGCTGGCCCGGATGCTCGGGCTGTCCCGCACGGCCGCCGCACAGGTGGCCGAGGGGGGCGGCGTGCTGCTGGACGGCCGGGTCCTGGGCAAGGCCGACCGGCTGCCCGCCGGGGGCTGGCTCGAGGTCGACCTGGCGGATCCCGAGGACCCTGCTCCCGCCGAGGTGGTCCCGACCCCGGTCGCCGGGCTGATCATCGTGCACGACGACGACGACGTGGTGGTGGTCGACAAGCCGGTCGGCGTCGCGGCGCACCCGTCGCCGGGCTGGACGGGGCCGACGGTGGTGGGCGCACTGGCCGCCGCCGGGTTCCGGGTCTCCACGTCGGGCGCCGCCGAACGCGCGGGCGTCGTGCACCGCCTGGACGTCGGCACGTCCGGGCTCATGGTGGTGGCCAAGAGCGAGCGGGCGTACACCGCGCTCAAGCGCGCCTTCGCCGAGCGCACGGTGGAGAAGGTCTACCACGCCCTGGTCCAGGGGCACCCGTCGCCGACGGTCGGCACGATCGACGCGCCGATCGGCCGGCACCCGAGCTCGGACTGGAAGTTCGCCGTCGTCGCCGGGGGCAAACCGTCGGTGACGCACTACGAGGTGCTCGAGTCGCTGCCGGGGGCCTCGCTGCTCGAGGTGCACCTGGAGACCGGCCGCACGCACCAGATCCGGGTGCACCTGGCCGCCCTGCGGCACGCGCTCGTCGGGGACATCACCTACGGCGCCGATCCGACGCTCTCGGCCCGGCTCGGCCTGGAGCGGCAGTGGCTGCACGCGGTGCGGCTCGGCTTCGAGCACCCGGGCACGGGTGCCTGGCTCGAGCTGTCCAGCGAGTACCCGCCCGACCTGACCACCGCCCTGGACCGGTTGCGCGCCGCCTACGCCTGATCCGCAGGACGGCCACGGCTTGGGCGGGCCGATCCGGCAGGAGGCGTCGGTGCACCGACGTAGGATCGCCCGCATGGCTGCGGTGGACGGTTCCGACTTCGTCCACCTGCACGTGCACACCGAGTACTCGATGCTCGACGGCGCGGCGCGCATCCCGGAGCTGCTCGACGAGGCGGTCCGGCTGGGTCAGCGCGCAATGGCGATCACCGACCACGGCTACCTGTTCGGCGCGTACGAGTTCTGGAAGGCCGCGCGTGATCGAGGCATCGCGCCGATCGTCGGGGTCGAGGCCTACGTCACGCCCGGCACCAGCAGGTTCGACCAGACGAAGGTGCGCTGGGGCGCTGCCGGCCAGGAGGCGGACGACGTCTCGGCGCGCGGCTCGTACACCCACCTGACGCTGCTCGCCCGCACCACCGAGGGCATGCACAACCTGTTCCGGCTCGGCTCGCTGGCCTCGCTCGAAGGCCAGATGGGCAAGTGGCCGCGGATGGACCGCGAGCTGCTGTCCCGCTACTCCGAGGGGCTCATCGCGTTCAGCGGCTGCCCGTCGAGCGAGGTGCAGACGCGGCTGCGCCTCGGTCAGCACGACGAGGCGCTCCGGGCCGCCGGGGAGCTGCAGGACATCTTCGGGCGGGACTCGTTCTACGTCGAGCTGATGGACCACGGCCTCGAGCTCGAGCGTCGGGTGACCAAGGACCTGCTGCGCATCTCCGACGAGATGGGCGCACCCCTCGTCGCGACCAACGACTCGCACTACACCCGCCAGGAGGACGCGCACGCACACGAGGTGCTGCTCGCGGTGCAGTCGGGCTCCACGCTCGACGAGCCGACCAGCGACGCCGGTGGCAGCCGGTTCGCCTTCAGCGGCTCGGGGTACTACCTGCAGTCGGCGGCGGAGATGCGTCGCACGTGGGCGGAGCTGCCGCAGGCGTGCGACATCACCACCAGCATCGCCGAGCAGTGCGACGTGACGTTCAAGACCGGCGCCAACTACATGCCCCGGTTCCCCGTTCCCGCCGGGGAGGACGAGAGCTCGTGGTTCGTCAAGGAGGTCGAGCGCGGGCTGCACCGGCGCTACCCCGCGGGAGTTCCCGACGCGGTGCACGAGCTCGCCCGGTACGAGACCGGGGTGATCAGCCAGCTCGGGTTCCCCGGCTACTTCCTCGTGGTGGCCGACTTCATCAACTGGGCCAAGGCGCAGGGCATCCGCGTCGGCCCGGGACGCGGCTCGGCGGCCGGGTCGATGGCCTCCTACGCGATGGGGATCACCGAGCTCGACCCGATCCGGCACGGCCTGATCTTCGAGCGGTTCCTCAACCCGGAGCGCGTCTCGTGGCCGGATGTCGACGTGGACTTCGACGAGCGCCGCCGCGGCGAGGTGATCCGGTACGTCACGGACAAGTACGGCGACGACCGCGTCGCCCAGATCGTCACCTACGGCACCATCAAGGCCAAGCAGGCGCTGAAGGACTCGTCGCGGGTGCTCGGGATGCCGTTCTCCATGGGGGAGAAGCTCACCAAGGCGATGCCGCCTGCGGTGATGGGCAAGGACGTGACGCTCGCCGGCATGTTCGACCAGCAGGACCCCCGGTACGCGGAGGCCGAGGAGTTCCGGCAGGTGGTCGCGGCCGACCCCGAGGCACAGCGGGTGCTGGCCACCGCGCGCGGGCTGGAGAACCTCAAGCGGCAGTGGGGGGTGCATGCCGCCGGGGTGATCATGTCCAGCGAACCGCTGATCGACATCATCCCCATCATGAAGCGCCCGCAGGACGGCGCGATCATCACCCAGCTCGACTACCCGACGTGCGAGGCGCTCGGGCTGATCAAGATGGACTTCCTCGGCCTGCGCAACCTGACCATCCTCGACGACGCGTTGGCGAACATCGTCTCGAACGGCAAGGCGCCCGTGGTGCTCGAGGGCCTGGAGCTCGACGACCGGCCGACGTACGAGCTGCTCGCCCGCGGCGACACGCTGGGCGTGTTCCAGCTGGACGGCGGACCGATGCGTTCGCTGCTGCGCCAGATGCGTCCGGACAACTTCGAGGACATCTCCGCGGTGCTCGCGCTGTACCGGCCCGGACCGATGGGTGTGGGCTCGCACCTCAACTACGCGCTGCGCAAGAACGGGCTCCAGCGCATCGAGCCGATCCACCCCGAGCTGGAGGAGCCGCTGCGCGAGGTCCTCGAGCCGACCTACGGACTGATCGTCTACCAGGAGCAGGTGCAGAAGGCGGCGCAGATCCTCGCCGGGTACACCCTCGGCCAGGCCGACCTGCTGCGCCGGGCGATGGGCAAGAAGAAGAAGGAGGCCCTCGACAAGGAGTTCGTGCCCTTCGAGCGGGGGATGCTCGAGCGGGGCTACTCCCACGCCGCGATCCATGCGGTCTGGGAGGTGCTGGTCCCGTTCTCCGGGTACGCGTTCAACAAGGCGCACACCGCCGGGTACGGGCTGGTCTCGTACTGGACGGCCTTTCTCAAGGCGAACCACCCGACCGAGTACATGGCGGCGCTGCTCACGTCCGTGCGCGACGACAAGGACAAGTCCGCGCTCTACCTCTCGGAGTGCCGGCGGATGGGCATCACGGTGCTGCCGCCGGACGTCAACTCCTCCTCCGCGCTGTTCACGGCCGTGGGTGCGGACATCCGGTTCGGCCTCACCGCGGTGCGCAACGTCGGCGCCAACGTGGTGGACGCCGTGGTGCGGGCCCGTGAGGAGAAGGGCGCGTTCACCGCGTTTACCGACTTCCTGGACAAGGTGCCCGCCGTCGTCTGCAACAAGCGGACCATCGAGTCGCTCATCAAGGCCGGCGCGTTCGACTCGCTGGGGCACACCCGGCGCGGGCTGCTGCTGGTGCACGAGCAGGCGGTCGACGCCGTGATCGGCGTGAAGCGCCGCGAGGCCGAGGGACAGTTCGACCTGTTCGCGGACCTGCTCGGCGACGCCGGGGACGCGGCCCCGGGGTTCTCGGTCGCGGTGCCCGACGTGCCGGACTGGGACAAGAAGCAGCGGCTGGCCTTCGAACGGGAGATGCTCGGCCTCTACGTGTCCGACCACCCGCTGTCCGGCCTGGACCACGTGCTCGCGGCGGCGGCGGAGGTGTCGATCGCCACGCTCATCGCGGACGACGCGCGGCCGGACGGGTCGGTGGTCGTCGTCGCCGGGCTGGTGACCACGGTGGTGCGCAAGACGTCCCGGCAGGGCAACCAGTACGCCCAGATCACGCTGGAGGACATGGAGGGCTCCGTCGAGGTGATGTTCTTCGGCGAGACCTACCTCACGCACGCGACGTCGCTCGCCGAGGACGCCGTGCTCGTCGTGCGGGGCCGGGTGCGACGCCGCGACGAGTCCGTCCAGCTGCAGGCGTTGGAGGTGACGACTCCCGACGTCTCGGCCGCCCAGAACGCGCCGGTCACGGTCTCGATGCCGGTCGCGCGGTGCACGCCGCCCGTGGTCGAGCGGCTGCGCGAGGTGCTCGCCACGTACCCCGGGTCCACCGAGGTGCGGCTGCGGCTGACCAGCCCGGGCCGGGCCACCGTGATGCGGCTGGACGACGGGCTGCGGGTCGCGCGATCCTCGGCGCTGTTCGGCGACCTCAAGGCGCTGCTCGGGCCGGGCTGCCTGGCTTCCTGACGAGGGCTCCGGCGTCGGCGGGTGTCCCGGCCGGCCGGCGCCCGGCCGGGACCGGCCCGATGTGGGCGGCTCCGCGGCGCGCGGGGCGTGCGTCCTAGACTCGGGCGCGTGATCTCCCGCATCGACCTGCGCGGCCGCACGCCCGGCCGCCGCGAGCTGCTCGCCGTGCTGCCCCGCGCGGAGCTGGACGTGGAGCACGCCGCCCGGGTGGTGGCGCCGATCGTCGACGACGTGCGCTCCCGCGGCGCGGCGGCGCTGCGCGACCTGGCCGAGCGCTTCGACGGGGTGCGGCCGGAGCACCTCCGGGTGCCCGTCGCGGAGCTGGCCGCGGCCCTGGAGCGGCTCGACGCGCCGGTGCGCGAGGCGCTGACCGAGACGATCCGCCGGGTGCGCGCGGTGCACGCCGCGCAGCGGCTCGCCGATTTCACCGTCACCGTCGCGCCTGGTGCCACCGTGCGCCAGCGCTGGGTCCCCGTGCGCCGGGTCGGGTTGTACGTGCCCGGTGGGCTGGCGGTGTACCCGTCGTCCGTGGTGATGAACGTCGTCGCGGCGCAGGAGGCCGGGGTGGCCTCGCTCGCGGTGGCCAGCCCGCCGCAGCGGGACAACGGCGGGCTGCCGGACCCGGTGGTGCTCGCTACCTGCGCCCTGCTCGGGGTCGACGAGGTGTACGCCGTCGGCGGGGCGCAGGCGGTGGCGATGTTCGCGTACGGCGCGGCTGACCAGGACGGCTCGACGCTGTGCGAACCGGTGGACGTCATCACCGGGCCCGGCAACGTCTACGTGGCGGCGGCCAAGCGCCTGGTCCGCGGCATGGTCGGGATCGACGCCGAGGCTGGGCCCACCGAGATCGCCGTGCTGGCCGACGAGGGCGCCGATCCCGACCACGTCGCGGCCGACCTCGTCTCGCAGGCGGAGCACGACCCGCTGGCGGCCGCCGTGCTGGTCACCCCCTCGGCGGCTCTGGCCGACGCGGTGGAGGAGCGGCTCGCGGTGCGCGCCCAGGCGACGCTCAGCGCCGCCCGCGTGCTCACCGCCCTGGCCGGCCCGCAGTCGGCGATCGTCCTGGTGGACGACGTCGAGGCCGCTCTGGCCGTGGTGAACGCCTATGGCGCCGAGCACCTCGAGCTGCACACCGCGGACGCCGCAGCCCTAGCCGACCGCGTGACGAGCGCCGGGGCGATCTTCGTCGGGACGCACTCGCCGGTGTCGCTGGGCGACTACATGGCCGGCTCGAACCACGTGCTGCCCACCGGCGGCAGCGCCCGGTTCACCAGCGGCCTCGGCGTGCACTCGTTCCTGCGGGCCGTGCAGGTGGTGACCTACGACGCCGCTGCGCTGGCCGAGGTGGCCGACCGCATCGTCGTGCTGGCGGACGCCGAGGGGCTGCCGGCGCACGGCGAAGCGGTGCAGGCACGCACGCAGGGCCCGCCGCCGGGACCGGTCCGGTGACGGCCGGCCCGCGGCCGCCCGCCGCGCCGGAGCTGCCGCTGCGGCCGAAGTTGCCGCTGCGGCCGGAGCTGGCCGGGCTGCACCCGTACGGTGCGCCGCAGCTTGATGTGCCGGTGCGGCTCAACGTCAACGAGAACCCCTACCCGCCGCCGGCCAGTGTGGTGGAGGAGATCACCTCGGCCGTGCGCGCGGCCGCCGGGAGCCTGAACCGCTACCCCGACCGCGACTTCGACGCGCTGCGCGCCGACCTGGCGGACTACCTCGCCCGCGAGTCCGGCGTGCGCGTCGACCCGGCGGGCATCTGGGCGGCGAACGGGTCGAACGAGGTGATGCTGCACCTGCTGCAGGCGTTCGGCGGCCCGGGCCGCACGGCGCTCTCGTTCGCGCCCACGTACTCGATGTACCCCGAGTACGCCCGCGACACCTCCACCACGTGGGTGGCGGGCCGACGCACCGAGGATTTCGACCTGGACGTCGAGCACGCGGTGGCCACCATCGCGGACGTCGCGCCGAGCGTCGTCCTGCTGGCCAGCCCGAACAACCCGACGGGCACCGCGCTGCGCCGGCCGGTGCTCGAGGCGGTGCTCGACGCGGCGGCACGCGTGCCGGGCGGCTGCGTCGTCGTGGTGGACGAGGCGTACGCCGAGTTCCGTCGGCGCGGGACGCCGTCCGCGCTCGAGCTGCTCGCCACGCACCCGCACCTGGCGGTCAGCCGCACCATGTCCAAGGCGTTCGCCCTGGCCGGGGGCCGGGTGGGCTACCTCGCGGCGGCACCGGCGATCGTCGACGCCCTCCGGGTGGTCCGGCTGCCGTACCACCTGTCCGCCGTGACCCAGGCGGTGGCGCGGGCCGCGCTCGCGCACGCCGACGAGCTGCTCGCCCAGGTGGACCTGCTGCGCGCGGAGCGGGACGCCGTGGTGGAGTGGTTGCGGGCCCGGGGCCTGCGGGCGGCGGACTCCGACGCGAACTTCGTGCTGTTCGGCGTGCTCGACGCCCCGCACGAGGTCTGGCAGGGTCTGCTGGACGAGGGCGTGCTGATCCGTGAGGTCGGTCCGGCCGGATGGCTGCGGGTGTCCGTCGGGACCCCGCAGGAGATGGCGGCCTTCCGGGTCGCCCTGACGAAGGTGGTGGGGCTGTGAGCGCAGGCGCCCGCGGGCGGGTCGCGCGCATCGAGCGTGCCACGAGCGAGTCGAGCGTCGTCGTCGAGCTCGATCTCGACGGTTCGGGGCGCACGCAGATCGACACGACCGTGCCGTTCTACGACCACATGCTCACGGCCCTCGGCAAGCACGCCCTGTTCGACCTGACGGTGCACGCCACCGGCGACACCCACATCGACGTGCACCACACCGTCGAGGACACCGCGATCGTGCTCGGCCAGGCGCTTCGCGAGGCACTGGGGGACCGGCGCGGCATCGCGCGGTTCGGCGACGCCACCGTGCCGCTCGACGAAGCGCTGGCGCAGGCCGTCGTCGACGTGTCGGGACGGCCCTACTTCGTGCACACGGGTGAGCCCGCCGGCCAGCAGTACCACCTCATCGGCGGGCACTTCACCGGTGCGCTCACCGGCCACGTGCTGGAGTCCCTCGCGCACCACGCCGCGATCACCCTGCACATGCGCGTGCTGGCGGGCCGCGACCCGCACCACATCGTCGAGGCGCAGTTCAAGGCGCTCGCCCGGGCGCTGCGGGCCGCGGTGGCTCTGGACCCCCGGGTGGACGGCGTGCCGTCCACCAAGGGATCGTTGTGACCGACGACGAGTTCGTGGTCCCCGACGACGAGTTCGTGGTGCCCGACGACCTGTCGAGCCTGGACGACGAGGTCCCCAGCGTGGCGATGGTGCTCACGCCGGTGGCCGGCGCGGAACCGTTGGCGGCGGCCTGCGCGGTGGCCGGCGTCGCGGTGGACGTGGTGCCCTCCGACGTCGGGGCGATCGCCGTCCTGCGCGACCCGACCGCCGGCCCGGCCGCCGCGGAGGCCGTCTCCCGGCTGCTGCGCGCGGTACCGGTGGTGCTGCTGGAGCGTCGTCCGGCGCAGGCGTCGGCGTCGCGCTGGGTCGGCGGCGAGCGGGTCGGCGACCTGCCTCCCGGGTTGGTGCTGGCGGACGGACC
>Ga0302264_1000386_pt1 | contig 11860 bp, 10 predicted proteins | sample II_Fen_N3_4_FD_194563 | JGI IMG/M metagenome (GOLD analysis project Ga0302264, IMG submission 194563) | Peat permafrost microbial communities from Stordalen Mire near Abisko, Sweden - II_Fen_N3_4 | ecosystem: Environmental > Terrestrial > Soil > Wetlands > Permafrost | place: Sweden: Abisko... | reverse complement strand
TCGCGGGATCAATGGGCGTGTTCGGCCGAGCCTTTGCCCAGTTCGGACTTGAGGATGAAGCTGCCGACCGTGGCCACCTGCGCCCCGGCGTCGAGGCCCTGGCGCACTTCGACGTAGCCGTTTTCGCTGACGCCCAGTTCCAGATGGCGGGTGACGAAGCCGTCCGCCGTGCGCACGAACACCGAGGGTTTGTCCTCGACGGTCTGGATCGCGGCCTGGGGCACGGTGACCTTGGCCTGGTAGGTGTCGGTGGCGATCTGTACGGCGACGAACAACCCCGGGCGCCACACGTCATCGGGGTTGGGCACGGTCACGCGCACGGTGGCGGTGCGCGTCTGCTCGCCCAGCAAGTTGCCCACATAGGCCACGGTGCCGAGCACTTCGGTGCCCATTTCGGTGGAGCTGACTTTCACCGGTTTGCCGACGCGAACCTTGTTCAAGTCCTTGGGAAATACGCCGAACGTGACCCACACCTGGGACAGGTCCGACAGGGTGAAAGCGTTGCTCGTCTCGCTGACTACCTCGCCGACGCCCAGGTGTTTTTCCACCACCACGCCGGCGAACGGTGCGCGCAATTCATAGCGATTGCCGCCGACCAGCACGGCGCTGCCGCTGAGGGCGGTCATCTTCTGACGGGCGTTGTTCTGAGCGATTTCGGCTTCCTGCAAGGCCTGGCGCGCCAGCAGGTAATCCTGCTCGGCGGAGATCTTGTCCTGCCACAGTTGGCGCTCGCGCTGAAAGGTGGTGCGCGCCAGTTCGACCCGGCGCTGGCTGGCGGCCAGTTCGCTGCGCTGATCGGAAATCTGCTGGCTGGCGATCACCGCCAGCAGCTCGCCTTGCTTGACCGCCTGGCCGAGGTTGACCTTCACCGCCTCCACCACCCCCGCCGCACGCGGCACGATGTGCGAGGTGCGGTCTTCATCGAAGCGCACTTCACCCGGCAGCGACAGCACGCTACTGATCGGCCGGGGCTGGGCCTGGGCCAGTTGAATACCGGCGGCCTCGATCTGCTGCTCGGTGAGTTCGAGCTTGCCTTCTTCTTCCTCGGCGTTTGCCAGGCCGGACAGCATCAGGCCCAGGACGACGGCAAGCGCCACGCCATGTTTAGTGTGCATAGAGGACTCCAAAAAAAATCAGAAACGGGCGAGGTCGCCGTAGATCCGCTCGATGCGCACCCAGGCATCGGTGGCCTGGGCGGTCGCCGCGAGGTATTGGGTGCGGGCCGCGATCAAGGTGCGCTGGGCATCGAGCACGTCGAGGAAGTTGAACTTGCCCATCTCGAAGCCACGGGTGGCGCTGTCCACCGCGCTCTGGGCGGCGGGCAGGACCTGCTGGTTAAACGCGCGCACTTCGGTGTTCGCGGTTTGCCACAGGTCCAGGGCCTGACGGGTTTCGGTGCGCAGGCGCAGTTCGGCGGCGTTGCGCAGGTCGCGGGCCTGGTCGGCGCGGCGGGTGGCGGCGAGGACGTTGCCCTGGTTGCGGTTGAACAACGGGATCGGCATCGACACGCCCACCACGTTCACGCGTTCGCGCACGCTGGCGTCGTACTGGCTGCCAACCGACACATCGAGGTCGGGGATGCGCTGGGCTTTTTCCAGGCCCACGCTGGCTTCGTTCTGTAGGATTTGCAGTTCGGCCAGACGCAACTCGGCGGTCTGCTCAAGGCGCGCCAGCAAGTGCGCGGCCGACGGCAAGGATGCAGGGGCGGTGTTTTGCGTGGCGACGGCCTCGAAGTCGGGCGCGGCGCTGCCGGTGCTGGCAGCCAGGCCGCGATAGGCGTCGCTGACGCCCATTTGGGCGCGGTTGAGCTCCAGGCGGATTTCCGACAACTGCACCTGAGCACGGGTGGCTTCGACCGGCGACGCTTTACCCGCGCTGACACGGCCGTTGGCGACCACCAGGCCGCGCTCGGCAAGTGCCAGGGAGCGTTGCGCCAGCTCGAGGCGTTCCTGGGCGCGAAGGGCGCCGTAATAGCGGTCGATCACCTCGGCGCGCAAGTCGTTGCGGCGCTGTTCCAAGGCCAGCGCCGCGACGTCCTGGCCACGCGTGGCCAGCTCAATGCGCGCACCGCGCTTGCCGCCCAGTTCCAGGGTCTGGCTTAACTTGAGCGTGGTGGTGCGGGTGTCGCGGCGGGTGTCTTCGGCATCCCATGAAGCCACCGGGTTGGGGATCAGCCCCGCCTGCTGGCGACCGCCGCTGGCGATGTCGATCTCCCATTGCGCGGCGGCCAGGTCGGGGTTATTGGCGAAGGCGGTTTGCAGGGCGGCGTCGAGGCTCAGGGTCTGGGCGCCGACCCCTTGTGCCGTCGCCAGCAACACGACGATCGAGCACAGTAATGTTCTTGCACGAGTTGGCATAACGAGAGTTCCAGGCCCATGAAATGGCGGATAAATCCAAGCCGGGGCACTGTAACTTTCGGTACTTATCAGGGCGGTGGGGCGAACATTACAAATCCGTTAGCAAGGCTCAAGCATGCACTTCTTCGGGCCCATCACGATGAAAACCCTCGCCCTCGACCTGCAGCGTAACGTGGGAAATATCGAATTGTTCATGCAGCAATTGCGTCACTTGAGCGAGGACCTGTTGCTCTGCGCCCGGCACCGCGTCCGCCACCAGATGGCTGCTCAGCACGTTCTTGCCACTGGTGAGCGCCCAGATATGCAGGTCATGTACATCCTTCACGCCAGGTACGCCACGGATGGCCTGTTCCACGCTGTCGATATCGATGCCGTCGGGCACACCTTGCAGCAGCACATTCATGCTCTCCTTGAGCAACACCCAGGTACGCGGTAACACCCAGAAACCAATTGCCGCCGCCACCACCGAGTCGACCCAGCCCCAGCCGGTCAACATGATCACCACGGCCGCGATGATCACACCGACAGAGCCGAGCATGTCACTCCAGACCTCCAGGTACGCGCCTTTGACATTCAGGCTTTCGCCGCTGCCGGCGCTGAGCAGGCGCATGGAAATCAGGTTGACGAGCAGCCCCAGCACCGCGATCACCAGCATGCCCGTCGATTGGATCTGCGCAGGCGCCTGCAGGCGTTGATAGGCCTCAAACAGGATGTAGAACGCCACTGCAAACAGCAGCAACGCATTGAAGGCCGCCGCGAGGATTTCAAAGCGCGCGTAGCCGAACGTGCGCTTGCGGTCTGCGGGGCGTTTGGCGATTTGGATCGCCACCAGGGAAATCGCCATGGCCAGGGCATCGGTCATCATGTGCGCGGCGTCGGACAACAGCGCGAGGCTGCCGGTGATAAAGGCACCGATCACCTCGGCAATCATGAAGCTGCTGGTCAGCCCGAGGGCGATCCATAACTGGCGTTCGTGGCCGGCGCGTACCTGGGCGTGGTTGTGTCCTGCGCTCATGAAACATCCTCGTGGGGAGTGGTTGCATGAATCATAGCGCCATAGCGCAAGATTCGGATGGGCTCGGCACTTCCTGACCGCTCCCTCAGGCGGCTAACGTGTGGCGCTTGCTGAACAGCGCCACACTCACCACCCCCACCGCGCCCATCACCACGCAATAGCCCACGCAAATCCATGGGCTGGTCGGCATCAGTGCAATCAGGATCAAGGGCGTGGTGCTCGCCCACAGCGCGTAGGCGATGTTGTAGGTGAAGGAAATGCCCGACACCCGCACCGGCGCCGGGAACAGCCCGACCATCACCGACGGCACGGCGCCGACCACGCCACAACTCAAGCCTGCCACGGCATAGGCGGTGCCGAGCCAGACGCCACCGGCGATCAGGCTGGCGTATAACACCGCGATCCCCAGTGGCAGCAACAGGCTGTAGACCTGCACCGCGCGCCAGGCGCCGATGCGGTCCACCAACAGACCGGCCAGGACGCAGCCGAGGTTCAGGAACACGATGCCCAGCGCGCTCAAGGCGAAGGTGTGGCTGGGCGTCATGCCGAAGGTTTTCTGCATCATGGTCGGGGTGATGACCACCAGCACCACCACGGCGGAGGTGAGCACGCAGGTGAGGATCATCGCCGGCAGCAATACGCCGCGATGCTCGCGCAACAAGGTGCGCAGCGGCAGTTCGGCGGCGGCTTGGCGGCGCGCCTGCATGTCGAGGAACACCGGGGTTTCGTTAAGCCAGCGGCGCAGCCACACGCCGATCACGCCGAAGACACCGCCGAGCAGGAAGGGGAAGCGCCAGGCGTAGTCGAGGATCTCCGCTGGGGTGAAAAGTTGCGCCAGCAGGGTGGCGGTCAGCGCGCCGAGCAGGTAGCCGAAGGTCAGGCCGGCTTGCAGGAAGCCCAAGGCGTAACCGCGGTGATGGGTCGGCGCATGCTCGGCGACAAAGGTCCAGGCGCTGGGCACTTCACCGCCCACCGCCGCGCCTTGCAGCACGCGCAGCACCAGCAGGATCAGCGGAGCGAAATAGCCGATCTGCGCGTAGGTCGGCATGATCCCGATCAGCAGGCAGGGCAAGGCCATCATCAGGATGCTCAGGCTGAACACGCGCTTGCGCCCCAGGTGATCGGCGAAGTGCGCCATCAGGATGCCGCCCAGCGGGCGCGCGAGGTAACCGGTGACGAAGATCCCGAAACTTTGCAGCAGGCGCAGCCACTCGGGCATTTCCGGCGGGAAGAACAGTTGGCTGAGGGTCAGCGCGAAAAACACGAAGATGATGAAGTCGTAGATTTCCAGGGCACCGCCGAGGGCGGCCAGGCCCAGGGTTTTGTAGTCGGAGCGGGAAAAACGCTGCGCCTGTGCAAGCGAGGTGGCAGTCATGTTGAGGCTCGGCAGACAAACAAAATGGCGTGCAGGTTATGAGCTGAGCCGGATGATGGCAATCGCGGCGGATATATTTGTTTTCCTCATTGATCGATGAAGATAACTGCATTCCCATATCAATGGCCGTAGCGGAACATGCCGCAAAACTGCCAAAACCATAACAACTATAAAAGGAATGACTCGTGGCCGATGCTCTCGAAGAAAGCCGCTATGCCCGATTTGCCCTGCGCTGCTCCAATTTCGCCGAACGCTGGTTTCCTGACTCCTGGGTGTTTGCCGCCCTCGCCGTGATCATTGTCGCGGTGGCGACGATGGGCATGGGCGCCGCGCCGACCGAGGCCGCCAAGGCGTTCGGCGATGGGTTCTGGAGCCTGATCCCGTTCACCATGCAGATGGCCTTCGTGGTGATCGGCGGTTATGTGGTCGCCAGTTCGCCGCCGGCGGTGAGGCTGATCGACCGCCTGGCGCGCATCCCGAAGAACGGCCGCTCGGCCGTGGCCTGGGTGGCGTTGATTTCCATGGTTGCCTCCTTGCTCAACTGGGGCCTGTCCCTGGTGTTCGGCGGTTTGCTGGTGCGCGCATTGGCGCGGCGCACGGACTTGCGCATGGACTACCGCGCTGCCGGCGCCGCAGCCTACCTGGGCCTCGGCGCGGTGTGGGCGTTGGGGCTGTCGTCGTCGGCCGCACAGTTGCAGGCCAACCCGGCCAGTTTGCCGCCGTCGATCCTGTCGATCACCGGGGTGATCCCGTTCACCGACACCATCTTCCTGTGGCAATCCGGCGTACTGTTGCTGGCGCTGATCGTGGTCTCGCTGATCATCGCCTACGCCACCGCACCCGGCCCGAACAGCGCTCGTGATGCCAAGGCCTGCGGTGTCGACCCGGCCTTCAACCTGCCCAAGCCGCAGGCACCGACCCGCCCAGGCGAATGGCTGGAGCACAGCCCGGTGCTGACCATCCTGCTGGCGCTGCTGGCGGCGGGTTGGTTGTTCCACGAGTTTTCGACCAAACCGGCGATCAGCGCCATCTCCGGGCTGAACACCTACAACTTCCTGTTCATCATGGTCGGTGCGCTGCTGCACTGGCGCCCGCGCAGCTTTCTCGATGCGGTCGCCCGCGCGGTGCCGACCACCACTGGCGTGCTGATCCAGTTCCCGCTGTACGGCTCGATTGCCGCGCTGATGACCGTGGTCAAGGGCGGCGACGGCCAGACGCTGGCCCACCACATCTCGACCTTCTTCACCTCTATCGCCTCCCACGACACCTATGCCCTGTTGATGGGTGTGTACTCGGCGGTGCTGGGCTTCTTTATCCCGTCGGGCGGCGGCAAGTGGATCATCGAAGCGCCCTACGTGATGCAAGTGGCCAATGACCTGCAATACCACCTGGGCTGGGCCGTGCAGATCTACAACGCGGCCGAGGCGCTGCCGAATTTGATCAACCCGTTTTATATGCTGCCGTTGCTGGGCGTGTTGGGGCTGAAGGCGCGGGATTTGATCGGGTTTTCGTTCGTGCAGTTGCTGGTACACGCGCCGTTGGTGTTGTTCCTGCTGTGGGCGTTGGGGGCGACGTTGAAGTATTTGCCGCCGGTGATGCCTTAAACGCAGCGGCAAGCTTGAGGTTTTTAGCTCCAGGCTTGCCGCTTAAAGCGTGTAACTTCGAGCTGTCTTCCCTCCGTCACATTCCACTGCTACCGTCCTGGCGAAATATCTTGCAACAAACAGCCAGCAAGGACTCCCCGCAATGAGTGACGAGCACGAAGACCGCCCTGCCTCTGACTCCATCGACCAACCGCCGGTAGACACCAGCCGGCGGCGTTTCCTGGGGGGTGCGGCAGTGCTGGGGGTGGGCGCGACCTTGAGTGGCTGCGGCAATTCCAGCGACGCGCCGGGCAAACCGGTGGCGCGGCCGCTTACGCCGCAAGAGTTGGATAAAGCGTTACACGACCAAGTGAAAACCGTCGTGGTGATCTACGCCGAAAACCGCAGTTTCAACAACCTGTTTGCCGACTTCCCGGGGCTGGAGAAACCGCTGTCGGCGTTGTCCGCTGCCGATTATCAGCAGCGCGACCGCGACGCCAGCGTATTGACCACCCTGCCCCCGGTGTGGGGTGGTGTGTTGCAAGTCGGCTCGCAAAGCGTCGACGGGGTGACCTACCCCAGTGAAGTGCAATTCCAGGAAAACCTGCCCAACGCCCCATTCGCCCTCAAGGGCCCGAACGCCGAAGACCTGCCCTTGAGCCTGGTCACCCGTGATTTGTGGCACGTGTTCTACCAGAACCAGATGCAGATCAACGGCGGCAAGAACGACGGCTTCGTCGCATGGGCCGATTCCGGCGGCCTGGTGATGGGGCACTACGCCCAGAGCCGTTATTCCCTGCGCCTGTGGGACGTGGCCAAGGAGTTTGTGCTCTGCGATAACTTCTTCCAGGGCGCGTTTGGCGGCTCGTTCCTCAACCACCAATACCTGATCAGCGCCACCGCGCCGGTTTATCCGAACGCTGCGCAGTCGGTGGCCAAGGCGCAGATCGCCACGCTGCAAAGCGATGATCCCAGCAACCCACGCCTCAAGCCCCTGGACAAATCCCCGGCCAGCGCCATGAGCGGCCCGCCGCAGTTCGGCCCGAGCGCACTGACCCCGGACGGTTACGCCGTGAACACCCTGGCCCCGCCCTACTGGCCGACTTGGATTCGCGACCCGCAAAACCCGGACTACGCCAAGCCCGACCTGCCCAACGTGCTGGTGCCGCAGACCCACGAACACATCGGCGACAAGCTGTCGAAAAAGCACATCGACTGGGCCTGGTACGCCGGAGCCTGGCAGGCGACGCTGGAGCAGTTCAAGGACTCGGGCGGCATTCCGAAGATCCCCAACTTCCAGTACCACCACCAGCCGTTCAACTACTTCAAGCAACAGGGCCCGGAAAACCGCGCGGAACGTGACAAGCGCCTGCGTGACGCGGGTCTGGGCGATGAGTCGAGCACCAACAAGTTCTTTGCCGACGCGCAGGCGGGCAAGCTACCCGCCGTGACCTTCTACAAACCCCAGGGCAACCTCAATATGCACGCCGGTTATGCCGACGTGGCCTCGGGTGACCGCCATATCACCCGCGCCCTGAAGGTGCTGCAGGAAAGCCCGCAGTGGAAAAACATGGTGGTGGTGGTGACCGTCGATGAAAACGGCGGCTGGTGGGACCATGTGGCACCGCCCAAGGGCGACCGCTGGGGCCCTGGCACGCGGGTTCCGACGCTTGTGGTGTCGCCGTTCGCGCGCAAAGGCACGGTGGACCATACGGTGTACGACACTGCGTCGATCCTGCGCCTGATCACCCGCGTCTTCCAGTTGGAGACACTGGACGGGCTCAAGCAGCGCGACGACGCCATGATCGCCCGCGGCCAGAAACCGATGGGCGACTTGAGCAATGCGCTGCAGTTCGAGGTGTAGGACGGCTTATCCAATAGCGACATGCCCGACAATTTTGCACGCGGTTTTCCTGGTCAGCCGCTACTGTGTGGAGGTGGGCTTTCACCCTGCGCAGATGGGCTTTCGCTGACAAGGAATCATCTATGTTTAAACCGACCAGGTTGTCCTTCACCTTGGCCGCACTGATGGCGAGTGCGGTCGTACAGGCCGACATCGAAGTACCCCTGGGCAGCACGCAACGGGTTACCCAGTTGTTCGCTTACCCCAATAACTGCAACGTGATCTGCTTTCGGCCATGGACGCTGGAGCAGACCGCCGAGCATTACCTGAACCAGAGCCTGCAGCGCGACGGTTACAGCCGCGCCAAGGTCAGCGTCAAAATCCATGATGGCCAGGTCGCGGCGACCTTCAGCGGCGTGCCCGACAGCTATGGCCTCCCGCTGACGAGCTTGCTCGCGACCGCCGACCTGGCCTACCAAGGCGCGAGCCGGCTCAATAGCGACGGCAAGTGGGCCTACAACTGGTACTTGTTCCTGCCGCTGGGCATGGCCCTGGAAAACCGCAAAAGCATCGAGTTGCTGCACTTCCCGCCGGATTATTCACTGACCCAGGCCCAGGATTACCTGGAATCGGCCACCACCGACCGCTGGGCCACCCTGCTCGTCGACAATGGCATTCCGGCCAGCGAAACCCCGGCCTACCAGACCATCATCGACATCGCGCCGATCGCCGCGCCGTCCAACGCCGGTAAAGACCTGGAAAACGTCTACAACTACTTCACCGACTACCAGACACGCATGGTCGCGGAGCTGAGCCAGCCCCCCAAAGGTTCGTTGCCGATGGTGGCGTTCGGCGCCCCGGTGCGCAGTTGGATCAAGCAACAATACGGGCAAACCGTGGGCGTGCTGGGCCTGGCGCAGATCAGCCCGACCTCCGGTAAAACCGTCTCGGTGCTGGGCGCCAACCACCCCAGTTACATCTGGTACGCGGCCAGCCCGGACACCTATGACGGTAACGCGCAGAAGGCCGACGAGGCCGGTTTGAAAGTGATGGGCCAGGACTTGAGCGCCGCCTGCTGGCAAGCCGGAATGGGCCAGAAGCCAGCGAGCGATGCGAATGTGCTGCTCAAGGCGTGCATGAATACCTGGCAAGTCACGCGCAAAGAGCAGACCTGTGAACTGTTCTACACCTCGGTGCGCAACCTGACCCCGGAGCAGGCGAACGCCAAATGCGCCACGCCCGCGATCAAAGCCCAGCTCAAGCAACTGAAAGACGCCGCCCCCGCCCCCGCCCCGGCAATCACCGCCCCTGCGCTGTAACGCGCACAAAAAAGCCGATTTCTACTGTCAAACTTGACAGTAGAAATCGGCTTTATGTTCAGCGAGTCTTGATCCGGGCCCATCCGCTGCAAGACTGGCAGTCAGACACCACCCGCAGGTCGATGCAGCCCAACCAAGGAGAGTTATGAAGACTCAAGCCATGGATAAGGCTGTAACCGCTATGAATGATTGCCTTTACCCATTCAAGACACTGTTCGTCGAGCAGGGCTACCCTTCGTCCAAACACTTCCAGGTCATCCAAACCACGGACGGCGCCGGAGCCGGGATCAAGGCGCGCATCCCCTTTGACAGTCGCGTGCGCATTGCCAAGGTCTCCGGCTACGCGGTGAACGAGCGACGCCCGCACACCTTGCAGGTGTCGCCACGCATCCACTTGTACGACTGTTGGTTCTGCGGCCTGCTGCACCACTCTTGCAACCCGAATGTATTTTTAGACACCACCTACCTGGAGCTCTGGACCGTACAGGCCATTCCCGCCGACACCCGGCTGACCCTGGATTACGCCAGCACCGAGGACGCGCTGTTCCGGCAGTTCGCTTGCCAATGCGGCGAGCTGAACTGCCGGGGCTGGATCACCGGCAGCCAGGAGCCGTTGAACGCCGAGGGGCAGGCGTTCATGACCGAGTGGCGCGAGCGCAAGCGCCCTTAGGCTTCACCCAACGGGCGCAAGCGATACTGCGGCGGCAACTGCTCAAAGCCACTGATGGTGGTGTTCAAGCTCTTCCAGCGGCCATCCTTGATGCCGTAGATGCAGCCGTGGATCGACAGGCTCTGCCCACGGTGCCAGGCGTTTTGCACAATGCTGGTGTGACCGACGTTGGCCACCTGCTGAATCACATTCAGCTCGCACATGCGGTCGACGCGTTCTTCTTCGCTCGGCAACTGCGCCAACATCTCGCGGTTTTCGTAGTACAGGTCGCGAATGGTGCGCAGCCAGCCGTCGATCAGGCCGAACTGACGGTCCTGCATCGACGCCCGCACGCCGCCGCAACCATAGTGGCCGGTGACCAGGATGTGTTTGACCTTGAGCACATCGACGGCGTACTGAATCACCGACAGGCAGTTAAGGTCGGTGTGCAGCACCACGTTGGCCACATTACGGTGTACGAACAGATCACCCGGCAGCATGCCGACGATCTCGTTGGCCGGTACGCGGGCGTCTGAGCAGCCGATCCACAGGTACTCCGGTGTTTGCTGGCGGGCCAGCTTGGCGAAGAATTCGGGATCTTCCTGTGTGATCGCATCTGCCCAGCGTTCGTTGTTATCAAGCAGGTCTTGTAGTTCGTTCATCAGGGAAAGCCTCAGGAATGATGCGCAGCTTTGACAGACGACCGCCCGTCCGGGTCACGCCGGGAATAAAGATAGTCGGCGGGCAATTACTTGAATCTTGGGGAGCCAGGCCTGTCCACACACTATAAGCCCCACAGTATGAGGATTGGCCATGACTGAATCACGACGTCCATACGGCGCTACCCAGCCGGAACCGATTGATGACAACGAGGATCGCATGGGCCAGATGCGCGAGTTGGACTTTGACGAGGAAGAGCCGACGGCGGAAATCGGCGATGAGCTGCCGCGTGGCGAACGCCAACACCGGATGCCCGACGAACGGGTGCGCGAGGCCGGTATGACCGGCGCGTCGACCGCCGATCATGAGTCGACCGATGACGATATGAGCCCGGAAACCCTGATCCATGAAGACGGCGCACGGGATGCGCGGGAAGAAGGCGAAGGCGAACAGGCCGATTGGGACCTGAGCATCGTCGACGAGAATGAAATTGGCGGCGGCAATGGCTTGGATGAAGCCGAACTGGCCGAGCGCAAGCCTGTCGACGGCAACCGCTGACACACCGTAGATCCAAATGTGGGAGGGGGCTTGCTCCCGATTGCACACTGTCAGCAATGCATCTGTTGACTGACACACCGCCATCGGGGGCAAGCCCCCTCCCACATTTGTGTTCAGTCGACCAGGGTGCAGGCCATCACGACCGCATCTTCGCGACCGCCGACGGCCGGGTAGTAATCGCGCCGACGCCCGATTTCATTGAAGCCATAGCGCTCGTACAGCCGGAACGCGCCGGTATTGCTGTCACGCACTTCGAGGAAACACTCCCGTGCAGTGGCGGCATAGGCGCGGGACATCAGGTGCTCCAGCAGCGCCAGGCCGAGGCCGCGGCCCTGGTTTTCCGGTTTGACGGTGATGTTCAGCAAATGCGCTTCATCGAGGATGATCTGCACCACCCCGTGGCCCACTTGCTGTTCACCTTCGAACATCAGCCAGATCTGGTACTTGCCCAGCCCGTCGAGAAAAATCCCGCGGGTCCAGGGGTGGCTATACGCCGCGTAT
>Ga0302264_1000381_pt1 | contig 11959 bp, 11 predicted proteins | sample II_Fen_N3_4_FD_194563 | JGI IMG/M metagenome (GOLD analysis project Ga0302264, IMG submission 194563) | Peat permafrost microbial communities from Stordalen Mire near Abisko, Sweden - II_Fen_N3_4 | ecosystem: Environmental > Terrestrial > Soil > Wetlands > Permafrost | place: Sweden: Abisko... | reverse complement strand
TGCCCCCGATAGCGGTGGATCAGTCATGCATGTATTGGCTGACACACTGCTATCGGGGGCAAGCCCCCTCCCACATTTGGATCTCCATAGATCAGATAGACCTTGATCTGCTTTTGATCTGCTCTGCTCTTGCTCTTGCTCTTGCTCTTGCTCTTGCTCTTGCTCTTGCTCTTGCTCTTGCTCTTGCTCTTGCTCTTGATCTTGATCTTAGGCGCCCCGTAAAACCACGCTGGCCGAACGCAGGTATTACGCAGCGGGTAAACCGGCAGGGATGCCGGTTTAGCCGTCCCGGGCCATGGATGGCCCGTGACGGCGGCCCGCGGAGTAATGCCTGCGTTCGGGCACACCGAGCCTAGGCGAGGTGCCGAGTGGTGGGGCAAGAGCCCTTTGGTTACTTTGGGGCTTTTCCAAAGTGACCCGCTGTAAGAGCGGAACCCTAAGCGGCCGTTACCAAAAAAACGGATATGTACTCAGCCGCCGCCATTCCCGAAAACACGAATATGCCCCCATCACCCAACCCTACCAAAGCGGCCCCACCACCTGCCGATACCGCTCCACCCCCTGCGCCGTCTGCCGCACCAGACTCACCTCCACCCCCAGTGGATCTTCCCGCCGATTCCCGCTCAACTGCCGCCAGCCCTTGTCCGCCTCCCACACCCGCACCTGCACATCACTGACCCCGGTCAACACCACCACCCCATCCTTCGCCGCCGGCAACGGAAAACGATCCCGCGCCGGCGCTGCTGCGCGGTACAGGCTGTCGCCCTTGAGCCACCAACGCACCCGTTGCAACCCATCCCCCGCGACCGGCGCGCTGCGGATCACGTCCAGGCGAAAACCCTTGCTGTCGGAACTGCGCACCGTCACCGCCGCCAACCCGCTGGGCTTGGATTTTTCCTCTTGCAGGGAAGCCGGCACGCTCAGCTCAATGCTGGCGCGCATGTTGAGATCGCGCTGCAACTGGTTCAGCGCCCGCAACAACGCCTCGGTCTGTTCCGTACTGGCCTGCAGGTGCTGATCCGCGCGGGTCACGCTGTCGAGGCCGCGCCAGGCGATGAGGCTGACCAGCGCCATCAGCATGATCGCCACCATCACTTCGATCAGCGTGAAGCCTTGCTGGGCGCGGCTCATGGTGGGCTCACCACGCGCATCAAACCGGCGGCATCACGTTGCAGGCTAAGGCGGTGTTGCCCGTCGGACAGCTCCACCCGCACGGGCGGGTTGATCCATTCGGCGTCGAGCACCAAGGTTTGCCGGGGCTCGATCGTGACCTGCATCGGCGTGCTCTCCCACGGGCGCGGGCGCAGTTGGGCGTCGCCCTGGAACGACTCCACGCCCAGGCCGTCATCGCTGCGGCGGTTGAAGCGGAACCCCTTGGCGTCCGCGCGCCAGGTGATCGGCCGCCCATCGGCGCGGGCTTCGGCCTGGGCCACTTGCAGCAACTGGCTCAAACGCTCGGCATCCTTGCGCAGCAGGTGCAGCGGGTCGGGCTTGATCGTCAGGCTGATGGCGGCGCTGGCGATGCCGATGATCACCAGCACCACCATCAATTCGATCAGGGTGAAACCGTGCTGTTTCATGGGGCGGCACCTGGAAAGCTGGCGAGGTTATGAAATAAAAACGTGCGAATTGGCCTGTAGGCTGGTGCCACGGACAAACAGGAGGTCCTCCCCATGGCACTCGCCCTTCGTTTTTCTGCCGCCCACGGCGTGCAGGTGCTGGCCTTGCTTGCGGCGTTGGCCGGCGTGGCGGTATGGACGCCGTTGCTGCTCAGCACTGCCGAATCCCACACGCCGCCGGCCGCAGCCGATGCGGCGGCGCGCAGCGATAACCCGGCGTTGCAGTGGTTTTCCACGGCGCCGACGGCGCTGCAGGTCAAGGTCTCGGGAGTCTTGGCTGGAGCGCGGGGCGCGGTGGCGATCCTCAGCCTCAACGATGGCCCGCCGCGCAGCTTTCTGCTCGGCGAGCGCCTCAGCGCAGGCGTGCGCTTGACGGCCATCGCGGGCGACGGCGTCGAGATCGAACGCGGCGGCGAGAAGGTGCGCGTGCAGCTCGACACATTGCCGCAGGCACCCGCCTTGCCACGGCTCACTCGGCCTTGACCTGCGGCCTGACCAACGACGTCGCCACGCGCGCCAGGGGCGGCGCCTCGCGGCTGATGTCCCGCACCTGCACATCGACCTGCACCAGCCGGCTATCGCTGCCGCTGCTGAGGGTCTGCTCGCAACGCAGTTTCAAGCGGCCCTGATCGCACTCGAAGGTCTTTTTGCCGGGGGGCAAACGCCCCTCCAACTGCAACTCCGCCAGGCGACTTTGCGCCGCCAGCATCGCCATCGACTTGTCGCGCAACAGGCCGTTGCTCTGGGTCATTAGCCCGGCCACGCGCACGGCCGCGGCCATGGCCACCGCGATGATCGCCAGCGCCACCAGCACCTCAATCAGGGTAAAACCTCGCTCGTTGCGGTGCCTGCGCATGGCGTTCTCAAAGCCTGGAAACAGGTGCGCAGACTAGCGCCGGCAGTTGACCGATTGGCGACCGAAACTCCCGAGGATTTTCAATACGACTGACATGTGTTCTTGCAACACTGCGCCCCGAAACGCACTCAAGCCAAGGAATGTCGAGATGGATATCGCACGCCTAACATCCCCATTGCCAGGCCCTCGCGGCCAGCGTGGCTTCACCCTGATCGAGATCATGGTGGTGGTGGTCATTCTTGGGATTCTGGCGGCGATGGTGGTGCCCAAGGTGCTCGATCGCCCGGACCAGGCACGGGCCACGGCGGCGAAACAGGACATTGGCGGGTTGATGCAGGCGCTGAAACTTTATCGCCTCGACCACGGCACCTACCCGAGCATGAACCAGGGCCTCAAAGTCCTGGTGGAGCGTCCGGCAGATGCGAAGAACAGCAACTGGCGCGCTTACCTCGACCGTCTGCCGAATGACCCGTGGGGCCACGCCTATCACTACCTCAACCCGGGCGCCAACGGTGAGGTTGATGTGTTCTCCCTGGGCGCCGACGGCCAACCGGATGGCGACGGTGTGAATGCCGATATCGGCTCCTGGCAGCTATAAGGCGCCCCATGAAACGGCATTCGCCCGCAGCGGCGAAGCAGCGCGGCATGGCGATTATCAGCGCGTTGCTGATCGCGGCGGTGGTGGCGGTGATCGCCGGCGCCATGCTCACGCGTCAGAGCGTATTCACCCGCAGCGTGGAGGCCGAGCAATTGCGCATTCAGGGCCAATGGTTGTTGCAAGGCAGCCTGGAACACAGCCGGCTGCTGCTATGGGATGCCCGTCAGAAGGACGTGCTGACCCGTCTTGATCAACCGTGGGCACGTCCTCAGGGCGGCGCGATTGAAGGGCGCCTGGAGGATGAGCAGGGCAAGTTCAACCTGCGCAACCTGGTCAGTCGCCAGCAGGTGGATGCCGAACAGGTGCAAAGTTTCGAGCGCCTGTGCCGCCTGATCGGCATCGATTCGGCTGTAAGCCAACGCATCAGCCAGCGAGTGATCGGGTCCTACGAGCAACGTGCCGACAAGTCCCTGCTGCCGGCCCGCTACCCGATGCTGCGCAGCCTGGATGACTTGAGCGGTATCGACGGCCTGGACCCGTTGCTGCTACGGCGCCTGCAGACCTTCGTCAGCGTGCTGCCCGGCAATACCTGGGTCAACGGCAACACCGCCAGTGCCGAAGTGCTCAGCGCGGTGGTGCCGCAACTCAGCCTGGCCCAGGCCCAGGCATTGGTGGCCGAGCGCGACAGCGGGCGTTGGTTTATCAACCGCGGCGATTTCGTCAACCGCCTGCACCTACCGCAAGTGGCGGTGGAGAGCGTGCAGGTGGGCATTACCAGCGAGTGGTTTCGCCTGCAGGGCCAGGCCCGCCGTGACCAGCGCCGGGTGACGATCGACGCGTTGTTGTATCGCCCCGAAGACCGCCGGCCTCAGGTGATCTGGTCGCGGGTGGGCGCATGAAACGCCTGCGGATCGGCTTGCCGCCACTTGATCAATTGACGGCCGACAGCCAGGTGCGATTTGCCTGGCTGGAGCGTGGCGCGGTGGTGAGCGAAGGCTGCGAAAGCCTGCTGCAGTTGGGCCGGTCCAAGCCGCCGGTGGAATGCTTTCTGCACCCCGCTGACAGCCTGCTGACCGGCCTCGACCTGCCGCCGCTGGCCGCCGCCAAAACGGCGGCCGCCGTGGCCTGTGCCGCACAGGCGTTGATCCTCGGGCCGGTGGAGCAGATGCAGGTGGCCCACGGCCCGCGTGACAGCGATGGGCGCGTGCAGGTGGCCTGGGTGCCCAAGGCCGGGTTGGAGCGACTGGGCCAGGTGTTGGCGCAGGGCCGGCTCACGTTGCGCGGCCTGTACCCGGCGCCGTATGCCTTGCCGCCAGGCGCTGCGGCCATGCACGAGGGCTACTTGCTGACGCGCCATAGCGTGCAACAAGCGACTGTGCATCCGCTCGGGCAACAGGCGTTGGATCAAGGGCTGGAGGTGCCGCTGGTGCATGAGGCACAGCGCTGGAGTGGCGTCGTACCCGGCTGGGGCTTGCACGGCCGTCTCAGCCAACCGGCGAGCGGCGGCTGGGGCAGGGCGCTGGCCGCTGTCGCCCTGGCCACTGCCATTTGGACCCTGGGCCTGAACCTGTACGCCGCGCGCCAGGCAGCCGAAGGCCAGCAGCTCAAGGCGCTGCTGAGCCAGCAAGTGCGCCAGGCCTTCCCCGAACTGCCGGTGATCCTCAACCCCTTGCAGCAGGCCCGCCAACAGTTGGCCGCCCGTCAAACCGGCGCCGCCGCCGACCCCGGCCAGCGCTTTGGCAGCCTGCTGCAAGTGGCCGGTAGCAGCCTGCCGTTCATGGTCGGCAACGTCGACAGCCTGACCTTCGAACAGGGGCGCTTGCACCTCGGGTTGCTGGCCGACAGCCGTAGCCCCGCCCTGCAAGGCGATTGGCAGGCGGCGCTGGCCCAGGCCGGGTTTGGCGCGACGCGCGATGAGCACGGCTGGACCCTCGGCCCGGTGGACGCCGCTGAAAAACCGGGAGCGGGTGATGAATAAGTGGCGCCGCCTACGCAGCCAGGCCCAGGCGTTCTGGGGCGGCCTGGCCCTGCGCGAACAACGCATGCTCAGCGGTGCCGGCCTGGTGTTGGCCAGTCTGTTGACCTGGCTGGTGCTGATTCAGCCACCCTTGAAGAAGATTGCGTATTGGCAGGCCGAAACGCCCAAGTTGCGCGCCCAGGCCGACACCTTGCACGCGCTGTTGCAGGGCGTCGTGGCGCCTCGGCCCGCCGATGCCGCCGGGCTGCAGCAGGCCCTGGATAGCGCCGGCCTGCAAGGGCGTTACCAGTTGCAGGCGCTGGACGCCGGTGGCTGGCGTCTGAGCTTCGACAACGCACCGGCCGATGCCGTGGTGGATTGGTTGCTGGGCAACCCGCGTTCATTTTCCCTGGAGGTGTCCGAGGCGCGCTTGCAGCGTAGCGCGGACGCCGTCGACAGCTCGGCCGGCACTGTGTCCGGGACCGTTCGCATGGATCAGGCGCTTGGCGCTAAGGAAGCTTCATGAAGTGGTCAGTCCCCAACCCTGCGCCTTTTCGCAAGGTCGCGCCGCTGCTGTTACTGGCCTTGAGCGCGTGCAGCAACAACCCGTCGCCGACCACGCCGTTGCTGGTGGACAGCGAACTCGGCCAACCCCTGGCCGACACCCGGCGCAGTGGCGAGAGTGTGCTGGAGCGTCAGCACGAACCCGCGCCCAAGCCCCGCCTCCAGCACCCGCTGACCAACAGCGCCCGTGGCCACGCCCCGGCTGCGGTCAAGGCGCGCAACCCACTGGGCGATCAGCCGGTGCAACTGAATTTTGTCGACGCCGATATCCAGGCGGTGGTGCGTGCGCTGTCCCGTGCCACCGGCCAGCAGTTTCTGGTCGACCCTCGGGTCAAAGGCAACCTGACCCTGGTCAGCGAAGGCCAGGTGCCGGCGCATCAAGCCTACGACATGCTGCTGGCGGCGCTGCGCATGCAGGGCTTCAGCGTGGTCGACGTCGGCGGTGTGGCGCAGGTGGTGCCGGAAGCGGATGCGAAGTTGCTCGGTGGGCCGATCTACAGCGCCGGCAGCAGCGGCATGCAGACCCGCACCTTTCGCCTGCAATACGAAAACGCGGTGAACCTGATCCCGGTGCTGCGCCCGATCGTCTCGCCGAACAACCCGATCAACGCCTACCCCGGCAACAACACCATCGTGATCACCGACTACGCCGAGAACCTGACGCGGGTGGCGCAGATCATCGAAGGCATCGACACCCCGAGCGCCATCGACACCGATGTGGTGCAGATCCAGAACGGCATCGCGGTGGACATCGCCGCCATGGTCAGCGAACTCCTGGACACCCAGGGCGCCGACCAGACCCAGAAGATCAACGTGATCGGTGACCCGCGCTCCAACTCGATCATCATCCGCTCTGGCAGCCCCGAGCGTACCGAGCTGGCGCGCAACCTGATCTACAAGCTCGACAATGCCCAGAGCAACCCGAGCAACATGCACGTGGTCTACCTGCGCAACGCCCAGGCGGGCAAGTTGGCGCAGTCGCTGCGTGGCTTGCTCACCGGCGAGAGCGAGTCCGGCGTCAGCGACGAGGCGCGGGGCAAGCTCAGTGCCATGGGCGGCAATGCGCAGAGCACGCAGGGCAACAGTGCTGCGCAGAACAGCAGCGGCACGCCCACCGGCAGCGGCGTGCAGTCCGGATACGGCCAGGATAAGCCAGCGACCGGCAGCAGTCCCGGCAACGATCAGAACACCGCGTTCAGCGCTGGCGGCGTGACGATCCAGGCCGACGCCACCACCAACACCTTGCTGATCTCCGCGCCGGACCCGCTGTACCGCAACCTGCGCGAAGTGATCGACATGCTCGACCAGCGTCGCGCCCAGGTAGTGATCGAAAGCCTGATCGTCGAAGTCAACGAAGACGACGCCAGCGAATTCGGCGTGCAATGGCAGGCCGGCAACCTCGGCGGCAAGGGCGGTTTTGGCGGGGTGAACCTGGGTGGCAGCGGGGTGAATGGCACGTCCACCAGCAAGACCAGCATCGATGTGTTGCCCAAGGGCCTGAATATCGGCCTGGTCAATGGCAGCGTCGACATCCCCGGGATTGGCAAGGTGCTCGACCTCAAGGTGCTGGCCCGCGCCTTGAAGAGCAAGGGCGGCACCAACGTGCTGTCGACGCCGAACCTGCTGACCCTGGACAACGAAGCCGCGAGCATATTTGTCGGGCAGACCATTCCGTTCGTCACCGGCAGCTATGTGACGGGCGGCGGCGGCACCAGCAACAACCCGTTCCAGACCGTGCAGCGTGAAGAGGTGGGGCTCAAGCTCAACGTGCGCCCACAAATTTCCGAGGGCGGCACGGTGAAGCTGGATATCTACCAGGAAGTCAGCAGCGTGGACACGCGGGCGTCGGTGGACGCGGGCACCGTGACCAACAAGCGCGCGATCGATACCAGCATCCTGTTGGACGACGGGCAGATCATGGTGCTCGGCGGGTTGTTGCAGGACGGCTACAGCCAGAGCAACGACGCGGTGCCGTGGCTGTCGGATATCCCGGGGTTGGGCGCGTTGTTTCGCAATGAAAAGCGCAGTGTGAGCAAGACCAACTTGATGGTGTTTTTGCGGCCCTACATCATTCGTGACAGTGGCGCGGGGCGCAGTATTACGTTGAACCGCTATGAGTTTATGCGCCGCGCCCAGGGAGGCTTGCAGCCGGAGCGCAGTTGGGCGCTGCCGGATGTGCAGGCGCCGCAGTTGCCGTCGGTGGAAAAGGCGATTCCGGGGGCTGGGCCGAGGGCGGTGATCAGGGCGGTGCCGGCTCGTGATTGATGTTGACCGAGTACATATCCGGTTCTTCGGTAACGGCGGCTTATGGTTCCGCCCTTACGGCGGGTCACTTTGGAAAAGCCCCAAAGTAACCAAAGGGCTCTTGCCCCACCACTCGGCACCTCGCTTAGGCTCGGTGTGCCCGAACCCAGGCTTGAATCCGTGGGCCGCCGTCATGGGCCATCCCTGGCCCAGGACGGCTAACCCGGCGTCCTGCCGGGTTACCCACGGATTCAAGCCTGCGTTCGGCGAGCGTGGTTTAACGGGGCGCCGAAGATCAAAAGCGGCTCGCTTCGCATCGTGGTTACGCGGGGGGGCGGCGCTTTTTCATGATTTGGATTTGTGCCGCAAAGCTGCTGGAATCAATGCAGTGCCCAGACGGGGTCTGTCGAATTTGACTGAGAATTCCCAGGCACTCACCGCTTCAAAATGTGGGAGGGGGCTTGCCCCCGATAGCGGAGCATCAGGCGACGTTTCCTTCACTGATCCACCGCTATCGGGGGCAAGCCCCCTCCCACATTTACAGCGCGAGCCAGCTCCCGCGACGGGACAGGGACGGGCCGGCGCGGCGGCCCGCGGAGTAATGCCTGGGTTCGGGCACGCCGAGCCTAAGCGAGGTGCCGAGTGGTGGGGCAAGAGCCCTTTTGGTTACTTTTGGGGCTCTTTTCCAAAAGTGACCCGCTGTAAGAGCGGAACCCTAAGCCGCCGTTACCGCAGCAACGGATATGTACTCAATCCAAAAGGGTCAACCCCATGAGCCTGCTCCCCTACGCCTGGGCCAAATCCCAGCGCATCCTCCTGCGCCCCGGCGCGGCCGGCATGCTGCTGACCGTCTGCCCGTCGACCCCCGGCTGGTCGATCAGCGAAGTCCAGCGGCAGTTCGGTCAGAGCCACCTTGAACAGGTGCGCGACGACGAACTCGACGGCCTGCTCGCCAGTGCCTATGCCGACACCGGCAGCGCCGCCGCGGTGGTCGGCGCCGCCGAAAACGAAGTCGACCTCGACCGCCTGATGCAGGACATACCCGAGATCACCGACCTGCTCGACACCCAGGACGGCGCGCCGGTGATCCGCATGATCAACGCCTTGCTGACCCAGGCCGCCCGCGATGAGGCCAGTGACATCCACATCGAACCCTACGAAACCCATTCCGTGGTGCGCTACCGCGTCGACGGCACCCTACGCGACGTGGTCTCGCCGCGCAAGGCGCTGCATGGCGCGCTGGTGTCGCGGATCAAGATCATGGCCCAACTCGATATCGCCGAAAAACGCTTGCCCCAGGACGGCCGCATTGCCCTGCGCGTGGCCGGGCGGCCGATTGATATCCGCGTGTCGACAGTGCCCACCGGGCATGGCGAGCGCGTGGTGATGCGGCTGCTGGACAAACAGGCCGGGCGCCTGCAACTGGAAACCCTGGGCATGGAAGCGCACCTGTTGGCGCGCCTCGACACGTTGATCCGCCAGCCCCACGGCATCGTGCTGGTCACCGGGCCTACCGGCAGCGGCAAGACCACCAGCCTCTATGCCGCGCTGGCGCGGCTGGATGCGAGCACCAGCAATATCCTCACCGTCGAAGACCCGGTGGAGTACGACCTGCCGGGTATCAGCCAGATCCAGGTCAACGCCAAGATCGACATGACGTTCGGCCTGGCCCTGCGCGCGATCCTGCGCCAGGACCCGGACATCATCATGATCGGCGAAATCCGCGACCTGGAGACCGCCCAGATCGCCGTGCAAGCCTCGCTCACCGGCCACCTGGTACTTGCCACCCTGCACACCAACGACGCAGTGTCGGCGGTCAACCGCCTGATCGACATGGGCGTCGAACCGTTCCTGCTGGCGTCTTCGCTGTTGGGCGTATTGGCCCAGCGCCTGGTGCGGCGCCTGTGCCCGCACTGCAAGCAGGCAGACCCGGCCGCGCCCGGCACCTGGCGGCCGGTGGGCTGCGCGCAGTGCAACCAGATCGGCTACAGCGGGCGTACCGGCATTCATGAATTGTTCTGCGTTGACGACGAGGTGCGCAGCCTGATCCACCAGGGCGCCGGCGAGCAGGCGCTGCGCCTGGCCGCACGCCGCGCCGGCATGTTCAGCCTGCGTGAGGACGGCGAGCGCTGGGTGCGCAGTGGCACCACCGCCGCCGAAGAAATCCTGCGTGTGACACGGGACGCCTGATGAATCGCTATCGCTATGAAGCCGCCGACGCCAGCGGCAAGGTCGAGGCCGGGCACCTGGAGGCGGACAGCCAGAGCGCGGCGTTTGCCGTGTTGCGCAGCCGTGGCCTGACCGCGTTGCGGGTGCAGGTCGAAGGCAATCAGCAGGCAGCGGGCGGCAGCAGCCTGTTCAGCGCCAAGCTGTCGGACAACGACCTGGCCTGGGCCACGCGGCAACTGGCGAGCCTGCTCGGTGCCAGCCTGCCGTTGGAGGCTGCGCTGAGCGCCACGGTGGAACAGGCCGAGAAAAAGCACATCGCCCAGACGCTGGCCGCCGTGCGCGCCGATGTGCGTGGCGGCATGCGCCTGGCCGATGCCCTGGCTGCGCGGCCTCGGGACTTTCCGTCGATCTACCGCGCGCTGATCGCGGCGGGGGAGGAGTCCGGCGACCTGGCCCAGGTGATGGAACGCCTGGCCGACTACATCGAAGAGCGCAACAACCTGCGTGGCAAGATCCTCACCGCATTCATCTACCCCGGTGTGGTGGGGCTGGTGTCCATCGGTATTGTGATTTTCCTGTTGAGCTACGTGGTGCCCCAGGTGGTCAGCGCGTTCTCCCAGGCGCGCCAGGACCTGCCGGGGCTGACCCTGGCGATGCTCAACGCCAGCGACTTTATCCGCGCCTGGGGTTGGCTGTGTTTTGCCGGGATCGTCGGCAGCTTCTGGGGCTGGCGCCTGTACTTGCGCAACCCCGTGGCGCGCCTGAACTGGCACAGCCGGGTGCTGCGCCTGCCGCTGATCGGGCGCTTTGTGCTGGGCCTGAACACCGCACGGTTTGCCTCCACCCTGGCGATCCTCGGCGGCGCGGGGGTGCCGCTATTGCGCGCCCTCGAAGCGGCGCGCCAGACCTTGTCCAACGAGCGCCTGAGCCAGTGCGTCAACGACGCCACCGCCAAAGTGCGCGAAGGCGTCAACCTCGCGCCGGCGCTGGCGGTGGAGAAGGTGTTCCCGCCGGTGCTGATCCACCTGATCGCCAGCGGCGAAAAAACCGGCTCACTGCCGCCGATGCTCGAACGCGCGGCGCAGACCCTGTCGCGCGACATCGAACGCCGCGCCATGGGCATGACCGCGCTGCTCGAGCCACTGATGATCGTAGTGATGGGCGCCGTGGTGCTGGTGATCGTGATGGCGGTGCTGTTGCCGATCATCGAGATCAACCAACTCGTTACCTGAATGCCTGCAGTTAAAAATGTGGGAGGGGGCTTGCCCCCGATAGCGGTGGGTCAGTTTATGCATCTGTGGCTGACACTCCCTCATCGGGGGCAAGCCCCCTCCCACAGTGGACCCTATCTGTTCAGTTGATTTCGGGGTGGGCCAATACCGCCAGCCCCCAACCTCGGGTTCCTCATTTCGTCACATCCAACCCCCTCGCCACAGCCCGCGCCGCCTTGACGAAACGCCCACTGAAACCCCGCTGTCACCTGCCTCCAAACCACTCAAAACCATGACCAAAACACCCGAGAATCTTTTTAAAAATCAAGCCCTTCCTCCCGAGGTTTTTTCCCATTGCTGTCATCGGGAGCTGCGAAATTCTCTAGCTATGGCCTCACCCCCAGCCACCCCCGGAACAGGGCTTGGGACCGGAGCCATGGCGTCATGCAAGAGCTATCTACCTCAAACGTACAAACACGACGAAAGGAGATTCTTCATGTTTAAACGCAACGTTCTCGCGGTATCCATGACCCTCGCCGCACTGTGCTCGGCACAGGCTGCAATGGCTGACATCAATGGTGGCGGTGCTACCTTGCCACAAGCGCTGTACCAGACTTCCGGCGTGCTGACTGCCGGTTTCGCCCAGTACATTGGTGTGGGCAGCGGCAACGGTAAGGCAGCCTTCCTGACCAACGACTACACCAAGTTCGTGGCTGGCGTGACGAACAAGAACGTGCACTG
>Ga0302264_1000375_pt1 | contig 12090 bp, 9 predicted proteins | sample II_Fen_N3_4_FD_194563 | JGI IMG/M metagenome (GOLD analysis project Ga0302264, IMG submission 194563) | Peat permafrost microbial communities from Stordalen Mire near Abisko, Sweden - II_Fen_N3_4 | ecosystem: Environmental > Terrestrial > Soil > Wetlands > Permafrost | place: Sweden: Abisko... | reverse complement strand
CGTCGTGGCGCGCGGCCCAGCACCGGGCGCTGCACGACGCGCGGATCGCGACCGAGCTGCGCGACGCCCAGCTGCGCGCGCTGGTCGGCCAGCTCAGCCCGCACTTCTTGTTCAACGCGCTCAACACGATCAGCGCGGTGATGTACGTCGATCTCGCGCGCACCGATCGGCTGCTCGCCGACCTCGGCCACATCCTGCGCGCCGGGCTCGCCGGCGACGCCGCGCCGACCTGGAACCTGGCCAGCGAGCGCGCGCACACCGAGCACTTCCTCGCCGTCATGCTGGCGCGGTTCGGCGATCGGCTGAGCGTTCGGTGGAGCGTCGACGAGCGGGCGTGCGCGGCCCAGCTGCCGCGGTTCACCCTGCAGCTCCTGGTCGAGAACGCGATCAAGCACAACCAGGACGGGCGGCAGCCGCTCGCGATCTCGATCTCGGCGCGCCGCGCGGTCGACCGGGTCGAGCTCGAGGTCGCCGACAACGGCCGCGGGTTCGGCGCGTCGCCCGCAGCGGGCCCGGGCACCGGGCTGGCCACGCTGCGCCGCGCGCTCGAGCTGTGCCACGGCCCGACCACGACGCTCGAGCTCGACGGCGCGCCGGGCGGCGGCGCCCGGGTCCGGCTCAGCGTGCCGGCGGAGCTGCCGGCGTGAAGGCGCTGATCGTCGACGACGAGGCCCCGGCGCGCGCCAAGCTGGTGCGGCTGCTCCGCGACGACGGCCGGTTCGCGCTCGCGGGCGAGGCGGCCGACGGCGTCGCGGCGGTCGCGCAGATCGAAGCGCACCGGCCCGAGCTCTTGCTGCTCGACATCCAGATGCCCGGCCTCACCGGCTTCGAGGTGCTGCGCGCGGTCGGCGCCGCCGCGTGTCCCAAGGTGATCTTCTCGACGGCGCACGATCGCTACGCGCTCGAGGCGTTCGACGCCCACGCGATCGACTACCTGCGCAAGCCGTACGACGCCGACCGGTTTCGCACGGCGCTCGACAAGGCGTGCGCCCAGCTCGCCGCGGGTGGCGGTGAGGCGGCGCGGCTCGAGGCGCTGCTGGCCCGCCACCCGGGCGCGAACGGCCGCTACCTCGAGCGCTTGATCGTCAAGCGCGACGATGGCTGGATCCCGGTGCCGCTCGATCGCGTGCGCCGGCTGTCCGCCGATGGCAAGCAGGTGCGCGTGTTCGAGGCCGGCGGCGCGCACGCGATCCGCGACAGCCTGGCCGAGCTCGAGGCCCGGCTCGATCCGGCGATGTTCGTGCGGGTCCACCGCGGCGACATCATCAACCTGGGGTTCGTCGCGCGGGTCGACGCGCTGCTCCACGGCGACGCGGTCGCCGAGCTCGACGACGGCAGCTCGGTCGTGGTCAGCCGGACGCACCGCGACGCGTTCTTCACGCGCTGGCGCGGCGGCTGAGCGCGCCGCGCCGGCGACCCGGCGGCCCGGGCGCGGGGCGCGGATGCTTCTCGGCGGCGGCAATCCTGTAGGCGCTGCGGCGTGAGCTACGCTCCGGGGATGAATCGCTGCTCGCTGCTGCTCGGCGTGTTCGTCGCCGGATCCGCCGTCGCCCACGCAGAGCCTACCTTCATCTCGATCGGCAGCGACGCGCTCGCCACGGCGGCCGGCGTCGCGCACGCCGATCACACCTCGCTGGCGCTGCTGAGCGACCACGACGGGGTCGCCGCGCTGCGCATCGACGCGAGCGAGCTCGACCACCTCGCGGACGCGATGCACGCGCAGCACGGCCGGTGCGGCGGGTTCGTCGTCCACGACTCGATGGCCGACGCGCTCGCCACCGTCGTCGCGGTCGCGCGCCCGGCGCCGCGGCCGCCGCTCGACTACCCGATCGATCGCGGCGCCGCGGTGCGCGCCGTCCTGCCGGCGATCCGGGCCGACGACATCCTCGCGACGATCCGCGCGCTATCGTCGCGCAAGAACCGCTACTACCGCTCCGAGAGCGGCGCCGCGACCTCGACCTGGCTCGCCGACCGCTGGCGCAGCTTCACCAGCCGCCCGGACGTCACGGTCGAGCTGTTCGACCAGGGCTATCCCCAGAAGTCGGTCATCCTCACCATCCCCGGCACGACGCGGCGGGACGAGGTCGTGGTGATCGGTGGCCACCTCGACTCGATCGCGCTCGGCGGCAGCGCGAGCAACGCGCCGGGCGCCGATGACGACGCCTCGGGCATCGCCACGCTCGACCACATCGCCAGGACCCTGCTCGCGGCCGACTACCGGCCCGAGCGCACGCTCCAGTTCATGGCCTACGCGGCCGAAGAGGTCGGCCTGCGCGGCTCGCAGGCGATCGTGCGCGACTACCAGCGCCGCGGCGTCCACGTGGTCGGCGCGCTCCAGCTCGACATGACCAACTACCAGGGCTCCGATCGCGACATCTGGCTGATCGACGACTTCACCAGCGCGGCGCAGAACGCGTTCGTCGCGGCGCTGATCGAGCGCTACACCAGCGCGACCTGGGGCATCGACCGCTGCGGCTACGCCTGCTCGGATCACGCGTCCTGGGATCGCGTCGGCGTCCCGGCCTCGTTCCCGCACGAGACGCGGTCGCGCGATCGCAACACGCAGATCCACACGGCGCGCGACACCCTCGAAGTCTCCCACGACAACGCCGTCCACGCGGCCAAGTTCGCCCAGCTGGGCGCGGCCTACGCCATCGAGCTCGCGAAGGGCGCGCTCGGCACCACCGGCATGGTCCCTGTCACCCTGGTGACCGCCGCGGCGCCCGCGTGCACGTCCGGTTGCTTGCTCGCGCACTGGAAGCTGTTGGGCCTCCTGCTCACGGCCGCGGCCCTGCTGGGCCTCTCGCGTCGCGTGGGCTGAGTGGGCTCATCCGCGGCCGGGCGAGCCGTTGCCTACGAGGGTTTCCTCCCACAGCACGTTCACGATCACCCAGCGATTGTTGAACTTCGCGAGCTGCAGATAGTCGATCCAGTCCGAAGCGATGATCTTGACGGTCGCCGCGTTCTCGAACCGGTCGAGGATCGTGACGGCCTTCTGTTGCCGGTCGAGCGGGGTCTTGGTCCCGCCGCCGTTGCGTACATTCGAGAGGAGCTTCGAGGCACGGTTCACCGCCACGAGCTACTTCTGCGCGGTGGGGGCGGTCGGCCGTGCGAGCGGCGAGCGCAACGCATCGGGGAGCACCGCGTCGAGCTTGCCGAGGTACCACAGCGCCGCGAGCGCGAGGACCACGAGCAGAACCAGGTACAACCGCCACGGCCTGCGCTTGTCGGCGTACGGATCATGCGGGGACCGCCTGGCGCCCTCCGGCAGCATGGGGAGATCGGTCAGCGTCGTGCCGAACGGGATGTTGATCCGGGTCAGCGCATTGATCGCCCAGCCGTTGGCGTCGAGCAGCGGGCCGAGGTTGCGGCGCCGCAGCTTCATGAACGCGAGCAGCATCGAGGGGCCGCTGATCGCCAGGATGATGCCGATGACACCGAGCGGCATCCACCAGCCGAGGCCGAAGATCGTGCCGAGGATCGCGGTCGCGAACGCGCCGATGCCGCCGATCGCCACGCCCAGCGCGGCGATCGTGCCGATGTCGAACTTGGTGGGCGGCTCCGGAGGCTTGACGGGTGGCGGTGGTGCGGGCGGGGCGCCGGGGATGGCGCTCGCGGCGAGGGCCTGGGCGGCCAGCGTGGCGTGCGCGGCGGCGTCGGCCTCGGCGGCGCGCTTGGCGACCCGCTCCTCGACCAGCCGGACGACCTTCTTGTAGGGCGTCCAGAACGCCTGGCGGATGCTGATCGGGTTATCGACGAGCTTGGTGATCGTGGCTTCCCAGTCGCGGCCTCGCCGATCGATGAACACGCCGTTGCGGCCGACCAGCAGGTTGTCGATGTCGCCCGCGGTGAACGCCGCCGCGATCGTCTGCTTTTCGCCCTGGCGCGTGCAGTCGCAGTAGGCGAGGTAGGTGCCCGCCATCGGCGCCATCGTGGCGTGCTTGGCGGCGTCGGCGACCTCGACGACCAGGTGGCAGCCGCGGCCATCGAGGTAGAGCGTGCCGGCCTGGAACACCGCGCCTGTGCGGGCGTAGAAGTCGGAGAAGTTGACGTAGTTGCAGAGCAGCTTCACCAGATCGCGCTGGAACCGGCACAGCTTCTCGACGTCAGTCACGCCGTCGATCTCGGGCTTGACCGCCAGGTCCTGGTCGAGCAGGTGCGCGATGCCGCGCTCGTGATCGGCTGCCAGGATCGCGCGGATCCGGTCGACGCCGAGCGGCTCGACGGCGCCGGCCGGCTTGGCGGCGCGCCAGGCCTCGTAGCCGGCGAGCTTGTCGATCATCTGGCGCCAGCTGGCCTCGGACAGCTGGGCGCGCGGGCCGAGCAGCGGCGTGACCGCGGCGGTGGCGAGCGTCGCCAGGGCCGCCTGCCACGCCGGGTTGACGGCGATCTCGAGCGGCAGGGCCGCGCCGGCTTCGACCCGGGCGACCGGCAAGCTGGCGACCTCGCTGGTGGCCGGCGACAGCTGCTTGGCCGAGAGCGCGGCGAACTCGGCGTCGCTCGGGTTGAGCGCGGCGGCCGCGCGCGCATCGAACGCGGCGAGCTGGCAGCGCGTGAAGTAGTCATCGATCTTGCCGCGCACGGCGCGCACCGCGTCGGCGGCGGCCGCCGTGGCCTCGCCGAGCGGCAGCACGGTGGCGTCGGCCGCGGCGTGCCAGGCCGCGAACGCCTTGGCCTCGGCGAAGAACGCCGCGACCCGCGGCTGGTCGATGCCCTGCTTGCCGCTGCGGTCGGCCAACGAGCCGTGGGTGGCGATGATATCGGCGATCGCGCCGCGCAGCTCGCCGTCGGCGCACTCCGGCGTGACCACGCCATCGCCGTTGAACAGCGTCACGGCGAACTGCTTGTCGGCGTCGCTGGCGTCGGCGAGCGAGACCTCCTTGGCGCTGGGCTTGCCGAGGTTGGCGAGCAGCCGCTTGGCCGCGGCCAGCACCGGGCCGTCGCGCAGGGTGTCGAGCGGGATCGTGTCGCCGCCCTCGAACAGCCGGCCGAGGTCGCGGTAGACCTCGCCGGTCCAGGCGATCGCCGCGAGCACCTCGGGGTGGCGGATGTGGCCGTCCTTGTCGGTGTCGAGCAGGTCGAGGGTGCGCGGCTCGATCGCGACGCCGCGCGTCGGCATCGACAGCGCGATCCACAGCTTCTGATCGAGCTCGGCGAGGTGCCGCAGATCATCGCCGGACCGCAGCGTGACCTGATCGACGCCGCCTGCGCGGTAGAACGTCCAGCGATACGGGGTCGTGGCCATGGTGAAACTCCGCGCGGCGCCGTGCGCGCCACAGGAACTTGCCTACAGGAACTTGATGATCAGCGAGACCTTGGTGATCGTGTCGAGCTTATCCGCAACCGGCTCGAATCCGGCCGCGAATGGCAGATCTCCGATCTTGGCAAGCGGGGCCGGGAAGTTGTCGAACTTGGCTAGGAACGACGCGCTGAGCGACAGCTTGGTCGACAGGCTCGTGGTCACGCCGATCATGCCGTTCAGCCGGGTATCCTTGAACGGCTTGGCCTCGCGGTCGCCGAACGTGACGGTGTTGGCGTTGAACAGCGCCTCGGCCGAGGCCTCGAGCGCGGTCTCGCCGCGGATCTTGCCCTTGTAGCCGGCGAACACGCGCGCCGAGTGGATCGTCGTCGAGTCGCCGGCGGTGAGCCTCACGTAGCTGAGGTCGTAGCCGAGCTCGCCGAGCGCCTGCTGATCGGCGTCCTTGTAGAGGCTGCGGCTGTAGCCCAGCTGGCCGCCGCCCTGGAACGTCTTGCCGGCCGGCCGATCGATCGCCCCGAGCGCCGCGACGTAGAGCGAGTCGAGCTCGCTGAAGTAGCGATCGTAGCGCAGCTTGCCGGCGGCGTTCTCGGCCGAGGTCGCCGACTGCTCCGATAGCTCGTCGGCGCCGATCGCGCCATCGCCATTGGCGTCGCGGGCGTTCCGCGTCGTCGCGCGCGCGAACGTGCCGGTGACCACGCCGTCGAACTTGTTGTCGGCGGTCTTGCGGGTGGCGTTGGCGCTCGCGCTGATCGTCGTGGTCTTCGAGTTGCCGGTCGAGGCGACCAGGCCGGCCTCGCCTTTGGCGGTCCAGTCGACGTCCTTGACGTCCTTGACGTCGTCGCGCTTGCCCATCTCGAACTTGGGGTCATCGGCGAGCGCGGGGCGGGCTGCGAGGCCGGCGGCCACGCCGGTCGCAACGCCGGTCGCAACGATCGTTCGATACACGAGCATCATCGCCGCCTCCTCGAAGTTGCGACGAGCGATGCGCTCGTCGTGCCGTGAGGCAACGTCGGCTAGATCGAGCGTCGACGCAAGTTCGCGGGCCGCGCTACTTCGCGAAGGAGATCTTCGTGATCGTCACCGGTGAGTCCGGTCTATCGAGCGGATTGCGCGGCACACTGGCGATCTTCTTCACGAGGTCGGGCTCCTTGCACGCTCCGAAGATCGTGTAGCCGTTGTCGAGCTGCTTGGGTGCACCCTCGGTGATGAAGAACTGGCTGCCGTTGGTATCGGGGCCGGCGTTGGCCATCGCGAGCGTGCCGGGCTTCATCGTGAGGCCGTTATTGACCTCGCTGACGAACTCGTAGCCTGGGCCGCCGCGGCCGTTGCCCATCGGATCGCCGCCCTGGATCATGAAGCCGGGGATCACCCGGTGAAACGTCAGGCCTTCGAAGAACGGCTTGGCGGTCTCGACCGCGCCGGTCGTGGGGTTGCGCCAGGGCTTCTTGCCGGTTGCGAGGCCGACGAAGTTGGCGACCGCGATCGGCGCCTTGTCGCCGAACAGCTCGCAGTGGAACGCGCCCATGCTGGTCTCGATCGTCGCGGTCAGCGTGCCCGAACCGGCGATGTCCTTGGTGTAGTCGGCGAGATCTGCCGGCGTGGGTGCGCGGACCTCGGCGGCGGGAGCCGCGGGCGGCGGCGCGGGCGCGGGCGGGGCCTTGGCGACCGGCTCGGCTTTCATGTCGTCGGCCGGCTTGGCCGCGCTGCCTCCCGCCGAGACCGGCGCCGGCGCGACGTCGTCCTTCTTGGTCTCCTTCTTACATCCGATCAGGCTTCCCGCGGCGAGCGTCGCGAGGGCGATGGCTGTGCATGTGCTTCGCATGGCGCGCCGAACATGGCGCAACTGCCCGGCGGTCCGCAAGCGGCGCCGATCGCATCTCCGCAATCCCAGGGCGAGACCGGGCTATGATGGCCGCTGCGAGGCGACCGCATGCCCGGGACCGACGAGCACACTGCCAGCGATGCGGGTTCCCCGCGGGCCACCGCTTCGTTCGGCGAGTCCGGCGTGACCGGCTCGCTGCCCGCATCGCCGCCGGCCTCGGGCTCGCCGGGGGGGGCGCTGCGCGGCATCTCGCTCAAGCGGCTCGTGCTGGTGCCGGCGGTGACGCTCGGGCTCGCCGAGCTGTTGCTCATCGCGTACCCGCTGTGGATCGCGTTCGACCTCGCGGCGCTGGGCAAGGATACGCTGCTGCGCGCCGTGGTGCCGGTCGGGGCCGGCGCGGTCGTCGTGTGGTTCGCGGCGACCATGACCTGGCAGTGGCCGCTGTGGGCCGCGGTCGCGGCGCGACGGCGGGGCGAGCGGGTCCCCAAGGAGCTCGCGGCGCGCGCCTACCGGATCACGCTCAAGGGGCCGGTCCGGGTGCTGCTGCTACGCACGGGCCTGTGGACCTCATCGGCCGCGCTCGCCGGTGTGTTCTTCCACCTGTTCGGCGACTGGCCGATCGAGCGGGTCGCCGCGCTGACCGCGATCGCGGGCATGCACAGCTACATCCTGGCGTGCGTTCGCGCGATGTGGTCCGCGCAGATCCTCGGCGCGATCCGCGAGCGGCTGTTCGCCGCCGGCTCGCCGCTCAAGCGGTTCGACGACCACCACTTCCGGCGCTTCATGCTGGTGTCGATGATCGTCGCCGGCGGCGTGCTCGCGTCGCAGGCCGCGTTCGCCTACTACTTCGTGCCGATCTCGTTCGCCCAGTACCTGCAGTTCGAGACCTACGTCACCGTGGGCACGCTGTGCGGGGTGACGCTGTGGCTGGGGTTCGCGCGCACGATGACGGGCGATCTGCGGCGCTACCTCGCGGCGTCGCGCGGCGAGATGACCGACGCCGCGCCGGCCGCTGCGGTGATCTACCGCCGCGCCCAGGCGCTGCCGTACCGGCTCGCCGTGCTGACGATCCTGGTGTGGCTGGTGATCTCGAGCGTGGGCCTGCTGGTCGCGCGGTTCCACCTCGTGTTCGATCTCGACGACGCGATCATCCTGTCGACCTCGACGCTGGTGCTCGCGGTGGCGGGCGCGATCTACGAGCAGCTGTGGCATCGCGACGTGCTCCGCCCGCTGCTCGCCCACCTCACGCAGCGCTACCGCGTGCCGGTGCGCAACATCGCGCCGTCACTGTCGTTGCGCTCGAAGCTGCTGCTGTCGTTCGGCGGCGTCGTGCTGCTGGCGTGCGGCATGGCGCTGCTCTGGGGCTTCGTCCAGTACAAGAAGCTGGCGACCGCGGCGGCGGGCCAGCAGTCGCGCCTGGGGCTTGCGTGGATGCACGCGGAGCTGCAGCGCGACCTCAGCAACGACCCGGTGCGGCCGTCCGCGGAGAGCGTGCGCAACGCGCTGCACCGGATCGTCGCCGCGGCTCCGGAGGCGCCGGTCATGTACTACCTCGGCACCGATGCCGACCTGCTCGCGGTCGGCGGCGGCCCGATGGGCGCGCCGAAGCCGCCGTGGTATCTGCGCTACGAGCTCGCGCGCGGCACCGAGGAGCTGATCTCGGTCCACGCGGCCGAGCTGGCGGGTCGATCGCAGCGGCTGGCGCTGGCCTGGCACGGCCAGACCTACGACCTCGGCGCGATCGCCGTGTTCTATCCGAGCTACCGCGGCCGCGGCCAGTCGATGGAGCGGCCGCTCAAGGAGCTGCTGGTGTTCTTCCTCGTGCTGTTCGGCGCGTGCGGCGGCATCGTGACCTTCACCGTCGCGCAGTTCATGTCGCCGATCCGGCGGCTCGAGCAGCGCGCCGACGCGATGGCGCGCGGCGAGCTCGCCGATCCGGTGGCGGCGGGCGGCGAGGGCGACGAGATCGGCCGGCTGACGCTCGCGCTCGAGGACATGCGGCGCGCGCTGCGCGACAAGCTGCGCTCGACCGAGGAGGTCAACCTCGACCTCGAGCGCGCGGTCCAGATGCGGACGGCGGATCTCGCCCGCAAGAACCGCGAGCTGGCCGAGGCGCTCGACAAGCTGACCCGCGCCCAGCAGCAGCTGGTGCGCTCCGAGAAGCTGGCGTCGATCGGCCAGCTGGTCGCCGGCATCGCCCACGAGATCAACAATCCGGTCAACGCGATCGTCAACACGGTCGGCCCGCTCGAGGAAGCGGTCAACGACATCGACAACCCCGACCCTGCGGCGCGCAGCGAGGCCGCCCGCGACGTCCGCGAGATGGTCCGCGTCGTCCAGCGCGGCGCCCAGCGCACCAAGGCGATCGTCACCGCGCTCCACAACTACTCGCGCACCGACGACGAGCACGTGGTCGACTTCGATATCGACCGCTCGCTCGACGACTCCCTCGAGCTGCTCCGCCACCTGCTCAAGGACAAGACGGTCACCAAGCACTACGGCGACGTCGGCCGGGTGCGCGGCCACGCCGGCCAGGTCAACCAGGTGTTCATGAACCTCCTGACCAACGCGGCCCAGGCGGTCACCGGCAGGGATGGCGCGACCATCACGATCGAGACCACCGGCGACGCCAGCGATGTCGAGGTCAAGATCCGGGACAACGGCCAGGGCATCCCCGCCGAGGTGCTGCCCCGGATCTGGGACCCGTTCTTCACCACCAAGGATGTCGGCGAAGGCACGGGCCTGGGGCTCTCGATCGTCCACGAGCTGGTCGAGCGCCACGGCGGCACGATCGAGTGCGCCACCCAGCTGGGCGCCGGCACCGAGTTTACCGTCAAGCTACCGCGCCAGATCCCGGGCGCGCTCCGCAAGCCGCGGTCGACCGAGCTGCGCGAGCCGCGGACCTAGGACATCGACAGTTTTGATCGCGGAGGGATCGCAGCGCTGTGCCGGTTCCCCAGCTGGGCCTGGACGCTGCCGCCGCGGACGCCGCTGCCGGCGAGCATCAGCGGGCGCTGGGCCGTCGGTCCGCACCGTTGCCGCCGCCATCGACGTGGCGGGTGTCCGCTCACCGGACACGCGATCGCGCTTGCGCCACGCGCCGGCCTTCCGATGGCACTTCGCGGCACGAGATCGTCGCCCCGTGCTTCTTCCACCCCTCCCGCAACAGCCACGTACCGGGCCGATACACCCACAGCGGATCGTAGGTTGGCGGCCGCTGCCATAACCACACCTCGTCGCCGTACTCGGTCCAGTCCGGGAACATCGCAGCGCTCGAGTACCAGTCGATCCGCCACCCGCGCGTCACATCGCGACGATCCTCGCCGTGCTTGCGCCAGTTGTTCAGAACATACGACAGCGCGTGGCGCGCCTGCCGCGGCGACGAGATGATCTGCGCGTGATAGCGATCGGGGAACACGGTGCCGCGCCGCCGCGGCCCGGGCCTGCCCTTGCTGATCGCCGCGTTGATGTGCTTCGCGGCCGAGATCTGAAACCCCTGCATCCCCTTGGCCAGCGCAGCCTTGCCGTTGGCCTCGACGAGCAAATGGACATGGGTCCGCTGCAAACTGAGCTGGACGATCCTGATCTTGCCAAGCCGCGCCGCCGTGAGCGTGGCCTCGCGGACCGCCCGATACACGGCACGGCGGCGCAGACTCCCGACCGCCGCGACCACGCGTAGCACAACGTGGACGGGATACCTTGCAGGTAGGGCGGGCCGCGTCTTGTGCGGCGATCCCGCTCTGGCGCCCGTTGGGGGACGGCCCGCACCGCGCCGCTTGCCACCACGCTTCTTGAACAGCCCGAGCTGCTCCGGCCTGGCGCCGGGGCGCTGTCTTCGGCCTCGCGATGCCGACGTGCTCCTGACCTCCACGAAATGACCATGAGCGTCGAATGGAGCTCATGCAATAGAAATCGCCGATATTTACTCCGGGCGCGCGGGCGGGGCACGGTCACACGGGGCACGCGGTCACACGGGGTACGGGGTACGGGGTCACACGGGGCACGCGGCTACACGGGGCACGCGGCTACACGGGGCACGCGGCTACACGGGGCACGCGGGGCACGCGGTCACACGGGGCACGCGGTCACACGGGGCACGCGGTCACACGGGGCACGCGGTCACACGGGGCACGCGGCCTGGCCTGATGGATACGGCCGCAGCTATGAATAACCACGTGCACGCACGCGCGAACATGAACGTGCGTGGTGGTGGTTATTCACAGCTGCTTGAAGACCGCGCCGGCTCGATCAGCATATTCGGTCGCGGTCTTCACCGTCTCCACAGGCCCTACTACTAGCCGGATTTTTCCTTTTTTTTCGGAGAAGAGAAGGCTCGCAACGCGCACGCATCGCGGCGGCGGTGGACGCGGCGCAGGCGATCGCGGCGCAGGCGGTCGCGGCGCAGGCGGTCGCGGCGCAGGCGGTCGCGGCGCAGGCGATCGCGGCGCAGGCGGTCGCGGCGCAGGCGGTCGCGGCGCAGGCTTCAGCGGCGGCCTAACTGGGATCCACTTCGCGGCGGGATCGTGAGCCACCGCGGCGCGTGATCGGGGCGGGCGCAACGGTGGTTGCGGCGCCTATGGTTGCGGCGAAGACGGCGGCGATGGACCCGGCGCAGGTGGTCGCGGCGGCCGGAGAATTCAGGCTCGCGAACTCTCTGTATTCTCCGTCCGTTCCGAAAAACAGAACGAAGTTCTCCGGAAAAGCGGAGTTGGCGCAGGCATCTGGGCTGTGGGCGGCGGCGCCGTTGCTGTTGCGCTATCGGGTATGTCGAGTGCCGCCGTCCATCAGGCCGTCCACGGGATCTCCCGAGGTCGCGTGACGACCTGGCCCGCCGAACGTGCCGCCCTGCGGAAGCGATGTCGCCGATCTTGCCGCGAAACCAGAACGAAGTTCTCCGGAAGGGCGGAGCTGGCGCAGGCATCTGGGCTTTGGGCGGCCGTCCACGGAGTCTCCCGAGGTCGCGTGACGACCTCGCCCGCCGAACGTGCCGCCCTGCGGAAGCGATCTC